>OGZV01000013.1_pt1 | contig 168661 bp, 172 predicted proteins | sample 1576861 | NCBI WGS metagenome assembly OGZV01 (sample SAMEA3541501, study PRJEB24748) | human gut metagenome | biome: human gut; feature: human-associated habitat; material: faeces | place: China | collected 2012
AAACTCTAACGTACAAACGTACGCCGACGAGTTCATTTTCGCAAAATCCGAACTATTTTCTCGACCTCTGCCAGCGTGTAGACACTTTTGTCTACACGCTGAGGCTGTCTGAAATTTATCAGACAGCCTTTATAATTATTTCGCAAATATTTTTGCAATTTCGGTCATTGTGTGACTGATTTTAATACTCTGCGGACAGACTTTTTCGCATTTTTTGCATTTCTTACATTGGTCCGCACCCTTGTTAAGTTCTGCATAAATTGCCTTTGCTCTGTCTGTACCGAGTGAAGCGGTTGCATTGTACGCCTCAAATGTTTTCGGTATGTCAAGTCCGAACGGACAAGGCATACAGTACGCACATTTTGTACACGGTACAAGTGCCATTTTGTCAAATACCTCTTTTGTCTTTGCAAGCATATCAAGATTTTCTTCCGTCAGCATACCCACTTCCGCTTTATCCGCATAGCCTATATTTGACTGCACCTGTTCCATTGCACCCATACCGCTCAAAAGAAGTGATACTTCTTCTCTGTTCCACAAGAAATCCATTGCCCACTCAACAGGCGTCTTTTCGTCAGACAACATTTTTGCAACCTGCGGTGACGGGTTCGCAAGTTTACCGCCCAAAAGCGGCTCCATTATAACCACGTCAAGTCCCTTTTTATGTGCATATTCAAGTCCCTCAAGACCCGCCTGATATTTTACGTTAATATAGTTAAGCTGTATCTGACAAAACTCCCAATCAGGATTTGCGTCAATAATCTTTTTAAATGTTTCAACATCATCATGGAAGGAAAAACCGATATGACGGATTTTGCCGTCGGCTTTCGCCTTGTTGAGCTTATCGATAAGATTGAATTTTTCGACAACATTCTTAAATCTGTCCTTATCAAGTGCGTGCATAAGGTAAAAATCAATATAATCGGTTTGAAGTCTTTCAAGCTGTTCGTTAAGCAAACGGTCGAAATCCTCCTCACACTTCACTTCCCATGTAGGACATTTCGTAGCAATATGTATTTTATCACGATACGGCTTTAAAACTCCGCCTATAAAACTTTCACTTTTTCCGCCGTGATAAACATACGCGGTATCAAAATAGTTCACACCGTTTTCAATAGCGTATTCAAGTATTTTTGCTGATTTTTCGGCATCAATGTCTTCCGCATTTTTTGACGTTGTCGGAAATCTCATACAACCGAAGCCCAATACCGATATTTTCTCTCCCGCCATTTCTCTGTACTTCATATAATCTTCTCCTCTTTGTTTTTAGTTACCTTTTTCTTTTAGTATAATAAATTACAGTCAAATATTCAAGCGATATTCATAAAAACAGTGTCAGATTTGACAACACTAAAAAATTTTAGTATAATACAGATATTTAAAAAGAACTCGAACACTTTTTATTATGAAAGGAAAATTAAAATGAAAAAGATTATTTCGGCGATAATTGCCACTGCTATGATGTTTACGCTTTGCGTAACAAGTACATTTGCGGCAGAAAGTTGGCGTGAGGCGTTCGTTACACGTCTTATGAAAATTATGTCCTCAGATCCGTCATACAATCAAGTAGTTCTTACCGATCTTGACAGAAACGGTATACCGGAGGCATTCGTTATGCGTGACGGTATGGACGGAGGTATTTCAGCCGCATTCACTATGAAAGGCAATACAATTTCAAATATTGACGTTCCTAACAACATTATCGGTGCTTGCCTTTCAGACATCACCGTATACCAAGACGGTGGAAGATACATATTTGTCGGTCGTGAAGTACCGCGCTATTCTTCGGTTATCAACTTCTACAAACTTATGTTTGACGGTCAGACTTTCTCAACAGAAAAAATACTTAAATCATATGTAAGCTCATATCAAACCGTTCCTTACGTTGATATGTACGGCAACGACTTTTTGACAAACGGTTATCCGAACAGAGCAAAAATCAAGGATTTCGTTGACAGATACGAGGGTATCAACACTCTTACCGCAACAAATTCAAATGCAAAACTATCCGTAAACGGTGTAGACGTTGAAGTATCGGGTTATTCCGTAAACGACTCAAACTATTATAAAATTCGTGATATTGCAATGGTACTTCGTACAACAAATGCACGTTTTGACGTTGCGTGGGACGAGAATTTGAGTGCTATCGCAATTTCAACGGGAGTTAAATACACAATAGTCGGCGGCGAGCTTAACAGCGACCATTCAGCCGCACTTAATGTTGACCAAAACACCGCCCCTGTTTATGTGGACGGCGAAGAAAAAGAAGTTCTTTCTTACAACATCAACGGAAATACTTATTTCAAAATCCGTGACATTGCCGATATGGTAGGCTTTGACGTTGACTGGGACGGAGATACACAGACCGTTGTTATTCGTACAAACTAAAAATTACAAAAACATAAAAAAGCCGATTAATTAGATTTATTCGGCTTTTTTTATACCACTTTTGCGTTTTTTGTTGAATATTGCCTTGATTAAAGGCAGAATATATAGTATAATATAAATTCGAAGCTAAATTCTGGGGGAATACATAATGTCAATTTCAGAAATAGTTCTTATCGGTATAGCACTAAGTATGGACGCTTTTGCGGTCTGTATCGCAAGTTCAATGGTCTATACGAATATGACAGGGCCAAGAAAACTTTCAATGCCGATTATGTTCGGACTTTTTCAAGGAATAATGCCGATTTTAGGTTTCTTTCTCGGGAGTCTTTTTGCATCGTTTATTGAAAGATGGTCAGGACCGATTTCACTGCTTATTCTCGGTATAATCGGTATTAATATGATTCGTGAGGGTCTTGCCAAAGACGAAGAGTCCGAACCGAAAAAACTCACACTTTGGATATTACTTGTTCAAGCAGTTGCAACAAGCATTGACGCATTCGCCATAGGTGTTTCGTTTGCCGCAAACAGTGCAAACATATGGCAGTCCGCACCGATTATTGCGGTAACTACATTTGTTCTAAGTCTTATCGCAGTATTTGTCGGTACAAAAGCAGGTGAGAAACTTGGCGACAAAGCAGAAATACTCGGCGGAATTATTCTTATTATAATAGGTATAAAATCATTATTCTAAATAAACGAGCAGACGTGAAAGGAGGTTTTTAATATGTACAATGTACGACGCAAATTATGGATACTTACCGTACTTCTTTTTGCCGTGTCTGCTGTTATGTTAAAATTCTTTCCTTCTTCCGATAACAATGATGCAATCGCCACTCCGGCGAGTGCACAGCAAGCCGAAAGCGGTACATCAACCGTATTTTCAGACGGTAGCACGGAACGTTTTGTCGCACACAGAGGATATTCAAACTATGCGCCCGAAAACAGTATTCCGGCATTTGAGCTTGCCGGTAAAATCGGCTTTTGGGGTATTGAAACGGATATTTGCGAAACAAGCGACGGTCAATTCGTCTGTATGCATGACGACACTCTTGACAGAACAACAAACGGTTCGGGAGCTATTTCCGACTACACGCTTGACGATTTAAGTCAGTTCCAAATTGACTACGGAAATTATCTCGACACAAACGAAAACTTAAAAATACCTACTCTTGAAGAATACCTTTCGATATGCAGTACATACGGAAATGTACCGATTATCGAAATCAAAAATATCACCAATTACGATGCATTTCTAAACACAATCATAGCAAGCGGACTTGAAACGCATTGTATAATCACAGGTGCGATTGATGATGTAAAAGAAATTCGTGCAAGAAACAGTATTATCCCTGTTATGACAATCGGTTACACTCCTGCACCGTATACGGATAATCTTGAACGTATTACGGAAATATCCGAAAACAGAGGTATTTTGTATAACTATCCGCAAGTGGATCAAGCCTCAATAGATATACTCCATCAACAAAATATTTTCTGCGGTGTATGGTCCGTTGACGACACGGAAACAGCACAAAAATACATTGATTACGGTGTGGACTTCATAGTAACAAACGAAATCCCCGCAAGAATTAATCATATGGTAAATGATAATGAATAGCAAAAAATGTGTGTCATATCAAATGACACACATTTTTTATTTGTTATCTTTTTTGTGATTCCAACCATACAATCAATACCGACATATCGGACGGTGAAACACCGGAAATTCTTGACGCTTGCCCAAGTGACTTTGGCTGTATCTTATTCAATTTTTGTCTTGCCTCCAAACGCAAGCCGTGTATATCAGAATAATCTTGATTTTCGGGAAGAAGTTTTTCCTCCATTTTCTTGAACTGCTCAGCCTGTGCTATCTGTCTTTTTATATAGCCGTCATACTTTAGTTTAATTTCAACCTGTTCACAAACTGCGTCCGGAAGTGTCGGACGGTTATGGTCGACAGGTGCAAGTTTTTCATAATCAAGTTCGGGACGTTTTATCATATCGCTAAGACGTATTCCCGTCTTAACTGCGGTCGAATTATACTGTTCCAAAAGCGGATTTGCGTCTTTCGGCGGTACTATAACCGACGTCACACGCTTAATTTCATTTTCAACCATATCCATTTTTTCAAGAAACTTTTTATATCTTTCTTCCGATATAAGACCGATTTTATATCCGAACGGAGTAAGTCTTTCATCTGCGTTATCCTGTCTTAAAAGCAAACGGTATTCCGAACGTGATGTCATCATTCGGTACGGCTCGTTTGTACCCTTTGTTATAAGGTCATCTATAAGTGTACCGATATATCCGTCTGAACGTTTTAATGTAAGCGGTTCTTCGTTTTTAAGTTTCAATGCCGCATTAATTCCGGCAATAAGTCCTTGTGACGCCGCTTCCTCATAGCCGGACGTGCCGTTAAACTGTCCTGCACCGTAAAGTCCATGCACATTCTTAAATTCCAACGTTGCATACAGTTGAGTCGGATCGCAGCAATCATATTCTATTGCATATGCAGGACGCATAATTTCAACATTTTCAAGTCCCTCAACACTTCGATACATTTCAAGCTGTACGTCCTCAGGCATACTCGTTGAAAAGCCTTGTGCGTATACTTCCTTTGTATCAAGTCCCATAGGCTCCATAAAAAGCTGATGTCTTGGTTTTTCCGCAAAACGCACAACCTTATCTTCGATAGACGGACAGTATCGCGGACCTATACCCTCAACCATACCGCCGTACATTGCCGAACGACCGAGATTGTCGTGTATAATTTGGTGAGTTTTTTCATTTGTATACACAAGATAGCAAGGAACAAGATTTTTGCCGACATTCTCCGTTTCAAACGAGAACGGCACGATTTTTTCGTCACCCTCCTCAAGCTCCATCTTACTGTAGTCAAGTGTATCCGCGTGCACTCTTGCTGGAGTACCTGTTTTAAATCGCTTTAATTCAATACCCAATCTGCGAAGATTTTCCGAAAGTTCATTTGCAGGGAACATTCCGTCAGGACCGCTTTCACGCGAATAACTTCCGATAAGAATTTTACCCTTTAAATAAGTTCCGCTGGCAATAATAACCGCTTTTACCTTATATTCAACGCCTGTATGTGTTACAACTTCCGTTACATTATTATCTTCATCGGTAATTACATTTACGATTTCCGCTTGTTTAACCTGCAAATTCTCTTGATTTTCAACACGTTTTTTCATTTCAACGTGATACTTTTTTCTGTCAATCTGTGCTCTAAGTGAATGTACGGCAGGACCTTTGCCTTTATTAAGCATTTTTGACTGTATAAACGAAGCGTCCGCCGCTTTACCCATTTCACCGCCGAGTGCGTCAAGTTCACGAACAAGGTGACCTTTCGCCGTACCGCCTATACTTGGGTTACAAGGAAGATTTCCTATTGCGTCAAGGCTTATTGAAAACATAACCGTTTTCATACCCAATCTTGCCGCCGCCAAAGCCGCCTCACAGCCTGCGTGACCGCCGCCGATTACGGCAATATCATATTCACCTAAAACCATTATTCTTCCTCCCCGATATATTCAACCTTAGGCTGTTTTTCTTTCATATCCTTTAATATTGAGCGTTCAATTACTCTTGCGGCATAAAATTGCGGCGGATAGCAAGTAACGCAAAGTCCGATAACTACTACTATAATTGCCGCTGCAAGCGGATTAACGAATGTAAACAATGCACCGTATATAAGTACTCCTATAAGCGTTGTAAAAAAGTTACCCGGTAATTTTGCAAGTGTTATAAGCAACGCATTTTTATAAAGCGAGCCGATTCCACATTCAAATGTAACCATAATTTGATACAAATACGGGTGCATCATCGTATAAACAACAAGTACGAGTATCATAACATACAGCAACATCATCCAAAGCATACTGCCTGTTGAAACATAAAGCGAATGATAGAAAAGAATTGCATTAAGTCCGAACACAAGCAAAACCGCATCAATCAGCACAACTACCATACCCTGTTTAAAGTTTTCCTTAAACTTGTCCGCACCGTCACTCAAAACCCAAGTATGTTCACCGCGTGTGAAACATCTTGTTATATACGAATAAGCCGCCGTTGCAGGACCTGAACCCCAAAACGTGAACACACCGATTGAAAAAGCAAGCTGAATAAGTATCATAATACTTCCCTGCACATTTTCCGCACTTGATTCCGTACCAAGTGAAATAATAGTGTCTGAAACATTCTGAACGATATGCGTACTGCTCAAAACTATACCGCCGAAAATATATAAAATCGCAATCCATATAATACTCGTTATCGCATAAAGACAGTTCGCACCCAAAAATTTAGTGAACTTACGTATCACAATATCAAAAAACAAGAAAAAGCCTTTCTTTTTAGGTTCGTTCTTATCTACTCCCTTACCCGGTTTATCATAACCGCCGCCGAAAATTCCCATATTTTTTTCTCCTTCCGAAATTTGAATACAATTTTTATTCATATAAAATATTTATGCAAACTATATTGTAACACAATTTTTTTTATGATACAATATCAAAAATAAATGTTTACAAATAAAATATCAATCGAGGTAACAAATGAGGGAAATCACGATAAATCAAAACGACGCAGGGCAACGACTTGACAAGTTTCTTACAAAATATCTTGTCAATATGCCACAGAGTATGTTATATAAAAGTCTTAGAAAAAATTGCGTCAGAGTAAACGGCAAACACATCAAAGACGGCAAATATATGCTTCAAGACGGTGATGTGTTGAAATTATTTTTTAAAGACGAATTTTACGAAAGCAAATCAAGCTTTAAAGCAGGCAATTCCGATATTGACGTTGTATATGAGGACGAAAATATTATACTTATTAATAAAGAAAGCGGCGTTGTAGTCCATTCTGACGATAAAGGCACAAAGGATACATTGCTTGAAAGAATGCAGAGTTATCTGTACAAAAAAGGCGAATACAATCCCGAAAACGAACACAGTTTTTCTCCTTCATTCTGCAATCGCCTTGACAGAAATACATCAGGTATAATAATCGGTGCAAAAAATGCCGCCGCACTTCGTATAATAAATGAAAAAATTCGCAGTCGCGAAATAAAAAAAATATATCTTTGCATTGTTGAAGGTCATCTTAAAAAAAGCGGTCACCTTACCGCATATCTTACACGCGGTGACAAAAAAGTTACGGTTTCAGATTATAATGAAGAAAATTCAAAGAAAATCGGCACAAAATATAATGTTATTGCCGAAAAAAAAGACACTTCACTTGTGGAAGTCGAGCTTGAAACAGGACGCACACACCAAATCAGAGCACAGTTTTCGCACATAGGAAATCCGCTGTACGGAGATACGAAATACGGCTCACGACACAGCGGAGGTATGAATCTTGCAAGTTACAAGCTTATATTCGATTTTAAAACTGACGCAGGCATATTAAATTACCTAAATCACAAAGAATTTAAAATAAGCGTTGATTTTGCCAAAACCTTTGCACAGCAGAAATTATAAAGGTCAGCCGTTGCATTCGGTTTACCGAGATGTCTTACGCTTTCCTCCATCATTGCAACACGCCAAGGACAAGCAAACATTTGATTTATCGCCTCTGAAATCGGATAAGTGTCGTTTACCATAATTGCCGCACCATTATTCACAAGGAAATTAAGGTTTCTGTCCTCTTGTCCGGGAAGCGGATTCATTGTTATCATCGGCAATCCTTTTGCAAGCGATTCTGATGTTGTAAGTCCGCCCGGCTTTGTTATTATAAAGTCGGCGGCGTCCATCATTACGTCAACGTTATCGACAAATCCGTATGAATATATTTTTTTATTCCACTCACATTCATCAACTACGCTTTTTATTTTCTTATTTGTACCGCAAACGCACAGCACTTGAAAATCTTTCGGATATGTATCAATTTGTGCCAAAATCTTTTTTATATTTCCGTATCCCATTGAACCCATCATTATAAGTATAGTGGGAATATTTTCAATCCCGAGTTTTTTCCGTGCTTCAATAGGGTCGTTTTTCTTTACAAACTGTTCTCTTATCGGTATACCGAAAGGCAAAAGTTTCTTTTTCGCTATACCTTTTTTCTGCATTTCGTGTTCCAAAAGTTCATCCGGAATTACGTAATAGTCAAGGAACGTACTTTCCCAAAACGGATGTACGGTGAAATCGGTTACTATTCCGACAGACGGACAGTCAAAAGCCGCACGGTCGGCAAGTATGCTTATACACACTCCGGCATAGCTATGCGTACCGATTATCAAATCTGGATTATATTCAACAACGAACTTTTCAAGTTTCTTTGAAACAAACCGCGAAAATATCGATACAAGCGAATTACGGTCATACGGCTCGTCCTTTTGCGTAAGTTTTCCGTAAGCCTTCGCATACGTCTTTGCAAGGTACTTTGTCGAAAGCAAGTATCCGTCCTGTATTGAATTTCCCAAACGATGATTTACATAGTCGAATATATCAAGCATATGACATTGATGTCCGTTCTCCTCGAAATATTCCATAATAGCCTTAGCCGTAGAATGATGTCCGTAACCGGCTTTTACGGATAACAACAACACTTTCAATTTTAAGACCCCCTTGTCTTTTTTAACAATATTATAACAAATAAAAATAAATTTTTCAACCTTATTGACTTTATGAATTTAATAGACTATAATGTCATAAGTTATTAAAATGAGGGGCGGTGTATTGTGAAATGATAAGCGATATGACTAAAGGAAATCCGTTAAAATTGATACTTTCTTTTTCAGTTCCGATGCTGATCGGAAATATCTTTCAACAGGTGTATAACTTCGTTGACGCGGCGATTGTCGGTAAGTTTGTGGGGGCTGAATCTCTTGCGGCGGTAGGTTCGACAGGTACGATTGTCGGAGTTATGATTTGTCTTATGATGGGACTTACGAGCGGTGCGGGAATTATTATAGCGCAGTGTTTCGGTTCAAGGAATTTTGACGAACTGAGAAAAACAGTTACGGGACTTATTTACATCGTGGGAATTTTGGCGGTGATTACGTCAGTTGCCGGAGTTGTGTTTTCACGGCCGATTTTATCGTTTCTGAACACACCCGATAATGTAATTGATGAGGCGGTTGCATACATAAACGTAATATTCGCATTCACAATCGGTACGGCTATGTATAACGCGTCAAGCGCAATACTCAGAAGTCTTGGTGACAGCCGTACACCGCTTTACGCACTTATACTTTCTTCTATATTAAATGTAATTTTCGACTTGTTGTTCGTTGTTGTGTTTAAAACAGGCGTTGTCGGTGCGGCGGTTGCAACCGTTATCGCACAGATTATCAGTGCGATTTATTGTATTATACATATGGTAAGACATCGCAGACAGCTTAATCTTGAGGGCATAAACTTCCAAACAACAAAACGTGCAATCAAGCGGATTTTCCAAACAGGAATACCGTCGGCACTTGAAAGCTGTCTGATTTCACTCGGCACAATGAGCGTGCAACGTCTTGTAAACTCATTCGGTGCAATGACTATGGCAGGCTATACCGCCGCCGTAAAAATCGACTCAATCGCAATCGCACCGATTGTATCGGTCGGCTCGGCATTGTCGGTTTTCTCGGGTCAAAACATCGGTGCAAATCAAATGGACAGAATAAAAAAGGGTATGTATCAAACACTTGCGTCACTTATCGGTATATGTATAGTGATTGCTGCCGGAATTGTATTGTTCCGTAATCAACTGCTTGGCTTGTTCCTTGACAAAACACAAGCCGCAGAGGCTATCGCAATAGGAAGCAAGTACCTTACTATCGTATGTGTTGCGTATATAGTTGCGGCGGTTATGAGAACATATTTGAACGTTCTTCGCGGTGCGGGTGATGTTAATACCTCTGCAGTCGCAGGTATACTTGAACTTATCGGAAGAATTATTTTCGCATATATACTTGTTCGCCCGCTCGGCTCAACAGGTATTTGGATTGCTACTCCGCTCGCCTGGGCAATGGGTGCGTCAGTACCCGTTATCCGATACTATTCGGGTAAGTGGATTAACAAAAAATTGGTATAGTACAAAGCCTGTCGACAAAATGTCGACAGGCTCTTTTTAATTTTTTATCAACCTTATTGTCGCAACGGTCATATCGTCGATTACTGCGTCACGGCTTTTTTTGACTGCGTTTTCAATTACGGATTGTGACATTTCGTCCATAGTGTCAAACGGCATTTTTATTTCTTTTTTCAGCCAATCGGTACGCACTGTACCAAAACCGGCCTCACTTATTCCGTCTGACATCATTATTATTATATCGCCGTCATCAAGGCGTTTGGCTTGTCCCTGTACCTTTATATCAGGCAGCATACCGACAGGCAACGATACAGAAAACACCGTTTCAACATTCGGACCGTGAAGTACAATACTCTCCGAACCGCCGATTTTGAAAAACTCACATATACCTGTCATAAGGTCTATACATAGCAGGTCCACGGTAGAAAAACACTCATAGTCAAGTTTTAAACAGAGTGCCGAATTTATCATATCAATAGACGTTTTCACGCCAAACCCCGACTGCAAAAATTCTCTCAACAATTTCAGTGTTATATGGCTCTCAAACATTGCCCTTTTACCGCTGCCCATACCGTCCGACAAAATCACATACTGTTTATAATCCTCCGTCACGAACGTATCTATACTGTCGCCCGACACTTCGCTGAAATCTCGGCTTATCTGTCTTATCGCAATATCTGCGGTAAATTTTGCGCGTGACACAAATTTCATAAGTCCGTTCGCACTGTCACACTCATAGCCCATAGGTGTTTCGACAACGTTTTCAAGCACGTTTTCAATCTTCCCGACTTCCGTACCCTTAGACGTTCCGAGATATACCTCCATTTTTCCGTGACTGCTTTCAATAACGCTTATTTCAAATGCCATAATTCCGACTTTGTCAAGCTCGGCAATAAGTGTTTCCTCCAAATCCTCTCTGAACGTAAAGCCGGAACATATATTTTCCGCCATTGTGTCCATAAGGCTTGACATTTCTTTATACTGTCTTGCAACCAAGTCACGGCTTGTAACCGCCTCACCCGTCCGTACAAGGTTTTTCTTATACAATTCATAGACGTGATTAAACTCCACAACGAACAAATCAGGTCGCAAGCATTTATCCTTAAAGCTGTTCGGTACTGATGTAAACTCCAATATCCCCCTTGTTTCAATCGTATCAAGCAACAGCATTATACTGCGGTATGTGCGTGTAAAGTCGGACTGCCAGCATTTAACCGCATTCGGACACCCCTCGCACACTCTGTCCGCAACCTCATCAAAAAGTGAGGCAACATCTTTATTATATGATTTCAGTCTTTTCTCCGAAGCATTTGAAAAACACTCCTCCAAGCTCTTAAATGCCTTTGCCGATTTTTCAAGCTGCATAGACAAATACTCTTTAACTCTTACGTCCGCACTCACCGTTTCAAGCTTTAGCGACCTTGCAAAAAACGATTTTATATACCCTTGAACTTTATTCGGTGTCAGTACAAAAAGCACCGCCCCTATCGCTGTTTCGATAATCGTCACAGGCAAAGACGATGCACTTCCCGCATACAAAAGCGCCACCGCACTGCCGCCCAAGAAACCCAACGCCACTCCGAAACGTCCGAACGATTTAAGCAAATTTCCGAACAATGCACTTATACCGAAAATACCCATAGTCACAACCGCCGACGGTGACGACATTGCCGACATAAACCCTATACAAAGTCCCCCGCTGCCCGCCGCCGCAATACCGCCGTGAAGTGCAATGCAAAGTACCGCATATACGGAAACTATATTGGCAAGACTGATATTATACGGAAACACAATTCCCGAAAGTCCCGTTATAAAAACACCCACGCTTACAGAAATACTGATAAGCTCGTCCTGCGCGGTCTGCGTGCGTTTTTTGCGGTTTGCAATCAATCCGTGTGCTTTTTTGAATATTATATACATCAATGAAGTGACTATCGACTCAACAAAAAGCATAAGTATATCATATGCTCCGACATATGTATATATAAGAAAAACAAGTCCGCCGACCATAACCGCACCGCCCACGCACGCCGCGTCAAGCACAAGATTTTCCTTATTTCTGAAACGTGTATATATCCAAAACAACAGTGCCGCAACAAGATATTTTGTAAGCACCGCACTGCCTGCCGACGTCATAAGTGCAATCGAAAGCACTGTTATACCGAGATACGCAATACTTTTATCAAAGCAAGAAGCAAAAAAAGCCACTCCGAACGGAAAAAGTCCCAAAACAGACGCTCGTCCTGCCAAAAGCAATAGCATACTCATTCCCACATCTCTAACAGACGGTGCTCGGAGCATTTCTGTATTCCGTTGTCTTTTTACCGCTGGCTGACTCATTTTTAATTCCTCCTACAAGTGCAATATAAGTTATTATACCACTTATTTATGGATAAATATGTAAAATCCTGTTGTCGATATATAAAAATATTTCGACATCATTTTTTGACAAATTGCGTTTGCATATGATATACTACATACATACTTTTTTATATTGAGAGGATTAGATTATGAAAAAAATTTTGATTTTTTCCGATACTCACGGCGATATTAACCGCTGTTTAGATATAATCGAAAAAGCCGACAGTGTAAGTGCGATTTTCCACGCAGGCGATTACACTGGTGACGCGGAAGATTTGGAGTCGATATACCCAAACATACCTATATATTATGTAAAAGGCAACAACGACTACTTTTCAAAAGCGCCGTCACATATGCTTGTTACAATAGACGGTGTTAAGATATTTATTACGCACGGTCACGAACAGAATGTAAAATACGAATATGAATTTATGACTCTCCGCAAGGCTGCCGAAAAATATGATCCCGATTTAATAATATTCGGTCACACGCACATTCCTTATACCGATTACAAAGGCAAAGCCACACTTTTAAACCCGGGAAGTATACGTTATACAGGCACATATGCAGAGGCTGAAATCGAAAACGGTAAACTAAAAACAAAAATCATAGAAGTTTGATATACAAATTATACAAAAATGTCACGTTATTTTATATATCCCCGTTATGCGTGACATTATTAATGAATTATTTGTAAAAATGTCACGTCTTGTCACGCAATATGACAATTTTAAACGATTTATACCTTTTTAATATAGAAGATTTATCCTTTATATTGCAATTTTTACAGTAATAATTTATACTATTATTGAACTTAATTGAGTTCATTAAACGAGAAAAGACGGTGCATTCCCCAATGTGCACCGTCTTTTTTATTATAGATTTTTTGTTACCTCTTTTAAATATTCCGCAAATTCATCTTTCAAATCATCTCTTGAAAGTGCAAAATCTACTGTTGCCTGTAAAAATCCCTGTTTACTTCCTATATCATATCTTCTGCCCTCAAAGTCATATGCGTACATATCTTCATTCTTTGCAAGCATTACAAGTGCGTCGGTAAGCTGTATTTCGCCGCCTGCACCCTTAGGTGTTTTTTCAAGGCAATCGAATATTGCAGGTGTGATTACATATCTGCCGAGTACCGCAACGTCTGACGGTGCGTCCTCTTTTTTCGGCTTTTCGACCATTCCTTTCAGCTTATACATTCTGCCTTCAACATTATCGCAGTCCACAATACCGTACTTTGAAACTTGATCCATTCCGACCTTTTGCACTCCAAGCACTGTCGCATTATATTTGTCAAACTGTTCGATAAGCTGACTCAAACACGGCTTTTCCGCCACAACCACATCATCGCCGAGCATTACCGCAAAAGGCTCGTTTCCGACAAAGCTTTTCGCACAAAGTACAGCGTGTCCAAGACCTTTCTGTTCCTTTTGACGTACAAACTGAACGTTTATTTTATCCGACACTTCACGAACAGCATTAAGCATTTCCTGCTTGCCGTCACGTTCAAGTATCGTTTCAAGCTCATATGCCTTATCAAAATGATTTACAAGTGCGTCCTTACCACGTGATGTAATTATAAGCAAATCCTCAATGCCCGATGCGATTGCCTCCTCAACAATATACTGAATTGTCGGCTTATCGACTATCGGCAGCATTTCTTTCGGCACTGCCTTAGTCGCCGGAAGAAATCTTGTTCCGAACCCTGCCGCCGGTATTACCGCTTTTGTTACTTTCATATTTTCTCCTCCCTCAATTTCTAATTTTATAACTATCTATTATTATACCACATAACTTCCATAATTGCGATATAAAAATCAGTTAATTTATTTCAAATTTCAACACTTGATATTGTTTCAAATCTGCGGTATAATATTTTTATATATATAATTACAGATTAAGGAGAAAAAACAGAATGTTTATAAGAGATATATTTGCTCAAAAAAAGCCGGTGCTTTCATTTGAAGTATTTCCGCCGAAAAAGGACAGCGGACTTGACAATGTAATTTCAGCAGTTGACGAGCTTTCAAAAATGCCTATTGACTATATGAGCGTTACATACGGTGCAGGCGGCAGCAATTCAAAAAATACCGCATACATCGCCTCACATTTAAAGAATAATCTTTCTATTCCGTCACTTGCACATCTTACTTGCGTTGCAAACTCAAAGGGCGATATTAAGGTAAAATTACAGGAATATAAAGACCTTGGAATTGAAAATATCCTTGCACTTCGCGGTGACAAGCCGAAAGATTATGACGGTGAAATATTCCCGGGTTATCACTATGCAAACGAACTTGTAGAGGCAATCAAAGATTTCGGCGATTTTTGTGTCGGCGGTGCTTGTTACCCTGAGTGTCACCCCGATTCTTCGAGCCTTGACGCCGATATTGAGAATTTAAAAGTAAAAGTTGACGCAGGTGTTGATTTCCTTGTTACTCAAATGTTTTTTGACAACAACGAATTTTACAAATTCCGCGACAAACTTGCAAAGAAAGGTATAAACAAACCTATCACAGCCGGAATAATGCCTCTTACAAATGCAGGTCAAATACAGCGTATGGCAATTCTTTCAGGCGGTGCGTCTATGCCGTCAAAATTCTTGCGTATGATTTCAAAATACCAAGACAATCCGGAGGCTCTGAAACAAGCAGGTATTGCGTATGCGGTTGATCAAATTATCGACCTGCTTTCAAACGACATTGACGGTATTCATCTTTACACAATGAACAAGCCTGAAACTGCACAAAAAATCGTAAATGTTATAAACAACCTATTTGTATAATTCGCATTTTGCAAGGAGAACTTATGAACGGAAAATTATATTTATGTGCCACACCGATAGGCAATCTCGGTGATGTGTCCGCGCGTTGTCTTGAGGCATTTAACAATGCCGATTTAATTGCCGCAGAAGATACAAGACGTACGCTTCAGCTTTTAAATCACTTTGAAATATCAAAGCCACTGACAAGCTACCACGAACACAACAAGCACGAAAAAGGCGAATACATTATATCACTTTTAAAGAACGGCAAAAACATTGTACTTGTATCTGACGCAGGTACTCCCGCAATTTCAGATCCCGGTGAGGACTTAGTTAAGCTATGTATCGAAAACGATATTGACGTCACCTCAATCCCCGGACCTGTCGCAGGTATAAACGCACTGATACTGTCGGGACTTCCGACAAGACGATTTGCATTTGAGGGATTTCTTTCGGTGAACAAGCGTCACAGAAAAGAACATCTTGAACTTGTGAAAAACGACACTCACACACTCATTTTTTACGAGGCACCGCACAAATTAAAAAACACACTTTCCGATATGCAAAAGACATTCGGCGGTGACAGAAAAATCGCTCTTGTGCGTGAGCTTACAAAAATTCACGAAGAAGTGAAAAGATGTACAATCGACGAGGCAATCGCATATTATTCCGAAAATAATCCGCGAGGTGAATATGTACTTGTAGTCGAGGGTGCAAAAGAAGTCGAAGAAACGGAAGAAAACGAATGGGAAAACATTTCAATTAAAGAACACGTTGACAAATACATTGCGGAAGGTATGACTTCAAAAGACGCAATAAAAAAAGCCGCCGCAGACAGAAATCTTCCGAAACGTGACGTATACAACGAATATCACAGAGGTGAATAACGTGAAAAAGAGAACATTATTTTTAATAGGCACTGCCGCCGCGGCAGGCATATACAGTGCAATAACAGGAAAAGGTTTATTCAACAAACCACGCTTTAAAGAACAGCACGAACGCGTTGCAAACTACGTTGAAACTCACTATCCGAACGCAGTTTACACTCCAATCGAAATGACCGCAAACGGTTGGGTAACGGTCATAAGACGTATTGCAAGACCGAACATAATCCTTTACATCACCCGTGACGGAAACGGCAATTATGTCTTTACCGAATCGGAAGTCCGAAATGCGTAACCAAAAACAACGCTTTGGCATAGTATAAACCATAAACAAATTAAAGGAGGTTTTTACTATGTTTTTCGGCGGAGGATGTAATAACAATTCAGACAGTTGGATATGGATTGTGGTAATAGTGGCACTTGTTATACTTTGCTGTGATGGTAATATTTTCGGCGGAAGCAATAACAACTGCTGTTGCTGTTGCGATCCATGCTGCGACCCTTGCTGTGACAATCACAAAAACGATTGCTGCTAAAATCTACTGTACTTAAAGGTGCCGGCATATCGGCACCTTTTTTAGTGCAAAATAAATTTTACAAAAAATTAATAAAAAACAGTAGTAATCCTTACGTTTTTGTGATATAATATACGTTAATAATGCGATAATTCCATTCTTTGGGATTACACAGACCGATATTATTTATGAGGAGAAAAATAAATGAGTATATTCGACAAAATATTCGGCACATATTCTGACAGAGAACTAAAGAGAATACGTCCTATCGCAGACAAAGTTATGGCACTTGAGGACGATATGGCAAAACTTTCAGATGCAGAATTAAAAGCCAAGACACCTGAGTTTAAGGAAAGACTTAAAAACGGCGAAACACTTGATGATCTTCTTCCTGAGGCATTTGCGGTAATGCGTGAGGCAAGCTGGCGTGTACTTGGAATGAAACACTTCTATGTACAGGTTATCGGTGGTATTATTCTTCATCAAGGACGTATCGCAGAAATGAAAACAGGTGAAGGTAAAACTCTTGTTTCTACACTTCCTGCATATTTGAACGCTTTAACCGGTGACGGTGTACATATTGTCACCGTAAACGATTATCTTGCTAAGCGTGACAGTGAGTGGATGGGAAAAGTTTACCGTTATCTTGGTATGAGTGTCGGACTTATTATTCACGAGCTTGACAACGGTGAAAGACGTGAGGCATATGCCGCTGACATTACTTACGGTACAAATAACGAACTTGGTTTCGACTATCTTCGTGACAACATGGTTGTTCATAAAGAAGAAATGGTACAGCGCGGTCATAATTATGCAGTAGTCGATGAAGTTGACTCAATTCTTATAGATGAGGCGAGAACTCCGCTTATCATTTCCGGTATGGGCGAGGACGCAAATGACCTTTACAGAGTTGCCGATATGTTCGTTAAACGTCTTAAAAAGGTTGTCGTTACAGAACACGACGACAAACAGCTTGACGAAGATGTAGATGCAGATTATATCGTTGACGAAAAAGCAAAAACAGCTATGCTTACCGAACAGGGTATTAAAAAAGCTGAACAAGGTTTCGGTATCGAAAACCTTTCCGACCCTGAAAATATGAAACTTCAACACCACATCAACCAAGCCTTGCAGGCTAACGGTGTTATGCACCGTGACCAACAGTACGTTGTTCAGGACGGCGAGGTTATGATTGTTGATGAATTTACAGGACGTATAATGCCGGGCAGACGTTACAGTGACGGTTTGCACCAAGCTATCGAAGCAAAGGAAGGCGTTAAAATCGAAAACGAGTCAAAGACTCTTGCAACAATCACATTCCAAAACTTCTTCCGTCTTTACAACAAGCTTTCGGGTATGACAGGTACAGCTCTTACTGAAGAAGAAGAATTTCAACATATATATAAGCTTGACGTTGTTGCCGTTCCTACAAATAAGCCGGTAATCCGTAAGGATTTACATGACGTTGTATTCAAAACAGAAAAAGGCAAGTTTATGGCGGTTATCAAGCAAATTCAAGAATGTAACGCAAAGGGACAGCCTGTACTTGTAGGTACTGTAAACGTAGACAAGTCGGAAATACTTTCGGCACTTCTAAAGCGTGCAGGAATTAAACACGAAGTCCTAAATGCGAAGTATCACGCAAAAGAGGCTGAAATCGTTGCACAGGCAGGTAAAAAAGGTGCTGTAACAATCGCAACAAACATGGCGGGTCGTGGTACTGACATTAACCTTGGCGGTAATGCAGAATATATGGCTAAACATGAAATGGCACGTCAAGGATTTACAGATGAGCTTATCGCAGAGGCAACAGGTTTCGGTGATACAGATGATGAAGATATTATCAATGCAAGAAAAGTATTTACCGAACTTAACGACAAATTCAAAGCACAAATCAAGCCGGAACAAGACGAAGTCCGCGAGCTTGGCGGTTTGTATATTATAGGTACTGAACGTCACGAATCAAGACGTATCGACAATCAGCTTAGAGGTCGTGCAGGTCGTCAGGGTGACCCCGGTGTATCTCAATTCTTCCTTTCACTTGATGATGATCTTATGAGAATTTTCGGCAGTGACAAGGTTAAGTCTATGGTTGACGCACTCGGCCTTGAAGAGGACGAGCCTATTCAAGCAAAAATGCTTACAAATGCAATCGAAAATGCACAAAAAAATCTTGAAAGCAGAAACTTTGATTCTCGTAAACACGTTCTTCAATACGACGAAGTTATGAACGAACAGCGTAAGATTATATACGCACAGCGTCAAATGGTGCTTGACGGTGAGGATATAAGCGGTACTATCAAGAATATGATGGAATCTGCAATCGACAGTGCACTTGACGATTATATCGGAATTTCAGAAATTCCTGAAGATTGGAACATTCGTGCAATCACAGAATTTGCAAATCAATATCTAAATGCTCAAGGTGAATTTAAAATCCCTGAGGAAGATATGGAAACTATCACAAAAGCAGACGTTAAGGATATGCTTATGGAGCTTGGCAACAAGCGTTACGAATCACAAGAAGAAGTATTCGGCGAGAATATGCGTGAGCTTGAAAGAGTGCTTATGCTTAGAGTTGTCGATACTCTTTGGATGGATCATCTTGACGAAATGGAACACGTTAAACGTGAAATCGGTCTTAGAGCATACGGTCAGCATGACCCTGTTCTTGAATACAGAAATGTCGGCAGTGAGCTTTACGAAAATATGCTTGACAGCATAAAGAAAGATACTGTAAGATACGTACTTTCAGCTATGCCGAGAGTTAAGATTGAACGTGAGCAAGTCGCTAAACCGCTTGATACAGGCGGTGACGGTTCTCTCGGAAACACACCTAAACGTGCAAAGAAAGAACCCGGCAGAAACGACCCTTGCCCATGCGGCAGCGGTAAGAAATACAAGAACTGCTGCGGTAAGAACAAATAATATAAACAAACCCTACGGTTTTTTTACACGCTGACAGACGTCAAGAAATTAGTTCGGATTTTGTGAAAATGAACTCGTCTGCGTACGTGGTTACGTTAGAGTTTATTTTCACAAAAAGTGCACAGGCAAGCCGTATATCGAAGATAGGTTTGCCTGTTATTTATTATAGCTATAAATTAAATTTTAAAATATATAAATAATATTTTGCACGTTCCGGACAATTTGTCGACAATCTGAGGGTATTGCAAAATGCAATACCCTTTTTACACGAAATTTTTACGAAAGGATATAAATAATGAACGTAAGAGAATTACTCGGCAAGAGAATGCTGTTTTTTGACGGCGGTATGGGTTCAATGCTGCAAAAAAACGGTATGGGTGCGGGTGAAATTCCCGAACTTTTAAACCTTACAAATGCCGCTTTAATAGAAAAAATACATACCGAATATCTTGAAGCGGGTGCAAACATCATTACCACAAACACCTTCGGTGCAAACCCGTTAAAATCAGAAGAAATCGGCGAAAGTCTTGATATGATTATCGCCGCCGCAATAGGAATTGCAAGAAAGGCGGTAAACAGTTTTCAATCAGAGGAAAATCCGCGATTTGTTGCATTCGACATCGGTCCTTGTGGTAAATTGTTAGAGCCTTTGGGCGACCTTTCTTTTGATGATTGCTATGACGCATTTGCGAAAATCGCAAAAACTGCCGAAAAATGTGGTGCCGACCTTGTTATAATAGAAACAATGTCTGACACTCTTGAGGCAAAAGCCGCCGTACTTGCAGTAAAGGAAAACACTTCACTCCCTATTTTCTGTACAATGACGTTTGACGAAAGCTATAAAACGCTTACGGGCGGTGACGTCAAGGTTATGTCGGCGATTATGGAAGGACTTGGTGTTGATTGTGTCGGTATAAACTGTGGTCTTGGTCCTGCTCAAATCGGTGAAATGATGACTGACCTTGCCGAAATTTCTTCAATTCCTATAATGGCACAGCCAAACGCAGGTTTGCCGCAAATCGAAAACGGCAAAACAGTTTACAATGTATTACCGGAACAATTTGCAGACGAATGTGAACATATGGCAAAGCTTGGTGCGTCTGTTCTCGGCGGTTGTTGCGGTACAACACCTGACCATATAAGAAGTCTTGTTGAAAAATGCAAAAACTACAAACCGATAGTCGAAGAAAAAAACATCACTGTCGTTGCGTCATATTCAAAAACGGTTGTACTCGGAAAAGGTCCTGTAATTGTCGGCGAACGTATCAATCCGACAGGTAAGAAAAAGTTTAAAGAAGCACTTAGAAACGGCGACATAGACTATATTCTAAACGAGGCATTTGCACAACGTGACGCAGGTGCGCACATACTTGACGTAAACGTCGGACTGCCTGAAATTGACGAATGTTCGACAATGGAAAAAGCGGTTAAGGCAATCAGTGCCGCAGTAAATCTTCCTTTACAGATAGACAGTTCCGACCCTGTAACAACCGAACGTGCATTGCGTATTTACAACGGTAAACCTATGGTAAACTCCGTAAACGGCAAGGAAGAAAGCATAAAAGCAATTATGCCGATAGTTCAAAAATACGGCGGTGTACTTGTCGGACTTTGTCTTGACGAGGAAGGTATCCCTCCTACTGCCGAACAAAGATTTGAAATTGCGAAAAAAATCCGTGACAGAGCGTCAGAATACGGCATAAAGCCGAAAAACCTTGTAATGGACGCACTTACTCTTACAATTTCGGCACAGCAAAAAGAGTCTGCCGAAACAATCAAAGCATTGAAAATGATAAAGGACCGGCTTGGCATTTGTACAACGCTTGGCGTATCTAACATATCATTCGGACTTCCGCGCCGAGAAATAGTCAACGGAACATTCTTCGCATTGGCACTTAACAACGGTCTTGACGCTTGTATTATCAACCCGTGTGCCGATTCAATGATTAACACCTATCGTGCATTTATGGCACTTTCGTGCTATGACGCGGATTGTCAGGAATATGTAAGCAAATATGCGGGTACAAAGTCACAGACAACCGTAACAAAAGAAAATCAGGCGGAAGAAAAAGCTGAAAATGTCAATCCACTTTTCGATATAATCATAAAAGGTCTTAAAGACCAGTCGTTTGACGAAACAGTTCGTCAGCTTGAAACTACCGATCCGATGGACATTATCAACAACATACTTGTTGAAGCACTTAACGTTGTCGGTCGTGAGTTTGAAAAAGGTACAATGTTCCTACCTCAGCTTATGATGAGTGCGGAAACCGTCAAAAATTCATTTGACGCAATCAAGGCTCACATTGACCAAAGCGGCGAAGCACAGGAAAGCAAAGGTAAAATCTTGGTTGCAACGGTTAAAGGCGATATTCACGACATCGGCAAAAACATCGTAAAGGTGCTTTTGGAGAACTACGGTTATGATGTTTATGATTTAGGTAAGGACGTACCGCCCGAACTTATTGTCGAAACATTAAAAGAAAACGATATTCACATATGCGGACTTTCCGCACTTATGACTACAACAGTAGTAAGTATGGAAGATACAATCAAAGCAATTCGTGCGGCAGGACTTGATACAAAAGTATGGGTTGGCGGTGCGGTGCTTACACAGGAATATGCCGATATGATAGGTGCGGACAAATACTGCAAAGACGCACTTTCTTCGGTAACTTACGCAAACGAATTTTTCGGAAATTAATAAAAATTGAGAGTACGGCGACAAATTAATCTAAGCAGATAAATCAAATGTCGATTTATCTGCTTTATTTTTTTGCAATAATGACAGATTTGAATTGACAAAAAGCAAAAAGAATGTTATAATCAATTCATAGTGAACAAATAGGAAAATAGGAGTATAAAATTACGGTATGGAAAATCAATTTGAACGAACGGAACTTCTTTTAGGAAAAGATGCCATACAGAAACTGAAAAATGCACACGTTGCGGTTTTCGGTGTAGGCGGTGTAGGCGGTTTTGTTGTCGAGGCGCTCGTTAGGAGCGGTGTAGGCGAAATAGACGTTATAGACAAAGACACCGTTTCGCTTTCAAACATAAACAGACAGATAATCGCACTTCACAGTACTGTCGGACAACCTAAAGTCGAAGTTATAAAAAACCGTGCATTGGATATAAATCCCAATGTAAAAATAAACACATTTGAAACATTCTTCTTGCCCGATACGGCAGATATGTTTGATTTTTCCAAATATGATTACGTTGTTGACGCAATAGACACCGTAAAAGGTAAAATTGAAATAATACTTCGTGCCGAAAAAGCCGGAGTAAAAATTATCAGCTCTATGGGTGCTGGAAACAAGCTTGATCCGACACTTTTTGAAGTTTCGGATATTTACAAAACGTCCGTATGCCCTTTGGCGCGCGTTATGCGCCGTGAGCTTAAGGCAAGAGGTATAAAAAAATTAAAGGTAGTTTATTCAAAAGAAGGGGCTATCAAAATTCCGGCACCGGACGGCGAAAGACCTGTTCCGGGAAGTATTGCGTTTGTACCGTCAGTTGCGGGATTGATTATAGCCGGAGAAATAATTAAAGATTTGGTTAAGGAGGAATAACATTGAAAATTTCAACTAAAGGCAGATACGCCGTAAGGCTTATGCTTGACGTTGCAATTCACGGTATGGATAAAAACGTTTCTATGCGTGATGTTGCAGAACGTCAAAATATATCAATAAAATATCTCGAACAAATTGTGAGTATCCTTACCCGTGTGGGATACTTAAAGAGTGTGCGTGGTGCCCAAGGGGGTTACCGACTCACAAAAGCACCGTCAGAATACACAATCGGAGATATTTTGCGTACAACAGAAGGAACACTTTCACCCGTATCGTGTCTTGAAGATGAAGAAAATACTTGTCCGAGAGTTTCTGTGTGTCCGACAATAAAGCTTTGGAAGGGGCTTTATGATGTTATCAATAAATATGTTGACAGCATTACTCTTGAAGATTTGGTAAACGAAAGTATTGCAATCAATTCACCTGATTTTTGTATATAAAAATAACGGACGGCTATGGTTCGTCCGCTGCGAATACAGTGTGTAGGGGCGATCATTGGTCGCCCTTTTTTAATTTCCAGTATTGTGCCACCCCTCAGTCAACTTCGTTGACAGCTCCCCTCAAGGGGAGCCTTTTTTTGCCTCTCCTTGAGGAGAGGTGGCACGAAGTGTCGGAGTGGTGGCTTTTGCGGGATGTCGTGGGACGCCGTCACCTACTAACAAACCACTCGGGCGACCAATGATTGCCTCTACGAATGTTCACATTTGGGACGTCGTGGGGGCTGTCCCATACGAAGTAAGGTATTTACTTATTAATTACTTCCCCGATATTATTAATCTGAATTGAAATAGTTCCGTCATCGTTATTTATAAATTCGATATACTCATTATTTTGATAATATTCAGCCGGGAAAATAACTTCAACACCGATATCCGTTACAATTTTCACGTTTGACGCCAATTTCTTTGTAACATAGCTGTTCACTTCAACCTTTTGAGGTACGTTTGCTTTCTCAATTTTGTCGATAAACTCACTTTTCATACCCGGTTTACCGTCAAAAATTTTATCGGCAACCTGTTCGGTATCAATAAATTCCGTTTCGCCCTCCTCAATATTTTCGGTTATGTATTCTTTCATTTTTGAAAGTGTTTCGATTGTGTCACCGCCGTTTTCTTCCGTAACCTTTTTCGCAATTTTACACACTGCATTTACGGATTCTCTTGAAGAAATATCATAAATACATTCAAGCAAAACATCTGCGATAAGGTCGGTTGTTTCACCGTCGATTTTACGCTTTTTACCGAGATATTTAATTGAAAAATCATCTTCAAAAATAAACGCACATTCCGCAATTTTTTGTGAAGTAGTCGGCAAAATCGCATAATGGTTTATAATCTGATTTTTCACTTTACCGTCGTCCTGCAAAACTTGGTGTGTATACCCTATTTTATTTTCACACTTTAAAACCGCAAGCAACGGACGTTCATTTATCATACAATCGCAAACTATAAGGTCAGACGAATCGGGCTTATCCGATTGAGTAACTCCCTCATAAACGCGTTGTGCAATAAATTTCGACATTGTAATAAAATAATTTTCGTCCTTTATATACTCTGCCAAATGATATTTAAAACCGCTGTTTTCCGAAAATTCGGCATTTCGCATACTTGCGTCCTCAAAAACTTTTTCTATATGCTTTGTAATAAAACTGTTTATACTTGCGTCTGTAACATCAAGTTCTTCTTCCGAGTACACACTCACACCCGAATTTGCGTCAAGTATATGTACAATCGCTCTTTTTAATGATGCTATCATTTTATCAATCCTTTCAAATCAAGTAAAATTTATTATACCATATCACTCAAAAAAAGTAAACATTGACAAACATAACTTTAGTGTTTATACTAAAAATATCTAACAGAAACGGCGGTGAAATTATGCAAAAATATAAAGACAGATCTTTGAATATTGAAGAAAGAATTGACGATTTACTCTCTAAAATGACAAACGAAGAAAAGGTCGGTCAAATGTTGCAAGTCAGCTACAACACGTTGAGCAAAGAAGATTACGAAAAGTACAAAAATCTCGGTATCGGCTCATTCCTGCACGTTTTAGGTGATGAGGCAGACGATATAAAAAAACGCGCAGAAAAGACACGTCTCGGCATACCGCCGATATTCGGCATTGACTCAATCCACGGTCACTGTCTTTTAAACGGTGCAACAGTGTTTCCGTCACAGCTTGCAATGTCATCAAGTTTCAATCGCAAGTTAATACACGATATGGGCAAAGCTACTGCCAAAGAAGTTGCGGCGGATGGTCTTGACTGGACATTCTCCCCCGTTTTATGTATCGCAAGAGATTTAAGGTGGGGACGCGTAAACGAAACATTCGGCGAGGACAGTTATGTTATAGGCGAACTCGGCAAAGCCATAATTGAGGGATACGAAGAAGACAATTTGATTATTGCGTGTGCAAAACATTACATTGCATACGGTGAGGCAACAGGCGGACGTGACGCATACGATAGCGAAGTCAGTGAAAGAAAAATCAGAGAAGTATTCCTACCGCCGTTTGAAAAAGCCGCAAAAATCGGTTGCGGCTCGGTGATGACCGCTTACGGCTCTGTTGACTCCGTTCCGCTTAACGCCAATCCGCGTATGGTAAGAGAAATTCTTAAAGATGAAATCGGTTTTAACGGATTTGTTGTGAGCGATTACGAAAATGTTTTAAATCTTGTCACCAGGCAATTCATAGCCGAAAATTTAAAAGACGCGTCCAAACTGTCGATTGAGGCAGGCAACGACATGAGTATGAATACGCACGAATTTTACGATTGCGTGTCAGAACTTATAGAGAACAATGAAATTGACATAAAATATATTGATGACGCGGTAAGAAGAATACTTAGAGCAAAATTCAGAATAGGTCTTTTTGACGGTAAAAAGACAGTTGACAGAAGTGTCATAAATTGCGATGAACACAAAGAACTTAACCACAAACTTGCACAGGAAAGTGCAGTTTTACTTAAAAATGACGGTATACTGCCGCTGAAAGAAAACAAAACTATAGCCGTTATAGGACCTAATGCGGACGACATAAGAGCGATTTACGGCGACTGGACATATTTTTCACACCCTGTTCCGAAAGAAAACGTTACACCTATGGGCGACTACTACACGATACGTCGCGGTATGGAGGAAGTATTCGGAAAAGAGAATATTTTATACAGCAAAGGCTGTGACATTTTAGGTGAAGAAAATTATATTGATGACGCGGTAAAAATTGCCGAAAAGGCTGACGTGGTTGTATGTGTAATCGGCGACTGTCTTGCTCAAAACGGCGAGTATCGCGACAGAGCCGACCTTGAATTATCGGGTTATCAAACAGAACTTGTCAAACGTCTGATTGACACTAAAAAGCCCGTAATAGCCGTACTTGTAAACTGCAAACCGCTTTGCATATCGTACCTAAAAGAAAACTGCAATGCAATTATCGAAGACTTTAACGGCGGTGACTTTGCCGGTTTGGCGATTGCGGAAATGATTGGCGGTAAATTTAATCCGAGCGGTAAATTGACAATTTCTTTCCCGCGTCACAGTTCCCAAACACCTTGCTACTACAATCAATACGAGGGTTGGCACGGCGGTCAGTATGTTGATTTGGAAAAAGGCTATGTATACGAATTCGGTGACGGACTTTCCTACTCCGAATTTGAATATTCAAACCTATGCTTATCAAAAAACACAATAAAAAATGATGAAGAAATAACCGTATCGGTTGATGTTACAAACAAAAGCAATATGGACGGCAAAGAAACCGTACTTATGTTTGTCAACGACGTCATAAGCTCCGTCCTCACACCGACAAAACAATTAAAAGGTTTTGAAAAGGTATTTATAAAATCAGGCGAAACAGCAACGGTAAACCTAAAATTAAACATAAAAGACCTTGCAATCGTGACGAGAGATTTGGAATATATCGTTGAAAAAGGCAAGTTTGAAATTATGGTCGGCAGAAACACAAAAGAATATTTAAAAGATATTTTATCGGTCGAAGAAAACATAAAATTTTAAAATTTTTATCACTCATAATATAAAAATTATGAGTGATTTTTTTTGATAAAATTCGCCTGATAATGAATATTTTAATCTCAAAATTCAATAATATACAAAAAATTTGTTTTAACATAAATATAAGTATCTAACAGTAACAATTCTGTATAAAAACAGTTGACAATTAGCTTATTCGCTGATAAAATAAAAATAGTACGATAATATATTTGTACATATTCCGCCATAAAATGACGGACAAAACAGCACCATCTTTTCAAAAAAGCATTAGCTTTTAGAAAATTCGATTTTCCACAAGACAAATCAAACATGGTGGTTTTTTTCGGCACAGAAAATCGGTGTGCCAATATTTATTACATTAAATTTCAAAGGGGGAATTTTTTTGAGAATGACCGGTGCTGAAATGGTTGTTAAAACACTTGAAAAGAACGGCGTTAAGGTTGTATTCGGTTATCCGGGTGCAGCTAACTGTCCTATTATAGATAAGCTGTCCTTTTCTTCCATAAAGCATATCCTTACTCGTAATGAGCAGGGTGCGGCTCATATGGCTTCCGGCTACGCAAGAGTTACGAAACAGGCAGGTGTCTGTACCGCAACTTCAGGTCCGGGTGCTACAAACCTTATAACAGGTATCGCAACCGCATATATGGATTCTATTCCGATGGTTGCACTTACAGGTCAGGTTGCTACAAAGCTAATCGGTAAAGACGCTTTCCAAGAAGTTGACATTACAGGTGCTACGTTGCCTTTTACAAAGCACAGCTACCTTATAAAAGACGGACTTGACATTCCGCGTGTTGTAAATGAGGCATTTCATATTGCAAACACAGGTCGTCCGGGTCCTGTACTTATCGACTTCCCTATGGATCTTCTAAAAAAGGAATTTGATTATCCGGACGAAGATGAGGACGTTAATATCCGTGGCTACAAGTTAATGGGCAAAGCTAACGAATCACAGGTTAAGAAGGTTGCCGAGGCAATCAAAGGTGCTAAAAAGCCGGTTATACTTGCCGGTGGCGGTGTCGTTATATCCGATGCTACAAATGAATTCAGAAAATTTGTAAAAGAAACAGATATTCCTGTTGTTTCAACAATGATGGGTATAGGTATTCTTCCGTCGGACAATCCGAGATACTACGGTATGATTGGTTCACACGGTGTTAAGAGAGCTAATCTTCTTTTCAATCGTGCAGACCTTGTAATCGTAATGGGTTCAAGACTTGGTGACAGAACTGTGGCAAATGTCAAAGGACTTGAGGAAGGCAACAAGCTTATACATATCGACCTTGACCCTGCCGAAATCGGCAAAAACACTCAGCCTTATATTCCTGTTGTTGGTGATATTAAAGATGTTCTTGAACAGCTTACATCGCAAATTTCAGGTTACAAGACAAGCAAAGAGTGGATTGACGAAGCTGACGAACTACGTCAAAGATTTACACATAAACCGGTATGTGAGGATAACGGATTTGTAAATCCGAAATATTTCTTAAACGTACTTTCGGAAAAGACAAATTCAGATGTATACCTTTCAACCGAAGTCGGTCAAAACCAGATTTGGTGTGCCAATAACTTCAACTTTAAAACACCACGTTCACTTTTGACTTCAGGCGGATTCGGTACAATGGGTTACGGACTTCCTGCCGCAATCGGTGCGTCTGTTGCCGCAAACGGCTCAAAGCCTGTTATCGCGGTAATGGGTGACGGCAGTTTCCAAATGGATTTACCGGAAATGGGTACTATGGCTCAATGGGATATTCCCGTTAAAATGGTATTGTTCCAAAACCACCGTCTTGGTATGGTACATGAACATCAGTATCTTCTTTATAAATCAAATTATCAGGCTGTTGAAATAGAAGGAAAACCTGATTTTGCAATGCTTGCAAAGGCATACGGCTTTGAGAGCGGCGTAGCTAACGAAAACAGTGAGGTTTCAGATGCGATAGATAAGATGATGGCACATGACGGTTCATATCTTCTTATCGTAAACGTAAATCCTTTTGAACCTACCGGTGATGCTCTTAATGAGGCTACTCTTCCGAAAAAGGAGGATAAGTAATATGGAAAGATATACATTATCAGTCCTTGTCGAAAACAATCCGGGTGTACTTTCAAGAGTTGTAGGCTTGTTTTCAAGACGTGGATTTAACATTCATTCACTTTCAGTGGGTACTACACAAGACCCGCAAGTATCTCGTATCACTATTGAAGTGAACGGTGACGCACAAATTGTCGAACAAGTGTCAAAACAGCTTTCAAAGATTATGGAAGTTATCAAAATTAAGACACTTCGTGACAGCGAAATCGTAAAGAGAGGGCTTTCACTTGTAAAAGTTAAGGTTACACCTAAGACAAGAAGTGAAGTTATCGAAATTACAAACGTATTCAGAGCAAAGATAGTTGATATTTCACCTAACACTTTGACTATCGAATTGACAGGTCATAATACAAAGCTTAACGCATTTATCGACCTTGTAGAGCCGTACGGAATTGAAGAAATCGCCCGTACCGGTATGACTGCTCTTGAACGCGGAGCAAACACATTAAAACTTGATAAATAATTATTATTTATAATACATATTTAAGAAAGAGGTAATCAAAATGGCAAAAACATTAGACCATGAAGCAAAAGTATTTTATGAAAGCGATTGTAATCTTGGACTACTAAAGGGCAAGACTATCGCAATTATCGGCTACGGTTCACAAGGTCACGCTCACGCACTAAACCTAAAGGACTCAGGCTGCGATGTAATCATCGGTCTTTATGAAGGTAGTAAGTCATGGAGCAAGGCTGAAAAGCAAGGCTTGAAAGTATATACATCAGCAGAGGCTGCAAAGAAGGCTGACATCATCATGATTCTTATCAACGATGAAAAGCAAGCTGACTTGTACAAGAACGAAATCGAACCAAATCTTGAACCGGGCAATATGCTTATGTTCGCTCACGGTTTCAACATTCACTTCGGAACAATCGTTCCTCCTGCAGACGTTGACGTTACAATGATCGCCCCTAAGGGTCCTGGTCACACAGTACGTTCAGAATATCTTGAAGGTAAGGGTGTTCCTTGTCTAATCGCTGTTGAACAAGACGCAACAGGTAAGGCACAGGATTTAGCACTTGCTTACGCTTTGGGTATCGGCGGTGCAAGAGCCGGTGTTCTTGAAACAACATTCAGAACAGAAACAGAAACAGACCTATTCGGTGAACAGGCAGTTCTTTGCGGCGGTGTTACAGCTCTTATGCAAGCAGGTTTTGAAACACTTGTTGAAGCAGGTTATGACCCAAGAAACGCTTATTTTGAGTGTATCCACGAAATGAAACTTATCGTTGACCTTATTTACCAAAGCGGTTTCAAGGGTATGAGATACTCAATTTCTAATACTGCTGAATACGGTGACTATGTAACAGGTCCTAAGATTGTTACTGCTGAAACAAAGAAGGCTATGAAGAAAGTTCTTTCTGATATTCAAGACGGTTCATTCGCTAAGGAATTCCTACTTGATATGTCACCTGCAGGTCGTCAAGTTCACTTCAAGGCTATGAGAAAGATTGCCGGAGAACACCAACTTGAACAAGTCGGTGAAGAAATCCGTAAGCTTTATAGCTGGAACAGCGAAGACGATAAGCTTATCAATAACTAATTTGATGTATTTAAAAAGACTTCACTTTCGTGAAGTCTTTTTTGTTGCATTTTTGCCACCACTCCGTCACTTCGTGACACCTCTCCTCAAGGAGAGGCTTTTGGGCTCCACTTGAGGGGAGCTGTCAGCAACGTTGACTGAGGGGTGGCTTTTATTTTATTTTAAGGGCGACCAATGGTCGCCACTACAACACCGATATTTTTTATGCTTTTCTTGCCACCACTCCGTCACTTCGTGACACCTCTCCTCAAGGAGAGGCTTTTTGGCTCCACTTGAGGGGAGCTGTCAACAACGTTAACTGAGGGGTTGCACTATCTGTTTCATTTTAAGGGCGACCAATGGTCGCCCCTACGAAACATCAAACGCAACAAAAAAAGCCGTCAAAGTAATACTTTGACGGCTTTTGCCTTATTCAATTATACGATTTCAGCACCGCTTTGAATATCATTAAGAGTAGTCAAAACAGTAAGTTTATCTTCAAATTCGGCTGACAAAATCATACCGCAAGATTCAAGTCCCATCATCTTTCTCGGTTTCAAGTTTGCAACGAACAACACATTTTTACCGATTAATTCTTCAGGCTTATGGAACTTTGCTATACCTGAAAGAATTTGTCTTGTTTCACTTCCGACTTGCAATGTAAATCTAAGAAGTTTTGATGACTTTGGCACTTTTTCGCATTCAAGTACCTTACCGACACGAATATCAAGCTTTTCAAATTCTTCAAACTCGATATAATCTTTATACGGTGCAATTTCAATCTTTTCTTCTTCCGGCTGACCGAATTCTTCTTCAAGTTCGGCAAGTTTCTTTTCTGCGTCAATTCTTTGGAACAGCGGAACGGCCTCGCCTACTTTTGTACCCGCCTTTGTTTCACCGAATGTCTTTGTACTTTCAAAGCTCAAATCATCTGCACCGATTTGTTCGGCGATTTTCTTTGATGTTTCAGGCATATATGAGCTTAACAATGCCGCAATAATTCTGATTGTTTCAACAAGATTATAAAGCACTGTACCCAATCTTGCCTTATCATCTTCATTCTTTGCAAGCACCCATGGAGTTGTTTCGTCAATATACTTATTCGCTCTGTCAACAACTTTCCAGATTTCGTCCATACTATCCGCAACGTGAAGAGTATTCATCTTCTTAATAATATTATCAATCGCACCTGTTGCAACAGCTTTCAAATCATCATCAAAATCACCGTGTACGTCACCGCTCTGAATTTCACCGTCAAAATACTTATTAATCATTGCAACAGTTCTGTTTACAAGATTGCCAAGTGTATTTGCAAGGTCACTGTTAAATCGGCTGATAAACACTTCATAAGTGATTGTACCGTCTTGTGCGAAAGGCATTTCGTGAAGTGAATAATATCTTACCGCGTCAACACCAAAATGCTTTACAAGGTCCTCCGCATAAATTACGTTACCTCTTGACTTACTCATCTTTTCATCACCGACAAGCATCCAAGGATGTCCGAACACCTGTTTCGGAAGCGGTTCGCCCAATGCCATAAGCATAATCGGCCAATAAATTGTATGGAAACGAAGAATGTCCTTACCAATAATATGCACATCTGCAGGCCAATACTTATTATACAATTCGCCCTTTTCTTCCGGTGTATAACCAAGCGCCGTAATATAGTTTGAAAGTGCGTCAATCCACACATACACGATATGTCCTGGGTCAAACTCAACAGGAATACCCCATGTAAAGCTCGTTCTTGACACGCACAAATCCTGCAATCCTGGCTTTAGGAAGTTATTAACCATCTCATTTTTACGTGATTCCGGCTGAATAAATTCAGGGTGTGACTCGATGTATTCCATAAGCTTGTCCTGATACTTACTCATTTTGAAGAAATAGGCTTCTTCCTTAGCCTTTTTAACTTCTCTGCCGCAATCAGGACACTTACCGTCTACAAGCTGCGTTTCCGTCCAGAATGATTCACAAGGTGTACAGTACCAACCTTCATATTCACTCTTATAAATATCACCTTGATCATAAAGCTTTTTAAAAATCTGCTGAACAGCCTTAACGTGATAATCGTCGGTTGTACGGATAAATTTATCATAGCTGATATTAAGCATATCGGCAATATCCTTAATCTGCCCCGCAATCTTATCAACGTGCTGTTTCGGTGTTATACCCTCATTTTCAGCGATTTCCTGTATCTTCTGACCGTGTTCGTCAGTACCTGTAAGGAAAAATACATCCTTACCTATAAATCTGTTAAAACGTGCTATTGCGTCCGTAAGAACTATCTCATATGTATTACCTATATGAGGTTTCTTTGAAGTGTACGCAATGGCAGTAGTAATATAAAACTTTTCTTTACTCATTCCAGTCACTCCCCATTAAATTAATAACAAAATCTTTGAACAATAGGCACTGTTCTTTTATAAATCTGCCTATTCTCTTTAAAAGTCTTATCGGTGCGTCAAACACACCCGCTTTATAAAAACTGATTATCAGCATAAGTATTATCGGGCCTAAAATCATACCGCCAATACTAAGCGTTCTGTAACCGATATACATAGACATAAGCGTCAATATCGGATTCATACCTATTCTTGAGCTTACAAGTTTCGGTTCGGTAAAATGTCGCATAAGCGCAACTGCGGCATATATAACAATCAGACCAACTCCGAGTTTAATATTGCCGTTCAAAAACGAAATAAGCGACCACGGCCACAAAACAAGACCGCTGCCGAAGAATGGCAATGCGTCCAAGAACGCAATACCTAACGCAATAAGAAGTGCATACTCAATATCAAGTATACTCAGTCCGATAAACATAATCGCAAACGCGATACACATAAGTATTCCCTGCGCTTTAATATAACCGCCGAGATACTTTTTCAATTCCATCTTTATAAGATTCAGCCTGTCCACAAATTTAGGACTGAACACGCCCTGCACAGTCGACATAACGGTTTTGTTTTCCGAAACCATAAAATACGATGACAAGATAAAAACGACTATACCTATAAACACGCTCGGCAAAGCCTTTGCAAAATTGCCCGCATAATCAACCATAGGCGTTGACTTCATATTGATAAATTCAGCAGCTTTGCTTGAAACCGTCTCACCTGCCGAAGTAATCGCCTGTTGAATGTTGCTCGGCAAATTCATATACACAACAGACCATTTTTCGCCCAGTGCCTTTGTACTGTTTTGAATGTTTTCGTAAATAGTCGGAAACTGCGTATATAACATTCGTACTTCATCAACAATTTTCCATATTGCAAATGTGAGAACACCACCAAAAATTCCGACTATCAGTACTATTACAAGCACCGCCGACAGTCCTCGCGGTATTTTCAGCCGTTTCTGCAATGTATCCGCAAGCGGATTTACTGCCATTGAGAACAGATAGCCAAGCAAAAACGGCAAAAACAACTTAACAAGAAAACCTAACAGCTGCAATATTTTAGGCAGACATATATATGCCGCCACAGCCAATATCACAACACCCAATACAAACAGTACAATTTTTACCCAATTTTTTTTCAGTTTCATAAAATCATTCCCTTCGTAAATCACGAGAATGTATCATTATTTTCCAAGAAATCTATTCATCAAAGTATATCCTTCTTCGATATAAATACCTGTCTTTTTACCGTTTTCTTCAGTATATGTAAGATTAGCATTTTTATCCGTTTCGTTGGTGCTGTCATAGATGATGTACGGAACAGGGTCCGAAACGTGCGTCTTTAGCTTAATCGGAGTCGGATGGTCAGGAAGAATCATCATTCTGTAATCAATGCCTCTATTTTCAAGCTCGTCCTTTAGGAACTTGACAACCTTTTTATCTATTGTTTCAACAGCAAATTTCTTCTTTTCAGGTGCACCTTGGTGTCCCATTTCGTCAGGAGCTTCCATGTGAACATAAACGAAGTCACTGCCGTTTAAAATTGCGTCAAGTGCGGCTTGTGCCTTACCTTCCCAGTTTGTGTCACAGTTACCTGTCGCACCTTCAACGTCAATCGAATTCATTCCGGCACATTTTGCAATACCTTTGATAAGGTCAACAGCGGAAATAACACTGCCCTTTAGACCGAACTTTTCTTCAAAATTATCAAGCTGAGGTTTTGTACCCTCGCCCCATACCCATATTGATGTTGCAGGATTTTTGCCCTCTGCAACACGCTTTTTGTTTACAGGATGTTCTCTTAAAATCTTTTCACTTTTTTTCATCATTTCAAGAAGTGTATCCGCACCGTCACCCTTTGGAAGATGGTCTGTTATCTTCTTGTCTGAAATGTCGTGAGGAGGTGTTAATTCAACATTAGTCGAACCGCCCTCCCAAACTGTAAGATGACGGTAGCTGATACCCGGATAGAACTTAATCATATCAGTATCAAGCTCTTTTGCAACAGCCTTGATAAGCTCGGCAGCCTCTTCTGTTGTGATTTCGCCTGCACTATAATCAAGCATTGTCTTATCCTCGTAATTTTCTTCGTCAGAAAGAGTTACAAGGTTACATCTGAATGTAACGTCATTGTCCTTTAGCGGAACACCGATTGACGCCGCCTCAAGCGGTGAACGACCGCTGTAACATTTCTTTGTATCATAACCCATAACAGATAGATTAGCTACGTCACTGCCCGGTTTCATACCGTCTTGAACAGTCTTAACCATACCCATCTCGCCATGCTGTGCCATATAGTCGATTGTAGGCTTATCAGCCACCTCTAAAATTGTTTTACCGTCAAATGCGTCAACGGGATAATCTGCCATACCGTCGCCAAGTATTACTACATACTTCATTTTTTATCTTCCTTTCATTTTATCTTTATGTTTAAAGTTTATTCAGTCACGATTTTCACCAATATTGCTATTGCCCCACGTCCGACGTGAGTACCGATAAGCGGACCGAATTCACCATACATTTCTATACAATCTTCGCCGTATTCATCACGAAGTTTTTCACAAACCTCCTGTCCCTTATCCTCGTCCGACTGAACGATTAAGAACTTAGGATTTTCCGCGTCAAAATCAGAATCATCTTGAATTTTTGCAATCAATTTATCAAGCAGCTTTTTCTTACCTCTCAGCTTGTCTAAACTTTCAACAAGTCCGTGTTCTATTGTAAGTATTGGCTTGATGTCAAGCATTGTGCCGACAAATGCGGCCGCTTTTGAAAGTCTGCCGCCTTTTTCAAGATATTTTAACGTATCAACCAAAAGGTAACATCTCCATGTTTTTATGTACTTTTCACATTCCGTTATAATCTCGTCAACGCTTTTGCCGTTCTTAGCCATTTGCGCCGCATGAACGGCGGTTTGTGCAATGTACAGAGAAAACTTCTGCGAATCGACAATGTGAAAATCCGCATTCGGATTTTCTTCTTCAATCTCACTCTTAACAAGATTTGCTGTTTGGTACTGACCGCTTGCGGCTGATGAAAGTGCAAAATATATTACGCTCTCATGCTCCTCACACTGCTGTTTAAAGTAGTCAAGCATATCACCGAACGGTGTCTGTGAAGTAGTCGGAATACCGTCGTACTCCTCAAGTTTATCAAAAAATTGCTCATTTGTTATTTCAGTTCTCTGAACATATTGTTCAGTGCCGAAAATACTTAAAAATGATATAACGCCTATATTATATTTGTCGGCTATATCCTGCGGAATGTCCGAACCGGAATCCACTATTATTTTTATATCTGCCATATTTGCTCCTCTCATATAAATTCGGTATAAATAAAATTTAAAATTGTTTTTTATTATCTTTATTAAAGGCTTTAGACGCAGAGAAAATTGTTCACAGTGCCGTTTTGCAGCTCACGGTGCTGTACGTTAGTACCGCCCTGAGCAAAAAATAGTGCTGTTGGCAATTTACTCAAGTCTAATCACCAATGGAATTTGGTTAACTGTCCCAAATCCTTTAAATTATCAAATCCTTGCTGACGAAGTGCCTCGTATACAACAATCGCAACGGAATTTGAGAGATTAAGACTTCTCGCCTCTTCTATCATAGGTATTCTTATACAACGTTCTTCGTGTTCGTACAAAAGTTCTTCGGGAAGTCCTGCATCCTCACGACCGAACAATATATAATCGTTATCCTTAAATTCAGCCTCAACATATGTATGAGGTGCTTTTGTTGTTGCATAAAAATATCTTGCACCCTCTGTTTTTTCAAAAAAGTCCGTCAAATTATCGTAATAGCATACATTCAGCAAATGCCAATAATCCAAACCCGCTCTTTTCAAATTTTTATCGGTAATCTGAAAAGCCGTCGGACGTACAATATGAAGTCTACACCCCGTCGCCGCACAAGTACGGGCAATGTTGCCTGTATTCTGCGGTATTCTCGGTTCAACAAGAACTACATTAAACAAAAAATCATATCCTTTACTTTAGAAATTTAATCATAAATCTGTTTAATAGCGGTCGTTTTATCTTTACCGCTTTTTTCGGGCAAAGCTCTTGACAGCAAAAACATTTTATACATCTCTTCGTGTCAATAACAGGTTTACCCGATGACATATCAATCGCTTTCGGCGGACAACATCTCGCACATTCTCCGCAACCTACGCATATATCGTAATCCATTGCAGGCTTTGACGCAAGTGCGTTTATAAGTCGTGCATTAAGTGCGTCCGGAAGTGAAATCAATTTAATCAAATTAAAATGACTTTCGGGCTTTAAATAATCCTTCATAACAAGCGGTTTAATATCTTCGCCCGCTATATCAATTTTTTCCGCACTGTCACACACAAGTCCGCGTTCAATCGCCTCACGCACCGTATCAACTTCATTCGGCGCGTAATCAATCAAATAGCATGACGCCAAATCAAGCGCGTGTGCATTTTCTGATGCCATAACAAGTCCTATATGTCTGTTCTGACCTGCCGTCGGGCCGTTGCCCTCCATACCCCAAACAGCGTCCATAATAGACAATGTCGGCTTTACACATTCGTGCAAATCCACAAGCATTGAACAGAATGACTTTCTCTCATTCAATCTGAAATGCAGTTCCGCTTTATATGTTCCGGGAATTGTGCCGAAAAGATTTTTAACGGCACCTGTATAACTCGTCATTGCGTGAGTTTTCAGTTTCGGCAATGAAATTATAACATCTGCATTCAAAATCGGATTTATTATCGGAATTTTCTTTACGGTCTTTCCCTCAGGGAAATGCACTTCCGTAAAACTTGTATCAAAATTCAATTTTGCGTTTGTTCCCTCGATAGCCTTATCCACTCCGCAGACTGAATAAACACCCTTTAAAGCCGCAGTATTATACGGACCGCCGGGACTTTCGGCAATCGTCACGTTTCCGCCGGCTTTTTCGACCATCACTATAACCGCGTGAAGAAATTCGGGATTTGTCGTAACCGCCTCCTCAGGCTTTTTCTTGGAAACAAGGTTGGGCTTTATGACAACATTATCACCCTTTTTCACAAACTTCCCAATCCCACCGATTAAAGACACCGCATTTTCTACGGCATTTTGCACTTCGGAATATCTGTCACATTTTACGACGGAAACTTTATTATTCATTCTTTAATTCCTCTCTTAGGTTTCTAAATGTTGTAAACCTCTGCCTATTCTATCATTATACAATATTCCGAGTAATATTTCAACCGTAAAACAGTAATTTTTATAGGCATAGTGCCATTTTATTGCATATATATTTCGCTAAAATACGGCATACTCCATTAAATTATATCTTTTTTCGTTTTATAGACAGTTTACTCCCTTTAAAGTAAAAAAAAGACTTGACATAAAGTCAAAAGCAGAGTATTATTTTCACATATCAAAAATACGTTACTTTGATGTAACTTTTAAACGGTGTATTTTTGATAAAAAAAAGGTGATTTGCAAAAAATCACCTTTTTTCAATATCAGCTTTTTTAGTTTTTTGGATTGACAATATCACGCCAATCAAGGTCACCGCGTTCAAGACCGTGAATAAGCACTTCTGCCGTTGCACAGTTCGTTGCAATCGGAATATTATGCATATCGCAAAGTCTTAGAAGAGAAAATACGTCAGGCTCATACCCTTCGGCATTAAGCGGATCACGAAAGAAAAGCACCAAGTCAATTTCATTATATGCAATTCTCGCACCGATTTGCTGATCGCCCCCCTGCGGTCCTGACAAAAATCTATATACATTAAGACCGGTATTTTCAATAATCATCTTACCTGTTGTGCCGGTTGCATACAGAGAATGTTTTGACAGAATACCCGAGTAAGCAATACAAAACTGTACCATTAATTCTTTTTTCTTATCATGTGCTATTAAAGCGATGTTCACAAAAATACCTCCTCATTCACTCTATTTTCCGAAAAGCTTTTTAACCTTATCAAAAAAGCTTTCCTTTTCATCAAATTCCATAATAGGCACTTCTTCGCCCATAAGTCTTGCGGCAATATTTAAAAATGCTTGTCCTGCCCTTGAATTTTCAGCCGAAACCGCCAAAGTGCCTTTAAGAGCGGCCACCATAAGTTCCTCGTCATCGGGAACAATTCCAAGCACAGGTACACCCAACATATCTACACAATCGTCCATATTCATCATTATTCCCTTGTCAATCATATCCGATCTTACGCGATTAATGACAACCCTGACATCTTCTATACCCATATCTTCAAGCACGGATATTGCTCTGTCACCGTCACGAAGTGCCGTAACTTCGGGCATTGTGACCAATATGGCACTGTCTGCACCCATAGCCGCATATAAAAAACCGCCGTCAATTCCTGCCGGAGCGTCTACAAGGCAATAATCAAACCTTGAAGAAAGTTTTTCCCATATCCCCTTTACCGCCTCATCTTCAACAGATGAAGTGTCACGGGTTTGCGGAGCGGGTATAAAATACAAGTTTTCATATCTTGTATCCTTAATCAAAGCCTCGTCTAAGTCACAGTTTTCTTCGATTACGTCAAATATATCGTAAACGATACTGCTTTCAAGCCCGAGTGTAATATCCAAGTTTCGACAACCCATATCCATATCGACAAGTGCAACAAGATTACCCCTCATAGCCAATGCAGCACCTATATTTGCGGTTACAGTTGTCTTTCCCGTACCGCCTTTTCCGGATGCAACTATGATGATTTTTCCCATTTTCCTTATCCTTTCAATATGAATTTATGCGTAGTAAAATTACCCAAAACTCTTTTCTGCGTAATTATATCACATTTTTTTCTCTTTGTCTATATTTTTACCAAAAAATCATCTACACAAATTTGATTATTTATTAAATATGCCTTTTTAGGATTTTCGGTATTCGGCGTATCAAATTCATCAAAATTGCAGTGAGTTCTTGAAATTCTTACGTCTGTCGGCTTAAAGTCAAGTGCAAATATATAGGCATTGTCATTACCCATACACCCTGCCTCAACGCTGCCTTTTATACTTCCGATAACGATAACGTTACCGACCGCCGTTATCATTCCACCCTCCTCAACGTCACCGAAAAGGGTAAGGTGTCCGTCCGCAAAAACTGTTTTGCCTGCTTTAACAACGCCTTCGTAAAACCTCGCACGACTGCTTTTAAAATTAGTCGTTACGACTTCCTTTATCTCCTCAAGCTCCGTTTCTTCCTCAGCGATTTCGCGGACTTCTTCACTCTCATTATGTATTTCTTCAGTGTTTTCCTGAAGAAGTTCCTTAGGCAGTTCAAGAGTTTCTTCAAACGAATCTTCGGCTTTTATCACTTTTCTTTCACCGTAATTTATCTCACATTCCGGCAACATAGCCGTAATAACCGCGTCAAGACGCATTTTATCACTTGTTGAAAGTTCCCTGCCGACAACATATATATTACAACGTCCGCCGCCGAAAAACTTTCTGAACTGTCTTATTTTTTCATACAGGGAGTTCATCAACTTAGAAAATTCACATTCACTGTCAAGATATATCTTCACCCCGTCAGCCGTACCTTTCAGCTTTATAAGCTCTTTTTCCAATTCAATCAAACCTCCCCATATTATAAACTATCTCAATAATCCGCCTTGCACATCTGTTGCGGTTGTAGGCTCTGCGGTTGTGTCTGCACTGTCAAGATTGAAATATTTATCAAAAATATCTTTTGCTACCTGCGCGGCATTTGTACCACGAACACCGTGTTCAAGCACAACCGATACCGCGATTTGCGGATCGTCAAACGGTGCAAAAGCAATAAACACAGCGTTATTTGAACCGTTTCCGACCTGTGCCGTACCTGTTTTACCGCCGACCGCTATACCGTAATTTGCGAAAATTTCACTCGCACTACCTTCGTCAACAACTCGTTTCATACCTTGTTTTACGGCATTGATAACTTCATCGTCCATATCGACTTTTTCGACAACTTCCGGATTAAATTCTTTTACAACACCGCCGTCAACCGATGAACGAACGCTTTTTATAAGATTTACTTTATATCTTGTACCGCCGTTTGCTATTGTTGCGGCATAGTTTGCAAGCTGAATAGGTGTAAACAAGCTGTATGACTGACCGATTGCCGCTTGAAGAGTGTCACCGCCAAACCATTCCCGATCGGTAGCACTTGCAACTACCTCTTTTTTATATTCGGGGCTTGCCATATGACCTGCCACTTCTTCGTCAAGCTCGATACCCGTTTTTTCACCAAGACCGAACTTCTTTGCATACTCATCAAGTTTATTTATTCCCATACGTCTGCCGACTTCATAGAAGAAATAGTTACACGAATTTTCAAGTGCCGCACTGACGTTTTGCTTACCGTGAGTCAATTTATATTCGCCCCAAATCCAGCAAGTCGGCTGATAGTCGGCATAAAATTTATAAATACCCTCGTCCTCGATAATTTCATTTACATTCAAATTACCCGTTTCAAGTGCCGCAATCGCCGTCAAAGGTTTAAATGTCGAACCAGGACTGTAAAGTCCGCTTACAAGTCTGTTCCACATAGGCTTTGCGTCATTATTAATCAAAGTTTCATAATCCTCATTAAACTTCGACATATCGTATGTCGGATACGACGCACCTGCAAGCAAATCGCCTGTTTTTACGTCAATGACAGCAACAGAACCTGCGTCACAGTCTGCACCGTCCTTTGCTTTCACACCGCTTGACGCACGAATATTTTGTATTGTATCTTCAAGCGATTTTTCCGCCACTTTCTGCAAATCCGAATCCAATGTAAGCACGATATAATCGCCCGGAACAGGCTCTGCATCGTTCATAACGGTAATCTCTTTACCGTTTACTTCCTTAGTTGTACCTGTGGTGCCGTCAATACCTCTTAAATACTGTTCGCCCCACTTTTCAATGCCCTGTTTACCGATAATGTCATTATAGCCGTAACCCAAATCTTTGTTTGCCTCGTATTCTTCGGCATTGATTTTACCTGTACGACCTAAAATATGCGTTGCAAGTCCGGGAGCGTCATATTGACGGATATAGTCGTTTATAACGGCTATGCCTTTAAATTCGTCCTGACGTTCCTTTATCTGCGTTACCGCATCGACGGATATATCGTCCGCAACTGTAAACAATGTTGTCTGTGACAAACCGCTTGCCTCCGCAGCGTATCGGATACCCACGATACGTCTTTGCTCGTCCTCGCTGTAAACGTCGCTGACTTTATATATCTCCTTGTATGCCTGCATTATTTGGTCGGCAGACATATTTTCTTCTATACCCTTGCCGAGATGTGAATTATTTTTAAACCACGCCTCACGTTCGTCCTCCACGGAACCGTCCTCGTTTTCGTCCTCAAACTTAAACTGATACGGTGCGAACGAAATTGGTAAATCGTCATAATATTCACATTGAGTCGAATAGAATATATCCACAAGTTTTTTTATAATATCGTTAAATTCTTCGTCTTTTACATCGGTTTTTTGCATAACAACAGAATAACCGACTTTGTTGGATACAAGAGTTGTTCCGTATCTGTCAAGGATTTCACCTCGCGGTGCTTTTTCGACTATATTGGTAGTCATTCTGTCATTAGCGATTTCATAATACTGTTCGCCCTTTAATACCTGTAAATCAAAAAGCTTCCATATCACCGCCGCAAACATAACAGCTATGACTATTTTTAATATAATAAATCTCGCTTTACTGTTTGGCATTTATATACATTCTCCTTAAGCTATCAAAAGCTTTTTCTTCTTTTCTTCTTTATACAATGTCTTTTTTAGTATCGGATATAATATAACTGCAATAACCGTATTAAATACCGCCGTCGGCAATGCATCACTGAAAATTACCGACACATCAAGCGTCATTTCTCTTATGACGAACAACAATATTTCAAGTATTGCCGACATAATAAAGGTCCATACAATCGTTTTCGGAAAATTACCGACATATCTCGGGCGTTTTCTTGCCGCGAATACGATTATCGAACTGTACGCATAAAACAACGTAATCTCCGTAAAATTTCTTCCTCCGATTGCGCCCATAACAACGGCACATATCCCGCTTATTATAACAGCAGTGCGAAATTCATTTTCAAGAATTGCCACACACATCACAAACGCCAATACCGCAGACGGCACTGCACCGAATATATGAATAGGTGAAAGCACTACCGTCTGAACAAGAAAAATCACAAAAATCCACAGAAAAATCTTAAAATTTCTCACTTTTTCTCTCCAATCAATATGTTCCGTTTATAACAAGCACTTCATAAAGCTTGTTGAAATCAACAAGCGGCTCTACTGTTGCATAATTCAAATTACCCATAGCGTCCGAATTTATCTCACGAATTACGCCGACAGAAAGTCCTGCCGGATAAATCCCGCCTGAACCTGACGTTTCAAGAATATCGCCTATTATAAGGTTTGAGCCTTTGTCAATAAACGTCATTTTACAGTAGTTTTGGCTGTACAATTCACTGTCGCCCTCAACAACCGCAACATCACTTGTTCTTGAAACCTTTACACCCATTGCGTTATCGGGATTCAATATTGTCGAAACAATCGACCATGTAGGACCTGTTTCAACAACTTTTCCTACTACTCCGTCAGGTGTTATAACCGCGTTTCCGACAGCTACACCCGCAAGTGAGCCTTTGCTTATCTGTATTGTGTCGTACCAGTTATTTGACGAATACGCAATAACAGACGCGGCAACGGTTGAATAATTTTCAAGACTGTTTTGAAGTTCAAGCGTTTCTTTTAAACGTTCGTTTTCTTCTCTGTAATTTGCAACATCTCTATTTTGTTTTTTCAGCTCATTAATTTCGCCCACAAGTCTTGCGTTTTCTTCCTTGTAGCCGTTCATTTCACGAATAAAATCAGTCGTATCCGTAACCTTGTTCACTATATATGAAAAACCGTTCTGAAATGGTGAAAATACAGTTCTAAGCACATTCGATACGGGATTTGTACCGCCGAAATGAGCAATAGCGGCACATAAAAGCACTACGGCGGTTATAATCGCTGCCGCAATCACGCCTTTTCTTTTAAAAAATGATGACATATTTTCTAACCTTCCGTTATACAATCCAAAATTATTTTGATGATTCAATAAGTTCTTTTATATTATCAAGAGCCTTACCTGTTCCTATTGCAACACAGTCAAGCGGATATTCGGCAACGTGTGTAGGAATTTTGGTGGTTTCGGTGATAAGTTTGTCAAGTCCTTTAATCAACGCACCGCCACCTGTAAGCACAATTCCGCGTTCCATAACGTCTGCAGCAAGTTCCGGAGGTGTGTTTTCCAATGTCAGCTTTATAGCTTCAATCATTTCGTCCACATTCTCGCTTATAGCGGCTCTGATTTCGCTTTCCTTGATTTGTGCCGTTTTCGGCAAGCCTGTCGCAACGTCACGACCTCTTACTTCGTAAACGCCTTCTTCGTCATCTTCATATGCAGACGCAATGGCTACCTTTATATCTTCAGCCATTTTGTCACCTATATTGATTTGATTTTCTTTCTTCAAATAATTGATAATAGCACTGTCCAAAGCATTTCCCGCAATTCTGATTGATCTTGACGAAACGATACCGCCCAGCGAAATAACCGCAACTTCTGTTGTACCGCCGCCGATGTCGACAACCATATTACCTGTTGCATCATTCACAGGAAGTCCGGCACCCATAGCAGCCGCCATAGGTTCTTCGATAAGTGCAACTGCCTTTGCGCCTGCTTGAATAACCGCCTCTTCAACTGCACGTCTTTCAACTTCCGTTATGCCCGACGGTATGCAAACAACAACTCTCGGCTTAAATACGTTGCTCACGTCAGCCTCTTTTATAAACGCTCTTATCATAGCTTGAGTTATGTCAAAATCCGCAATAACACCGTCTTTCATCGGACGTACCGCAACAATGTTTTCAGGCGTTCTGCCTATCATCTCATTTGCCGCATTACCGACCGCAAGCACCTTACCTTCGTACTTGTCAATCGCCACAACAGACGGCTCTCTTACTACTATTCCCTTGCCCTTTACATACACAAGTGTGTTTGCTGTACCAAGGTCAATTCCTATATCTTTTGAAAATATCCCCATTTTCGTTGTTCTCCTTTTATAATATCTTTATATCCATTTCGTCCTCAAGCGTGTCCGCAAGCGCACTTATCGGCAGACCGACAACATTAAAATAATCGCCGTCAATCTTTTCAATCAAAAGTGAACCGAGTCCCTGTATTCCGTATGCACCTGCCTTATCCATAGGCTCGCCCGAATTTATATATCCGCGAATTTTATCATCGCTCAAATCCTTAAACTTTACTTTTGTCCTAACTTTTCCGCAAACGGCTTTTCCGTCGCTTATTCGCATAACGCAATATCCCGTATATACTTCATGTTCACGTCCCGAAAGTTTTGAAAGCATATTAAATGCGTCATCTTCGTCTTTCGGCTTACCGAGTATTTGTCCGTCAAGCGTTACGATTGTGTCTGCTGAAATTATAACCGCATTTTTATTGTGTAAAACCTCTTTCGCGGTTGCACTCGCCTTTAAAAGTGCAAGCTCCTGCACGTAAAGCTCGGGTTTCAAATCTTTTGAAACGGAATCTTCGTCCGCTTGCGAAACAATCACCTTAAATTCAAGTCCCATAAGCTCCAAAAGTTCTTTTCTTCTCGGTGAACCCGACGCAAGTATAAAATCTGTCATTGCATTATAACCTTTCTTAAAGCACACCGCGATAAAAATGTCCTCTTGTGTATGTGTTTTCCGTCATACTCTGCACATTTTTTTCGCCGTTTAAAGCTCTCTTATACATATCTATTATTTTATCACATTGAGCGAATTTTTCAACAGTAAATATCAATCTGATACTGTTTATTTTAAGTTTTTTTAAATCCGCGATTTTATCCGCCATAAATATAGGCTTTGAATTTAAAAGTTTTGCTATACAGCCTTTTGAACAGACAATCGGAAATTCCTCTCTTTTTCTGTCTTTCAGCTTGTATATCATTTTGCCATTTTGGCATTTTCCCATAGCCTTTATCGGGCAGTTTTTCATCATCATAAGCGGAATATGTCCGTAGCCTATAACTTCAAGATTAGCGTTTGTATTTTCACATAAATCGGCAATTTCATGTAAATTAAGTTCAGGAGATAATGTAACCGTTTTCAAATCGCCGTAATGCTGTGCCGTTTGCGAATTAAAAACATTCAATCTGAAATCGCCGTATATCTCTTTATCTTTATACTTGTAAATTGCCGCCGGTGACGAAACAAGTACACCATCCGTCTTTATATTCTCTTCACAAAATATATCCGCCGATTTTGATATTATTTCAACATCGTCAGGCACATCTTTTAGTGTCCCCACCAAATCATTGGGGGCATATATTCTTTTTATGTTATTTTTAACTGCGGCTTTGAACTGTTCTTCATCACTAACTTCACAAGTGAGTATTATATTCGTGTTTTTACGGTTGCTATGCTCAATTTCAAAGTCAAGTTCTCTGCCTTTTTCACGCATTTGTCTTTGATTTATAAGGCTTTCGCAGCATTCACGTCTTACGCTGTTTATTTCCTTAATCGGAATTGTAATTCCGTCGTCTAACGTAATATTTATATCGTCACATTCAAACGGTGTACTTCCGAGTTTTGAAAGCTGGTCGCGAAGTCTTTTTTCGTCCATAGGTTTATGGAGTGCTTTTTCGGATTTTAGTGTCCCTTGTGCATATGCGTAATGTCCGTCATTATCGTACATTGTAAGTTCAAGCGGAGCATCAATATTTAGTGTCCCCATAATACCTGTGTTGATTTTACGGATATTTGCGTCCTCTGCGGCACGTTTTTTCGCCTCATCGGTAAATTTATTTTCCGCACTGTTACTCGGAGTATCGTGGCTCATCATATTTTTACCGAGATTGCCTTTAAAATATCCGTCTGTAAAACCTGTTCTTGAAAATGCGTCAAGCAGTTCCTGCATATCTTTTTTTGACACGTTTCCGCCCTTGTCAAGATACTTTCGGTACACGCCCACAACAGCGGATACATATTCCGCTCTTTTTAAGCGTCCCTCAATTTTCAGTGATGTTACGCCTATACGTTTTAGTGTCCCCAAGTCATTTACAAGTGCCATATCTTTAGGACTTAAAACATATCCGCTTTTAACCGTTTTACCGTTTTCAAGCAAATCGTATGGCAATCGACACGGCTGAGCACAACGCCCTCTGTTACCGCTCCTACCGCCTAAAATACTCGACATAAGGCACTGCCCGGAATAACACATACAAATTGCACCGTGAACAAAAACTTCAATTTCCGCTTTTGCATTTTTGCAAATATGCTCTATCTCTTTTTCCGACAGTTCACGCGCCAAAACCACTCTCGAAAATCCCATATCCTCAAGATATTTTACACCCTCAAGACTTGTAACGGTCATCTGCGTGCTTGCGTGTAAAGTCATATCCGGAACAGTCTTTTTGATAATCTCCACAGCGCCCATATCCTGAACAATAAATGCGTCAACGCCGATTTTATTAAGTTGTTTCAAATATTCTTTAAGGCTTTCAATTTCCTTTTCCTTAACAAGTGTATTTACCGTAACGTGAACGTCAACACCGTATAAATGGCAGTAATCCACCCACGTTTTCATTTCTTCGATTGTAAAGTTTTCGGCACTGTAACGTGCGCCGAACTGCGGACCGCCGAGATATACCGCATCCGCTCCCGATTGTACCGCCGCCGTAAGTGCCTTTCTGCTGCCGGCAGGTGCTAAAAGTTCCATACTCATTTAACCTTCTTCTTGCCGTCTGATACAACTGTATTTTCTTCGTATGCTTTTAGTTTTTCTTGTAAACTTTTAATAGTTTCTTCAAGAGTTTTATTGTTTTTATTTGCTGTTTCAAGGTCTTTTTTGGTTGATGTTAATTCGGCATTCAATTCTGTTTCATCAATCGTAACCTGTCCGCTTTTTGCGTCGTCAAGTTCTCTTTTTAACGAGTTGTTCTCTTTTTTTAAATTATCGATTTTTGAATTTAATTTTTCCATTTCAATCTTTACAGAATCGTCCGATTCAAGTGCTTTGAAATATTCGTCACAAATATTAAGTGCCGCCAAAACAATAGGACGTTCCCCGAGAACATTTTGACCGCCATTCAAAACGTTTTTAACCTTTTCATTTATATGTTCGCCCAATCTTTCGATATATTCTCTGCTTTCCTCAGCAACAACTGTATATTGACGTGAATTAATGGTTATTGAAACTCTGTTCACCGCCATGACTTCATCTCCGTTTCTTAATTTTTTCGCATAAAATACCTAATATACTCTTATTATACAATAAAACCAATTAAAAAAACAGAGTTTTTTTGACTTTTTTCAAAATATTTTATAAAAAAAGAACGGTCACGCCGTTCTTATAATTCTATCGTTAATTTTCTGCCCGTTTTTTCATATATTCTGTATTTAATACCTACCATGTCAAACATTTTCTTTGACGCAATAGTGTTAGCCTCATCGGCGTATTTGTCGGACATATACACAACTTCCTTGATACCGCTTTGAATAATCGCCTTCGCACATTCGTTGCAAGGGAACAGCGTTACATACAGCTTAGCGCCCTCAAGCGAGCCTGAACTTCTGTTTAAAATCGCATTAAGCTCTGCATGGCAAACGTACATATATTTCGTATTTACAGGGTTTTCACCGCTTCTTTCCCAAGGCATATCGTCATCGCAACACCCTGTCGGCATACCGTTATAGCCAAGCGACAATATTTTATTTTCATGATTTACAATACACGCACCTACCTGTGTATGCGAGTCCTTGCTCCTCTGTGCAGACAATAACGCAATCCCCATAAAATATTCGTCCCACGATATATAATCTTGTCTTTTCATTTTCAATCCTCCAACAAAAAATCTTTCGTCATATGATAATTTTAACATTCCTAAAATCATTAGTCAAGAAAAAAAGCCGTCCGATTTTTTCAATCGAACGACTTTAATTGCCGTATCTCTTATCTTACAGCCGACAACATCATGCAGAGCATACCCAAAACCATAAAGGCAGTTGCCCACAAAAAGAAAATCGAAAGGAATTTAAAAACCATATATGCTGTGCCGTGGTCTTTTCCGGGCTTAATTTCTTCACCGTATATTGATAAAAATCCTTTATCCCAATCATCATCAACAAGTCCAAACATATTAGCATTGGTAATACTTGAAGTGTGTGAACGCTTTTCTTTTTCAATCTCTTTGTTAATTCTTTTCTCATCTCTGCTTATAAAAGACACCATTGCAAAAAGCATTACTGTAATACCTATCATCAAAGGCATCGTTATGCGTATTTTGTACATTGTCATCCTTGCCATGTACGTAAGTTCATTTACTTTCATAAATAAATTGCAAAGCCACAATACCACAAAAGCCGGTACTGCACCTATGCCAACCGATATTGCCGCATTTTTCAACATCCTTTTAGTTTTATTCATAATCATCCCTCCGCAAAGAGCAATCAAAAACGCCATTCACCTACAGAATTAATATTTCTTTATACCTATATCACTTCTATGGAATTCATCTGTCCAAGAAATTTTTGCAACACCTGCATAAGCATTTTTAATAGCCTCGTCAAGGTCTTTGCCGACAGCCGTAACACCAAGAACACGTCCTCCGTTAGTAACGATTTTACCGTCCTTTACCGCTGTTCCTGCGTGGAACACAGTCAAATCGCCTATGTTATCAAGACCGCTGATTTCATAGCCTTTTTTATAGCTTACAGGATAACCGCCAGAAGCCATAACAACGCATACCGCCGCACTATCTTCCCATTCAATGTTGATTTCATCAAGGCGTTCATCAATAACAGCCTCCATAATTTCAACAAGGTCAGTTTTTAATCTCGGCAAAACAACTTGTGTTTCAGGGTCACCGAAACGGCAGTTATATTCAATAACCTTAACACCGTTCGCAGTCATCATAAGACCGAAATAAAGTACGCCCTTGAAAGGTCTGCCTTCACTGCTCATAGCCTTAATAGTCGGAACAAAAATATTTTTCATACATTCTTCCGCTTTTGCGTCATCATACAAACGGCTCGGTGAGAATGTACCCATACCGCCTGTGTTAAGACCTTCGTCATTATCATATGCTCTCTTGTGGTCTTGTGCCGATACCATAGGTTTAACAGTCTTACCGTCGGTAAATGCAAGTACACTGACTTCAGGACCTGTCAAGAATTCTTCGATTACTACACGACTTCCGCTCTTTCCGAACTTTCCGTCGTCAATCATTTCGTGAACGGCTTGCTCAGCCTCCTCAAGGTTTTGTGCTATGATAACACCCTTGCCAAGTGCAAGTCCGTCGGCTTTTATAACTGTCGGAAACGTGTTTTGCGCTTTGATATAATCAATCGCAGACGTACTGTCTGTGAACACTTCATAATTTGCGGTAGGAATATTGTACTTCTTCATAAGTTCCTTTGAAAAAGCCTTACTTCCCTCTATTATAGCGGCATTTGCACGAGGTCCGAATGCACGAATACCCTCTTTTTCCATTGCGTCAACCATACCAAGTACAAGCGGATCGTCAGGTGCAACCATAACAAGATCAATCGCATTGTCCTTTGCAAACTTAACCATATTTTCAATATCCGTTGCGGCGATGTCAACACACTCCGCAAGTTCCGCAATACCGCCGTTACCCGGTGCACAATAAATTTTATCTACCTTTGGCGACTGTGCTATTTTCCAAACAATAGCATGCTCACGTCCGCCGCCGCCTACTACTAATATTTTCATAATTCGTTCTCCCTTTAATTAAAATACTCACCAATTAAAATCGCAGAATTGTGTGCAGTTCGTTTGAAACGGCGAGCGGTGCTGTACATAGGTACCGCTCCGAGCCGTTGAATACGAAATATACCCACCAGTAAAAGTCGCAGAATTAGTTTCAGATGTGCCAAAATGCAATGGGTGCTGTACGCGTGTACCGCCCTATTGCTTTGAAGTGCATATGGAACTGATTATGCGTCTTTGGGATTAATGATGGAACAATCTTATACCTGTGAAACTCATACACATATTGTACTTGTTGCACGTTTCAATAACATTATCGTCACGAATTGAACCGCCGGGTTGTGCAATTACTGTAACACCGCTCTTTTTGGCTCTTTCAATATTGTCACCGAACGGGAAGAATGCGTCTGAACCAAGTGCAACATCCGTATTCTTATCAAGCCATGCTCTTTGTTCTTCCTTTGTGAACACTTCCGGCTTTACTTTAAATGTCTTTTCCCATACGCCGTCTGCAAGTACATCCATATATTCATCTGAAATATACACATCAATCGCATTATCTCTGTCGGCTCTCTTAATTCCGTCAACAAACTGCAAACCAATCACTTTCGGTGCTTGTCTCAGCCACCATATATCAGCCTTATTGCCTGCAAGACGTGTACAATGTATTCTTGACTGCTGACCTGCACCGATACCGATTGCCTGACCGTCCTTAACATAGCAAACACTGTTTGACTGTGTGTATTTCAATGTTATAAGCGCAATCTTTAGATCTCTCTTTGCCTCGTCTGAAAGTTTCTTGTTATTCGTTACTATATTTCCAAGCAATTCGTCATTAATATCCAGTTCATTTCTGCCTTGCTCAAATGTGACACCGAAAACTTGCTTTCTTTCGATTTCGGCAGGTTTATAATTTTCATCAATCTTTATGATGTTGTAATTGCCTTTTTTCTTTGCTTTTAAAATTTCAAGTGCCTCGTCTGTATAACCCGGAGCAATAACACCGTCTGAAACTTCTTTCTTTATAAGAAGTGCGGTAGCCTTATCACACACGTCCGAAAGAGCGATAAAATCACCGAATGACGACATTCTGTCAGCACCTCTTGCGCGTGCATATGCGTTGGCAAGCGGAGTAAGTTCAACGTCATCAACGAAATAAATCTTCTTCAATGTGTCAGACAACGGAAGTCCTACTGCCGCACCGGCAGGAGAAACGTGTTTAAAAGAAGTTGCGGCAGGAAGTCCTGTTGCTTTCTTCAATTCCTTTACAAGCTGCCAGCCGTTAAGCGCGTCCAAAAGGTTAATATAACCCGGTTTTCCGCAAATTACTTCAAACGGTAAATCTCCATTCTCCATAAACACTCTTGACGGCTTTTGATTAGGGTTACAGCCGTACTTTAATTGCATTTCATTCATTATTTTATCGTCCTTTCGTTTTTTATTTATGTAAATATTATTTGTTTTTGTTTACAATCTTTGTTTTTGTTTCGCCTGTTGCAATGTCGATAAATCTTACGAACAACGAAACTTTATTATCCGCATTAAGTGAATTCCAAAGACCGTCTGTGAATTCATTAATATCGTTTGGAATTGCAACCTTTTTAGGCTCACCCTCAAATGACGGAAGCGGACTGCCGTCACCCATATATGTATGGATAAAGTGGCCCTCGCCGTCAAGCGGATTGTTATACGAAAAAGTATATCTTTGACAAGACTGCGGATTGCCGTCAGCACTCTTTAGGATTGACATTGAATAATCAAATCCGCCCTTGTTAGGTTCAATAATACCCGATATTCTCGGTGTAAAGTTAGGGTCATCGTCCTCAAATTCACGAGTTCTTAATGACTGTTCAAATGTCTGACCGTTTTCCATATGTTCGTAAATCGTATCTGTTTGGTCGCCGTTTGTAACAATAGTCTTGTCACCAAGCACACGAACAGGTGCATATATGATAAGATGTGGGTCTTCAAGCTTTGACGGGTCAAACGCTTGTGTACGAATACCATCGCCGTCCTCAATAAATACACGGTTACGGCTGTTTACACTTCTGCCCATTATAAAATATGCCGTAACGGCACTTTTACCGTCAGCACTTTTTCCGATTACAATACCACGACCCGGATAGTCGTTGCTTTTTAGTTCTTCATATATATCAATTTTTTTCATTATACTTCTCCTTTTTAGTTGTAATAGCAGTCCGATTCCCACTTTATTGCGTTTGTGTCTACATACTCCCATATGCGATTGTAATCCGCTTGATTTCGGATTATATGGTCGTGAAATGACTTTTGCCATACAGGGTGTCCAATTTGTTTTGAACAATACCCTTTAAATTGATTGACTATTTGCGAGAGAGTAGGGGCGGTCATTGGCCGCCCGTTAATATCATTGTTATCTATGCGTATTATCAAATGCACATGATTCGGCATAATGACGTATTTGTCAACCGTTATATTTTGATAATACAATGGAATTTTTTCAATACCGATTTTAACAATCAAACCCAAATGATTTAATTTGTCTTGCGGGCGGCCGCTGACCGCCCCTACGGAACATTGTTGATTATTCCAAAATATTTTTTGTTTGTCTTTCGCGCATATAGTCACAAAATACGCACCGTTTTGTGAATAATCATAAAATTCCAACCTATTATTTTTACGGCTATTCATCACACCATATCGGCACAAACCAATTCAACGGCTTGAGGCAAAATAATCCATTCTGCCTGTTCCATAACGCGTTTTTGCAAAATTTCAGGCGTATCGCCTTCCTCAATATAAACCGCTTTTTGCAACAAAATCCTACCGCCGTCTGTAATTTCATTTACGAGATGTGCCGTTGCACCGGTCACTTTAACGCCGTAATCAAGCGCCGCCTGATGTACTTTCAATCCGTAAAAGCCGTCACCGCAAAATGACGGTATAAGTGACGGGTGGATATTGACAATTTTATTTGCGTATTCTTTAAGCAAGTCACCGCCCAAAATCGCCAAAAATCCTGCAAGGACAATCACATCAACGTCCATTTCTTTCATATATGCACAAATTTGGCGGTTAAATTCATCATTATCACCGCTGCAATCGGCATTTTTGCGGATAACTTTAGTCGCAATACCTGCATTTTTTGCACGTTCAAGACCGTATGCTTTACTGTTATTTGAGCATACACACACAATCTTACCGCTTTTCAAAACAGTACCCTGTTTATCAATCAAAGCCTGTAAATTCGTGCCGCCGCCCGAAATAAGAACACCTATTTTTTTCATCTTATAACATCTCCATTGTCGCTGACTATCTCAACGCCCTTTTCACCTTCAACAAGTTCACCGATAATATAAGCTTTTTCGCCCGCGTCCTCAAGGCACTTAACAGCCTTTTCCGCCTTATCCGCATCAACAGCTACTATCATACCGATACCCATATTGAATGTGTTGTACATATCTCTTTCAGGAATATCAGCCTTTTTCTGCATAAGATTAAATATAGGAAGAACTTCCCATGAACCCTTTTTGATAACGGCTTTCAAACCATCAGGTAACATTCTCGGAACATTTTCGATAAATCCGCCGCCTGTGATATGAGAAACGGTATTAATACCTACTTCGTCAATAAGCTTTAGAAGCGGTTTAACGTAAATTCTTGTCGGTGTCAAAAGTTCCTCACCGATTGTCTTGCCAAGTTCGTTTGAATATGTATTAAGAGTTTCCTTTGCGTTATCGTCATTAAGACCGAAAACTTTTCTTACAAGTGAATAGCCGTTTGAGTGAACACCGCTTGATGCGATACCGATAAGCACGTTACCTGCTTTTGCATTTTTACCGTCAGTGATTTTGCTCTTTTCAACAACACCAACGCTAAATCCTGCAACGTCATATTCATCTTCCGGCATCATTCCCGGATGTTCCGCTGTTTCACCGCCTACAAGCGCGCAACCCGACAAAACACAGCCGTCTGCAACGCCTTTAACGATTTGTGCAACCTTTTCCGGAACATTCTTACCGATTGCGATATAGTCAAGGAAGAACAACGGCTTTGCACCCGAACAAGCAATGTCGTTTACACACATTGCAACGCAGTCTTGACCGATAGTATCGTGCTTGTCCATAAGGAAAGCAACTCTGATTTTTGTACCTACACCGTCAGTACCCGAAACAAGTACAGGATTTTCGTAGTTTTTCGGCATTTCAAAAAGTCCGCCGAAGCCGCCGATTCCGCCAAGTACGCCCTCAATCGCTGTCTTTTTAACGTCGTCCTTGATTAGTCTTACTGATTCGTAGCCCGCCTCAACGTCTACACCTGCTTGTTTGTACGCATTTTCACTCATATTTTTATCTCCTTTAAAATTAAATTCTTTAATACCAACCATTTAATAAATCTAAAATCTTTTTCAGTTTTTTATCTTTTTGTCCCTCAATATGCACATATGTAAATATATTACATAACCTATCTACAGTATCCTGAAAATCTTTTGAACGCGATTGCATAATATGTGAAAAATATTTTGATATATCCTTATTCTTCATAGCTTTAAAAATCATTCTTAAATATGCTTTTGATGCATTTTCTTGAAATGAAATTATTAAGATATTTTTATACAAATCTAAAAAACATCTGTATCTTTTATTATCAGATATTCCGTCAAAATCTTGATTTATAAAATCTAAAATTTCAACAAATATACGATTTGTCAAGTCTTTTTGCTTTGGAAATTCATTATCAATTAATGTTTTTTCATGCTCAACTGTACTAAGACACTTCTCCCTCATTTTTTCACCCATTGGACATAACTCATATTTTATTACATTTCTGCAACTGCTTTTTTAATTTTTTCGTCTTTTTTCTCGACGCCCTCAACCATTTTAACTTTTGCGTCTTTTAGAGCGTCTTTCAAATAATCATATTTAATAGCAAGCATTTGTGCAGCCAAAATCGCCGCATTTGTGCCGTTATCTATACCGACCGTCGCAACAGGGATACCCGGTGGCATTTGGACTGTTGCCAAAAGTGCGTCCATACCCTCAAGTGTTGACTTAATCGGAATACCTATAACAGGTACTGTTGTGTGAGCCGCTATAACTCCACCGAGATGTGCCGCCATACCTGCCGCACAAATTATAACCTCAATACCGTTTTTCTCGGCATTCTTGGCAAATTCTGCCGCTTTGTCAGGTGTTCTGTGTGCAGAAATTACATTCACATCTACCTCAATTTTAAATTCTTTAAGCTTTGCAACGCAACTCTTTAATTTTTCAAAATCAGAGTCACTTCCCATTATTAATGCTACTTTAGGAGTCATAAAAACTCACCTGTCCTTCCCTAAAATTTACTTATAGTAATACATAATAATAGTATCAAAAATCGACCCTGTTGTCAATATTTCTTGCATATTCATTTAACTTATATTAACTAAAAATTCATCTGTAAACATTTATTGCAATTAACTAACCAATATGATAAAATTAAATAATCAAATTTAAAGTAGTAGGTGTATAAGATGAAATCAATAAAAAATAAAATTTTTAAAATTATTCAACCTGCCGATAATTCAAGCATTCTAAGTAAAATGTTCGACTTAGTTATCGTCACATTAATTTTAATTAATACCGTAACTATTATCGCAGCAACCTTTTCCTTATCCGCATTAAAAATCCGTATATTCTTAATTATAGAGATTGTTTCCGTTATAATTTTCTCTATTGAATACATATTAAGGCTTTGGGCTGCCGATTTATTATATCCGGAAAAGAAACCGTTCATTGCACGTATAAAATTCTTCTTTTCTCCGATGGCTATTGTCGATTTATTAGCAATATTACCATTTTACATACCGTTTCTATTACCCATTGATTTAAGAATTTTGCGGTTAATAAGATTACTTCGTCTTTTCAGACTTTTCAAAATGAACCGATATACATCGGGATTATCTTCAATAGGTAATGTACTAAAGAAAAAATCCGATCAATTAGTTTCGTCAACATTTGTTGTATTTTTATTGATGATTATTTCTTCGGTTATTATGTATTACTTTGAAAACCCTGTTCAACCCGATGTTTTTTCAAATGCTTTTTCGGGTTTATGGTGGGCAATATCTACGTTTACCACTGTGGGATATGGGGATATTTATCCTCTTACCGTAGCAGGAAAAATATTCAGTGCAATAATTGCTTTATTGGGAATAGGGCTTGTGGCTGTTCCTACAGGAATTATATCGGCAGGGTTTATGGAAAATATAGAGGACAACAATAAGCAATTAACCGAAGACAATATAGCAAAAATCAGAGAAATCCTCGAAAAATACGACAGTAAAAACCTATAAAGCAAATTACAGATTTTGCATTTTTGAAATTAATGCAACCTTTTGAGCTTTTAAAAAGTATTTATAATAGAGAAACATTCTACAAATTTTAAAGGTTTTTGCAATTACCGAATTTTAAGCAAATGGAACGGAGGAATTAAAATGTTAAAAAAAGCAATAACAATTATTCTTGCATTGGCGATGATGTCAGGTACATCTGTATTTGCAAGCAATGAAACAGAAGAAAGCAACAACGCAACTCAAATTGAGCAAAACAGTGAAGTCACCGCATTTGAAAGCGACATATCAAGAGCGGTATCACTTGGCATTATCAACAACGAAAACTACAACTTTAACGATGATATTACACGTGAACAATTCTGTAATTTTGTATACAACTTGGTAAACCCGATAAAAGAATTGCCCATATTCAAATATGAACGTGCTCCATTTGATGACACAAACGGCAATGACAAAATTACCGTATTATATTCCGCTAAAATAGTATCGGGTAAGGGCGATTATATCTTCTCACCAAACGACAAACTCACGCGTGAAGAAGCCGCAACAATTCTTTGCCGTGCCGCAAACTACTTAGACATTGAACTTCCGCTTGCCAAGGTAGATATGTCATACGCCGACAATAGCGAAATATCATCATGGGCAGTGTCTTCTGTGTACAGTTTAAAAACATTGAATATCTTAAACAACACTGACGAAAATTTTAATCCAAAAGCAAACATAACAATCAGCCAAGCTGTTTCCGCATTGGTCAGATTGTATGACAAAACAGACAAGTAATTATTCGTCCAAATTTAAGTCGTAACATTATACTAATATTACACCAAATCACAAAATATTCTTGTCTATTTTATACCAATTCTTTTTTCGTTTTTGTGCTACTTCTACAATTTTTCTTCGCTTGCAAAAAAAATATATTGACGCATTGCACAAAGCCGTGTTATTCTTAGCTCATGTGGAGTTTAAGGAAATGGGAGAGCATGAAACGAAAGGAGAGTTTTATGAAAAACGAATCACAACTAAAGAGTTCAAAGAGGGGCGTACTGTTAAGACTTGCCATATTTATGGCTTTGATGATTTCCGCATTCATCATACCAAGTTCGGCTTTGGCTGATTTCGGTTACACCGAGGACAGTACAAATTACACCATAGACACGGGTGCAAACCTTGTGTTTAAAGTAAAACGTTCAAACGGTGATATTTCATCGCTTATTTACAACGGAACTGACTACAACGGCTACACAAACAAAAATTCACACGTTGAAACCGGTCTTGGTCAGTCGGACGTAACAATTTCACAGCCAAGCAGTTCAGTAATAATGGTCAAAGTAGTTTACGGAACATTAGAGCAATACTACGTTGCACGCAAAGGCGAAAACAACATCTATATGTTTACATATATAGCCGATGACAGTGTAACCGTAACACGCTACATTGTCAGACTTAAACCGTCACTATTCCCTGTTTTGAATACTTCTAACAGTTGGTATAGTTCGTATTCAACCCTTGAGGCAAAGGATATATTCACCGATACCTCAACCGGTTACACATATTCAAAGCATTATTCAGATACAAGCGTAATGGATTATAATTACACAGGTATATCAAACGGCAACGTCGGTGCATACATTGTACGCAGTAATCACGAAAAAGCCTCCGGCGGTCCGTTCTATCGTTCTCTTATCAGAGATAATACAGATGTTGCCGTAAATCTTTACGAAATACTTTACTACGGTATGGCACAGACCGATGTTAAGCGTTACGGCTTGCAAGGTCCTTATGTACTTGCATTCACTGACGGCGGCGAACCTTCATCAAAATTATATGCCGGCAATTTAAAGACAGATTGGATTGATTCGCTTGGAATTCACGGTTGGGTCGGTTCAAGCGGCAGAGGCAGAGTTGCCGGAGTAGGTATCAAAAATATGAAATCAGATTATGAGTACGTTGTAGGTTTTTCAAATGACGAGGCTCAATATTGGACAAAAGCATCTGATTCAAACGGATACTTCTCCTGCACAAATATGCTGCCGGGAACATACACAATGACAATTTACAAAAACGAGCTTGCTGTTTACACAACTGATGTAACGGTAACTGCAGGCGGTACAAAAATTTTAAATTCAATAACAATTACCGATGACCCGTCAGACAATGACGTAACATGGAGAATCGGCGATTGGGACGGTACACCGCTTGAATTTAAGAACGGTTCACTTATGACTAAAATGCACCCGGCAGACAGTCGCGTTGAATCTTGGAAAGGCAACTATATTGTCGGCACATCAGACGCATCATCATTCCCTTGTTACATCTTTAAAGATGTCAATAACGGACTTATAGTATATTTCAGACTCAATTCCGAACAAGCAGCCAAAGACCACACTTTGAAAATCGGTATTACAGGAAGTTATATCGGCGGACGTATTCAACCATCGGTAAATTCGTGGACGTCTAAATTACCGTCAGCATCGAATCAACCGGGTACTCGTTTAATGACAATCGGTACTTACAGAGGTAACAATTATACTTATTCATTTACAGTACCTGCATCGGCATTTAATAAAAACACAAGAGATTGGAACCAGCTTAAACTTAACGTTATAAGCGGTAGCAATGGCTCGGATTATCTTAGCCCGGCTGTATCAATCGACTGTATCGAACTTGAATAGTACAAAAAAGACACCATTTAGCATTTGCTAAATGGTGTCTTTTAAAATACCGTTCTTTAAATTAGAACTTACCAGCCTTTGCAGCTTCCTCTACGGAAACATATAAAGTTAGGTTTCAAGCCATTTTGAGATCAAAAATGTATGTATAGTGTATGTTTAACCTATACTTTTTTATTTCTGATACGGTCGCATAACATCAAACTGCTAGTTATCTGACTCTTTCTGTTTATTATATTGGCTTGTACTTAAACCTAATACAACTCCCAGAAATGTATCTATTGCGGTTATTGATCCCACAACTTGTTCGCCATATGGAAGATTCCATATTTGTGCCAAAGCAAAATATAAAGTTCCCAAAGCAGGTAATAGATATGTAGCAATCCATTTCAATACGTCATACGTCTTGTCATTCATTTTCATAAAAATGCCCCCCTATCAGATCTTCACATTTATAATTTTGGCAATCAATTTTACTGTTCTGTGTATTACAACACACGTCCATAGCTTGGCATCTGTTAGATTTAAACCATTTCCGGTACCCGATATGATACCTTTATCTATGCACCATTGAACAGCCTCTTTTGCCCAACCAGGCATATTTTCATCCACAAAATTATAAATCATTGGATTTTTCAAAATTTTCACTTCTTCTTTCAAAGATGCAATTTCTTCTCCCATTTTGTTTATAATTTCATCATAATTTTTCATATCATCATCCTCGTTTCCGGCTTGACCTGTTATTCCTTTACATATTGCTGATGCCATCTTCTTAGCACCAATACTTTTGTATTCATCTGCATCATCCGTATCAACAAAGCAACATTCAACTAACATGGCTTTAGCATTACTTCTTCTAACAACATATAAGTTTGAACCATCTTTTATGCCTCGGTTTTTAAATCCCAATTCATGAATAGCTTTGCAAGTATTCTCTGCCTCTGGAAATATTTTTCCTCCGTATGTAAATACCTCTGTTCCTCTACCACCACCACTATTGAAATGAATTGATACAAACAAATCTAGCGGATGTGCATTAGCCATATCTATTATTTGTCTTAAATTAGACGTCGTTGATGGAGCATAATCATTCGTACAGTCATGCACAGTATGCCCCTGCGATTTTAACATATCGATAAGAATTTTTCCTACAGCCCGAGTTTCTACACTTTCATCAATACGTCCAACAGCTCCACAGCCTGGTTGTCCGCTAACAGTGTGTCCACAGTTTATACCTATTCTCATACATAACACTTCCTTTTTTAAAAACCTATATGAGTAAATATGTATCCGACAATTATACCAACCACGGTGGTAACAGCATGAGATAATAATTTACGCCACATCTCTCCATCCCTATTCTCCAGCACTTCAAGACGTTTACCTTGGCGAACCTGCTCTTTTAGCATACTCTCCATGTTTAATGCAAGTTTCTCAATAGACGTGTTAAGAGCATTAAGACGCTCGATACTCTCTTCTAAAAGTTCCAAGCGTCTATTTTGTCGACTATGTTCTTCCTCTATTCGTCTACGAAATTCTTCATGTTCAGCTCTTGTAATCGGTGTATCCAACATTACTCACCACCGTTTATTAGTTGTATTAATTCCTTGTATTGCTCATCGGTAATACGATTAGCCAACAGAAAAACATCCAATTTATCTTTCATTTCATTTTTATCGTATTTACCGCTTGCGATTATTTTTTTGCAATAACCATAAGTCATATCATTTCCTCCTCTTTACAATCCCAATTCCATTTTAGACATTCTATAATCCATATCAAGATTAAATTCGTCCTGTGCCTGCGGAAGACTTGCCTTGTATGCTTCAATACTACCATATGAAACTATGTCCGCAATTTCTTTTTGTGGATCGGCTGTTCGCAATTCAATACCTTCCATCCAAGAATATTCAGAGTTGTCGAATGCTGTTTTTGACACAATCTCAAGCAATCTGTGCTTTGGCACATAATTAACCTCTAACTCGTATGCCTCTTTATCGTTTACATAACGAGGCGTATCAAAGTATTCATTTTTTTCAAGGTCTGAATATTGCCTTACAACAATTTCATATGTGTTCAATGCTACTTTTCCATTTTCCACATAAAATCTGTTCATATCCATTTGCATTTACCTCCTCTTTTATTCTTCTCCCGTTAGAATACTGGACATATAGGAATCCACTACATTATTAGCTATAACTGCACCTGTAGGGGTAGACGATGTCATAGTGCATTTTGATTTATTTCCCACTATAATTGCATACTGCGAGAAAACAAACATATTACTTGCACTATTTTCTATCTTATTGTTATTAAACATCTCTGCCTTACATAAGATTTTTGTCTTTGTATAAGGTATAGATATTTGACAATTTGCAATCTGCGTTAATGCCCAATATATAGTGTTTTTTCCTGTTATGTAAATCCTTGAATTGATTACACTTCCGCGGTTATCATATTCAATTTGTGTTATGGAATAACATTTCACATAGCAGTTATCAATAACAAAAGGGTCCGTGCCATGCAATATGAAATGATCACTCATCAAGCTGGTATTTGTCACCCTACCTTTACAAACCATAAAGGTATTGACATTGTAATCACATCCGGATGCTCTTGTTACTTTTATCTTAGACATATCGCCATGCACATTACAATAACGAAATACAGCACCGCATTCGCCGTCATTCGCATTAAATGTGGCTGTTAATGACAAATTGTTAAAATGTACATCTGTGTTGCCACTACCATTGACAGCTGCTGTTACGTCGGTACTCGTAACAATTCCGGATTTTATTGAAACAGACATACTGCAATTATCTAAATTGATCTTGTCCGTATTTGTCAAATCGAATATGCCACCATCGACATTAGATGCCACAATATCGATGTCTCTTATTGTTATATTGTTGTTACCACCTGATGTTACAAAAGTTCCATTGACGTTTATACTTGTCCCGGAACCCATGCCCTCAAACACTACTTTTTTACTACTAAACGATATAGTATTTTTAATGGAATAACTTCCTTCCAAAATTGTAATCTTACCACCGCTAGATGGTAATGCATCAATAGCTTTCTTAAATATTGCAGAATGATCTTGTCCGTCCATACAAACATAATCGACCAGCCATTGATGTTTTGAATCCACACAACCGATTGTAATTGTTGTAGGCGGTGCTAAGTGTTCACCTTTTAAATCAACTACATCTAATGTTAAGTCGTCTATACTTGAATATCCGTTGCTCGGGAAATAACTTGGAGTCGCACCTGTCGCACCTTGCGGGCCCCTGATTGTGCCTTTATAGACCCATTTAGCACTGCTTCCATTTCCGGCGGTAGTACATTGATAAATATATCCGTACGAAGTGTTTAGATAAATATCGCCAACTTTAACCAATGGGCAAGAAGTATACGAATATGTGCTTGATGTACTGGTGCCGCTCATAGCAGTACCCGTATACCATTGACTTCCACCCATATTCACATTACCACTTCCGGTGCCCATAAAAAATTCACGAGAATCGGTGGTATATGCCGGTTCTCCTGCCGAAAGAGTTGGCAATTTAGATTTTAACCCTCTTCTTAATAAGATTTTGTTCGCCATGGATTAAACCTCCTTAAAATGTTCCTCCATCTATTGTACTTGTTGAGTCCAATTTAGAGTTCCATGCTGTTTTTTCTGCATCTGAAACAAAGCGATGCGTTGAATCTTGTGTAATCATACTTGCCGGATGTGATGTCGGATGTGTGTAATTCGACAAACCTGCAAGCTTCTCTTTTTCCGCTGTTGTATAATCCTCAGTTGAAAGTTGTTTACCGTCTACTTTGTCAACTTTCTTATTAAGTTCCTCTACCGTTGCATAACCGCTTAAATCAACAGTTGTGTCATCAAGCAATACTACTTCCGAATCAACTTTAGCATAAATATCATAGTGATTAGTCTTGCTATTCATAACAAGATACAATACGTTATCTTCTGCTGTTTCTATAGATGGAATGCTGTCAACTTTCTTGAATGACGCGTGTCCTGTTGCTGCAATTGCTGCCGCTACGGTAGTAGCAACTTCACTTTCTGTTTGAAACTTACTGTCGTTCGTCAACTCTGAAACCTTTGTCGGAACTGTTACATCCGGATTCAGAAGAATGTTTGATCCACCATTGCCTGCATAAAGAGCAATTTTTGTTTTGTCATCATTATAAGCAAGTGCCAATTCGCCCTCTGCTAGTGTTAGATTTGAAAGATTTTTGATTAAACCTCTTTTGATTAAAATTGTGTTTGCCATTTTGAATTCCTCCATTTTTTTAATATTTTCCGCCATCTAAGACAGCGTTTACTTGTGTTGATATCTTCAACGGTTCGAAATCTCCACAATCAAACTCATCTGTCGGTTCATTGTCGAAATCTCCACCATCAAATTCTATTTCATCATAGTCTTGCTCAAATAAACCACCGTCGTATATTACAATACCAAGTGCAGTTTGTAAAAGCATTATTTCTCGCATCAAAGATGCTATCTGTTCGTTATTATAAGCAGCATGTTCATCAAGTTGTTCCTGTGTCACCTGTTCCTTAATGCCATTCCATTTTTCAATGTCTGTAGAACTAATCCCATCAAGAACTTCCTTGTTATCGTGCGTATGTGCTTTTGATTTTAGAGTGCTTATATCTTCACTCATAACCTCATCAGTTTTAACTCGTTCGTTTATTCGTTCAGATAAATCCTTATCTGCATTGGATCGTTTTGTCACTTCATCATTCAGTGCCGCTCTATTAGAGTCTGCTGCCGAACGTGCGTCAACCGCTTTGTCGTATGCAATTTTTACGGCATGCGGAGTTGCGGCAACCGATTCGGAATTATTGAAAGTATCACTTACACTGTCAGATAAAGTTACATGCCCTAAAACACTGCCTGTTGCTTTTGTATTTGAATGTGTGGTAAGGTCGTTACGCAAATTCTTACAAGACTCTGTATTTGACTCTGTTTCTTGGTTCACAGCATCGATAGAGTCGTGCAATGCTGTTCGTACTTCTCTGCCGTATATAGCAGATTTTATTTTATTTAACCAATCGGATATATTCGCCATGGTTATCCCTCCTCGTCTTCTAGCATCCAATCAAGCTTTAGTATTTCCTCACCGCTTAAGATGCCTATGACCTCGTTGTAATTGAGCTTCATCAACTCAACCTCATGCTTGATAGTTGCAATTTCAGAAAACTCCTTTTCAAATTCTTTGAAATGTTCTGATTTCGGAGTTACAACTATTCTGCCTGTCGGCTCGCCGTTGATTATTTCTTTCTCGCCATACTTAGTTATAAGCTCTTGCTTGATTTGAAAATATTCAGTAAGTGCCGTGTTTAATAGGCGAGTATTTCTGGCGGCAACATAGCCGACTTTGTCTACATGCCCGAGTACCGATTGTACTTGTCCGAGCATAGTTTCCATTTCAACATTCATTAGTTTCATATAGTTTTAATCACCTCCGTTGTTGAAAAATTGCATAAAAAAAAAGAAAGAGCCCTTGTTAGGACTCTTTGGTTTTTGTTTATTTCTTTATACGTTTGATTCCATATTCACAAGTAATCATAACTTATCACTCCTTTCCATAATAGGAGCTGTTATTTTTGCGTATGTTTAAGTTCTTTTTCTGTCCAAATTTTTAAAGTTTCGATAGATTTCGAAATATTTTGAAGTTCGGTTTCGATTTTCACAAAATCGCTTAGTTCACTCTCATCAATTTTACCGTCTGAACTTATTTCTATTAACCTTTCCTGTTGACGTTTTATAGAATTTAGTGATGCAATTAACGGTAAAACTATTTTTTCCAGTTCCAATTCTTTGTCAGCAATAGGAAAAACATATCGTTTACCTATTTCACATTCCTCTGTGCAATATTTATTACACAACATAGGTTTATCATAAACTTCAGATAAAATTACTACTTCGTTCGGATAAATGCGTAACTTATCATTTTCGATACGTTCAAGTCGTGATGCATCAATCTTTCGTACTCCGTTGTCGTCTGTCATAGCACATACTTCTTCTCTGGATAATCCGCTTTCTTGCCTTATCTTTTTATATACATTCACTACACATATACCCCCACCGAAAATATTTCTATAACATTATATCATAATCCGCATTTTTTGTAAATAACAGTAAGAACATTTTCATTTTTTGCAAAATTCGACTGTGTATTTCACACTTATTGTTATCGACATCAAATATAGAATATGGTATATTTATGTTAACAAATAAATCAATAGAGGAGGTTGAACACAATGCCAAAATTAAACCCACCAACCGATGACTGGGAAGATGATGAATCCTTATGTGTCTGGGATGCCGCCGATATATGGATGTCCAGTGGATATGACGAAGATTATATGTTCGGATATACCGAAGAAGAATTAAAAAAAGCTTTAAACATGTAAAATAGAAAGGAGTTACACATATGAAAGCAAATGATTTTATGTATAAGAATGATGCAGGAAAAGACGTATGCGGTGCTGCTGCTTTTAACCATTACGTCTTTACAGAATGTGGCGGAATTGACGGTTTTGTTGAAAAATACAAAGTTTCTGTTGTAATATCGCCGTTATTATCATTTTTTAAAAATTTATTACATTGATTGAGAGGAGTGAGTCTGCATGGATACAAATGCTGCTATAATAACAACGGTTGCGCTTGGTTTATGCTTTATATATGCCAATGTCCATCCGAATTCGCTTAGCGAAATAACTGATGCAATCAAAAAACTATCACAGGCATAAAAAGTACAAAAGAGCCCGTATCGTTATGATATAGGCTCTTATTCTTTATAAAACTATACTAATTGTAAGTTACGTTTTATTCCTCTCAAGTGATACTGCATCTCTTTACTCATGTATTCAATGGACATCCCACCTACATATGGATCAAATTCACTTTCTATAGGTATTTGTCCGTTATTGAGCATTTCTTCCACCTTTCGTATACCATTTACGCTATTACCATTAGAGCAAGTCATAGCATATAATGTTATGACAGGTTTTTCATACGTTTTTGAATACCCTTCATATATTCCAGATATTTTCACATCACTATAAAGGCAACCTTCAAAATCGCTCTTATGCCCTATTCCATATTCCTCCACATTTAAACATACCATCCATTCAGTGTTTTCCGCATTTTTCAAACATCCTAACCACACATCATTATCGGATGTTGAAATCACCTCTTTAATTTTTTCGATAGAAACCAGTTTACCTGTTATTTCAACAAACTCACCAGTTTTGTATTGAGAGTAATATGTATCTTCAGTCACTTTATCACCTTCATTCTCTGAAACATAACTCTTAGAAGTATCTATTGAAATGCTATTTTCTTCACCATTCCACTCTACGCTGAAATCCAACAATTCACCTATATCTCTCAGCTTAAAATAATTGCTGTCATCGATAAGATATGCCTGCAATTGAACCACTTCGCCGTTTTTTAAAATCGTAGAACTCGTAGGCTCTGTTTGAACATTGTCACCATCTCCGATTTCCATTTCGCCTCCGACAGCGATATATGGCTGTCGACTCGTCAATGAAACCGTATTCAAAACCTCGTTATACCCTATAGAAAACTGTTTTTCTGTTGTGTTTAAAACATATGCCAAATCACGAAGTTTAAAATAGTTGTTTCCGTTAATATTATAAGAATCAAATTTAATGTTATTCCCGTTTACCAACACAGTAGAGGTAGTCGGAACAGCTTCATCGGCCGATACCGAAATAGCTGTTACACTTGTCAGTATCATTATAGCCGATAGTATTTTACATATCATCTTTTTCATAACCTTATCCTCCTAATTAATATAATTTTTGTATATTTGATTATAGCATATGTTTTAAATTTATGCAAGAAAATATTACCTATTTACGACAAAACCATTTTGAATCTTTACACTTATTGTTTTTGTATAATCGACTGTTCCATCTGCAGTTATAAAACCTGGTTTTACCAATAAAATTGGATCATCTAATGTAATACTGCCAGATATATTGTTCTTACTGTTTACTGGATCTATTACAAAATTCTTCAACTCGCGACCTCTCAAATCCAAATTTCCGTGCATATAGAAATTTCCTGCTTCATACTGTGCATAATCCTTAGCTGCATAAATAAACTGAGCAGTATATTTTTCATCAGTAGGCTTTTCTCTATATCCCCAAACAATCGCAGCGCCATCGGGTTCCAAGCTCATAGACAGAATCTTTTTACTCGGTTCGTTTTCCCATTGAGTTGTTCCGATTTTACCGACATTCGTTTTTTCATTGACGAGTACCAGTCCGCTTTTATCCAAAGTTATACAGTCATTATGCAGATTATCCGCCTCGATGACGAAACCACCTATATAACCTTTAACAGCTCTTAATTCTCCATTGTCATTAACACTGAATGAGCTATTTCCCAAATCTATAGAGCCTTTCTTTATAACCATACTTCCGCCTTTATTCAAATTCCACACGACATTTCCGTCTTGCGACATTAATACACCTGTGCGAACTCTATCGGCACTCATATGACCGACGGTTATACGATTCGCGACAATCGCACCGTCCATAGTTATACCGAGATTTAGCTTATATGGTTTTCCGTTGTTCCAAAAGGTATCGGTTTTATCATCGGCATCGCCTTGAGGAGCATCCTGATTGGCATATTCCGTATAATGACCGAGACCGTTAACGTTCCATATCCAAAAGTGTTCCGAACGTGTATAGTCCTTACCTGAAGATACGACTAAAGCCTCTGAATGTTGTCCATTTTGATTATTTGTAATCAATGACACATAACCGTTTGTATTCTCCCTCAGCATTTTATCGGCGTTTGCTTGTGCGTTCTTTAATATTGTAGAATGCGGTGATTCTATCTCCGAAGACACCGAACTCATTGTTTCAGATAACGAAGATGTACCTGAAGTATTCAAAAGAGTCTTTTCGAGAGTATATTTTGCACTGTCAGGCTTATCAAGCTCTATGCTCAGTTCAGTTACCGTAAACAAGGTATTCATTCCGTGTGGATAAGAAATACATCTTATACGATCAAGAATTTTTACCGGCTCGTTAATATTCGACAAATATCGCAAATCGACTGCCGATACTTCAAGAGTCATTTGGTCAAACTGATGTTCTTTTATATAATCTCGTGTCTTCTTTAAAAGTTCGATTGAATCCTTTGCCTCGCTGAAATCTGCAACGGCTTCGACTCGTCCGTATATATCTTTAAGGCAATAGAACTCCTCGTTTTCGTTCTTCAAGTACACATTCGCATATGTTCCGTCTGTTTCGATCTTAGCAGTAATCGTAGATGTAACCTTATTATCGCTATCAATACTGTAATCAAGAAATTCAACCATAACGGTATCTTTCTTATTTGTTTTTGTGTCTACTCGTATCGTCGGAACAGTAACCGAGTTATCCAACGTCTTACTTTCAATAGTAATATAACCGTTTTTATCCACTTTGTATTTATAGACTAAATTTCCATTTTCGTCTTTTTTGTCGGGATAAATATAAATCAAATTTCCATCTTCATTGTGAGTAAGTTTTCCATCTTTATCTCGCTCATAATATCCGATTTCTTCTTTATCAACCACATCTCCCTTAGGAATATCGGACAGTGTTACATAAGTATCAAACGCATCCGAATCCTCGGTTGATTCCTGTTCTATGGTTGCACCTCTCGGGATTAAGACCGTTGCCAAATCTGTTAAATCCCAATTCTTTGTGAAATCTAAAAGATTATCTCCGAATCTTATAATTTGCGAGTTCTCATTAAGTTGATATTCTTCTTTTATCAGACTTATGTATTTCTTATCGCCGATTCTTTTTATACAGAGATGACATTCAAAAGCATTGACAACATTTTCGTTTATAGCATCTAATGTCTTTCCGTAATCGGTAACAATTTCTTCTGCAAATGGCTCGTTGTAGTTATAGATATATGCTTCATCAATGTAAAACTTATATCTTTCTTCATCATCGCCATATCGTTTATTATGGTTGTCCAAAATAGAAGTCAGAAAACTTCCGACAGTCGTTCCCTCCGGATACTTTGCTTGCGGTTGAATTGTATCGTTCAAATATGACAGTTCACCCTCACAAGTTAAAGTTCGGTTATTCCAGAAATTCATTTTTTCAGAGAGTATTCTGCCTCTCCATAATTCTTGTTTGTCCCGATATACGATTATTTCAGATGTCATACGTTTCAATATATCATATCCGGCGTTTCCCGGTGGAAGAGTTATTTCCAGAGAGCCTGCGGCATTGTCCTTTAACGTAAGTTTTGGACTGTCTGCTTTTCGGCTCTCTGTAGGAGATACATCACTGTAAATCATAACGCCGTCACCCATTATACTATACATTGATTATAACCTCCCCACTCTAAAATCTATTGAAACAGTACCTACTCCTTTAAAATACATTTTATACGGTCTGGTTTGTCCATAGAAAATGAAATCAGGAGCAAATGTTGTTCCGCCTTTAAAATTCATTGTGATGTCAATATCCAAATATGAATTGACAAATCGAATATCTATACCTTTATCCAATTCACCGCAACTGCTTTTGGGACACCTCAATATTCCGTTATTATAGGTTAATAAGTTATGATGAGTCGGGCATTTTGGTTTAAATGTTATCGTTGGTGAAATCGGAACACCGCCAAAGAAAGTATTCATTGAATCGGAATCCAAAGTATATGGTGGAAATTGCATTTCACTAAATCCATTTTGATTATCTATTTCTATATCGGTACATATGGTATCCCAAGTAACTCCTGTTTCAAAGTTAAACGGATCCCACAGCCAATCAGAAGTAGATGATGATACATTCCATTTAAATGGATTCACATTGTACCCGATTGTTATAACAGACCAAGTATCATTTGACTCCCACGAATCTACTGTAAAACGCCCTTGATAAAACCATGTTGGATCATCGTCCAAAACCGCATATAAGCATTTTCCGTGTAAATACTCCATAATTTCCGAATACCTTTGAGCCCAACGATTACGATCATTCGACTCTAAAACAATGCGGTTACCGACCTCGTAATCATTCATAACCTTAAATTTAAATGTACCGGTACGGTTATTGTACGTTGGGTAACGCGTAAGAGCCTCCGATAAATCCAGAGATCCGTTTCCTCCCGGTACATCTATATAATTCGTCTTTGGTTCGGGTGGCGCAAAGACCGGACGGGATTCGGCTAATATATGCCAATCATCCCATGTATTTTTACAGTCCACTTTTGTATTCTTATCATGTGATTTTAGAATATCGTCAGGACTTTTAAAAAATGTTATCGATTGAATCATATATTACCTCTCCTTTTCATCATTGCTGCTACACCAAGACTTCTGTCCATTTCAGGACTTATTGCGCCGACCAATTCGCCTGTATCCATCACGACTTGTAATTGACTTACTCTATCTACCAAGTCAGATAAATCGCTTTTCAAACCGTCTATTGCGTCTACAATCTGACCGTTCGATTGTGTATTCGCATCTGCCAACTTTGATATAGCATCACCAAACTGATATGCTAATCCATTTTGATTTTTAGACACAACACTCATTCCTAGAGCAATACTTCTGTTTGCCGAAAGTGTGCTATCCATTTGATTAAGCCCATTCTGCACATTTGTCATATCCAAAATAGGACTTATGGTTGGTGTTATCTCCATATCGCTATCGATTATTGTAGACATATCACTTATCAATCTGCTTACAGACTGAATTGTACCGCGTGCCATATCCGCACTCGCTTTAGAAGCATCATCACTTCGATTAGTAATACCGCCTATCAAACCTTCAACCATATATTCGCCAATTCTGGCAAATACTCTCGATGGTGAGTGTATCTCGGCAGTATCTTGAGTTATTTCCGTTCCGGCAGAAATAAGACTCTCCAAAGTTTTAAGAAATTCAGGTTGTTTGCTTTCTACACCCTCAATTAATCCATCAACCATATATTCGCCGAGTTCATCCCAACCGGCAGAACCTAAAACCGTGCTGGCTATAGAAACAATTTCTTGGAATTTCTCTTCGGTATCGTCTTTGATAGCGCCGATATTCTTTAAGAAAGCATCTTTTAATTCACTGAGTTTTTCGTCAGTGTCTTTCTTCAATTCGTCCAAATCTGAATTATATGTGGTTTTAAGTTCTTTAATCTGGCTATTTGTTTCTTTGCGTAAGTCGGTTAATTCATCAGTTGCTCTGTCTGTTGCTTCTTTATGCTTTTCAGCCCACAAATTTGCATATTGCGAAAGTTGGGCATCAGTCATAGAATTCAAGCCTCGAATATTAGCAATAGCTGATGGTCCCATTTCCTGAAGTTCTTCTATCAAAGCTTGGTTTAGTCCTCGTTTAGATAGTTGTTGAAGTGTATCGTCCCAATCCTCAAACTCTGCAACTTGATCTTGAAGATTTTTTGTCAATTCAGAAACACTGGTTTTTCCTTTTTGCTCCACCTTATCAAACAAACCATATGCATTATAAAGTGACTGAATCCTTGAATCGAGGGTATCCGAATAATTATCTTCCAGTTCTTTAATGTCCTGTTCGAGTTTTTCGTTTAATTCCTTTTCTTTCTCGACGTAATCATCCTTAACATTTTGACAATCATCAAGAAAGTCTTTATAAGCGTTGTAGATTTCTTTTTGCGTGGCATAGATTTCTTTTTCGTACTTTTTACGTGTTTCCTTATCTCGCTTACCGTATTTATTCAGCATACGAGTATTCCACGCTAATTTGTCGGCTAAAGAATATTCCCCACGATCCTCTTGGTCTTGAATCCAGTCCATAGAATTCTGATAATTAGCATCAACCAGTAGTTTATTAAGGTATTCACCCTCTTTAACGGCGTTTGACCATGCAACCGAACCCTCTTCTAAAGTTGCAATCAGACGTTTGTTAGCTTCTATCTCGTCTTCCAACGCATCTATATTACCGTCAATAAGTTCGTGCTTTAGATCGTAAATCTTTTTATCGATTTCTATTCGTTCTTCACTACCGTCTTCATATCTTGCCTGAACTCGTTCCCAAGCTTCAAGTTCACCTTTAGTATCTAAACGATTATAATCTTTTTCGGTTTCAATCCAATTCTTAGATGTACTATATTCCGCATCTTTTAACAACTTACGAAGATATATACCTTCTTTTACAGCATTAGAATAAGCAACTGTTTCTTCTTCCAATGATGCTATTAAGTCATCATTAGCCTGAATTTCTCTTTCCCGTGCATATACATCTCCGTCAATAAGTTCGTGTTTCAGATCGTAAATCTTTTTATCGATTTCTGCTCGTTCGTCTGTACCCTCAATGTATCGCTCTTGAACTCGTTTCCAAGCCTCGAGTTCCTCTTTGGTACTCATACGATTGTAATCTTTTTCTTTATCGATCCAATCCTTAGAATTCTGATAATCTTCTTCTCTTAATTCCTTAAGAACTGCATAAGCATTTTTTTCAGCCTTCAGTCTCTCTTCGCTACCCTCAGAGTATTTTGAAATCATAGTATCCCATATTTCAAGTTCCTCCGCCAAACTCAACTCGTCGAAAGACTTTGCTTCTTCTACCCATTTTTCGACATCATCAAAAGACTTTTTCGCCACACTCTTAACTTTTGCTGCTGACGCTTCAGTTTCATCAACTGCTCTATATGCGTTATCTCGTATACCGTTTGCTAAGCCTTCGCCAATATATCTACCGATTGCCATAAAAGCTCTTGATGGCGAATGTATACCAAGTTCTTCTTTTGCTGCGGCCAATGCACTTTTAGCCATATTTACAGCAGCATCTACAGCAAGAGAGTTTCCTGCACTAATTCCAGATGCAAGTCCTGCAGCCATATTATAGCCGGCAGCTCTATATTGCCCATCATACTGGCTTACGCTTGATACGCTTTCCGAAGCTACACTTTGAGCAGCTGCTGTTACATTTCCCGAGGCGGCTGTTAATCCAGAAGCTATAGCATCACCGAGGTTTGTTCCTTCTGTTTGGAAATTAGAAGTAGCACCGGTTATAGCTGATATAGCAGAGTTTATCATATCAGTCGCCGCTTGAACTATTTGCGAACCAGCGGTATTTAATGAATTAACAAACCCGTCACCGATTTGTGTTGCTGAATTTTGTATAGATGTGGTAAGGTCATTTATATTGGCACTGATACCTGACAAATCCACCTCGCCGATTGTGTTAGAAAATTCAGATAACTTCTCACCGAATGCTATTAATGAATTACCGAACGCCTCCAAATTCCCATCGTTGTCTGAAACACTGCTGGCTAATCCTGCTAGTGATTCGCATGTGGTCGTCGCTGATTGTATGTTATTGAAATCGACATTAACTATATCTTCGTTAAAATCTTTTAACATTCGAATAATTTTGTCGATTTGCTCTTTAAACGACTCGATATTCGCAGAATAATCGGTAACACTGGACATGTTACTTAACATCTCTTTTATCGAATCGAATGCTTGTTTTGCTGTATATACTGTACTTACTTCGATGTCTTTTGTATTTATACTATACGAGGATAATATTTTCGATATTGTATTGGCTTGTTTTTCAAACGTTTCAATATTAGTCGCATTATCATCCAAAGAAGGTATATTGGTTACGAAACTCTTTATGTTGTCAAATGCGTTTTGTGATGCCTGTACATTTCCTAAATCAATATCTTTAATGCTTCCACCATACGTTTTAAGAATACTCGAAATAGCAGTCATTCGCTGTTTAAAGTTATTTATATTATCAGTATCATCGTCTATATTAGGAATATTAACGACAAAATCTTTTATATCGTTAAATGCTTCTTTCGAGGCTTGTACATTTCCCAAATCAATACTTCGTGAACTTACGCCATACGTTTGCAGAATACTGTCTATAATCTGCATCTTTTTCTTGAGATTTGTAATATTATCAGTATTGTCATCTATATCCGGAATATTAACGACAAAATCTTTTATATCGTTAAATGCTTCTTTCGAGGCCTCTATGTGTCCTAAATCAATGCTAAGTGAACCAACACCATACGTTTGCAGAATATCTGTTATGACACGCATATCATTTTTAAATTGTTCGGCGGTTGCGTCATCTGTAAATATTCTGTTTATAGTCCCGTCACCGGACATAGTTTTTGCTACTTTAAATATAGAATTAGCCGCAGTCGCACTTGCTGCTATATTTTCAGTATTCATACCTTTTACGGCTTTGCCATAATCTTTTATCGCTTCACCATATGCTTTTAAATCGGCTTTAAATCCCTCTCCGTTTCCGTCGCTGAATATCCTACCCAGTTTTCCTTCTGAAGTTATCTTTGATATTTCAGCGATACTTTTTCCGGCATTAGCCGATGCTTCTAAGCCTTTGGTATCCATACCTTTTATACTGTCATTAAAGCTCTTTATAACATCTCCGAATGCTTTGAATTGTGTCTTCAAATTATCCGTAATACTGCTATCAGAAAAAGCTTTTAAGTTGCCATTAGACATCGATTGTGACAATGCATTGAACGAATTTATAAAATCATTTACGCGTTCAATTCCTGACGTATCCATATCAGAAACTTGTTCGTTATATGTTTTCAAAGATTCCCCAAAAGATATAAGCTTACTTCCAAAAGCGTCTATACTGTTATCACCAGCGAACGCCGCTGCAAAACCTCCGCTGTTTGGTAATGCGGAAGCCAGTTCGCTTAACGCTGAAATTGCAGTAGTAGATTTTGTTATACTATCAACATCTATGCCGCTAACACTGTTGCCATATTCGGTTATAGCTTTTCCGAACGGAATCAGCTTTGCCCCGAAATCCGCTATATCGTTGTCACCCGCAAAAGCTGCTGCCCAGCCTCCACTGTTTGGTAATGCGTTTGCCAAATCTGACAGTGCTTGTCCGGCTTTAACGGATTCCTCAATACTTTCAGAATTTACTCCGTCAACAGCATCACCATAATTCTTTAATGCTCTTCCAAATGGTATTAACTTTGCGCCAAAATCGTCAATGTCGTTGTTACCGGCAAACATACCTGCCCAACCTCCACTGTTTGGTAATGCGGAGGCTAATTCGCTTAATGCACTTGCCGCTTCTGCAGATAATTCTATAGCTTCAACATTTAGTCCATCGACTGATTCACCATAAGCTTTAAGCGATCTACCAAATGGTTCTAATTGTGCACCGAAATCCGAAATATTAGTCGTTTTATACTTTGATAAAATCTTATTTACTTCTGCTATAGCTTTTGCCGCATTAGACGCTACATTTATCTCATCGATGTTTATTCCTGATATACTTGCTCCGAATCCCTTCAGTGCTTCGCCAAAAGTTATTAATTGGCTTTCTATTTCGGTCATGGAGTTTTCATTCGTATCAAAAGATTTGAAATCTTTCATAAAATTGGTCAACGGCTTTAGCTTAGTTAATGTTGATTCGTCAATTTTCGAAAGTCCATCGAAAAACGGTTGAATGGAGTTCATAAAAGCAGATAAATTAATACCAACCTTTGATAAATCAGAAGATGCACTCGTATTAAATCCGTTAACGATACCACCAAAAAATGATCCTATGCCATTGCCGATTTTTTCAAGAATTACCATTCCTGTATCTAGCCATTCCTGACACTTAGGAACATATTCCATCAACGCACCTAATCCTATCATTATGCCGCCTACAGCCGCTATTAAAGCAGCGAGAACTCCTATTCCGGTGAATGCGGCAGTTGCACCTGCTCCCACTAATGACAGCACAACAAGAACTCCTGTCATTGTTCCTAACAACAAAGATAGAGCTTTTGCAGTTTCCATAGACGGAGCAACATTCAGTCCATTCATTACAGCTAAAATGGTTGCCAACTCTGCAACTACTAATCCGATTAATGCTAAAGATCCAATAGCTGATAATGATACTTTACCTGCTTTACTTATAATCAACATGGATGCCGACAAAGACAACATCAATAGCGATAGCGATTGTGCGGATGCCAACATCGAACCCGAATCTATTGCTGATAGCAGATATAACATTGCTCCTAAAGCGGTTATCGCTACGGTCATTACAATTATACTTTTATACGATTCTGATATCAAATTTGACGCTGCCAATACAACTGCAAACATGGCTAATACTGTTGAAATCGCTACGGTAGCATTTTTTAAGCTTTCCGGTTCTATCATAGCCAGTACACCTAAACCGGCTACTAAAATACCTATTGCTACAGTTAGTGTTATTAGACTTTCTTTACACGTAGATGCTAATTTAGTTGATGCGATGATCCCCGCTACAACGAGTCCTAATACACTTACAGCTTTCAATCCTCTGTCTAAACCACTAGGATCTACCAAACTTAATACCGCTATTACTCCGGCAAGCAATCCTATCGATATTGCTATCAACAACATACTTGCTCCTGCTTTTGTCGCATTTTTTCCTGCTAATCTGGTAGCTACCATAAGCAGTGATAATGTAGCCATAATACCTATTAAGGTCTCAACCTTTTTGCTTGTGATTTTGACGCTATCTATTCTTTTCAGGACCTCGATCATGATAAAGATAGATGACGCCACACCTATCATTCCTACACCTGCTTTTGTCGCATTTTTTCCTGCTAATCTGGTAGCCGCCATCAATGCGGTCAAAGCACCTACCATCACTATAAGATTGCCTATAGTTTTAGTAGTTATTTTCAACTGATCAATCTTGTTAAAAGCAGTACATAATATTAACAGTGCCGCTGCTATACCAACCATACTGACACCAGCTTTAACTGTGTCTTTGGCTACCAAATTGGTTATCGCTATTAATCCGGCTAATGCCCCCATAATAGATATTAAAACCAAAATAGATTTGCCAGAGGGATTCTGTTTGTCTATTTTTTCAAGTGCATTGGCTAATATACCTATCGATACGGCTATTGCTAATATCGTTAAAGCACTGGATTTAGTTTGTGGTGCGGTATTCGATAACAAACTTATAGCTGCTATTAAACCTAATATCATAGTTAAAACAACAGCCAAGCTCTGAACAGTTCTTATTGGATCTAATTTATTAAGATCCTTTAGTGCAAATACAAGCATTAAAATTGCAGCTGATATAGCTAATATATTAACCGAGAATTTTTCAACTTTACCAATTTTGCTCGTAAGCGCTGTTATACCAACTAAAGCACCTGATAAAACAATTAATGCACCAACAGCAGACCAAACTTTAGCTGGATCAACTTGTGCTAAAACCACTAGCGAGCCAGCTAAAATAGCTATTGATATCGCAACGTTCTTCAGGGACTCGGACTTTATTTTCTCAGAATAGCTTTTAAGTACATCTTGTGTTTTTGATAAAACTCCGTTTACTTTTCCAGCGACTTTTGATACTGCATTAAATGGTCCCATAATCTTATCTAAAGCTTTAGATACTAATCTAATAGACGCTATTAATGATACACCAAAACCTACTGTTAATACTTCTCCTATTCCAACTTTCGAAAATTTGGTTTGGATAAAGTGTACAAAGCTATTTATTTTTGCTTTTAAACCGTCAAACGAACTACCCGTTGCTTCTAAGCTACTGCTTATTTTTGCTTTTAGAGTTCCGAATATGTTTTTTACATTTTTTGATAAGTTGTCAAAATTCAAAAAATACTCAAATATGTTATCTTTAAACCCTTTGAATGCAATTTTTATATCTTTTAAACTTATTGAGTTCAAAGATTTTAGTTTATCGATAAATGACAGTATTTTTTCTTGCCCTTTTTCGGACATTTCACCGATTTTTTCAAGAGCTTTAACCGCTATATCTTTAACTTTTTCGATTATCGATTGAATTTGTGGTATTTCTTTAAATTTACTTACAAATTCTTTAACGAATTGTATTGCATTTTTTATAATTGAAGTTAATTTCTTTAATGCTGTTGCTAATAAATTATGTTCTTTATACCATGCTCTAAAATTAGTAATAGCATCTCCAATCTTGGCTGTAACAGCTAAAATATTTAAATCAAAGCCTGCCAAAATAGCATTTATTATATCAAATGCAGTTTTTAATCCGCCAGTCACAATATTTTTAATAATATCGAGTGCAGAAAATAAACCCCTTAAAGTTCGCCTTAAATTATCAGCATTTTCATCACTCATTATAAGTTTTTCAGAAAAACTATGTATTGCGTTTACCATCAGGTATAGCAAATTTGTATTGTTGCTAGCAAACACATCATTCCATGCGGCCTTTACAGTGTTTATTATTTTAGTAATACCTTGAACTGCATTTCTAATCGAATCAATCAATAAAGATATTCCTGTTGGTCGATTAAGATTAAGTATTAATTCGTTTAACGGAGTACCTGTCCGTTCGGCTTCTTCGCCTAACTGATGAAGCAGTTGTATCTGCTCCTCTGTATAACCTAAGCTTTCCAACTGAGCATCGGACATTTTCTCGAAGTTTACAGCATTACCCCACAATACGTCATTAACCAAGCCCTGCACAGTTGCATAGTCATAACCCGCTTCGGTTAGTTTATTCACTCTTACTATTCCGTTTCCGAAATCTCCGTTTATAACTTGATCCACAACGTCTTTCAGATTAACAACTTCTCCCGTTGCTTCCGATACGCCATCCGTAAATTTTTGTTGTACATCGACAACTTTTTCGAAGTTTACAGCATTACCCTTTAATACGTCGTTAACTAAGCCTTGTACTGTCGCATAATCATAACCTGCTTCTGTCAGTCTATTAATTCTTTCGACTCCATTTCCAAAATCACCATTAATAACTCGGTTAACAACCTCTTCAAAGTTAACCACTTCACTGGTTGTTTCAGAAATACCATTTGTAAAATTTTTTAGTGTTTCTGCTATTAAATCAGGTGTTAACCATCCGCTTTTTAAAGTATTTTCAAACGAGCCTTCTTTTTGAATCATATCATCTATGGCTATGTTATGAGATTTGGCAGTTTCAATTAAACCATTTTGAAAATCATCAAACGCCACTCCGGTATCCGATATTTTAGCTTTAAGTCTATCCCAATTGGAAGTCAAAAAGCTATCTGAAAAACCATTAAGCTTATTGATTACAAAATCAGTAGCTAGACGCATTCCTTTTTCTATATCCGAAATAAGTGGTCCTAATGCCGTATGAACTTTGTCTATGATAGGCGTTAAAGTATTAAATATATCTCGTAAATCTTGGAATGCTGGTGTAGCAATATCCGCTCCTATACGAGATAATGCTGCCCTCATATTAGACATGGAACCTGTAAATGTGGCATTAGCTTCTTTTGCATGTTCTCCAAAAGCATCATCCATTGCAGCCGCAAATGTAGCAAAATCTATTTTACCCTTAGAAGTCATATCTCGAATTTCACCTTCGGTTTTACCGAGATAATTAGCCAGTGTTGCCGCAGCATTTATTCCTCTAGATGAAAGTTGTTGTAATTGGTCTCCCATTAAACGACCATTACCAGCAACGGTAGTGAATACTCTACCTATATCTTCATACTCACTATTCGTCATTGCTGCGACACCAGATACTGCTCTTAGCGCAGTTCTCATTGAATCGCCAACCTGCACATTTGAAGCTACTAATTGCGATGCAACTTTAGCTGCTGCATCCAAGCCATATGCCGTATTTTTTACGCCATAATTAATGTCATCTTTGATAGTATTCCACGCAACACCCAAACCTTCTAATTGAAATTTCGCCTGTTCAATGTTGAGTGCTCTCTTTTTGCCCCCTTCAATCAAAGGGTCAACTAATGCTGATGTCATCTTTTTTCCGGCATTTATCGCAGATGTTGTTAAATTAGATAATGCAGTTGCCGCTATAACTTGCATTGATGAAAATTTAATTTTAACACTATCAATCGCACTGTCTAATCCGGATAGATCAACTTTTTTTGCAGCCGAACTTATGTTCTCCAATCCGGTTGCCGCATCTTTCATTTTTAATTTTTCTTTAAGCCTATCTAATGTAGACATACTTGTTGCTACATTTTCTTCGAAATGCTTGTTATCAAATCGCATTTCAACAATTCTGCTATCGATTTCGGTACTCATATATTAGTTACCTCCTTCCATGCAGAATCTGCTAATTGGTCAAAGATTGGTCTGAGTGCGGGATTTATATAATCACGACCTTGAACATATCCTCCGTTTCTTGTACCGTGACCATACTGTATCAGTAAAGCAATTGGAACACCTTTGTTTATGTTCGAATTGTGAAAACTTATTACGGTAGCCCCTGCACTTTTTTCTATTTTGTAATACCAAGATGATGCTGTTTTACCCGAATCCACAGGAGTTGCCGCTGACAATGCATCAACACCCTTTTTACCGTATTTATTAAAAATATCCATTCTTATAACGGATTTTACTTTTTCTAAATATTGGCTTAATTTAGAAAAATCACCTTTGTGTCTAAAGCTTATAATTTCCATATTACTTACCCCCTCGTATTATATTTTTTCTTACGCATTTCGTTTATCGCAGTATTTTGTTGCATGATATCTCGCAGGCTTTTTTTCTTCGGCTTACGATTTTTTAACTCGCATACTTTTATAAGAGTAAATAATCTATTTAAATGCCATTTTTGACATTCGAACGGGATATTAAAAGCAATCATCATATTATAAATAACCTCACTCGTAAGAATTTCTGATCTATTCTTTGGAGCAGGTTCATCATGTATAGATGTTGCCGTCATCGGCGACTCCATATATGAACGTATTTGCATCAAATTTTCAGATGTTAAGCGCTTGTACACATCGTCGCTTACATTCTGTGTGATTGTCATGCATTTTATATAATCTAAAGTTTCCTCGTATGTCTTTTCCTTTTTTGATAGAAAAGGCACTTGCCATTTAGATTCCCATTTTGAAAGGGACACTAAAGAATGCTCCAACATCAATTTTTGCTCTTTTTTAGACACAATAAATTCTTCGTGTTCTTCATCCCATCGTTCTTCAGCAGGTATAATTATTTGAAGCATTCTTATTCCTCCCGTTTATTTTCTTAATTATTAGTATTTGTTCCGTCCATCAATGACTTTTGGTTAACCAGATTGGCTTTTTTACTGATTTCTGTCGGAACGATACCGTTCATGAATTCGATAGCTTTATCAGTATCTGTAATGAATTCCATGAATAGATTCGAGTATGCTTCTGTTTGGCAAAATTCTTCGGTTATAGCCTCTGACTTGATAAATCTTTTTCCATCCGGGCTCTTTTGTCCGTATGATTTTCTGATAAAATCATCAAATACTTTCATCATCGTCGGCACATCATTGGCTTGAACGATTCTAGTCATCATTTCTGAGAAGCCGCCTCTTGTACCCAATTCCATTTTCATAAGTTCCGCCGTACTAAGATTGAACCAGAAATCTTCGGTTCTGCTTACTCCGTTATAATCTGTATAAGTTATAGTTTTTTTAATCATAATATTGTTCTCCTTTCAAATAAAAAAATAAGGGACGGTTAATAGTCCGTCCCTTTAAATATGTTTTTAGCCTACAATTGATGTATCACTTGGTTTAAGAATTTCAAGAATTTCTTCCGGCAATGGAAGTCTTGCTTCGGTATCAGCTGTACCGTAAAGAATGTCTTCGATTGCTTTCATTATCTTTGAATCAGTCTTTGTGCTGTCAAACGTCATGGTTGCTGTTGGTTTAAATGGATTACCATCCTTATCTACTCCCGGAATATCTACCGGTGTAGTAGAAATTTCCCAACTCATAGTAATTGTTTCCGGTGAATCATTGATTGTTGCATAGTTTTTCTCTGATGGTGTAGCCATACATCCATACACGATATGTAACTTGTATCCATAATCATTTCCATCTACGTCATTACCCAAAGTGGTAACATACGACAATCCAAACATCTTACGCTTTTGCTGACCGATTGTTACACCCGCAACTATTGACTTGGAACCATCGCATTCTGCAAATTCTTCAGGGTACATAAGTGCTTCCAATGTTGCGGCAAAATCTTCTGCTGACTGGATATTCAAATACTTAATATCATCTGCATATATAGGCGTTGCCTCTGCTCCCGATGGGCTTTCTGTTACAGCGGTCAAACCGTTCCAAGGCACACCTTTCGGATATTGGGTAGCTCCTTGTTCGTCTTTTGAGGCTGGATATAGAACGCCTTTTTTTGTACCGGTTTCATATAGTCTTTCACCGATCTTATCCCATGTTAGTTTACTCATTCAAGTAATCCTCCTTTTAATAATAAATTTTGAATATATCATGATTAAGGTTATCAGATACAAAATGTTGTTGCAATCTGCACAATGGTATATTAGCTAATTGCTTCGACACTTCGCTATCAGGATCCTTATCTATGACCGTTAATAAATATGCATTATTCTGTTTATAAACGGCATCATTTGCAAAACGATTTTTTATTTCGGTTCGTTCGTAAACTATAGCCGGATATTTCATTTTAACAGATTCCGGTGGTTGAAAATATACATTTCTACTGCCTAAAATCTCGCATAAAAACTCATGCAATTCATATCTAGTTTTCATTATATATACCTCCCACCGTTAAATTTAGTCGAGGGTACCTAACCTCAACATTTGTGATTTTCCATTTAGTACCCTCAAACTCGATATACTTCATCAAATGAAAATTATCTTTAGCAAATGAATCGGCTATAATACTAAATTCATTAGCTATCGAAACATCATCGTTTACTTTATCCGATGTTTGAAATCTATAAGAATTTCTCAATAAATCCCCGTAATATTCACGTTCCATTATTTGATCCATCCATACACCGGGCTTAGTTTCCTGCGTCATAGCATAACCGATTTTCCCAAAGAATTTTGTCATTTTGAATTTCTCCTATAAACATCAACCAACTACACTTTGAGAATTGGCTGTCACGTCTTCCTCAATAGCAATAGCCGAGTACACTCTTGTTAATGCGCCCGAACATCTTGTCTCAAGCAACGACTTTTCTTGGTTAAAGTCGATGTCAAATTGGGTGAAATGTGTTACCTCTCCACCTTTTGTAGCACCTAGAGAATAATCTGCAAGATTTACAACGATACCGAGAATTTTCTTCTTCTTTGAATCTTCAGTCGTTCTTGTTTTGTCTTCAAACTGTTCTGCTGTATAAATATTGCCGACATTAAGTGCTGTGGCAAGCTCTGCTTTTGATGAATAGATTCTTCTACCATTCATATCGCGAGCAAGTAACATAACATTTAGCATATGCGGAGTTACAAAGAAGTCTGGTGTGCCACTGCCTTTATAATTTTCTCTGGCATAAAGAACGGTGTTAATTATAGCTTCTGCATAGATATAATTCTCGCCGAAACTCACGCCTGTTCCGCTACCTTGAAGTTCTTTCTTAGCCTTATCAATATCGAGATCAACATGAATTGTATATAAATCATCGTCTGTCCAAATAGGTCTTATCTTGTCAGGCATAATCTTATCATCTGCACCTATATCACGACCGTCTCCCAATAGTATTGCTGTTGCAAGTTCTTCATCTAGCATTGTCTTATCAATGTCGTATAGATATTGAACATAATCGAAATCTGTAATATCGATGATATCATCTCTGTGAAGTGCATTCTTTACATATACAGTTTGAGGATCTGTGGTTCTCTTTACAAGGTTAAAATTACCTGCAAGAGCCTTTTCTTTACCTTTTTTATAACCTTTTGCTCTGAGATCATTTATTTTTCGGATATCAACATGGCGTGTTCTGATTCTTGAAATCGGGCTCTTATGTACCTTATTCATGACCGCTGAAATCCAACCTTGATCGTTAGTAATCAATTCCGGTGCACCAGGTCTAACATCCTTATATTCAGGGAATAGCATGGTTACATTACCTGTTCCATTTTGTGTGAATCCGCCGCTTATAGCATCATGTTGCAAGTCATTTTGTTCTGCGTACATTGCAAAGGCTGTCTGGAAACTGCCTACTTGACTTGATTTAGCCAGCTTAATAATGTCCTCTTGGGCGCTATGCGATAGATAATCCTGTTTTCTTTCATCGTTATCAAATACGTTATGCTTCATATTTCCGTCTCCTTTTTTATCTTTTTTGTCTTCTTCATCTTTTTCGTCTTCTCCGTCTTCTCCGTCTTCTTCATCCTTATTTTCATCATTCATAAGCATTCCGATCAGAGTAAAGACAACTCTTTTTTGTTCTTCGGTGAGTTCATCGAAAACTTCTTCTGCTGTTTTGGAATCTTGCTTCTCTTTATTATCCATATCTTTTTCCTCCTCTTCATCACTGGAATGGTATATTACGAGCGCACTTTCGTCGTAATTTATTTGAACGCCATCTTCTTCTTCGTCACCATGAGCCATAACAAAATCTATATATGCGCCGGGATTAGATCCTGCGAGTACAAGACTGAGTTCTCTTATGGAGCCATGTACGACATCTCCGCCAATCTGTTTTAACTTATTAGCATAAATTGATAGCGATCTCACATCACCATTACAAACCAATTGTTTTGCATGCTTACCTTGTTCTGTGTCATTGAACGTACAATAAGCATATACACCATCCTCACGATTTTTTAACAAAGCATGTCCTAAAACTGCATCTGAACTTTTGTGATCGTGATTCCAAATCAAAGGAACGGTTGTTCCGTCATTGTCTTTAAAAGCGTCTTTTTTTATGGTTCGTCCATCTTCACAAAGTAAGTCGTTTCTAGTGGCATAACCACCGAAATCGTAATTATTCATTTTGATTTTCTCCTTCCTTTTCTTGTTTTACTAATGCCTTATTCTCATTAAGCATTTCTGGCGATTGGTTGATGTTACTATTGATTAGCATATCTGCTTTCGGATCGTCAGAAGGTTTCATACCTATAATTTGTCGCATTTCATTCGAAGTCAATATTTCATTTCGAGTAAGTTTATCTGCAATTTCTGCCAAATCAGATACTGGTACAAGCTTAAATGGATCCCTATAATAACGTATGGATTGTCCTTGTGTTCTTGCTGTTTTTGTAAGAAATTTTCGTTTCATTTCATCCGCAACAGCAGCAACCATAGGTTCTATAGTGCGAGAATAATAATTCAACATAGTCTTATCATCAGCAGTACCATCCATGATAGTTTGAGTTATTCCTAACTGGCTATATAGCATACTCGTTAAATACTCAATCTGTTTCATTAGATTATTTTCCACCGAACGATTTAACTGTGTTATTTTTTCTGTACCATCTGTATAAGCAATACCATATTTAGAACCTGATAATTGTTCTTCTATGTCTTTACGACGTTCTTCGGCTTGTTTTTTTCGTGCTTCGGTTTTTATTACATACGGCAATTGGATTATCAAGTCCAGTTTTCCAGAACTGGCTTGTTCGTCTACTCCGTCTAATAAAGATAATTTTCTTATCAAACGTTGCATTGTCGAATTAGGCTCATTTATAACTGCGTATAAAGGATTCTCCACGATGCCTATATTTTTTTTAGCTAACCATATATCCTCTTTTCTTCCGGATATTTCGTTATACAATCTAACTTTTACCGAATCAGTTCTCCAATCAATTATTTGTCCGGTACGCATTGATAAAATATCGTATGAATTACTAATATTCGGATCAAGCGTAGTATCTACCGGAACAATAGCAACACATCCTTCGTCCAACAATGATGAGTATATATCCTGCATGAATGCTCTGGCTGTTTGATCAATATTGGCTTCTAGTGTCAAACAGTTATTAAGACTGGAATCCATCATTTCTGTATAACGATCATTTGCGTCTAACCGAACATGTTTTATATCTATGGATGCAGCATCCATAGAAATTCGGTTATATATCGATGTCGCTATGGAACGTTCATTGCGTCCTGAGAATCTAGCTCTATCCGGTCGATACGAATATGTATTTATTTGAGGTTTATATACCACAGTTGGATCTTTGTTCATAAAAGCGTTCCAGCCATGCTGGAGTCTACTAAATATATTCACTCTAAATTCCTCCCTTTATTTTAAAATAAAAAAAAAAGCTGCTATTAGCAGCATTTAATAAGCGAGTAAAATATTATTCGAATGCTTCTCTATTTATCTTGAATGCAACAAAAGCATCCATCATAGCTGCGACAGCATCGATTTTTTCCTCGTATCTTTTTTTTAGAAGTTTTCTATTACCGTTAGTGTCTTCCATGACTATACTATTCCCCATTGCCCATGACATCAGTTCTTCGTCAAAAAGCAATAATCTCTCTTCGGCTAATTTTTTCAATTCTCCCAAAGGTACTGATTCAGTTTTTACACCTTGAATTACTTTTTCAATTCCGAATGGTCCATTTTCAGCAGTCCATCTGGCAATAAACTCTTTTGCGTTATATGGATCGAATCCGAGACAACAAACATCGTATTCGTTTTCTGCTATAAATTTATCCAAATCTTCATAAACTTCCATCATATCAAGTACAACGCCAGGCAATACGGCCAAGCTACCTTCATTAATAAATTGTTCGTATTTTGCACGCATTGCTTGTGGCAATTTCATCAATTTTATTTCGGAAATATAGTTTCGAGTTTTAACTCCAAAACGTCCATTACCTAATGGGAATAAAAAAGTAAACGCACAAAAATCATCACCTTGTGATAGGTCAGCACCTAATGCACACGACAACTGCCAATACTCTCTTTTTTTATGTGGAATAGTCTCTTCGTATGTAAAATAATATGTGTATCCCTCCATAGGTAACCCGAAACGCTTTGCCAAAATATCATTTCTGGCCGATGGTGCTTTTTCGGCTCGTTCTACGTCTATTTGATATGCTTCATAACTGACGGTCTTTCCTAAATTGGGATTTGCCTTTAGCCACATATCAGGATTTGAAACCTCGTCAACCGAATCTAATTTATACCACCAAATCGAAACATGTGGGTTGACATATTCGCCTTTTAGAATGTCCATCAATTCCATTTTGATTGTATCGCCCGGTCCATTACGAACTGTTCCCTCTGAGCTTACAGCTATTATTAAATAATCGTCATTTTTAGAAGCACCTTGTTCAAGCGCACCTATAACATCTTCGCGAACATCTCCCGATAGCCATTCATCGACAGTATTTATTCGGCTATTTAAGCCTTGGAGCTTATCTATTGACATTGGTCGAATTTCAACTAATGAACCTGTCAAAAAATTTTCTACTCCTTTTTTGGTAGAAGCTAATTTCATTCTGTTCGCTTTTGAGCCAGTTGTATTTTGTAACGAACCCTCTGTTAAAAATTTAAATAAAGGACCTCGTGCTCTCATAATCGCAGTCCTCATTGGTGCCAACACTTCTTCGGCTTGTCTCATAGTCGGAGATGTATGCACTTGATGAGTTGTCGATGTGTCAACATTCAAATAATATTCATGCATATAGGATTCATATTGTGATTTTGCAGCACCTCTGCCGACTATTAAGAATTGCTTGTTGATCAGTCTCTTTTTCACAGTTTTATGAACATAATGACCTCCATGTCCATCAGGATTTGGTTCGTATACATCTTTATCCACGAAATAATACCATCCGAAAACTTGCTCTCCCCATAATTTAAATGAATCGAGCAATGTTAAATCAGAACCATCAGTTAGAGTTAATTCTGCCTCACAAAACTTTATCCAGCCCTCAACTGCCTGATCGTCATAATATATTCCGGGATTCGCAATGAGATCGTCTATCCGATACATCTCCATGCCAATTTCTTTACATACCGGTATTTCGCCTCTAATCACAGCATCTCTAAACATGCCGTAATATTTGGGAACGGCAGTATTTGATAATGCCATAATTTATTCACCTACTTAGTCTTTTTTTACATTGATGATATTTTTTTGAGCTACCTTATTCACCATATTTCCCATTACATATGTGGATAATTGAGTGGCTACAACCTTGCCTGAGTTTTCAAGAACTTGTGTTACAAATCGTTTACCATCAAACATTTTAGCCTTTTGTTCTTTTTTCGATAAAGCTTCATATCTTTTTTCGAGTTCCAAACGATTGATGCGTTTTCTTAATTCATCATCGCTTAACTCATTAATACTTTTTCCTTTATTGGTGGTATGTCCTTTTTTCTTTTTATTATTGCCTTGTTTAGCTTTTGAATTTTGCTCCAGATGTCTTTTTCCGTCACTGGTTAAACTTCCGTCTTTATTTTGGAAACGCCTAACTCCCCATTTCATGCCTAAGATACCGTGATGATACAGTTGACTGTTTTCCATAAATACCATCTCCCTTCTTGATTATTCAAAAACTTTTAGAAACATTCAGTCGAAACTCAAGTTCGCGTATAGTTCTATTAAATGATTCCAACACCGCGTTACTCGATGGAGGATCAAACAGCATTCTTACTTTTAACTGAACATATGTTTTTACCATTTCTAGTGTTGCATTTTCGGGCATATAGTCAGACCATTTTTCAGTTTTATCGTGTACAGAAAAACCTTTATCAGGTCCAACTCCTAATTGAGCAAGTATAGAAAACGTAGAATTAATGTGAGTTATTATATCGATATCGAAATGCTCGTATTCCTCAGATATACCCAGCATTTTTTTTATAGTAGTTAATATGCTATCTGTCATATCAATCACCTGTTGTATTGAGATCTATGTAATTTTTCATACAATAACCGACAGATCCAAATTCAGTTTCCACATAAACCCATTCGTCATTAGTGATATTTTCATCGATGATAACTCTTGTATGTTTTGGCAACTCTGATATTATTCTACTATCAACATTTGGTTCAGCTCTTAGTCTTAGCTTATCGCATCCGCATACAATTCCGTATGTTTTTTTATCTTCCGGCTCATCAACCTTTGTTTCTGCACAATCCGAGTTTTCATCATCCAAAATTTCTTTTTCAAGAACTTCCTCTGGTATTTTATTGTTTTTACTCATTTTGATTTTCTCCTTTTTTTTATTATTTCCACGGACATGTATCGTTTTTAGTACGAACCTTAGGTGTACATATTAATAAACTTTCATCTCCGTAATGTATAGCATTATGGGTATCGTTTGTGGTGCATACAACATTCTCTAAATCAAACACGCATGGATTACGATTAATAATATCATCTCTGCTTATAGGATTAATATGATGTATTGTTATTGGCCCATATATTTCATACCCAATCGTAGCAAGATCGCACCCGCAATCTCTGATTATAACCTTATCTCTGAATCTCATCCATTCAGCTGAATGATAGAGTGCTTGATTTATATATCTATCGAACCCAAATGTTTCCTTTCCGACATATCCGTTCAATTGAAGATACTTAAATCTATCTATGTATCTATCAAACGTTATCAATTCAGAATATGTTTTAATCATCGCTATCATCTCGTCCGCTGTAGCCTTTTAAAGCATTCATTGCGTTTTCATATAATTCTTCTATTCTTTGAGCAGAATGAAGATTCTCCGTCTTAGCGGTTATTAAATCTTTTTGTTTTTCAAGTATCTCTCGTTCTAACTTTTCTTTTGTTGAAGCCAGCTTAAGAAAGTGAGAAATGACTTGAGACGATGCTGTTCCATCTCTCAATTGCTGCTCAGCAAGATCTACTGCCAAAGATATAAGTTGATTTTCCCTCGCTTCCGGCGAAGTTGCAACTCTATTTTTCTTGGCATTTGGAATAGCGTTTGTTTTTTTTATTTTAGCCATACTTTGGTCATCCTTTCTGAAAGATTGGTATTATAAGATTATCATTATTATATAGTTTTCATGTAGCACTCAAAGAGGTTCATAAAGTTATATGACTCTATTCGCCGAAAGGAGTTAAGCGCGATCCAAAACAAACAAAAACCAACACCGCATCAACAACCTTATGAACCTTTTAGAATACTACATGAAAATATAAAACGTTTTTCAAAAATTGCCCCCGGAGAATTTTCAAGGAGGCGGGCGATGAGGGAGGGGGTGCTAATTTTGAGAACCCCCCTTACACCTCAAAGCCAAACATTATAATTCAACGACTATCGACCATGATATTCTATCTATACCAGCATTTTTAAATCATAAAATTTTCATTATCATACAATATATCGGCTTATTAATGTATTTTGTATCTTTTATACTAACACAAAAGTATCTCTCTTTTATGTCAGCTTATATGATAGCATTACTAAACGATGACATACACTTACATATTCACATTCCACTAATAGAGGTTTAGGATAGCATGACACATTAAATGAATGCTCATGTTTTCATACTATTACATCAATGTTGTATAGTCAAACATGGTTAAAACCATTACATATCAGTAAATGTCAAACTGCTTTTATACTTCTGTTAAAGTATTATCATCTATTTTTTAGATATTGCCGTTTTTCATGATAATTACTTCAAAACTCAACAAATTCTATGACGATTTAATTTTTTTAGTGACTTTTTTATAAATGTTCATAAAATCATATTTAATAATTTCGTCAATTGCTCGTTCAATTTCACGATCGTTTTCTTCTTCACTTAATTGATCAGAAGTATGAGAAACGCGATCCAAATATGAACAAGAATTGTAACCTTTGTCAAGATCGAACATATACCATTGATCGAATTGGTCAAATGGATCGAACGGATTATCGATTGTGGTTAACGCACATTTAATCATAACTTCACACTTCCTTTCAACTATTTAGATATTTTGAAACTGTTGATGTTGACTTTCCTAAAACTTCTGCGATTTCAGCATTTGTATAACCTGATGCAGCCAAAGCTTTGATTCTACTAACTTGAGCAGAGGATAGCGCACCATTAGACTTAGGGGTAGCCTTTTGTCTTATTACATCTTGATCCGCATACCTTAGTATCTTTGTCAATTTAGAATCACTTACTGCGCCAGACTGAATAGCTTCCCATTCTTTGTCTGTTATGTTAATTCGTGTGCCCTTTCCACTTGCACCGACTGCTATACGAGCCTTGTTAATTGCAATTTGTTTTACTTTTTTCAATGCTTTCTTATCTTTTTCTAATTCAGGATTAGCCTGTTTTTTCGCCTTTACTTCAGAATTAGCAAGAACTTGAGCTCTTCTTTCTCTCGGTGCATTAAGTGCGGCAAGATTTAGTTTTGCATTTAATGAATCCACTTCTGACTGATAGATACGTTTGGCATTTGCATTAGTAGCAAGTCTACCAGTATATACCGCCTCCTTACGAGCATCGTTAGCCATAGCTTTCATTTTATTAGCATAATCAGCATATGCATTTTCCTTAGGGTGTCCCGATGACAGCTTATGTGCGTCGTCTATTACTGACATCAACGATACATTTGTCATTGCTTGCTTAGTTTTCCCGGTCTTCGGATCAACATATGTTCTGCCTGACTCTTTGTATAATATAGTTCCCTCAGGTTTGGTAGGATCATACCAACTCTTTCCCTTTTGATTTATTCTTCCTGAACCTTTTCTTTCAGGCACTTGAGTCTCTTGCTTACGTCTTGATAGTAGAGTTGATGCCCCACTCTCCTTTACTTCTCCATCCATGTTTTGATGGCGTTGGTAGGTTTTCTTTAGCAAGGCTATATCGTTGTCTTTTTCGGATTGTTTATAATCTAATTTGTGCTTTTCAGCATCGATTACTACCATACTATGTTTTACAGCTTTAGCTATATCTTTCTCAGGTGCCCCCCGTAGTGTCATATCAGTTATAAGATTGGATACTATACCCATTTGTTTTTGGGTTTCACTTTTAGTCATGACTTTCATCCCCTCATGGTAAGCATACTGAGTCTTAGGATCGAATCCCTCCAAATCTTTTAACGGCGGTGTTGATTTTATACGAACCTTATTATTAGTAGGAATAACTACTACTTGGTCACCGTCGAAATCAGCCCCCGATAGTCGTTCAGCTACTTTAGCATTTATTCCTACGGCATCTGTAACGTTTCCCAATATCCTTTTTGCTGACGGATTTTTATTATTAACCGTCAATACCGGTATTTCAAATGTACCGCCATGAGGAAAACGAATTAATGCCACCTGTTCGCCGTTTTTATAGTTAGGAGCATATACTTCTGTTTCTTTCATTGCCGATATAGGTAGAATAACCTGGGTATTCTGCCTAGGTAATGCTGCAGCCTGTAGATGTACCGCCGCTGCATCACAATCATTTGCAAAATCCATTAACATTTTCTTTTTTACTGTCGGATTAGTAAGAGATTTTATCTCCGAGTATTCAGCCTCTCTATCTGCATATGTTAAATCCAGCTGTTTCTTTATCAAACTCAAAGGTTGCTTCGATAAAAATTGCTGGGACAGATTTCTTGACATCGTATCCCAATCCCCCTCTTCCTTAAGTTTGTTAATGGCAGAAAGTTTTTTAGTTCCATCTTTGGGATCTATATATTCACTTTGACCATTGGCTTTAATCAATGCACCAAACGGATTTTCAGGATCATCTTTTATTGGTTTTAACACATTCATTTTATCGGTTCCCGACTTTTTATTTGTATTAAACACAATATCTACTCCATCTGGAATATCATCGGAATACATAGCCATGCCTTTCAAATAATGTGTACCGTCTACAAGTATACGTACTTGTGCATAGTGTGAATTTCCTAAATCCAAATCGGGTACACCACGTCTTATTTCAATGACACCGTCCTTATTCAAACCGCCCTCATCACCATAGCATATACTAATTCTTTTAGAATCTATACTAGTTGGCTTTTTCAATTCGTTGAATGTCACACCACCATCAGTAGAATGATAATTGCCCAAAGATTGCACATCACCCATATTTTGATATACATCTCTATATTCAATTTCCGGATTACACAAAACTTTAGTGTTCGATTGCTGATGGGCATTGGTCACTTGAGGAATTCCTACACCATAAACGTTGTATCCCTCACGTTCCAAAATATAAAGAGCTTCTTTCATAGTATTTTCCGATATACCAATCTCTCGCTCTGCACCAGCACCTACGTCTATCATTCCTTTTTTCTGTAGTTCTTTTTTTAAAACATCAGCTGCTTTTTGAGCACGATTTGCTCTTTCAGCAGTATTGTCGTTTAAAAGTGAACGAATGGACGAATCATTATTATAGCCCATAATCTTTGCTATTTCATTAAGAGATTTACCATCTGCTCTTAACGATTTAGCACGATCTACTTCTAACTGTCGTCGCTCATGCGAGGCTAATTGTTTTTGCACTCTATATTGGGTAGTGCTTAAACCCAATTCATGTGCGATTTCCGTTTCTGTCATACCAGATTTTTTTAGTTCATCTATTCTAGATAGAAAATCTCCGCTATGTTGAAACGGATTTTCTCCACTCCCCCACGGGTAACGTCCTGAGTGTCGTGGTGTACCATAATGGGCTAAAGCCTTACCACTGGAACCACAACCAAAATATGATTTTATTTCGTCTATAATACTCATGACTTACTCCTCTCGTTCTTTCATTTTCGTTATAATCTTATCGGAAACAACTATTCGATCCATTATAGGTGCAATATCTTCGGCGGTAGGAACATCGTATATAATTTCGTCGTTTTGATAAATTCGAAGTTCCATACCAATTTCACCCGGTTTAATTCCATATTCCAAACAAAAAAGAGCAGCATATATTCGTAACTGCTCCATATGTGCCGGAATCACTCCGGTCTTCAAATCGTGTATTCTTAAAAAGTTGTTTTTAAATATAATAGCATCAGCTGTACCAAAACAATTATCTGAATAATATAAAATTTGTTCAGGTATCATTCTGAAACCTATAGCATCATTTACATAAGAATTCAAGGTTTTCTTAGATCTCGGAAGTTTTTGCGATAATCTTATACATTGTGCCGCAAATTCATGTAACTCAGTTCCTCTTTGAATAGCGAGAAATTTAGAATACGATTCTGCTATTTTATCATCAGAATATCTAATCCAATGATATTTACTAGCACCTAAGAAAGCATGCCTACCTTCAAGATTTGAATGCTTGTTGAAGTTCATTCAATACTTCCTCCTTATTCTCTGGACAAATAAATCTTGAGAATGACATCTCATTCATTCTGTCCACGTAATATTCTTGATTTGGTCGTTTCCTTTCGTTCGCTGATTTTTTGCATTCCAGAGTCGCCCATTTATCTTTATAAAATATTGTTAAATCGGGTAATCCTTGAATGTCGTTAGCATCGTTTTTTGTAACTATACAACCTGGGAACATTTCTTTAAGCTCTTTTTTTAATTTAGCTTGGAAATTTCTCTCTAACATTATTTAAATTCTCCTTTCTGCAAAAAATATAAAAAGAAAATGATGCGTATTTTTTTACGTATATCTCCTTCTCTCCATAAAAGGGCATGTTTTTTTCGCGTACGAAAAGAAAGAGCCTGCGTAGTTAACACAAGCTCTCAATAAAAAATATAAATTATCATTTAACAAAAGTCATTATAACTTTTCGTTATATATTTCTTCATACTCATAGTTATCATTGAAATTTTCTCTTTCAATTTGATTATATACTGTACGTTCTCGAACATTGTTTCCGCACACTGGACATATCCATCTACCATCGAGCACATCTGTTTTGCCTTGTTGAAAATCCATATATTCATCACATTTGTTGCATTTCACAAATAAAGGAATGTTATCGTGATTTCTCTTTGAAGATGGAATGTTTTTAATGCTTTCTTCAAATATAATTTTAGATTTACCTATACGGGTGCTATAACCGAATTCGAATCCTGAACGTTGTAAATGCTCATAAAGTTTTTCATATTCTTTATCGTGTTTTGTCATGATCAATCCCTCCATCTTTTAATATATTAATCCGTTTTATTGTATCACATTCATTCGGTTAAATCAATGAGTTCTGATATATATATATATATATCAGATGGTCAAAAACCCGTTTTCGTTGTATATGTTATATATATTTATATATTTTTTTATTCGCAATTAAATAGAAATAAAAGTGGGCATTTGACCGCAGACCCGTCAAAACCGCATAGGTAAGCCATTTTTAGCAGGTCATTAATATTCAAAAAGTGGGCTAAAAGTGGGCATTTGACCATTTTTATGACCAATTTCATCTCTGAAAAAGATAAAAATATCATTCTAAAAATATCTTTTTCTAGAAAAGTGACCTTAAACCCACTTTTAAAAAATATAAATGACCACATTCTCTCCTGATGCAATTTTATTTATTCTTTTCCATCGGACACCATTTTCGACATTCCGGATACGATTCTTCAATACATTTATTACAAATCAAGGAGTGTCGTCCTTTATCAGGAATCTCTTCTTCAAATTCTTTAATAACCGTAGTCCAACTTCCATCTTCTTTACGAATAGGACATGACATTTTAGATTTTACTTTCATTATATTCACACCTCTTTATATACAGTATATCATAATCGGATGAAAAGTAAAAGGCCATGTTTATGACCTCTTACCGTTTGAAAGAAACCGCTATGATATTAATATTTTATAGCGCCTATTCAATTTTTCAAATAACTCGTCGTCCACTGCTATACCAATATGAAATTCGATTCTGCCTTTACCGTTCATAACAGTTTCAACAAATCCTTGAATTCGTTCAGCATATAGCATTCTCAGACATATTCCGAGTTGCTTGTTATTTACTGCTAAAAAATATCTCATAATATCACTCTCCTTTCATAAGAGTGATTGCATTTTTCGCGAATGTCGATCAAAGTCCTTTGGCTAATATGTATTTCACATTTTCACGAGGAATTATCGCCAGTGTTCTATACACAAGTTCTTCATCCTTTTCTTTACATATGCAAACGATATAATCATCGTCGCCATAATCGATTTTGTTACATTTGTAGTTAAAATCAAAAGTAGTTCCATCTTTTAAATATACTTCAAAATATATCATCTCCATGTTTTTCCCGTCCTCCTATCAATCAAAACAATTCTTTCCTCAATCTCAAAATCCGCTAATTTGCAAATATAAAAGATTGTATGTAACAATTTATGAAAGCGTTCTTCTTCACCCTCCAAATTTTTTAAAACTTCATACGCTGTCGGATCATTGCACCCCGATGCATTTTTCCTCAGGTCTTTATCTTTTTTGTTCAGCATTAGTTGCCTCCTTGTCAGCGTTTTCATCAACGAAATCTTTTAAACTGCCACTTTTTAAAGTTAGATTGGTTTCTATGATTTTTTCGTAAGCTTTCACGGTCGCGCATTTTTCTATGCAATTTGTAATCCTTTCAACCAACAAGTATACACATAGATTTATAGTTACTATTAACAATATTACTTTTGCAAAAAACATTCTTTTTCACCTCCTCTGATATTAATAACGCCCACAACATCGTCTACAAATATAACTTTTGCGTCTGCTGGAAGACGTTCTAGGACTTTGCTGATATCACCTGCACATAATGGTTGATTTAATCCATCATCACCATACGTTCTCAATTCTATAACGTTTGAAATTTGCGAATATACAATATCTACTATGTTTTTTCTATTTGTTTTGTTCATTTTCTTCCTCCTGATCGTTCATTTCACTCTTTCCTGTAATAATCTCCGAATATGGCAGCTTCTTAATCCAGTCGCAGAATATACACCACTCATCAAGCTTATGATTTTTACGAGACTTATAAATATTAGCCAAAACTTCATAGTTTAACATAACCGTACGTCTCTGATTATAAGAGCTCGGCAAGAGCTGGATTATCTGCCACCAATATTTTTTGTCTTTGGTTTCGAGATACTTTTCGCGATAATGATTTAACCCCGCAATAGTGCTTAACAAATGCATCATTGGTGTCCATTGAGGTTTTCCATCGCAAGTGGGAGCGCAAGCTAAAGCCGAATAAAGTTCGAGTTGCGTCGGAGAAGATTGCAAAAGATGCTCACAGCTGAAATCGTCGAGTTCAAACTCCTTATCCGCAATCTTATGCATCGTCGAGCAAGAGTTTGCGACAGTACCTACTTTATATGTATCAAATTCTTTCCACCAATATAAAGGAGCCGTCACATCAACATACACTGTAATCATCCGCATGAATTTACGATGGTCTGTACCCGCATTGCGAAGTTTAATCATAAGATCATAATCGTTAGGTCCAATATCAAAATCGAGTTGTTTAGCTCCGCAGTCATCATTTACTTCACAGTTTATACAGTCTCCTTTCTTGCAAAAGAAACTATCACTTTTCTTCCATGAGTTCATTGGATTACGCATACCTCTTATGGCAGCCTCCCAACCCATTACTTCCACATTTTCGAATTTAATCATCTTTGCTCTCCTTTAGCTTATCAGCCATTACCTTTCTCTTCATATACTCGTCAAAATTAATTTCTTCCCAACCACTATCGTTAGAAGATTTTTTAAAATATCTTTTTATGTCCTCTTTACCATCATCAGTCTTGCAATATATAATCCCGACAGTATCAAAAGCACCATTCTTAGGATCTGTCAAAAAATCCTCGCAGTATACCTCGATAGCATTTCCAGGCATATAGGGGAAAGTTATAGGAAATTTTTCTCGCATAACATTGTTAATAAGACCTAATATGTATGTACTTCCATCATGAATATCAACGCAAATAAATTGATCACGATCACGGTATTCGATTCTACCGTCGTCATAAATAGTCTTAAACAACGATGCTTTTCTTTTGCATTGATACTCAGTGCGATCATCTTTTCCACATGTAATACGAGACCAAGTATCATCCGTATCCTCAATAGAAGTTAATGGCTTATTGTCCATCAATCTTTTTAGAATAGATGCAGTTACACCCCAACTATATCCACTATGACCATCTTCGGCTAAACTTTTATAAGCCTTTAATGCACTCTGATAGCATGCACAACCGTAATCAAATTCTCCCTCTTTAAGACCAGGATGCTCTTTTTCGCAAGCAATTTTCACTTCATTTTCTGCCCAATTTACCATATTCATAATTATTTACTCCCCTTTCGTTTATTATGTTTTCGTGCATTTGTTAATATAGATGTAATTTCATCATCGTTTTTAGCCTGTCTGATTTTTTCAACCGTTTCTTGCGGATAAAATAATTCTTTTGCTGCTCTAACAGCATATTTTTTATAATCGAAAAATGTTACCGGAACTTTTTCTTTTTTCGCACTCATAAACGACTCACCTCTCTGCAATTTTTACCGCAATGTCTGCAATATTTGTCATGTACATCTATCCTTCCACCACAATTACTGCAAATATCCCCTAAGCATTCTTTCTGTTTCATCCTATTATTTTCTTCGTTTTTTACCCTTTCGTACCATCGCTTATACTTTCGTATTGTTATGCCACCTATAGAGTCGTACGATGCGATTCCGCCATCTACTAATTCGTTACAGCATGCACTAACATCCGCTATTTCTTCATTTAAATTCTCCAAAATATCATTGGTGTCTTTGGGGGTTGGATTTTCGCCTCTTATTTTTCTTGCCATTTTAAGACATGCCTGTGATAATTCAGAAGCTTCCTCTGCAGTCTGTTCTAATAAAGCCGCTTTACCTATATAGTCTACAATGTGTTCATTCATATTTTCGTCTCCTTTTTATAATTCTGTGGTATATGGGAATTTTGAACATATGGTTGTTCTAAGCATTCGTTACACGGATCTTCGCGTTCGTTCTTATTTTTATGAGCACACGTTTTACAATACATATTGAAATATACTTCTTGATAATCTATTTCCATTTAACATACCTCAATTCATTAAACTTTTTCTTGCTATCCAATGCTTTGCTGATAGCTAAATCAATTCCGCTTCTTGATTTCAAATGATAATAATATAAATCAGAAAACGGTGTATTTAATCTGTCTGTTCGTCCGGCAGCTTGAGCCATAACCTTATAACTATAATTTTGACTATAAAATATAATAGTATCGGTTTTAACACAGTTCCACCCCTCGCAACCTGCATTATACTGTACTAAATATACCCAACGGGTGCTCTCTGGAATAGGCTGATGTTTGTGCCCGTTCCATTCTGCGATTTCAACATCGTCGCCATACGAAATTTCCTTTAATATTTCCAATTCATAATCAAAGTTATAAAATATAATTAGTTTCGGATGTTTTTCAAACAACTCGCAAACTGCTACTTGACGTGAGTCGTCGCTATTAACTATTCTCCTTAATAAATAACATAGCTCGCTCGCGGTTTCCACCGGTTTATCCTTATATGGGTTCCAACGATTACGCATAGTATCCTTGTATGTCGAAATATCATACTTGGTATATATATCTTCATGATGCGATACTGTTTTCCTACGAAAATCCATGTTTATCAAAATTCTATTTCGTAACCGGATTAAGCGTCCTGTATTAATGTATCTGTCTATTTGAGGAAATTTACTGAATCGTTTATATACGATGTGTTCACGAGTAAATTCTGTTCGATTTTTATAAAAACCATTAGCTATGAATACCGGAATATAATCTTGCCAAGTATCGCCAGGCGTCGCCGACAATAGAATCCATTCGTTATCTTTGGTTATCTTTAGGAAAGCCTTTACCCAAGTGCCACTTCCGACAACTCTTTGCTCATCAAATATAAAGAACGCATTCTTGATATTCTCATATTTTTTTATGTTGTTCCATGAATCAACTATAACTTTATTGCTGTATAAATTTACATCCTTATTTGTAGAAAGTAAAAACGGTATCATATCAGATTCCCATTCTTTACTATCCCTTTTTCGTGCCGTAGTGATAACATATAAGTCTTTTACATTGTTATCGTCCATTGGCACATATTCATCACTATCAATATCTCCACCATTTTGGACATAATAATATCCGAGTGCCGTTCGAGATTTACCACTTCCCACACCACCACACAAGATACATCCATTTTGCATTCTTTCGATTGCATTTTTTTGATAATCCCGTAATCCGATTTTTGACATTTTTATCCTCCGTGTTTAATACTCATTTGGAAATAGAATCGTTGTTACACTTCTGTCCCACTCTGTTATAATCCAGATTGTAACATCTGTATTTTTTTGTGTATAAACAGCTAAAATTCTATCGCCATTTCGTATAGCATCATTATTCATTTTCGCATCAACATTACATGTATCACCCCAGTCACTACTGGTATATCTAGCCAAAGATTCCTCTACAAATTTTTTAAATTCGTTATCTTGCTCTATTTTGTCGTTTATCCTATTAGTACATACAAGTTGTCCTAAAGAAAAATTGGACAACATTGGAATTTTTATAGTTAGCATGATTATAACTCCTTTCGAATAAAACAAAGAGTGCCTATTTTAGCATAGACACCCCTTGCGAATATCTTTTTTATTGTTTAGATGCATACTTTTCCGCAAATTCATCTTCTTGAATAGTTACATACATAGTTTTCAGATAAGCCTTTATGCCGCTTTTACCGTTTGCTTCCCATTCATAAGGATTCAAAATAAGATCCACGTTGATTATATCTGCAAAATCAAGTGTCTCGATACTTTCCTCATCAAGTTGTGTCTGTGCTCTTTTGGTTATCATTATGATTTTGGGCGGAATATTTCGGAAGCTTACCGAAACCTGAATATAATGCTTTGATTCTTCATCTTCGTCTCTAGCCGGAAGAATTTTTACATTCCAACCATCTCTGGCTAATTGTTCAGCCTCATCCGCGTCATCTATTATCACACAAAAATTTCTGTCTCCGGCTCTGTTGTATTTACTCTCGTTTCCTGCGAAATTTCTAAATATAATTCTTGCATTTTCTATAGCTAAATTTTCTACTCTTGACATTTTTGTTACCTCTTTCTTCATTGTTATTAATTTACAAACCATTCAAAATCACCATATTGTGAAATATCACAAATGGCATCGTTGACCATATTTTCATAATAAGAGCGATCGATATCCGCTTCTTTTCCGAGTTCCTTTACCATCTCGGCTTCAAGCCATCTGTATCCCTTACTACCTCCTGCGGCATAATATTTGCCGTCTTTTTCTCTCATTAAAAGTCCGCCATTACATCCCTGTTTTATAGGGCAAAATTGCCCGACTTTTCCGATAAATACATAGTTATGCGATTCTTCCTCTTTTTTACGAAGTTCAGAATATCTTTCGCTGGCATATTCAGCATCATACCTATACGACTTAAGCACTTTTTCCATATTCTCAGAATCTTCAGAATCCAAAGCCTTATGTAATTTTGCTAATTCTTTTTCCTCTTCAATTGTTAATTGAGGCAATTTCTCATTCATATCCAAATATAAACTAGAAGTCACACTATTTGTTACGCACATATCCTCAAAAGCAATGTCTTCTTTACTAAACAGCGTTTTGAATACATATGGTACTTGAAACTGTGTTCCCGTGGCAGTCCATTCTCCGGCATGCTTTCCGTCTTTATACTTTGCGATATAAACAGCATCATTTACAAGACACATTCTGTCGTATGTAGCCTCATGCTCAAATATATAACCATACATTTTACCATAATCCGATACAAACTGAATAATTTCAGACGTTGCATTTGGAATTTTTATTGAATCGGTTTTTATATGAGCAACTGTGAATCCTCTTGCTTGTACTTCATGTTTTAGGTTAACCATGAATAAAGCGCCACGTTTTGCGACAATATTATCGACATTTCGATTATCTTTAAATGGATTATCAAATTTTGCTGCTGTTAAACCGTAAACTGAATTAATAGCGATTTTCAAAGCTTGTGCCAAATCTGCTGCAGCTCCCTCGTCTGTAAGATACTTTGCTAACTTTCCATCCAGCATTGTTTTGGCAGTCTCAAAATCATTGTGCTTAATTGCAACACGAGCATCTCTTATTTCCTGAAACCGTTTTGTATATTCGCAGCCAAATAACTGTTCAGCTATAATGCTACTCGGATGCATAGAAGCAATATCCAATAGCGCAATGTTACTATACATACCTGGTTCGGAATACACATATCCTCCCTCACCGATTTCTTCACCTCTATACATGGATTTTCCGAATTTAAATTCATAACCTGGAAATATAGGTCTATTCTGATTATCAAATCTGGTATAATCATCAAAACCGTCCATTAGAATATCATCACTCGATGGGAGTCCCATATCACGATAATTAAATTGATCCTGCGGCTTTCTGTTCTTACCAAATATAATTCTGGTTGTAAGAGAATTTGTTGTATCGTTCACAGTCATGCCCGCCACATCAGCTAATATCTCTCTGGCAATAAAATCTGCTTTTCTGGCATTAAATACAGCTTCCGTTGCAATAACATCGTTATCACAGTATTCTGCAACTTTTGCCCATAATTCTTTAGGTACCGGTTGATCCCAAGGCAATCCGAGTTCCTGATGGTGAATACCCAATTCAATTTCAAACTTCTTTAATGATTGTTTTTTACTTGAAAAATCATAAACATCTGTATATGATACATTGTATGCCTCTCCAAAGAAACAATTGGGACTGCCATTAATTATTTTCTGTGATAAATTATACAACTGTTCATTTGTATAACCCATTAGCCGTGCGTAGAGTATATGGTTATCATATCTTCGGCAGTTAAACCCAACCAGTCTGAATCTCATAAGTTCTTCTACCTCAGCCGGTGACGGATTAATCATCCGTACAACAGGCTTACCCTTACCCTCAAATTTCCAATTGACTAAGAATAAATTAGGGAAGACTTCTACATCGTAGAAAATAAGCTTTGCATCGTCATTATTTTTTCCGACAGATGGTTCCTCTGATTTAAAATTCATTTTACTTACAAGCTTTATACAGTAATCCGATTGATTTGTACTATTAGCAGCAAACGCTAGTATAGCATTTCTCATATCGGTAACGTCATATTTCAAACCACTATTATAAGCATCGTCCAATATTTTATGTATAAAATCAATACTCGGTTTTGTTGCTGGATGGATTTCTTTATTAAGATTACGCTTTATTAATGTTCTAAGTCCCTTTTCGCTTTTAACAGCTTCTATATTTATCATTTTGTTTTCTCCTTTCAATGGTAATCCAGAGCTAATTGTTGCAATAGGTAAATCATTACACCTAGACAGTTTACGTCTTAATGAACTTTTTCCTATAAAAACTTTAATTTCTATATCTTCGTCATATATTCTACTCAGGCGTGTTGGATCTCCTGTGTAAATATAATGAAGATGAATACCTGCTCCGCTTTTACTTAATTCGGCATAAGTAGCCGGCCATTTACTAGCCGCCTCTAGATTCTTCTCAAATGATTTTTTACCGTATTCGTCTTTAATATCGAAATCTATAACTATATGATTTACTGGGAGTTTAACGTAATGAAGTTTCGATGTATCGAGTTCTTCCAATTTTGTTGTGACATTATCCCAACTTTCATATGGAGTTTCATTACTGGTTGCGTATTGCGCAACGCAACCGGCACATTCTTTATCAAATATAGATTCCTGTTTATCAAATACAATTAAATAGCTGTCATTTTTTTTCTCGGCATCAATAACAGTTAAATTATCGATTTTTTCAGTTTTGAAACCACTATAATATGACCTGACACGAACGCCATCACTTAACGTATGACGTTCTTTATAATCCTTAAAGTAATTCTTTAGCTCTTCCTTAAAAGCTCTTTGTGATAACGGATAAGGTACTTTTGCCTCATCACAATACTGCTTGTACATTTCCCAAGCCGCTTTCAATGTTGTGCCGTTTTCTTTAGCGAATACATAATATGAATCCATTATATAATTATAAAAGTCATTAGATGCACTCATCATACTTATAGGTACGTAATCGTCATAATATCCTGTATTGTCTAAATATAAATTCAAACAATAGTCAGCAATAGCTCCTAATTCAAACCCAACTTGTTTCACTATTGTTTTGTACTCTTTCGAATTCAATTTATTTCCAGATGGAGAAACATCGATCAATCTTCGAATCAACCCCGACTTTGCATCTGTGATTTTAACTGGTTTATTCGTACCCATAAATAAGAAACATTTGAACTGATTTGAATATGTTGATTTAAATTTTTCGTTTACGGTCATGAGCTCATGCGACACCAAACTGTTTAATCTGGTATTATCCTCAATTCTAGATAAATCACCGTCATGTTGAATAGCAACTAGGGGGTTCGTTTTAAATGCCTCTAACGCAAAAGAGTTACTACTCGATCCCAATGCTTTTGCATCAAATACCGAATAGTAACCCTGAAATAATTGTTGTATAATATTTAAAACTGTTGATTTACCCGTACCCGCCGCACCATATAGAACCATAAATTTTTGAATATGTTTAGAATCTCCCGCCACAATTGAACCAATAGCCCATTCGATCTTATGGCGTTCTTCTTCCGAATATAAAGTAGACATTAATTTATCATACGCTGAAATATCCCCTTTTTCCAGAGGATAATTAAGTCGTTTGCTTGCATAATCTTTTTTATTTGTGGGACTGTTTGAAAATATAAGTTTTTCGTCAAGCATGTGAAAATTGTCTCTCATTTGTTTTTGACAATACTTGTGCCATGAGTCTATCATACCGGACTCGGCGTCCCACATATGCAATATCTTTACAGTTCCTTCAAAACGGTCTTTGTTTTCTTTAGCAAATGTATCTAGCTCCTTATCTATTAATTGTAATGCATCTTGCTCGTCCGTGGACCATAGTCCCCGTTCTTCAATCCAAATAGCATAGAAATCGCCTCCTCGAATCATAAGATCGGAACTCTTTTTAATGATGAACTTTGGATATATTTCAATCACGCCTTTTTTGCTGCACTTCGTAGCAACAATCATAAAGTCAATCATTATTCTGTTTACTCCTTATCTTTTTATAAATTACATAAGTTCCTGCAAGCAAAACTGCCACTGTTACTTTTCTTCGAAATGCGATTTGTTTGTTCAAGCATTCTTCAATATTTTTTAAACGATCTACCGTCATATGTAGTTCGATAATTGTTTTGTCCATAAAAAATCACCTCCATCATAAAATATCATTTAAGTACCATAACATTTGATACCAGATCTCAACGTTCCTAAGATCCCCATGTCCATGTACTATGAATAATCCGCCTGATCCATCTCGTTGATAATTTCTATCAAGGAATCGAAATATAATTTTCTCAACATAATCAGTATCGATTACAGCATCGCGCATGGTTTTTAATCCGAGATTTTCAATCATCTTCCAAAACCATAAACCCGTTCTGTTACCAATATCGGGATCATCCATTATTTGTTCTTCGATTTTTATTGCGAGAGCCACCATCATTTCTAGTACACTACATGGACGATTGTCGAGACAGGATGCAATCATTGCACTCTCGTAACCGTTTTCATATCCAAAACGATATCTAAGATTTATACCATCTTCTGCTCTATCAGCATCCATGTCAATTAAATTATAAAAAATTATACCATGCAATTGACAAAGCAATATCTTATACGATCCATGTGATGGTCTTACGAGCTGATACATCCATTTAAAATATTCGTTATCCAACTCGTCTTTTGTCATTTATACCTCCACTTTATATGGTGTTTTAGACACCACATCCACATAACGCCTTGTATCTCTTATGATTTCATAATAAACTTGCAATTCATGATTAACAACCATAACGACATCTTCCTCATGTTCACCAAAATGCTCAAGTGCATCGCCTATTATTTTTTTCGAATCATTAATAATTTCATCATTATCATCTGTTAAGAAACCATCATCATAATATGACAATTCAATCTTTTCATAATCTGGCTCATCTCCAAATTCATCGGGAGATATCACTTGTATTGATTTCACAGCTCCATATCGTAGCGGATTATATCCGTTTTGATTTATTATCGAATCCGCCTTATCGATCGGAGATTCTTCGGTCTCTTTATCTTTAACATCTTGGTTTTTCTTATATACCGCTTTGACCGATTCAATTTCTTCCTGAATCAGATTTTCATATTTTCTTTTCAACATCATATATGACGCACCAAAGCCACAAATAGCACCGCAAGCCCAAAATATAAAATTCTTAGCACTCATAATATTCTTCTCCTTTACTCTTCTTTACCAATAGACATCACTGTTATAGCCAATCCGCCAAACAAAGCGGAAATACTCAATAAAATTCCGCCAGTAATATGACGCTTTCTTTTTGTGTCCAGCATTTCATCTAACATATAAATAATATTATCCAATCCCTCCATGATTAGCGTCCTCCTTTCAATACAGCTAACCCACCTATCAAACAAATTCCAGCCATCGCCGCAAATATAAAAGTCAAACTGTTATACATTTGTAACACCTCCTTTTCTTCTTAACGCCTGCTTGAACGCATCATCGTCTAAAAGATCACTGCCACCTTTATATACAACATTTTGTTCGGCGACTGTATATGTAGGCTTAGGATGTTCCTTATTCCAACGGCACATCTCTTCAAACATTTTGTTTTTATATTCAAATATCTTTTTTCTGCGTTCGTATTTTTTTCTCGTCTTTAATCTATTGAATTGATATTTTTTAAAATGTATAATAGCACTGATACTAACAAGTATCAATCCAAATGCTATTGCCTGTCCCATCTGTATACTCCTTAAAATATAATTTTTTCAACTTTAGCTACCTTACCGTTAAGCGGCATATATACATTACAATTGCCATGTAATTTTATAATATTAGGTAACTTTTGAGTATCGACTATGAATTCTACAACATCATTATTATAGCTCCATTGATGAGTATAATTTGTGTCTCGATCATCTTTTTGATCTGCTAGACAACCGTAAAACACATTACCGGTGTCAGTTGTAATTCGATATTTAGAACCAATTTCACTGCCGTAATAACTTCCCATCGCAATAAGATAATAATCACTTTCGATTCCCAAATCACGTTCGCCATCGCAACGCATAAAACCGTCATAATCCGACCATCCCCAACGATCAATATATTTATACTGATCGCTGGACTGACTTGTAATTGTTCTATAATCCATGTACGTCTTAAACGAACTATCAATATTCGGTGTTGATATATCTATGTACTCTGTTGCCGAAGCGGATGCAGTATTTAAAGTCGTTACTGCGAATAATATAGCTAATAATTTTTTCATATCACATTCCTCCTATATCAGATCATATATTGGTCCGTCCACATTAAATGTTAATATAACTGTTGGGTCGTCTCCGTCCAAGAAATTGCGATTTACCTGCTGTGTATAATCATAAATTCCAAAATCAACATAGCCATCACCTTTATACTCAACATCGTCCGGTCTATAAACCCATCCGACGATTTGTCCCGCTTTTGTTCTTTCATATCCGAGTTGATCGTACAACTCGTTTAAAAAAATATGCCCTCTATCTTTTAAAACCTCATTTGCCCAATTTTGAACTGATCTTAAGAAGAAAAGATTATGGTCTGCATCTTTTTCCCAACCCGCATTACCGGCATCGAAAACACGTCTATACTCTGATGTTGTTACATCATCAACTATTGTAACTGTTTTTTCAACAGTTTTTTCTTCACCATTTTCATCTACAATTGTTTCGGTAACGTTTTCCGTTCTCACTCCGCACTTTAGCTCTTTATCGATTTTCTCACCAAATCTGGTGATAACACGTTTGCGATAATCTTTAAAATTATTATCGATAGCCGTGTATGCAGCCATCAAAGCAACGTTACGCTTACGAAGTACATTATGAGCAGCTAATATGGACGCGATGCTTATTGCTCCTAACACGACTGCCGGCGCATAAATCTTAGCTAATTCCAGACCTGTTTTGGCGTATGTTATACTTAAGTCTTTTTTACAATCGTCCGCTGTATACTCCTCAATTATAAGTTCACCATCTTTATCGGTAGTTATTTGGCCTTTTTCTTCAGCAGCGTGTATCTTGTCAACGTTGTTTTTTGTCTCGTTCAATATATCATCGATTTTAGTAGTTGCTTTACAAGCCATAACAGCGCCCACAACAGTTCCTACAACACCTGCAACCATCATGATTTCAGGGCTGTGTTTTTTTATTTGTAATCCTATTCTATTTATTGTAATTTTCGCATTCATAATTATTTATTCTCCTTTTCTTTGTTTTCGTTTAAAGATCTCACATGATCTATTAGATGCACTAAATACCACTCAGCTTTCTCCAGATCTTGGATGCCGTTTTTATTCTTCCAACGGCAAATATATTTTATGACGTTTCCCGTATCCGTAGCTTCAATACCTTTTAATTCAGAAGTAAAAGCCTCAATCACATCAATTACTTCCATACCATTTTTCGATTTATAATGCGATGGATGACTCACCATCACATCTTTTGATTCATACATAAATCATCCCTCCTTTAGAATTGCCGTTAATCCCCCAAAGTTCTTTTCAGATTCCAAATATAATCTTTTTATAGCTCCTTGTAATGTTTTCGAACGTACTTCTTTCTGCTTTCGTTCCGATACCAACATACCGTCTATAATTCTTGTGTATACTATATACTCTAAAATATATGTTTTCATAATAATCTCCTTTCTTAATCTATCGCTAAAGCTCTTGGTAACTTTAAAATATAACCGTCTCGCACCCGAACAACGCTTGATCCTCTGAGGTCCACCCAACCGTAATTATTACATGTATAATTGTGCGTCGTGATACTTGCTAAATCATACAGTTCTGCAACTGATATAACTTTATATTGATTTAGAATATCATACATTGCATCGAGGACCGCTTCAGCATCCCCACGCGTTTCAAATATAATCTCGTCAAAATCAAAACCACTTCGGATAGATGAGGTTCTGTAATCTCTGCTCCTATCCCTATCTCGTCTGTCATCATAATAACGACTGTAAGAAACCTTAGACGAATTGCCTTTTTTATTTTTGATTTCACCATATAACATCATATCGATGCCATTGGTAACAATATCCGACACCAATTTCTTGGCTGCTGGTAATAATACCTCTGCAAAAATATAATTCTTTACATTACCAATATCTTCGCTAAGAAACGTGTCAGACAACTTGCGTATGCCTGACTTTTTCTTAGTTGATGTCTTCCCTGAAACAACTTTTTCTACTTTTTTATCAGTGTTTTGTTCTCTAGTTTTATGAGAATTAGATGGGTAATTTTCCATGATCACTCCTCCTTTCATTTAGCCAATTCTATTTTCCCAGGTAATGATACCCTTGTTCTTGCAGTCAGGTTATTATTTTTCTTATACTGATATGCCAAATTACTCCTGGCTTTTATTTCAGATATTGCGTATGTTGTTCCGGTCCAATTTGTTTCGACCACGGTATCGAATTTTTTTACTGGACCTTTGTATATGTATTTATTCATTCTGCGATATTCCTCTCAATAAAAAATAAAAGAGAAAATACCTAGTTAAAGGTATCTTCCCTTTTTCGAATTCTGTTCAGTTTTTATTTGGATCATTCTTCCTCTTCAATGATTTCATTTTCATTATCCGAAACCACCATAACGGGTTCTTCGTTCTTTGCCTTACGCTTGACTAATACATTCTTCACCTTCTTAACACCGGCTACTACTGCCAATGTTATTCCACCTCCGATAAGCATAGCCAATCCTGTTGGCATACCTGAACGCTCGTCCATTACTTCCTCTGGTTCTCCGACTACTTCAATTTCGTCATTTGTCATAAGTTCTTCATTCATTTCATTTTCCTCCTTAAAAATATAAAAACTTGAAAGATTATTCTTCCATAATACACATTGTTTTTTTCGCGTATTTAATTTAACAATAATCGTACTCCGGTGAAACTGTGTACTCCATAGCTAAACACGGATTTCCATCGTCCGCCAATAGTGGCACATATGATATATCTATTAGACCTCTATCTATATTCCAACCTAATTGGTCACCCATTTTAGTAAAACTCAACCCGAGTTCATAATAGAAATCATTCAAAGATATATACGACTCGCTAAGCATTCGCCTGTTTAGTTCATTTACTATTTTTTTAATAGTGTCTATATCTGATTTAAAATATCGACCACTCACTGAATCATAACAAAGTGTATCTCCTTTGGTTGTAATTATCACCTCTTTATTATTTATCGGATTGCTATCCATCTTTTCTTTTACAACTTTCGTTTTTATTGCGTCTGCTTTCTTTTCACCTATAGTTTCCACTACTTTTTCTTGGTAGCTTTTTAATGTAGCCTCTGTCATAGCATAAGCAGTTGCTAAAGCAGTGTTTCTTTTAAAGCTAACAGTAGAAGCACCAACTAAGCATACCGAAGAAACAATTATAGTTACCGCTGATGGAATATAAGATTTCCAAGTACATTTTGCCATTTCAATAAGTGGTAACTTAGTTACATTCTGCTCTTTTTTTTCATGTTCAATATTTTGTAAAGCTTTGGGAGTTGCTCTCACAGCCATCACCGTAGCCGAAATCATACCTGCAATTCCTATACCTGTTAATATTTCAGGGCTGTGCTTTTTTAATTTTCTGCCTATATTTTTCGTTATCATTGACAAATTTTTAGACATAATATTTCTCCTTTCAATTATTGATTAATTGATCCATAATATCCTCAGCAACACAAACTGCTATTGAGAATACGTGTTCTGTCTTTTTATTCAGTGTAGAAAGTCGATACATTTCATCTCTAAACCTCTCGACAACACACAATGGCGGTATTGACATGTCTTTTAATAAAATATCAATAAGTTCTTCTGCCGCCCATTTGGAATTGCAAACTTCTAAAAAAGAATATCCATACCATATACCCAATTCCTCTAAATAGTATGTATAATTTTTTACAATCTCCACCGCTGCCTTATTGGGTGAATTCATATACATATCTCCTTTCAAGAAAAAGAAAGAGCCCTTGTTAGGACTCTGTTTTCTTATTGTTTATCAGCGACTGCTTTTGCTACTTCTTTTGCAATTGTTTCTTTCATTTCCGCTTTTTCTGTCAAACTGCTCGCAATCGGTACTGCGATAGCTAATACTGATATAAGCGGTTTTGCTACTTTCATTATTTGCTTAATGTTTATCATAAAGCATTCACCTCCCTTCATAATAGAGATTGTTATTTACGCGTGTTCACAACCAACTATCGAGATAGTCGGATGTTGGCGCAAATGGCATGGAAATCAAACATACTTCCATACCGTCATCGGTCGTTACAAAATCGTGTTCGAAATCAACCCAGCTATAGCCATAAAATGCCAAACCGGCATCTATACTCCAACCTATGGAATCTCCACCATCGATTTTATCAACGCCTAAAAACTCATATAGTTCATTTAACGTAGCATACCCACGCAATGTGAAATTCCTGTTAAAATGATACTCTGCCGCTATTACATCTACTTTATTTGATTCGAAATATCTTTTTGAAAACATATCATAAAATAAACATTTTTCATCAGACGATACCGATGGTTTTGTATTATCATAAACATCTTTTGCTATCTCTTTATCTACAATACTGCTATTCTCATACAACTCATCAACTTTATCGCGATATTCATTATACGATTTTTGTAGCAAAGCATATGCACTTATGAGAGATGCTTGTTGCTTTTTGTTTAAAACATTTGCACCTAATATACAAGCTATAGTTGAAACACCTATAATTATAGTAGGTAGATATATATGAGTCGTAGTTATGATTTTTTCTTTATTCGATAATTTATCACCTTTTTCTTTTTCTGCTTCTTCTATAGAATATAAAGCTTTAGGTGTCGCTTTAATTGCACTAACAGCAGTAATAACTACACCTGCCGTACCTATACCAGTAAGAATGGTAGCTACGTTTTTCTTAAAGAAACATCCTGTTTTACTTAATAATTTATTCATTCTATTCACCTCCTCCCATCAGAAAAAATAAAAGAAAAGAGCCCTTGTTAGGACTCTGTTTCCTTATTGTTACTTCGACAATAATTTATCGAGTTTTTCTTCCATCGAATCAAGTTTTTCTGCCTGTTCTTTCATTAATCTCATACTTAAATTTAATGCCTTAAAAGATTTCATTAAGAATTTGATTTCCGACATATCTTCTATATCTATATCGATATTGCCGTGAATAACCTCCGTCATTACCATCTTTTTTAGTTCATCCATTTCTTCGATTAATTTGTTTGTTGTTTCTAACATAATAATTCTCCTTTCAAAATATAAACTCGTGGTTTATTGTTTCCATAATACACATTGTTTTTTTCGCGTAAAAAGAAGAGAGTCCTTGTTAGGACTCAATTCTTTAATGAGATTTTTTGTCAAATTGTCTTTTTATAAACCATATTATTCCTGCTATGCATACGATTACATCTCCGAATACTATAATGCAAATAGCACCTCCTGTGCCTACAGCCATTATAATAAAAGCTGTTAAGAGAATCAGCATAACTAATAAAATTGCCATTAAAAACATTTTATCACGTCTCCTTTCATAAAAGGGAGTGTTTATCGTGCGTATAAAAAGAAAAGAGCCCTTGTTAGGACTCTGTTTCCTTATTGTTCATTGGGAACAACAGAATTGAGTAATTTTTCAAGTCTGCCTGTGAATTCCCTTTGTTTATCCATACATGCCATTCCTGTTGTAGTTAGTTCGGCGGTTTTTGAAGCGATCATAGCTATTAAAGGATCGTTTGGTCTCTCCTCAATTAGCTTACTCACTAAAAATCCTACCTCTCCAATCTCCCGGAATAATTTTTTTGATGTTTCTAACATAATAATTCTCCTTTCAAAATATAAACTCTTGGTCTATTGTTTCCATAATACACATTGTTTTTTATGCGTATTTCAAATATCACGTCTATCGAATACAGTTTCCCATCTCTCTCGTGATAAAGGCTTCATTTTCAGAGCCCACATTATTTGCCGAACTGTAACCGTTGGATATAAGCCGTCGTCAGAACACTTTTTTGATCGTTGTTCAAAATATCCTTTAAAATAAGGATTCAAATATATTTCATCAGTAAGCCACGGATCAACCTCACTCCACCAAGTGCTTTTGGTTTCGGCATCATACCGTTGCTGTATAACAGCTAATCCCAATTCATTTATTTCGAACAGGGTACAGCTATCATATACAGGATGATTACAAATATATAGTTTTCCATACATTGATAAGTAAATAGGTGGTTTTTCGTAATGATACCGCATTCTTTCCTCCCGAAAAAGAAAGAGCCCTTGTTAGGACTCGATCTTTCGCCAACGTTAAACAATCTCTTTTATTTTATCCCCATCAGGACCAATTAAATTAATATGAAATTGTGCATAACGATTTCCCGTATTAGCCCCTATATATCCGCCAATACAAGCTGTAGTCAATACCGCTCCAATCATAATAATTTCTTTTTTCTTGTCCTTTAAGAATGTTTTGATTTTGTTTCTCATGTTCAACACTTCCTTTCATAATATGCCTTGTAAATTTTGCGGAGAAAAACGAAGAGTGCGCGCATATAACGCGTCTCCTCGTTTAGAACTGCATTGTAAATATTATTTCTTAGTCGGTTTAAAACGATTGAATAAACTTCTGAATGTTGTTGAGGTAAATATACCAGTCTCCTCGAATTTAAAACCTCTCTTTAGCCAGACCCCATAAAACACAATCGGTATTATGATTTCTGCAGCTGCTATTCCCACTTTGAAATATCGATCTTTAACCTGTTCTTTAAGCTGTTCTGCTTTGAATTGTTCCTCGCAACTACGAGCATCGTTTTCTGCATCTAATTGTTTTTCTTTTATTATTAACTCATCAGACTGCAGAGTATTTTCCATCTCGCGTCGTTCTTTCTTTTCTTCAAATTCCAGCCCCATTCTAGTCTCATCGATTTTTAAACGGTACAACTTGTTTAAATCATCTATTGCTGACTGCTTTTCTTTCGATCCGTCATCTAGCGTTTTTAGACTTTCAATTTGTGCTATAATTTCCTCATCTAACAAATCTTTAATGTTTTTTTTCATTTTAGCTCTCCTTTCAAAAATATAATTTTTCATAGTTCCATAAAAGAAACTGTTTTTTATGCGGTTCTTATCTATCCTTTACCACAATAATAAAATAACATATATTATTGTAACCTGTGTGCTGAAAAAAAAAGAGAAGTCCAAGTTTCCTCAGACTTTCCCCTTTTTTTTAATTAGTGGTTAATATGTTATCTTTTCTTTATGTAGTAATCAACTGTGATACCATCAATTCCGTAATATGATCCCAATTTGTACATATGGTTTTTAACTTCCTTTTCGATTTCTTCGTTTCTCATGATTTTTCCATCCGTAATTCCACGTTTGTAACCATTACTAACTCCGCTATCGTATCCGACTTTATATAAACCGATACAAACTGCTATTGTGCATACCACTAATGCTATACTAGTTAATACTCTTTTCATAATTCATACCTCCATTTTTAGTAATATTAACTACTATTTTCTTCATAAAGAGATATGTTTTTTTCGTGCAAAAAAAAAAAGAAGAGAGTCCTTGTTAGGACTCAATTCTTTAATCTGTTGAATAAATACTACCGTTCGTAGTTTTAGGAATACAAGAAATATCCCAAACTCGAATAACTTTCAGTTCGTTTATCAATGAGCACCATTCGGTATTAGAAGCTTTAAATACTATATGCCATATACGGCCATCTGACCAAATCCTAATACGTCCATATAATAATATTTTGACGCAATTCCGATTTTTGTTGATAACCTCTATGGTTTTTAGTACATCATCTTCAAATACAATAAAATGATGAGTTTTGATTATGAACTTATTCATAAGTTTGCTAAGTGTATTGTTCATATTTATCTCCTCCTATCATAATAGGATATGATAAATATGCGTAGGTTTATCTTCTATACTTACTTAACAAATAGAAGAATCGTCTATATCTATCATAATATATATCCCTTGAACAAGGCATATTCATTTGTAATCGAAGAGCTTCATATGATAATCCTTGTGTAACGGCTTTAAAAATATAACTTGCCAATTCAGTATCTGCATCTTGAGTAGCCTTGTTAACCACATCCATTCTTTCGCGATAATATAACCTTTTTTCTACAGTTTCAGCTGTATAATCGGTTATCTTATTTGTTCGACTACTTTTCTTTAAATCGGAAATTTTGGTAATATTCATTAACTCATTATATTGCTTTTCCCATAATGGGTACTGTAAACAAAAATGCTTTAATTCGTAATAACGATGTTTATCGATGTAGTATTTGTTCTTTTCAGAAATTTTTGGTCGTATAGTCGTGCTCATCTTATCTTTTTTCTCCCTTCCATATGTAGCCAGTGTCTTCGTATAACTTCTTAGGCGAAATATAATAGTTGATTCTACCATATCTTGAATCCATTTCTTTTATAGTTTTTACAACCTGACCCTTTCTCGTAGCTGTTCCTATTGGTAACCAACCAACTATAATTCCAGCTCTAACCCAATGTGCCTCTTTTCCATATACTCTTGCTGCTACTGCAACTGGTACAGATCCATCGGCAAATTTAACCTCATTCATTGGTTCTTTTTGGTTAATGTTTTGTTTTTCCATCTGCGTTCGTCTCCTTTCAACTGCTATTCTAGCTTAAAAATGACTTCTTGTAAAAACACATCGAGTGGAAATATCCACTTTTTTCTGTAATCAAAAAAACTCCTTTCCTAAATATAAATTACGATGTTGGTTTTATAAAAAAGAGAATGGCATGCAAGAATCGAACTTGCGACCCTCAGATAGATATATCTGCCGCTCTACCAACTGAGCTAATGTCTTTCTCTTCATAATACGCCTTGTAAATTTCGCGTATTAGTGTTAAAATATGTTACGTCATGATTAAAATAAATGAAAAATATTGTCCTATTTGTAAAAATAAGTTGAAATATTACGACAGTGTAAAAAGAACAGTGAAAACAAAAAGAGGGAAAACTAAAAAGATTGTAATTCGTAGACTTCGTTGCAGTTCGTGTAAATCGTTACATAGAGAGCTCCCAAGTTCAATAATACCATATAAAGAATATGAGTCTGAAATAATCATTGGTGTAATTGAAGGTCTGATTACTCCTGAAACTCTAGGATACGAAGACTATCCTTGCGAGATGACTATGAATCGTTGGCTAAGTGAAAAAAATAGACTTTTAAAAATGTATTTTTAGATGTAGGAGTTGACAATTCCTACACTTTGATGTATAATTTTTGCTAAAAACTATGACAGGAGAGAAAAAACATGTTAATGCCATGTCCCGAATGTGCTTTAAATGTTAGCGACAAAGCAATATATTGCCCTCATTGTGGCTTTCCTTTAAAGCCAGAGAAATTACCAAAAAAAATGAAAGGAAAAAATAATAAAAGAAGAAGATTGCCAAACGGTTTTGGTCAAATAAGTGAAATTAAGAATAGAAAGTTACGTAATCCATTTCGTGCAATGATTACTGTTGGTAAAACAGAAACAGGAAGAAGTATTTGCAAACCACTCAAACCGCAATCATATTTTCCTACTTATAATGCTGCATACGAAGCATTAATAGAATATAATAATAATCCATACGACCTTGATGTAGCTATCACAGTCTCAGAACTATACGAAAAATGGACAAGTGAATACTTTAAAACATTAAAATCAGCATCGAGTATTCGTACGATCACTTCCGCATGGTCTTATTGTTCATCGATATACAATATGAGAGCCAAGGATATTAGGGCTCGACACATCAAAGGATGTATGGACGATGGTGTAGCTATAATAAAAGGTGAAAAACGACTGCCTTCTGCGAATATGCAATCCCGAATAAAATCGCTATTTAACCTGATGCTAGACTATGCATTAGAATACGAAATAGTAGATAGAAATTATGCTCGAACTTTTAATACTTCATCCGATGTTTTAAAAGAATGTGAAGAAAACTCCGACAGTCATATAACATTTTCGGACGAAGAAATATCAATATTGTGGGATAATCTTTATAAAGTTCCATATGTCGATATTTTGTTAATACAATGCTATTCTGGATGGCGACCGCAAGAACTTGGTTTAATTGAACTAAAAAATATAGACTTTAAAAACAATACTTTTATTGGTGGAATGAAAACCGAAGCCGGAACAGAAAGAATTGTTCCGATACATTCAAAAATAAAAGAGCTTGTTAAATTTAGATATGACGAAGCAGTTAGACTGCATAGTAAATATCTTTTTAACTGCCCTGAATCAAAAAATAGTGTCAACCTTACATATGACAAATATAGAAGCCGTTTCAAAAAAATTATAGAATGTTTAAATTTAAACCCCGAACACAAACCACATGACGGTAGAGTATATTTTGTTACAACAGCAAAAAAATATAACGTAGACCAATTTGCTATAAAATATATTGTTGGACACAAAATCAATGATTTGACAGAAAAAGTCTATACAAAAAGAGAAGCATCCTGGTTAAAAACAGAAATAGAAAAGATTAACTGATTTGCAGTTTTAGTTGTGTAGGAATTTAAGTATAGGAGTAGTGTAGGAGTAATGTAGGAATTGCATACATTACTCCACCTTTTTTAACTTTTTACCACTCCGTAAACACGCATGCTTACTATGTTTATTAGAACTTACCAGCCTTTGCAGCTTCCTCTACGGCAACGGCAACAGCAACTGTTGCGCCAACCATAGGGTTGTTACCCATACCGATAAGACCCATCATTTCAACGTGAGCAGGAACTGAAGATGAACCTGCGAATTGAGCGTCTGAGTGCATACGACCCATTGTATCTGTCATACCGTATGAAGCAGGACCTGCAGCCATATTATCAGGGTGAAGTGTACGACCTGTACCACCGCCTGATGCAACTGAGAAATACTTCTTACCTTGTTCGATACATTCTTTCTTATATGTACCTGCAACAGGGTGTTGGAATCTTGTTGGGTTAGTTGAGTTACCTGTGATAGAAACGTCAACGCCCTCGTGGTGCATTATAGCAACACCTTCACGAACATCGTCTGCGCCGTAGCAACGAACATTTGCTCTTTCGCCCTTTGAGTAAGCTGTTTCTTTAACAATTTCAAGCTTACCTGTATAGTAATCAAACTTAGTCTGTACATAAGTAAAGCCGTTAATTCTTGATATGATTTGAGCGGCGTCCTTACCAAGACCGTTAAGGATAACTCTTAGATCTTCCTTACGAGCCTTGTTTGCACTTCTTGCAAGACCGATAGCACCCTCAGCAGCTGCGAATGATTCGTGACCTGCAAGGAATGCGAAACATTTTGTTTCTTCTCTTAGTAGCATTGCGCCAAGATTACCGTGTCCGATACCAACCTTTCTGTCATCGGCAACAGAACCAGGAATACAGAATGACTGCAAGCCAAGACCGATTTTCTCAGCAGCCTCTGCAGCTGTCTTAACACCGTCTTTAATTGCGATAGCCGCACCTACTGTGTAAGCCCAACAAGCGTTTTCAAAGCAGATTGGCTGAATGCTCTTTGTGATGTTGTATGCGTCAACACCGGCGTCATCACAGACTTTCTTTGCTTCTTCTATTGATGAAATGCCATGCTTTTTAAGCTCAGCATTGATTTGATCTATTCTTCTTTCATAACTCTCAAATAAAGCCATTATATATTTACCTCCCTTTTCAGATTATTCGTGTCTTGGGTCAAGAAGTTTTGCAGCATCGTCAACTCTTCCATATTGTCCGCTTGCCTTTTCCAAAGCTTCGTTAGCGTCCATACCCTTAGCTATCATTTCCATCATCTTACCAAGATGAACAAACTTATAACCGATGATTTCGTTGTTATCGTCAACTGCAATCTTTGTTATGTAACCTTCTGCAAGTTCAAGGTATCTTGGGCCCTTTTCAAGTGTTGCATAAGTTGTACCAACCTGTGATCTAAGTCCTTTACCAAGGTCCTCAAGACCAGCACCGATTGGAAGACCGTCCTCTGAAAAAGCTGTTTGTGTACGACCATAAACAATCTGTAAGAAAAGCTCTCTCATAGCTGTATTGATAGCATCACAGACAAGGTCTGTATTAAGAGCCTCAAGAATTGTCTTGCCTACAAGAATTTCTGATGCCATAGCAGCTGAGTGTGTCATACCCGAACATCCGACTGTTTCTACCAATGCCTCTTGGATAATACCTTCTTTTACGTTTAGTGTAAGTTTACAAGTACCCTGTTGAGGTGCACACCAACCAACACCGTGTGTAAGACCGGAAATATCTTTAATTTCCTTTGCCTGTGTCCATTTACCCTCTTGAGGGATTGGAGCAGGACCATGATATGCTCCTTTTGTCAAAGGACACATATGTTCTACTTCTGCTGAATATTTCATACTATTACTCCTTTCGATTTATGCGGCAAAATCCGCTCATTATCTTCATTATATCATATTAATTTCATTGTATCAATAAAAAAATATACAAAATTATCGTTTATTGTAACTTTCTTTTTACATAAAAACATCATATCTCAAATATTATCATTTTACTATTGCCCAAATTCGGATAAAATGTTATAATGTTAGCGTAATTTTTAAAATATATTTTCTCACAGAAAGGCTAAATAATTATGAACGGTAATGTAATTGTAGGACAATCGGGCGGACCGACATCTGTAATCAATTCAAGTCTTGTCGGAGTTTTTCAAGGCGCTAAGCGTGCCGGCTGCGGTAAGATTTACGGTATGCGAAACGGTCTTGAGGGACTTTTGCAGGAGAGATATGTCGAGCTTAACGACTGTATCAAAAACGACCTTGATATTGAAATTTTAAAACGCACTCCTTCATCATTTCTCGGCACTTGCCGTTATAAGTTGCCGCATTATGAAAAAGACAGTGCCGTATACGAAAAACTTTTTTCAATACTTAAAAAGCTTGATATTAAGCACTTCTTCTATATCGGCGGCAACGATTCTATGGATACGATAAAAAAGCTTGCCGAATACGCAAACAAGATAAACAGCGATATTACATTTATGGGCGTGCCGAAAACAATCGACAACGACCTTGACAAAACCGACCATACACCGGGTTACGGAAGTGCGGCAAAATACGTTGCATCCGCAATGAAAGAAATCATCCTTGACACCGACACTTACACAACCGACTCAATCACAATAGTTGAAATCATGGGCAGAAACGCCGGTTGGCTTACAGCCTCGTCTGCACTTGCAAGAACGGAGGATTGTACAGGTCCCGACCTTATTTATCTTCCCGAAACACCTTTCAGCTACGATAAATTTGTAAGCGATATTTTAGAGGTTAAAAAGCATAAGTCGTCTGCTATTATCGCACTGTCGGAGGGTGTACGAAACGCCGACGGTCAATATATCTGTGAAACACAAAAGGACGATATGAAACTTGACGTATTCGGTCACAAAATGCTTGGTGAAACCGCGCTTTTCCTTTCGGATATGGTTGGTAAAGATACCGGTATGAAGTCAAGAGGTATCGTGTTCTCAACACTTCAAAGATGTGCGTCACATATCGTTTCAAGACGCGATATAACAGAGGCATACGACGCAGGTGCAACAGCCGTTGCGGCGGCGCTTGCAGGCGAAACGGGTAAAATGGTTATATTTAAACGTATATCAAACGAGCCGTATAAAGTGTTTACCGAAACTCACGACATCGGCGATATTGCAAATGTAGAAAAGACTGTGCCTAAGGAATGGATTACCCAAAACGGCACCTATGTTTCACAAGAATTTATAGACTACGCACGTCCGCTTATTATCGGTGAACTTACACCGTTTATGGTTGACGGTCTGCCACGTCATTTGACAATAGAATAAACAGGCTTGTTGACTGCCAAATACAATGTAATTTTAAAGAGCTTATTCAAAAATGAATAAGCTCTTTTTTCACACTTTCCCCAATTTATCCGTTATTTCACAAAGATACAAAAAGCAAGCCGAAAAATCGGCTTGCTTTTAGAATCACATATTTTCCATTGACTTAATATTTTCAAGGACTTTTTCAAGCATTTCTTTATACTTTTCGCCCTTAGCTTTTTCTTCGTCAACGACCTTTTGAGGTGCTTTTGAAACGAAACCGGCATTATTAAGTTTGCCTTCTACACGTTTAATTTCGCCCTCAAGCTTTTTCTTTTCCGCATTAAGTCTTTCAAGTTCCTTTGTCTTATCAACAAGTTCATCAAGCGGCAAAAATACTTCCGCTGACGGAACAACCACGTTTACGGCGTTATCGCTGATACCGCTCTTATCCGTCTGAACAACTGCCTCACTTGCAGACGCAAGTTTTTCAAAGAATACTGTACCCTGCTCAAACACATCAGTTTTATCTGTTACGATAATAACCTTTGCTTTCTTTGACGGCGGAACATTCATTTCAGCTCTTCTGTTTCTGATAGCACTGATTGACTGCATAATAAGTTCTATACTCTCAACGTCCTTAGGGAAGTTAAGTTTTTCGTCATATTCAGGCCACTCACTTATCATAATGCTTTCGCCCTCATGAGGTAGGTGCTGCCAAATTTCTTCCGTAATAAACGGCATAAACGGGTGAAGCAACTTCATTGTATTTGAAAGTACATATGTCAATACATACTGAGCCGTCTTACCTGTCGGATTTTCCTTATCGAACAATCTAGGCTTTACAAGCTCGATATACCAGTCACAGAAGTTCTCCCAAATGAAATCGTACAAGTTTGAAAGCGCGATACCAAGTTCAAACTTATCAAGATTTTCAGTAACCGACTTAACAACGTCATTATACTTTGAAAGTATCCATTTATCCTCAAGCTGTAAATCATTCAAATCAGGCAATTTATTTTCTGTTACATCAAGGTTCATAAGAGTAAATCTTGACGCATTCCAAATCTTATTTGCAAAGTTACGGCTCGCCTCAACACGTTCAATATAGAAACGCATATCGTTACCCGGTGCATTACCTGTTGCAAGAGTGAAACGCAACGCATCCGCACCGTATTGGTCAACAATTTCAAGTGGATCGATACCGTTACCAAGCGACTTACTCATTTTTCTGCCCTGGCTGTCACGAACAAGACCGTGAATAAACACATGCTTAAACGGAACTTCTCCCGTATGTTCAAGTGCCGAGAACATCATTCTCATTACCCAGAACGGAATTATATCGTAACCTGTTACAAGCACGCTTGTCGGATAGAAGTAATCAAGTTCTTCTGTCTTATCAGGCCAGCCAAGTGTTGAGAACGGCCATAATGCCGATGAGAACCAAGTATCAAGAGTATCGGGGTCTTGACGCATTTCCTTGCCGCACTTAGGGCAAACTGCGCTGTCCTCTTTTGTAACAACAATTTCGCCGCAATCGTCACAATAGAAAGCAGGTATTCTGTGTCCCCACCAAAGCTGACGTGAAATACACCAATCACGAATATTTTCAAGCCAGTGGAAATACACCTTTTCAAAATGTTCGGGAACAAACTGTGTATCGCCGTTTTTAACTGCATCAATAGCAGGCTGTGCAAGGGGCTTCATTTTTACAAACCACTGCTTTGAAACGATAGGCTCAACAGTTGTACCGCAACGGTAACACTGACCTACGTTATGGCTGTGATCCTCAACCTTTACAAGAAGTCCTTCGTCCTCAAGGTCCTTAATCATTGCCTTACGACACTCATATCTGTCCATACCCTCATACTTGCCGGCATATGAATTCATCGTTGCGTCATCATTCATAACCTTAATTTGTGCAAGGTTGTGACGTTGACCGACTTCAAAGTCGTTAGGGTCGTGTGCAGGAGTGATTTTAACACAACCTGTACCAAATTCTTTATCAACATATTCGTCCGCAATAACAGGAATTTCACGTCCGACAAGCGGGAGAACAAGCATTTTACCTACTAAATCCTTATATCTTTCATCCTCAGGATTAACTGCAACGGCTGTATCGCCAAACAATGTTTCCGGACGTGTTGTTGCGATTATAACGTAATCGTCACTATCCTTTATAGGATACTTGATGTGCCAGAAGTGACCTGCCTGCTCGGCGTGTTCAACTTCTGCATCAGAAAGAGCCGTTATACAATGCGGACACCAGTTTATAATTCTTGAGCCTTGATAAATAAGTCCCTTATTATATAGATTTACGAATACTTCTTTAACCGCCTTACTGCAGCCCTCGTCCATAGTAAAACGTTCTCTGTCCCAGTCACATGAAGAACCGATTTTCTTCAACTGATTTATAATTCTTCCGCCGTACTGCTTTTTCCAATCCCATACTCTTTCAAGGAACTTTTCACGTCCCAAATCGTAACGGGTAAGTCCTTCGTTTACGCGAAGATTTTCTTCAACCTTAATTTGTGTTGCTATACCGGCGTGGTCTGTACCCGGAATCCATAACGCACTGTAACCTTGCATTCTCTTGTATCTGATAAGAATATCCTGAAGTGTTTCGTCAAGTGCGTGTCCCATATGAAGTTGACCTGTTACATTTGGAGGTGGGATAACGATTGTAAAAGGTTTCTTGTTTTTATCCACTTCTGCGTGGAAATATCCCTTTTCTACCCACTCATTATACAGCTTATCCTCAAATTCAGCCGGATTATAATTTTTTGCTATATTCTTTGCATCTTCCATTTATACTAACTCCTTTTAATTTTATCTTCCTAATATAAATACCGCCATAAAGGCAATTACCGCTAAAGCAAGTGCAATGTATTTGACTCGCAGGACCAACCCTTGGGTCGGCTCTTTTTTGAAAACTTTTTCAAGTATCAGTTCAGCTTTGAAAGTAAGAACTATCGCTATAAGACCGATAATAAAAGCCGTTATTTTAATAATCAAAAATACTCACACCCTTTCAATTTATACTCAGAAGAAAAAATACTCCATTTAATTATTATCGCATTTTAATGTATTTTTGTCAAGGTCAAACTTGTATAATATAAGAAAATATGTAGCATAATTAATTAATAAGCATAAAATCGGACATATCCGAATAAATATAACTTGATGATAAAGAGCATTTAATTACAGCAGAGGAGGTTTTCTACACATGGATAACAACTTATCAAACAATCAGGCAATAATCATAGGAACTATTGAGGACGAATTTGTATTCAACCACGAAATTTACGCCGAAAAATTCTATACATTTACCGTTAAAGTACCTCGTTTAAGCGGTGCGTCGGATAATGTAAGAGTTATGGTATCTGAAAGACTTATAATGGACGGTGAATACTGTATCGGCGATATGATTGAGGTGACAGGTCAATTCCGTTCCTATAACAGTTACGAAAGCGGTGACAATCGTCTTGTTCTTACGGTGTTTGCAAAAGACATCTGCCACTTTGACGAAGAAGAAAGCAAAAATCCAAACACACTTTTCCTAAACGGATTTATCTGTAAAGAACCCGTTTACCGCACAACTCCGTTCGGTCGTGAAATTACGGATATTCTGCTTGCGGTAAACAGAAGTTACAACAAATCCGACTACATACCGATTATTGCATGGGGGCGCAACGCTCGCTTTGCAAAAAATCTTCACGTCGGCGATAATGTAAAAATATGGGGACGTATTCAGTCAAGAACATATCAAAAACGTATCAACGAAGAAGAAACAATCACCAAAACCGCATACGAGGTATCTATAAATCGTATGGAACTTATTGAAAAAGAAGAAAATGAGGAATAAAAACAAAGAGCAGACAAAAGATGTCTGCTCTTTGTTTTTACAGTATTCTCACTTTATAATCTCTAAGCAAATAATTCATCTGCACAATATATCCTATAAACTGCGGTCCTGCCATAAGCTGACCGAAAAACGGCTTACCGTAATCCGACGAACCGCCGTCCAAAAGTGACGTTAATTTTGTTTTATCGCAAAGCGCCAAAATAGGTGCGTTCGGATCGGATATAATACCGTCAAGCAACGTCTTAACCGCCTCCTCATAATGCGGATTATGCGTTTTCGGATACGGACTTTTACGTCTTAGACGTACATCTTCAGGCAAGATTCCCTTTGCCGCTTCACGCAATACATTTTTAGAAACATTGTCACGATTTTTCATTTCCCAAGGTATATTCCAAACGTACTCGACAAGTCTGTGGTCGCAGAACGGCACACGCACTTCCAGTCCGCTTGCCATACTCATTCTGTCCTTTCTGTCAAGCAAATTCGTCATAAACCAATTTATATTCAGATACGAAATTTCACGTCTGCGTTTTTCCTCATCATTATCGCCGTCAAAAATCGGCACTTCCGCAATACTTTCTTCATATCGCATACGCGAATAATTGTCTATATCCAAAGTTTCACGAACACTGTCAAGCAAAATATTATTTCTTATCGACAAATCATAGCACCATGGGAAACCGTGTGTTTCAAACGCTTTCTTCTCCCTAAACCATGGATAACCGCCGAATATTTCGTCCGAACATTCGCCGGAAAGCACAACTGTATGATTTTTCTTCACCTCACGACAGAAATACAGCAGTGACGCGTCTACGTCTGCCATACCCGGTAAATCTTTCGCCAAAAGTGCCTCCTCCAAAAGCTCCGTAAGCACGTTATTCGGGCAGACAAGATATGTATGGTTTGTATCAAATGCCTCCACCATTCTCGGCACCCATTTCGTATCACTGTCCGGCTGAAAATGCGACGCTTTGAAATACTTATTATTATCCTCGTAGTCAAACGAATAAGTTGAAAGTCTTTCGCCTTTTTTCTTCATTTCCATAGCACCGATTGCGGTTATAATACTCGAATCAAGTCCGCCCGACAGAAATGTTGCAATAGGCACATCTGAAATAAGCTGTCTTTTCACCGAATCATACACAAGCGAACGCACCTTTTCTATCGTTTCCTCGTAACTGTCTTTATGCTCACCGCTCACAAGCGACCAATATTTCTTTATTGTCATTCCGTGACGGTTGATTATCATATATCTTGCCGGTCGAAGTTCTCTTACATCTTTGAACACACCGACACCCTGTGTTCTTGCGGGACTTAGCGCAAACAGTTCACAAAGTCCCGTTTTATCAAGCACTGCCGATACGTCCGGATATTCAAACAGTGATTTCAGTTCGGACGCAAACACCGTCACATCATTTTTCTGTGTATAGAAAAACGGTTTTACGCCGAATCTGTCACGACAAGCAAAAATTCTTTGTCGCATAGAATCCCAGATAACAAACGCATATATGCCGTTCAGCATTTCGGCACATTTTTCGCCGTAATGTATGTAGGCATACAATAGCACCTCAGTATCCGATGCAGTGGTAAATTCGTATCCGTGAGATTTCAAATCGTTTCTTATGTCGTTCGTGTTATAAAGTTCACCGTTATATGTAATCACAAATTCGTGTCCCTCGACTGTACGTTTCATCGGCTGAAGTCCATTTTCAACGTCTATAACCGCCAAACGGCTATGAGCAAACACTGCGTGTTCGCCAACCCATTCTCCCCAAGAGTCCGGACCTCTGTGACGCAGTTTTTCTGCCATACGGTGAGCAACAGCAAGATTTTCTCGTTCGTTCTTGACAAGGTTTGTCTTAAAATTTATAAATCCGCATATTCCGCACATATCCTCTGCCTCCCATTCGATATTATGCTATATCATATGCAAATTGCAAAATTTTGTGCAAGAAAAAACAGATAGACATTTTCGTCTATCTGCTCGTTTCTTCTTCGTCCCACGGCAATACATCGCCGTCCTCACGCAAATAATCAATTATTTTCCAAACGCCATCACCCGTTTTTGAATCAACTCTGAAAATCGTTTCACAACCGGCAAGTCTTAACCAGCTTTCCGCTCTGTCGGGATCAGCACCGTCACTGTTTATCTGTGTAACTATTCCGATAACAGGTCTGTTACAAAGCGGTGTTACGCATGGCGGATACAATGAGTACGGCTCTCTTGAACTCATCAAAAGTCCCACAACGTCCGCTTCAAAAGTATACATTGCAATCGCATTTCCCAAGTTTTTGGTTTGTATGTACTCACCAGGCGTATCGATTATAACATCAAATCTGTTGACATACTGCGTCTTATGATAATGTATTTTTTCACCTTTAAGTGCCTGTGTAAGCGTAGTTTTACCGCACTCACTTCTACCGACAAGTATTATCTTCTTCATGTTTTTGTTATCTCGCAAACAGTAAATTTAAGAGTTCTTTCGGCATAGTCCATAATTGCACGAAGTGACGTTTCAACGTCCGCAACCATACCCGTAATTATAAGCGTACCGCTGAAACGGTCAACAAAGCTTAAATCAACATTTGATGTTTTTGTCGCCAAGTCCGCCGCTATAATCGCTGTCTCCGCAGGACTCATTGTAAGTATTCCGATTGCACTTCTTCCGAAGTCAATTTCGGGATTAAGTCCAAGTTTCGTATATAAAATAGGGTCAGGACTTGCAATAACGTGTGCAAGGGTAATTTGTTTACCCGGTACAAGTTCCTGTATAATTCTCAATTTATCGTCTGTCGATAAAATATCTTTCAATTCCACTGCCGTATCTTCCTTTCCGACAAATTCTTATTTTATTATATCACACTTTCTTTGAAAATTCCAGTCCTTTTAGAAAAACGTCCAAAATCCCAAAAATCCGAGTATGAAACTGTTTAAAATAAGCTGTAATACGAACAAAATCGGTATACCAACCGAAAATTTCTTTTTCAGCGTCTTGTGACGGAACACATTCATACCGATAATACCGCCTGTCGCACCGCCGAAAAAGCATACTTTCATCAATTTACTTTCTTTTATTCTTCTCTGTTTTCTCTTTGCATTTGATTTATCCGCACCGAACAGTGCGAATGCCCATATATTCATCAAAAGCAAGTATATTGCAATACCGAAAAACAAATATTTATTAGCCGTATCATTGCTGAAAAGCTTTATCGCATTCGGCCATGGCAGACTTTGAAACCAATCTGCCAACATTCCGAACAGCTTTTGCAGCCCCTCAAGCAATGCACGAAAACCTATATAAATATACTGTCCGGCGGTTTGCAATGCCTCATGTATATCCAATTAAACCCTCTCCCAAATTACATAGTTATTAATGTATTTTACAACAATTCTTTCATTTTTGCAACACCAATCTTAACTGTTTGTCATCTTCATTATAATTTCACGAACTCCGTCACTGTCGTTTTTATAGGCTTTTTCGTACAGCTTATCAAGCATTTCCGCAAAATTTTCTATACTGCTGCCGTTTACACGCAATATTTTTTTATAGCGTGTTTTTTGCGGTTGTTCAAAGTCAAAAAACAGTTTTTCGTGAAGTTTATCCCCTTTTCTCAGACCTGTAAACTCAATTTTTACATCTTTGTACGGCACTTTTCCACCGTCTTTTATAACTTTTTCCGCAACGTCAAGTATTCTCACCGCTCCGCCCATATCAAATACAAAAATCTCGCCGCCATTCGCAATCGTCAGTGACATAAGAACAAGCTCAACCGCCTGCGGTATAGTCATAAAAAATCGCGTAACGTCCTTATCCGTCACCGTCACAACTCCGTTTTCGATTTGTTTTTTAAACAACGGAATAACAGAACCGTTGGAATTTAAAACATTTCCGAAACGCACCGCTGAAAACTTAGTGTGTTTTGATTTCAGCGACTTTTCATACACATACATTTCACAACAACGCTTACTTGCACCCATCACGCTTATCGGCTCAACCGCTTTATCAGTCGAAATTAGCACAAAATTGTCCGCATTATATTTTTCGGCTAAATCGGCAACCGTTTCTGTACCCTTTACATTGTTTTTAACAGCCTCCTCGGGACTAAGCTCCATAAAAGGAACGTGCTTATGTGCCGCCGCGTGAAATACAATATCGGGACGATATTTATTCATAATGCAGTCCATTTTCTCATAATCGCGAACAGACGCAATTTCAACCGCCACCTTGTCGCCGACTTCACATTTTACACTGTACGCACCGTTTTCGTATATATCGACAATTACGATTTTTTCTGCATTGAGTTTTGACAGTGAACGCACTATTTCACTGCCGATTGAACCTCCGCCGCCGGTAACCATACAGACTTTGTCCTCTATATATGGCTGAACATCTTTTAAATCCATAACAGTACCTTTCATAATTCTCAAAAAGACTGTCTAATGACAGTCTTTTTGACCATAAGCAAACCACAGCTTGCCTACTTTATTTTAGTCTTCCTTGAATGGGAATATATCACCCAAAAGTTCTTTGGCTTTTGATTTTACACCCTCGCCCTTTAGCTTGATTTCTCTTGTAGCGTCCATATCGACACTTTCTGATTTTTCGTTTTCTTTCTCGTCCTCGAAATCTTCGCTCGGATTACGTTTAGGCTGATAATTCTTTCTCTTTATCTTCTTAACGTCGTCAAGTTCTTCGTCAAATTCTTCTTTTAATACTGATTTAGGCTTTACTCTTTCTTTTCTCGGTTTAGACTGAGCCTCTTCCCATCTTCTGAAACGTGCTTCTTCTTCCGCACTGACTTCATTAAGTACAGGCTGTTTTGCAGTCGGCTTTAATCCTTCATCATCAAGTGCAAGACTTTCGTTTAAATTCTTAATATCAACTTCTTGTTCTGAAAAACCGCCTACGTTGTTTACGAATTTTTCTTCAATATCTTTTCTCAATGCTCTGATTTCAAATGAAAGGTGATTATCTTTCTTTGAAAGTTTGTAAAATCTGTTTCCAATCCAAAAGCTGATAATTGCATTGATTATAATAGTGAATATAAACCAAAATACAGCCCATCCCTTTGACAAGTATTTCTTATTTGAAACTTGTGTTGAAGTGTCCGTTTGAGTCTGTGCATTTCCGGCTGCCGGAATTTGTGCCTGTGTATTTTGATTGGCTGTGTTATTTTGATTAGCCGTATCTTGCTGGGTTGTGTCAACTTGTTCTGCCTGTTGAGTGTTGTTTGCAGGTGCCGGAGTTGCCGCCAATACGAATGGTGATGCTGAAAATGCCATAATACCGGTTGCAAATATTACCATAATTTTCTTTTTTATATTCATCATAATCTCTCCTATTCAACTACGTCTTTAAAAGTTTCACGCATTTTTTTCTTTGCCGGAATTCTCGACATTTTCGCTTTACTTGCACTGTATACTCTCGTATACGCAAGCATTTTATCCTCATCTTCCTTGCTCTTATTATAGCCGATTAAGAACCAATTCCAAAAACTCGGAGGCATTGTTTCCGTATTAATCATAACTTCGTGATAATGTCCCGGTGACTCGATTATTTCAAGTGCCAATTTAGGAATCATAAAATTAAAGCACGAAGTCTGCGTTTTTCTCATTTCCAAAAGCAGTTTTCTGACTCTGTTTGCACACTTTTCGGCTTTCATCTGATTGCCGTAAGTTCCCTGCCAACGATAAACCGCATAAAGCAGTCTTGAAATCAAAAGCGGTGAATTATTATTTCTTATATCGTCCGTAACTTCCGGTTTCAAGCTCGTATATGTCGCACGCTGATACGGTATATATCCGACCTTTGAAAGCATACGTCTGATTTTCTGCAAATCCTGTTCTTTTTCGCCTTTTGTTTTCGCATGAAGTGTTTTTGAAATACCGTACTTAGACCAATCCAAGTTATTGTTGTATATATACTTTATACAGCTTTTCTTCAAGAACGGATCTTTTGTCGAAGATTCAAAATATGCAACCAATTCTGCCAAATCGGACTTTTCCCACCCCTTTACCTGCGTAAAGGCGTTAAGTCCCGTACCTGTTATGACAATCTGTGATGCCAAAAGCACGAATAATTTTAAATCTTCTTTATTTGTAAACAACGATTTCCATGTATCAACCTCTGCCATATGCTTTATACTTCCGAACAGTCCAAGCAGTTCGGTTTTATTCTTATCTGAAATATCGTCTATATTTTCACGAACAAAATTCATATAAATCGAAAGCTTTGCTCTTATCGCATTTGCCTGTTCTTTTGCATTTTCGCCATTGCCCAAAGGATTTACAAATTCAACATTCTCGCCTTTGCAAAGTTTTTCGATACATTGCCCCATATAAATTTCCGTCACGCGTTCTTTTTCGTTTGGGAACAATTCAATATTGTCAAACATAATCTTTGAAAGTTCAAATTTTACGTTTTTCATATTAAGGTCGTTTATAGCCGGATAAAGTTCAAGCACTCGTGTTTTGAAAGCATTGTCGCCTGCCGATTTTTTTAGCTTAATAAGTTTTCCGCCTATACCCGTTTTGGTTGTATTTTCCCAAGTTGCCTGCCAGTCAAGTAGTTGTGTCATTGACGTGAAATGATACTTTCTGTATATTTCACGAAGTTTATCAATGTCAAATCCCAACAGCATTGACTTTGCACTATGCGGAAATTTTGTATTTTCTATATCAATATAGATACAATTTTTTCTCGCCTCAATGGCTTGACCTGTTATATTATTATGCTGTTTTATAGTTCCGTGGAACACAATCTGTTTTTGTTTATCCGACGGTAAGTACACGTTATACGTTGAAATACCTGTGTTTTCGGAAAGACTGATTGGTAAAATCCACTTTAATGCAAGCAAATACATCTGCACCGTTTCCGCGTCATTTGCCGCGATACATATATTTTTAATATCATCCGAAGTCAGAAGCCTTGTCGCTCTGTCTAAAACATAAGTCAATTCATACTTATGTTCGCCGATAAAGTTGATAACCTTATTTTCGACACCTTCAGACGGTGCGATATTATCAAGCGGTTTCAAATAATGAACAATCTGACCGTTTAAATCCTTTTCGGTAAGATGCGTTCTGTAACGCTTATGTCCGATATATCTTTCCGGCAAAAAGTTTTCGTCAACATCATCAAATATAAATGCATGAGCAAACACATTGCCCGGTTGACCGTCAAAATCATAACCGGCATAAGAAATCTGCATTGCAACATATCTTCCGTCCGAAAGTCTGAACGTTCTGAAAATTTTCGGAAACAGTTCAGGCACTGTCGGATCGCAAGGTGTCTGTGTATATTTAATTTCATTGTTTTTCGGAAGTCTGTAAGTAGCAAATCTTATTGTTTCATCAATATTTTGCTTTGTAAGTCCCTGTGTGCATGAAAACACTCTCAGCCCCGACTGATTGACAAGTCCAAGTTCGGGATCGGACAGGCTATGCTGTACAGAGGTATAGATTAACTGATATACCTTCATTTTATCTGACCATTCCTTTCTATGCCATATAGCATAAATTAATCAAGTTCTTTGAGTCCCGTATACAATTCAAAATATCTGCCTTTCTTTTCAAGCAATTCTTCGTGAGTACCTCTTTCGATAATCTCACCGTTTTCAAGTACCATAATCGCGTCCGCATTACGAATTGTAGACAGTCTGTGTGCTATAACAAACGTGGTTCTGTCCTCCATAAGAGCGTCCATACCCTCATTGATATGTTTTTCCGTTCTTGTATCGACGGAGCTTGTCGCCTCGTCAAGCACAAGTATCGGTGCTTTTGACAAAGCGGCTCGCGCAATATTCAAAAGCTGACGCTGACCTTGTGAAAGGTTTGAACCGTCCCCCTTTAGCATTGTATCATAGCCTTCAGGCATATTTTTTATGAACATATCCGCACAAGAAGTTTTCGCCGCCTGTCGAACTTCTTCATCGGTAGCCGAAAGTCTGCCGTAACGGATATTTTCCATAATTGTGCCTGTAAACAAATGTGTATCTTGTAAAACCATCGCGATGTTTTCTCTTAAACATTCAAGGCTTATATCCTTAATGTCAACACCGTCAATAGTGATTTTTCCTTTATTAATATTATAAAAACGTGTAATCAAGTTGGTTATTGTCGTTTTACCCGCACCTGTTGATCCGACAAGTGCTATTTTCTGTCCCGGGTGGGCGAAAACAGAAACATCTTTCAAAATTGTTTTATCGGGATTATATCCGAATGTCACACCTTCAACCAAGACGTCACCGTGTACTTTATCAAGTACAAGTTTTTTACCGTCATCTATTTCTTCCGTCTCGTCCATTACGTTAAATACACGTTCCGCACCGGCAAGTGCCGACATAATATTTGTAACCTGCTGTGCAAGTTCGTTTATAGGTCTTGAAAACTGTCTTGAATAGTTTACGAAAACAGTAAGACCGCCTATGTCAAGTGCGGAAAACGGAACACCTCCGCCCCAACGTGACGCGAAAGCGATTATCGAGCCGACACAAGCCGTCAATGTGTAGTTGACCTGGCTCATTGCGTTCATACAAGGCCCCATAATTCCGCTTATAAACTGTGCCTTAACCTGTGAATTTCTAAGACTTTGATTAAGCTTGGAAAATTCATTTACGACATTTTCTTCATAATTAAATACCTTAACAACCTTTTGACCTGTAACGGTTTCTTCGATATAACCGTTTACTTTACCCAAGTCGGTTTGTTGTTTCATAAAATATTTTCGCGATTTACCGGCTATGGCAGTTCCGATTTTTGCAATAATCGGTGATACCACGATCGTCACAACCGCAAGCACCCAGTTTGTGTAAAGCATAAGTGCAAGTGTACCGATTAAAGTTATCGTACCCGAGAAAATCTGTACAAGAGTCGAATTAAGCATTTCGCCGATAATATCAACGTCATTAGTAAAACGGCTCATTATATCACCCGTAGGGTTTGTGTCAAAATATCTGACAGGAAGTTTCTGCACCTTACGAAACAAATGCTCTCTGATACGTTTCAGAGTACCCTGTGAAACGCTAATCATAATACGTCCCTGCAAATATGTTGCACCGACACCGAGTACATAAACCACTGCCATAAGTGCAAGTCCTGCCATAAGCGAAGTGATTTTCTGCTGAGATGTTTTGGTCGAATCTATAAGTCCGTTAATAATCGGTCTTAAAAGATACGAGCCGCACAATGTTGACGCAGAACTTACCAAAACACACACAAATGCCGCCGCAATTTTATGCTTTTCCTGTTCCAAATACGAAAACAGTCTTTTTGCAGTCGCCTTTGTGTTTTTAGGTTTCTGTTTTTTCTGATTTCTGTTCCTGTTCGGTGGTCCCATTGGAGGCATTTTACTTCCATAGCCTTTCTGCCCACATAGTCAATGCATTTCTTATCGTGGGCTGATAAGATGTACAAATATTAAGAAACTTCTTTTTCTTTATCTGTTTGAGAATAGTAAATATCGCGATATTCTTCACAATTCTTCATAAGCTCATTGTGATTTCCCATACCGATAATCTTTCCGTCCTCAAGCACAATTATTTTATCCGCGTCTATTACGGATGTAATTCTCTGTGCTATTATTATTTTAGTCGAGTGTTTCAAACTCGTTGTAAACGCTTGTCTGATTTTAGCCTCTGTGGCTGTGTCAACGGCACTTGTACTGTCGTCAAGTATAAGAATTTTCGGCTTTTTCAAAAGTGCTCTTGCAATACACAATCTCTGCTTTTGTCCGCCGGAAACATTAACGCCGCCTTGTCCGAGTTCCATATTATAGCCATCCGTAAACGCGTTTACAAATCCGTCAGCCTGTGCGGCATCCGCAGCGGCACGAATTTCTTCCATTGTGGCATTTTCGTCACCCCAACGAAGATTTTCTTCTATACTACCGCTGAACAATACATTTTTCTGAAGTACCATACCGACGCCGTCACGCAAATTTTTAAGCCCATAATCCTTAACGTTCACGCCGTCAACAAGCACTTCACCGTCTGTAACGTCATAAAGACGCGGTATAAGCTGTACAAGCGACGATTTACCCGAGCCGGTTGTGCCGATTATACCGACAATTTCTCCCGGCTCTGCGGTAAACGAAATATTTTCAAGTACGTTTTCTTTACGTTTTTCGTAATACTTGAAATAAACATTTTTAAATTCAACTCTGCCGTTTTCAACTTTCTTATCCTTTTGACCCGCATTTTCATCTGTAAGGTCTACATCTGTTTTAAGCACTTCCGTAATTCTTGTCGATGACGCAAGTGCACGCGAAAGCTGTAAGAAAAGCATTGAAACCATCATAAGTGACATAAGAATTTGCGTAATATATGTTGTAAACGCAGTAAGGTCACCAACGCCCATACTTCCGCCTACAACAAAATTACCGCCGAACCATACCACAAGCAATGTTGTTATATTCATTGCCAACATCATAATCGGCATTGTCGTTATAACGATTTTCAAGGCTCTCATTGTAGTATTCATAAGGTCTGAGTTGGCATTTTCAAATTTTTCTGTTTCAAAATCCTGCCGTACAAAAGATTTTATAACTCGAACATTCGTTATATTCTCTTGTATACCCGAATTAAGATTATCAAGTTTTTTCTGCATTGCACCAAATCGCGGAAACGCGGTTTTTAACAGCAATCCTATCAATACCGCCAGTATCGGAATAACGAATGCCAATATAAGCGCAAGTTCTTTATTAATTGAACAAGCCATTATAATACCGCCTATCAGCATACCCGGTGAACGCATTGCCATAATCAGAAGCATTCTAACCATATTCTGCACTTGCGTAATGTCGTTCGTCAGACGCGTAACAAGTGAGCCTGTCGAAAAGTTGTCTATATTCTTAAATGAGAAGTTCTGTACCTTTTCAAATACTCCCTGTCTTAAATCCGCACTGAAATAAACCGACGCCCTAATCGCAAAGAAATGACCGCCGATACCGCCGATTATCATAATACAGATACACGCAATCATAAGCAACGCCCGCGACAAAATATATCCCGTTCCAAGTCCTGCGACTTCCGCACCGATACCGCTGTCAATCATTGACGCCATAATTTTAGGCAACACGATTTCCCCCGCAACTTCCGTAAGCATAAGCAAAGGACCTAATATGAAAAACAACATATACGGTTTTATATACTTCCAATAATATTTCAAGTTAATCTTACCTTTCTGTCAAGCAGGCAATCCAATTATTCAGCCGCCTTATTCTTCTTGTCCAATGCCGCCTTGATAAATGAGGCAAACAATGGGTGCGGACGGTTAGGTCTTGACTTGAATTCAGGGTGGAACTGAACACCGATATACCATGGGTGATCAGGAATTTCTACCATTTCAACAAGTTTATCGTCAGGTGACTGACCTGAAATAACCATTCCCTTGTCTGTTATTTCATTTCTGTAGAAGTTATTAAATTCATATCTGTGACGATGTCTTTCATAAATAAGGTCACTGTTATAAACCTTTTGTGCAAGTGTGTTCGGTGTAACCTTACACGGATACAATCCAAGACGCATTGTACCGCCCAAATCTTCAACGTCACGCTGTTCAGGCATAAGGTCGATTACAGGATGAGTTGTATCAGGGTTAAGTTCAGATGAATTTGCGTCCTTGTAGCCAAGTACGTTTCTTGCGTATTCTATAACCGCAATCTGCATACCAAGACAAATTCCAAGATACGGAATTTTGTGTTCTCTTGCATATTGAGCGGCAATAATCTTACCCTCAATACCTCTGTCACCGAAACCGCCAGGTACAAGAATACCGTCAGAATCTTTAAGAAGTTTATCCGCAGTCTTTGCAGTAACTTCTTCACTGTTTATCCACTTGATATTAACGTTTGAGTAATTCTGTATTCCGCCGTGCTTTAGCGATTCAACGATACTGATATATGCATCGTGCAATGATACATATTTACCTACAAGTGAAATTGTAACTTCTTCCTTGCCGCCGTTCATAAGGTCTTTAACGACGTCAACCATCTTTGTCCAATCGTCAAGCTGTGGTTTTCTGTCCTCAAGTCCAAGACGGTTACATACGACCTTTGCAAGTCCTTCTTCTTCAAGTGCAAGAGGAACTTCGTAAAGCGTATCAAGGTCAAGGTTTTCGATAACACATTCAGGTGATACATTACAGAATAGCGCAATCTTTTCTGCAAGTCCTTCTTCAAGAGGCTTTTCAGTTCTTAAAACAAGTACGTCAGGCTGAATACCAAGGCTTAGAAGTTCCTTAACACTGTGCTGTGTCGGCTTTGTCTTTTGCTCGCCAGATGTTGAAAGATACGGTACAAGTGTAAGGTGGATATACATACAATTTTCCTTACCGACTTCCTTTACAACCTGTCTGATTGATTCAAGGAACGGTGTAGATTCAATATCACCGACTGTTCCGCCGATTTCCGTAATAACAATATCTGTGTCCTGCGTATTTGCAACACGGTAAACTCTTGACTTGATTTCGTTTGTGATATGCGGAATTACCTGTACGGTTCTTCCCTCATAGTCACCGCGTCTTTCCTTTGAAATAACCGACCAATAAATTTTACCTGTTGTTACGTTTGAATTTACGCTTAGGTTTTCGTCGATAAATCTTTCATAGTGTCCAAGGTCAAGGTCTGTTTCCGCACCATCATCTGTAACGAAAACTTCACCGTGCTGATATGGGCTCATTGTACCCGGGTCCATATTGATATAAGGGTCAAACTTCTGCATTGTAACCTTATATCCTCTTGCCTTTAACAATCTTCCCAATGATGCGGCTGTAATGCCCTTACCAAGTCCTGAAACAACTCCGCCTGTTACGAATATATACTTTGTATCCATTTTTTCCTCCTATTTACTGTGTCTTTTAACAAACTTCTCTATTCTTTTAAGTGCTTCTTGAATGTTCTCAATCGAATACGCATATGAACAGCGTATAAATCCCTCTCCGCTCTCTCCGAACGCATTGCCCGGTACGACAGCGACTTTTTCTTCCATAAGCAGATTTTGACAAAATTCTTCACTTGTCATACCCGTAGATTTTATGCAAGGGAATACATAAAATGCTCCGAGCGGTTCAAAACAACTAAGCCCCATTGCTCTGAAACCGTCCACTATGTAGCGTCTTCTGTAATTATACTCACGACGCATTTCTGCAATATCATCGTCACAGCTCTTTAGTGCCTCAATCGCAGCGAATTGTGCGGTTGTCGGTGCTGACATTATGCCGTACTGATGAATTTTTGTCATAAGCTTTATAATTCTTTCAGGACCTAACGCATAACCAAGACGCCAACCGGTCATAGCGAATGTCTTTGAAAAACCGCTTACAACAACTGTTCTTTCTTTCATACCCTCAAAATTTGAAAACGGAATATGCTTTTCGCCGTCATAACGAAGTTCAGCATAAATCTCGTCTGACAGTACCATTATATTTGTACCGCGAAGTACCTCTGCAATAGCCTCCAAATCTTCCTTTGACATAATTCCGCCTGTCGGATTATTCGGATACGGCAGAATTAAAAGTTTTGTCTTGTCGGTAATCTTTTCTTTCAGCTGTTCCGGCAAAAGTCTGAAATTGTCCTCTTCTTTTGTTTCAATCGGAACAGGAACACCGCCTGCCATAACCGTACAAGGGCGATAACAAACGAAACAAGGCTCCGGAATAAGCACCTCGTCACCGGGATTAATAAGCGTTCTCACCATAAGGTCAATCGCCTCACTGCCTCCTACCGTTACAAGAACTTCTTTTTTCGGATTATATTTTATATCGAATTTTCTGTCATAGTAATTGCAGATTTCTTCACGCAATTCCATAAGTCCGGCATTTGCGGTGTAGTGCGTCTGTCCTTTTTCAAGCGAATATATACCTGCTTCACGAATTGCCCAAGGTGTTGTAAAATCAGGCTCACCGACGCCAAGCGAAATAGCGTCGTCCATTTCTGCAACTATATCAAAAAACTTTCTTATGCCTGACGGCGGTAAAGCCGAAACTACCGGTGAAATAATTTTTTCGTAATCTATCATAGCGTAATTACCTGTCTTGTATCCTTTTCATCGTCCTCGAATACAATTCCTTCCTCTTTGTATTTTTTTAGCACAAAATGAGTTGCCGTTGAAATTATCGAATCCATCGGTGCAAGCTTCTGCGCAACGAACAATGCCACTTCTTTCATACTCTTGCCCTCGATTGTAACGGCCAAGTCATATGCACCGGACATTAGGTAAAGTGATTTTACCTGTGGGTATTTGTAAATTCTCTCTGCCACCTTATCAAATCCTTCACCTCTTTGCGGAGTTATGCGAAGTTCGATAAGTGCAACAACAACGTCTTTGTCGGTCTTATCCCAATTTACAATGGTTTTGTAACCGACAATAACGTTTTCCTTTTCCATTTTTTCAATCTTGTCGGCGACTTCCTTTTCCTCCATACCAAGCATCTGCGCGATTTTCGCTCGTGATACATTACCTTTTTCCTTGTCAAGAATGTTTAAAATTTCTTCCATAAAAGTCAGCCTCCAATACTTTGTTCTGTAACCGTTTTCACATTTTTACATATGAATAGTCATTTTATCTTATAATTATATCGTATTTACGCTAAAAATGCTATACCTTTTTTCAAAAAAGTTTCACAAATTTAAAAAAAATTAAAAAATCGGTGTTTTTACACCGATTTGGGTTGTATTTTTGCCACCACTCCGTCACTTTGTGACACCTCTCCTCAAGGAGAGGCTCTTAATCGGCTTCCATTGAGGGGAGCTGTCAATGCCGGTTGACTGAGGGGTGGCTTCACCTTTGTTTTTTCCTTTGCCATCACTCCGTCACTTCATGACACCTCTCCTCAAGGAGAGGCTTTTAATAGGCTTCCATTGAGGGGAGCTGTCAATGCCGGTTGACTGAGGGGTGGCTTTACTTTTCCACTTCCACAAGTTTAACGTCCTGTTCGGCAAGTGCCACTTGCCATTCATCTGTCAGTTGTGCGTCTGTAATAAAGCAATCTATACCGTCAAGGCCCGAAATTCTCGGAACACCTATTTTACCGATTTTATTTTTATCGCAAAGGAAAATTGCCGATTCACTACACGAAAGCATTGCTTTTTTTATTTCAGCCTCGCCCTCGCTCGAATCAACAAGCCCACGACCAAGCGTTACACCTCTGCATGAGAAAAAGCACTTATTCGCATAATAATTTTCTTTTATTGTTTTTTCCGCAACACGTCCGATATACGACATATTTCTCGGCGTCAGTTCACCACCGACGCACACAACGTGAATATGGTCACACATTGAAAGTTCATTCACGATTTTTTCAGCATTTGTAATAACAGTTATACCACGTTTACCTTTTATGTATCTCGCCAAGTGCCATGCCGATGTACTTGCGTCAAGAAATATAGTTTCACCGTCTTTTATAAGGTCAGCCGCATATTTTCCGATACGCTGTTTACCCTCATAATTCACCGTATCACGTTCCGTTATTGCAAGTTCGATTTCGCTGTTATCAACAAGCGTTGCACCGCCGTATGTACGAACAAGCACGCCTTGTTTTTCAAGTTTTTCAAGGTCACCGCGAATTGTTTCGGTTGTAACCTCAAACTGTTTTGCAAGTTCCACCACAAGTACACTCTTGTTTTTATTTATTATCTGCTCTATTCTGTTTCTGCGTTCAACTGCAAGCATATCTAATCTCCATTCTTATTTGTTGTATGTATTTTATCATATTTTCCCTATCTTTTCAATACGGTGCAAAAATAAAAAGAATACGCTTTTATCTTGCCACCCCTCAGTCGACTTTGTCGACAGCTCCCCTCGATGGGAGCCTTATATACCTCTCCTTGAGGAGAGGTGCCCGTAGGGCGGAGTGGTGGTTTCGTGTGGAACGGCACCCTTGACGTCACTTTTCAGCACTACCACGGGCGACCAATGGTCGCCCCTACAACCGTATTCCACCTCTGCTCTCCGTTTTCCCTCGCCCCCCCTCAGTCGACTTCGTCGACAGCTCCCCTCGATGGGAGCCTTATATGCCTCTCCTTGAGGAGAGGTGCCCAAAGGGCGGAGTGGTGGCTTCGTGCGGAACAGCACCCTTGACGTCACTTTTCAGCACTACCGCGGGCGACCAATGGTCGCCCCTACGACAGTATTACACTGCCCCAAAATTCAAAAAAGAGAAGCCATTGACTTCTCTTTTTTACTACTCACCATACTTAACCCCTTGATATGTATCGCGTTTAACCATAAGTTTATCAATTTCATTAAGCACTACAAATTTCTTCAAACTCCACAGCGGACCTACAAGTGAATCACGACCGCCGTCACCGGTAAGTCTTTGTATTACCGTTTCTTCCGAAAAAACTTCAAGCTGATTTACTATCGTTTCAACGTAATCTTCAAGCGTCATAAGTTCAAACTCACCTCTTGCGTACATATCTGCAAGGCGAGTATTTTTCAAAACGTGCAGTAAATGCAATTTCACGCAATGCGGATTAAGTTTCGCCACCGCCTTTGCACTTTCAAGCATCATATCTGTCGTTTCACCCGGCAAGCCGTCAATAAGATGTACGCACACATTTATATTTCTATCCTGTAATTTTTTATAACCGTCCAAAAACTCCGCATATGTATGGCAGCGATTAATCTTTTCACCCGTTTCATCAAAAACAGTCTGCAAGCCGAGTTCGGTCACAAGATATGTTCTTTCATTCAATTCCGACAAATAATCAAGCACATCATCTTCAAGGCAATCTGCACGCGTCGCAATACTTATCCCAACCACGTTATCCTGTTTCAGCACAGGCTCAAACCTTTCACGCAACACGCTTGCAGGTGCATATGTATTTGTATGTGCCTGAAAATACGGAATATACTTAGCCTCGTGCCACTTTTTATGCATACGCTCCTTGACTTCCTCAAACTGCGTAAGAATATTATGTGACGGATCACCGGCAAAATCACCGCTGCCGCTTGACGAACAATATATACACCCTCCGACGCCCTTTTTACCGTCGATATTCGGGCACGTAAAACCGCCGTTTAACGCCACCTTAAACACCTTACCCCCGAATTTCTGCTGAAGATGATAGTTCCATGTATGATATCTTTTATTGTCGTTTGAATACTTAAATTTATTCTCCATAATTTTCTCCATAAACAAAGGGACTGTAGAAAAAACATAATTTTTCTACAGTTCCTTTTAGGGTTCTGAAATTTTTTATTACTTCTTCAATTCAAATGAGTTACAGTCTGTACATTCAACCATTGTAGGATTAGCCTCGTGCGTACCCACTTGAATACTTGAAAGTGAACAATAATCTGCTGAATCACAGTGATTTGCACACTGCGTTACAGTACATTTAATACTTTCGTTCTTTTCACCGTTACAACATGCCATGATATTTTACCTCCATAAAATAATATTTAATACCGCCTCTGCGGCACATAAATATTATTTGCAGTTAGGTTTAAAATATCACAGGAAAATCATACTAATTTTCTATCAAGTTTGAAACTGCCGTAAGTGTGATTTCGTTGTCTTTTCTGTCGGCAGTGATTACGCAGCCCGATGTAATCTGACCTGTAAGCGACAAGATTGAAAGTTTATCCTCCAAAAGTTTTTGGATTGCTCTCTTAAGCGGTCTTGCACCGTATCGCTTATCGTAACCCTTTTCCAAGATAAGTTCCTTCGCTTCATCGGTAACAACAAGTTTTGCGTCTTTTTCCGCAAGTTTTGCGTGAATATCCTTTAGTAATAGGTCAATAATCTGTCTTAGATTTTCCTTTGTAAGCGGTTTGAATGTTACAATTTCGTCAATTCTGTTAAGGAATTCAGGCTTAAAGAACTGTTTTAAACTCTTATCCACGTTATCGTCAAGTTTAACTTCATCATTCGAGTTAAACCCTGCCGCAGCCGACTTAAATTCAGAGCCTGCATTTGTTGTCATTATAATAATGGTATTTTCAAAATTAACTATTTTACCGTGACTGTCCGCAACACGTCCGTCATCAAGAATTTGCAAGAACAAATTAAATACTTCAGGGTGTGCTTTTTCGATTTCGTCAAGCAATATTACGGAATACGGCTTTCTTCTAACCTTTTCTGTAAGCTGACCGGCATCATCATATCCGACATATCCCGGTGGTGAGCCGATTAATTTTGAAACCGAATGTTTCTCCATATATTCCGACATATCAATTCTGATAAGCGATTCTTCGTTATCAAACATAACTTCCGCAATCGTCTTAACAAGTTCTGTTTTTCCGACACCTGTCGGACCTGCAAATATAAACGATACAGGACGTTTTCTTGTAGTAATATCGGCTCTGCCACGTCTTATCGCACGTGAAACAGCCTCAACAGCCTCATTCTGACCGATAACTCGCTCATGAATACGCGATTCAAGATTAAGAAGTTTTGTAGATTCATCCTCCGTCAAGCGATGTACGGGAATTTTAGTCCACCCCTCGATAACAGCCGCAATATCGTCAAACGTAATCTCTGCTTTTTTAGCCTCGTTTTCAGCCGTTTCAATGTCTTTTTCAACTTTAAGTTTTTCTGTTTTTAAGTTGGCTATTTTTTCAAAATCGCCATCATCGGTAGCCGTTTCAATATCTTCCTCTATGACATCAAGTCTGTCCTCCAACAATTTAACGTCATAAAGTGCCTTATTTTTAAGATTTACTCTTGAACCTGCTTCGTCTATTACGTCAATAGCCTTGTCAGGCAAAAATCTGTCTGTTATATATCTTTCCGACAATCTTACCGCCTGTTCGATTATATCATCAGAAATTTTTACAGAATGGTAATTTTCGTAATAATCCTTAATACCTTTCAAAATCTCAATACTTTCGTCAATAGAAGGCTCGTCGATAAGAACAGGCTGGAAACGTCTTTCAAGCGCGGAATCCTTTTCTATATGCTTTCTGTACTCTGTAAGAGTTGTCGCACCGATTATCTGAATTTCACCTCTTGCAAGCGCCGGCTTTAGAATATTCGCCGCGCTCATTGCCCCTTCTGCATCACCTGCCGCAACGATATTATGAATTTCATCGATTACAAGTACAACGTTACCTCTTTCGGCAGCCTCGTTTAAAAGACTCTTTAATCTCGCCTCAAACTGTCCTCTGAACTGTGTACCCGCCACAAGTGCCGTAAAGTCAAGCAAATAAAGCTGATAGTCAAAAAGTTTAGGCGGAACGTTCTTTTCATATATTCTGCAAGCCAATCCCTCTGCAACGGCAGTTTTACCTACCCCCGGCTCTCCCAATAGAACAGGATTATTCTTTGAACGTCTGTTCAAAATCTGAATTACACGTTCAATTTCCGCATCTCTGTTTACAACTCTGTCAACCTCGCCTCTTGCGGCTTTTTCGGTAAGATTTGTGCCGTAAGTATCAAGCATGGTCTTTTTCTGCTTTTTCTTCGACTGCTTTTTGTCTTTCGACTTTTTATTCTCCTCGGTACTTTCGTCACTGTTTGAGTTAGAGCCAAGATTATTAAAGAAATCTTTAAACGCATCAAGAGGAGCAGTAGCCGCTCCGCCTTCGACATCCTCACCGCCTGAAATCTGTCCGAGCATTTCCGACAAATCGCCGTCCATACCCGGCATACCTTCCATACTCTCCATAAATTCGGACATCTGATTATTTATATTTTCAAGTTCTTCGTCAGACACACCGAAATTATCTATCATTTGATTAATCGGAGCAATCCCCAGCTCTTTTGCACATGACAGACAAAGTCCTTCGCTTGTGGTCTTTCCGTTTTCCATTTTTGTAATGAAGAAAACCGCAGGGTTTTTCTTACATTTTGCACATAATGTCATCACTTTTTTCCTTTCTATATATCTTAAAACGGTTTTACCGCTGAAAATACACAATTTTTGAAGTTATTATACCATATCAATCTAAAATTTTAAACCCCTTTTTAAGTATGTTTACAAATATTTCACTTTTCACAAAAATAATTGGAATATATTGTAAAATTATTTCATATATTTCATATATAGAATAAATTTCACAAAAAGGACAAGTTTTATTATGAATACACAACAGTTAAAAAACAGTAAATGTATAGCGGTTTCAAACTATAACCGCCGTCAAAAATCTTCACATCTGAAAGGCGAGCTTATAGCATTCTTTTCAGTATTATCTATTATATGCACCTGCCTTTATATTATAATTTCATCTCTGCCATACTAAAAAATTACCCATATATAATTTATTTATTTAGAAATAATTATAGAATTTGCAAAAAATATCATAAATATATTGCTTTTTTCAGCCAAAGATAGTAAAATAGGCTATGAATATTTTATAGGGGGTAATTTAATGTCAGACGGCAGTATGTTTTTGACTGTGTTTAGCATAATTTTACAGGTATTTTCTTTATCAATCGGTATTTACTATCTTATAGTCGGGATTACGGGATTTTTACCGATAAAAGACAAGAATAAGAAAATTTCCGACAAAACACATAAATTTGCACTTATAATATCTGCACATAATGAGGAAGTCGTTATCGGTAATATGGTTGAATCTTTGAAACAGCTGGATTATCCCGATGACGCATATGATATTTTTGTAATTGCCGATAATTGTGACGATAATACTGCAAAAGCGGCTGAAGATGCCGGTGCACTTGTATATGTAAGAAATGTTCCGGAGCTTAGAGGCAAGGGACATGCGCTTGAATGGATGTTCGACAAGCTTTATAAAATGGACGAACAATACGACTATATATCTGTATTTGATGCGGACAACCTTGTTGATAAAAATTATCTAAAAGCTATGAATGAACGTGCAAACCAAGGCTTTAAGGTCGTTCAGGGTTTTCTTGACAGTAAAAATCCATACGACTCTTGGATTACGGCAGCTTATTCATTCTGTTTTTGGAGTGTAAATCGTATATTTCAACTTTCAAGATACAAACTCGGTCTTTGCTGTGAGCTTTCGGGTACAGGCTTTATAATCGCACTTGACACTTTAAAGAAACTCGGTTGGGGTGCAACCTGTCTTACGGAAGATATGGAATTTACAATGAAACTTTCTCTTAATGACACACGTGTGGCATTCGCTTACGATGCTGTTGTTTACGATGAAAAACCTTTGACCTTAAAACAGTCGTGGCGTCAGAGAGTTCGTTGGATGCAAGGACATTGTGACGTTGCATCAAGATATTTCTTTAAACTTATCAAAAAAGGCATTAAAGAGAGAAAACTTTCGTGTATTGACTGTGCTGTATATCTTGTTCAGCCGATAAGAATTATCGCAACAGGTATCATTACATTCTTCGCATATGCACAAACATTTCACCCCGACGGTGACTTAGGATTTATTCAGCTTTCATACATATTCGGTAATTCGTGGCTGTGGAACGTAATCGTTATTTTGCAGTTCTGCTATACACCGTTCGTTATATGGTATGAACGCCGCGAATTTAAGCCAAAAATGGTATTTTACTACTTCACATATATTTTGTATAACTTCACTTGGGTGCCTATCGCAATTCAAGGTATGATCGGTAAAAACAAAACCGAATGGTCACATACAAAACATACTCGCACAATTTCTATGGAAGAGTTAAATCGTTTAAACAGTAAATAACATATTTTAAAAACCGCTTTATGCGGTTTTTTTATTGCCCCAAACGCTTGACGTATTATTGCATTTATTGTATAATAAATCTTATAGAGAGAAAAGCAGTGCGTGGCAGTCAAATTGTATGATTTGCTATTGTTTTTCGGAAAAATAATTAAACATTTAATTAATGGAGGAAGAGAGTAATGTTAGTTGAAACAAAGGCTAAAGTAGGCGTATTTTCTATTGCATTAGGAGCTTATCTACCTCAGTTCCCATCATTGGTACCTGAATTTGAGGCTCAATACGATGCATTCAAGAAAACACTTCCTGACACTGTTGAAATAATCGACGGCGGAATGGTAACAACAAAGGAGCAGTCACAAGCAGCAGGAGATTTATTCCGTGCCGCAGACGTTGACTTGGTATTTCTTCAGTTACTTACATATGCAACATCATACAATATGCTACCGGCAGTAAAAGACCTTGATGTACCGGTTGTTCTTGTAAATATCCAAAAGCTAAAGGCTTTGGATTATGACCACACTGATATAGCGTCATGGCTTGGCGAAGGTTATGCCTGCGGTGCAGTCGGCGAAATGGTTGCAGACCTTGAAAGATACGGTAAAAGACACGCTGTAATCACAGGTGTTGTTGAAGGCGGTGACCCTGGTGTACAGGCTGAAATCGACGATTGGTGCCGTGCAGCTCAGGTTAGAAGAAGATTCAGAGATACAAATATCGCTCAAATCGGCAGACCTTATCCGGGTATGATGGACCTTTACATTGACGAATCAAACCTATACAGAAGAATGCACCTATATACAAAGCAGTTCGACTGGGAAAAGATGTGGGCAATCGCTGACAACATCACAGACGAAGATGCAATTCGTGCAAAGGCTCAAGATATTCTTGATACATTCGACATCGAAGGCGGCGGAAGTATCGAAGAAGTTTGGGATATGGCTAAATACGTTGTTGCTTTCGAGCAATGGGTTAAGGACGAACATCTTGGCTTAATCGCATCTCACTATGATGGTTACGCTCAAGGTAAAGCCGGCGTACTTGACAGTATGCTTATCCCTGCATTCTCAATGCTTATTAAGCAAGGTACAGCTTGTGCTGTTGAGGGTGATATGAAGGTTGCTATGGCTATGAGTATCCTAAAGACTATCTCAGGTACAGGTCAGCTTGCTGAAATGTATTCAATCGACTTTAACGACGATATTGCAATCATCGGTCACAGCGGTTCGGGTGATGCTGATATTTCAGATAAAAAACCTACAATGAAGATTGTTAAGGTATTCCACGGTAAAACAGGCGGCGGTTACCTTACTCAATTCTATCCGTACACAGGTCCTGTTACTTATCTTGCAATTACACAAGACGGTGACGGTCACTTTAAGTTTATCGTTGCAGAGGGCGTAAATGAAGAAGGTAAGATTCTTTCATTCGGTGATACAAATATGAGAACACGTTTCACTTGCGGAGCAAGAGAATTTGTAAACCGTTGGAGCGAATGCGGTCCTACTCACCACTTTGCAGCCGCTACAGGCAGACATATCGATACAATCTTAAAGGTTGCTAAAATCTTTAATGTTCCTGTTGACATCGTAACAAGATAAATAAAACATATAAAAGCAAGCTATTCACGTGGCTTGCTTTTTTTGTACATTTAATATGAAATTATTGCTTTAAAGTTTAATATGTGTTAGAATAAAAAAGGAGGTAGAGCCATATGTCAAAATACGAAGAAAAAATAACAGATAATTCACTTTGGTACACCGCCACACCAACTCCGCTTACACTGACATTGCCTTTTTACATAACCGAGGCAGGTCATTTTCGTGCAGAGGCTGACTATAAAGTGGAACGTGATGAACACGACAGTTATCTTTTGTTGTACACAATAAAAGGCAGCGGTACGGTTGTGAGTGACAAAGTTTCTTTGGCCGCTCTTCCTCACAATGCCGTTATGATAAATTGTCATAATTATCATAAATACTTTTCAAATAACGAAGAATGGGAATTTATATGGATTCATTTAAAAGGCAGTGCAGTGGCGGCAATGTTTGATGTTCTCTACCCTAACGCGGTAAATATTATTTCCGTAAAAGACTTTTTGAGTTTTGAACAACAGCTATCGGAGCTTATATGTAACGTGACAAAAAATGATGTTCTCAGCAGTATTTCCACTTCTTCGCAAATACATGATGTTCTGAATACACTTGTTATTTACACAATCGAAAATGAACAAAAAAGTCAAAAACGTCAACATTCGGATGATATTAATGTGGTAATTGATTTTATTCAAAATAATTACTCCGATTCAATATCCATTGATGATATGATACAGAATATCCATATTTCAAAATATCATTTTATCCGCCTTTTCCATAGGATTATGGGTACAACTCCGTATAATTATTTGACGAATTATAGAATAAATAAGTCAAAATTGCTTTTACGTACAACAAATAAATCAATCGCTGAAATATCCGAAGAATGCGGGTTCCTTGATACAAGTAACTTTATATCACAGTTTAAAAAGAATACCAATCAAAAACCAACCGATTATAGACGCGATTTTACTTAGTTTTTCTTCCTTACTTTTTACTCATACACTCCTGCGGAACGAAAACAGTCTGACGTACGGTAAATATAATTTAATGAAATAGGTAGTGAAATGTATTATGTTAAAATTAAAAAACATTAAAATTACTGATGCATATATTGAGGCTGATTATATACCTGAATGCAGCTCTGAATGCGGTCATATTAAAATGAATAGAGTGACAAAAGAAATTGATGTGAGAAGTGTGATAGGTTTTAGCGACACATATACTCGTATGGCAATAAACGGTTTAGAAAGAATATTATACGACATAAAAAAAGATCCGTCATATACACCGAATGAGCGTTTAGTAATGTGGTACTAATTAAAATTATGATATAAGGAATGATTAAAATATGAAACTTATAGGATTTAAAGAATTAAACGGTTGTAATAGTTGTTTAGAAAGTTTGCATAGTAATATATCTGATGTCGAATATGAAAACAAGGAACAAATATTGAATTATCTAAAAAAAGAAACATTTATCTTTGTACGTTTAGATATTTTGCGTGATATATTTACGGGCGATACCATATCATATGAAAATCGTGTTTTAGGCGATAACGAATACGTATGGAGTGATGAACTAATATATTACGTAGAAAAATACAATGCAAAGTTGCCTAACGAATTTGTAAATCATATATTAAAATCATATTAAAATATGTTTTCACCCAATGTAATTATAATGTCATATGGTTAAGTGCGATTCTAAATATGACATACGAGTTAAAAATACATTAAAATCTGTTGCAAATGTCAAAAAATATGGTATAATAAAAGAGAATACAGACAGTTAAGAGTGATTTAGAATGAAAGAACTTAAACCATCAACCAAATTAGACGGAACACCTGAAGAAAATGAACGAGCAATTCAAAGAATAATTGATAGCTTGTCCGAAGAAGAAAAAGCAGAATCAATGTCAGATAAATACGCATACCTTGACGAAGATTAAAAGCACGTTTTTAGACGTGCTTTTTTGTATGCAAGAAAAATCAGAATTTTTGTTATAATTAAATCTTTTCACCTGTTTCACGATTTACAAAATTAATTTCAAGTTCACAACCAAGAGCATTGGCAATGGCGGTCAATTCCCTTTCGTCAAAATTATTACGCGACATTTTATTTGACAAATTCTGTCTTGAGCAATTTAATTGATTGGCTAATTCAGTCATTGTAAAATTATTGTGTTTCATAATTACTTTTATTTTTTCTGCTGTTGTAAGCATTTCTATTGTATCATCTCATGTTAACATTATACACTTAATAATTTAAAATATAAACAAAAAATCTAAAATTTCAACTCACACGCCCCGCGGGAAGTGTGATGGTATCACATTTTCGGCAAATCTAATTAGTAATTTAATATTACTATACTTTCGCACATAAATATGATTATATAAACATTTACGCTACACAATCGAATTTGTCCGAATTTAGACGTAAAAAAGGTACTGCATACGCAGTACCTTTATAAGCCGTAAAATCAAATTAAAGTACAGCTTCCCACAATTCAGGATGTGGATTAGCAATAACTTCTGTATTGATAAGCACGCCTTGTTCAGTCGCAATTCTTGCTCCTGCCTCAACGCCTGCTTTAACGTCTGCAACATCACCTGTCATTGAAACAAAGCATTTACCGCCCAAACCACGAGCCACACGAACTTCGATAAGTTCGATGTCACCAGCTTTAACAGCAGCATCGGCTGCTTGAATTGCACTTGCTGCAGTAAATGTTTCAACAATACCGAATGCTTTCTTTTCCTTAACATCGGCTGTTCCGCAAATTGCCTCAAATACATTATCACCAAGATTACCTATTACAAATTTATCAATAAGTGCATCTTCTGCGATAAGTTCCGCTCTGTCAACAGCCGCATGAATAGCAGAAAGTTCTCCGCCTACGATTGTGACAAATTTACCCGGACAAACCGAACCTGAACTTATAAGCACGATACCCGCACTCTTTAGCATTTCATCAGTTACAACAATACCCTTAGATACGTTTTTTACTTCAACTAATCCTATTGAATTCATCATCTCTCACCCACTATCTTTCAATAATAACAAATCTGTCTGTGACTGCCTTAACCTTGCCGTCAATGCTTGCGTGCATTGTTGTACCAAGGTCCTCGTATGCTGTTTGAGCAACAACGTCACCAACTTTAACTGTATCGCCGACCTTTACAGTAGCACTTGCCGGCTTACCAACGTGTTGTTTAAGTTCGATATAAACTTCATTTGGAGCAAAGTCTATATACTTTCTTTCAACGTGTGCTTTAACATACTTTCTTATTCCCAGTCTGTCAATCAGAACAGACGAAGATACAAGTCTTGACGCTCTTTCAGGTCTTACCTGTTGTGGCGCTTGATTATTCTGACGTCTTAGACCCTTTCTTCCAAGAGCACCTTTGACGTCCATTGAAATCTTCTGCGGGTCAAGCATTTGCTGACAACCGATAACGGTACAGACACCGCAACCGCAGCATAGAGCCGACTGCAAAAAGCTTTCTGAATCTGTAACTTCACTGTGCGATGCCGCACGAACTGTCTTATGCACATTGATATTATATCCAAGCAAGTTTCTCGGACACATATCACTACACATTGTACAGTTACAGCAAGCCGCAGACGCACGCTTTAATGTCATTGAAATTGGCATTCTCTTACGTTGAATGATAGAATGAGTTTCAGGGAATATAAGAAGTCCCTTAGTTGTCTTAGTAACAGAATCGTTTTCCAAATCAACAAGTCTTCCCATCATAGGACCGCCGTTAATAACAGCCTTACCGTCAAGGTCACCGTGTCCTGTTGCCTCAAGCAACGCCTTAATCTTCATTCCGACAGGAACTTTAACTGTAATATCCTCATCAACGTCACCGCCGATTGTTACATACTTTTGAGTAACAGGCTGACCGTTTGTAATTGCACAGTGAATGTTATAAACAGTTTCAACGTTAATAACCATTACTCCGACCATTACAGGGATTGCTCCCTCCGGAATAATCTTGCCTGTTGTTTCATATGTAAGTACAACTTCGTCACCGGCAGGATAAATGTCAGGGATTTCCTTAATTCTTACCTTTGTACCCTCAAGTGATGCAACAATTTTTGTATCCAAAAGGTGCATATTCTTACCCTTAATACCGATAATTGCCTCATCTGCACCCATTGTATCAATTAGTACATTAAGTGTATCAACAAGTGCCTGAAGGTGATGTTCCAAAATGTGATGATCAACCATCATCAATGGTTCACATTCTGCCGCATTCACTATAATCTGTTTTACTTTGTCTGAAAATTTTCTGTGAGTAGGGAATCCGGCACCACCGGCACCGACTATACCTGCATCATATACAATTTTCTGAAGCTCTTCAAATGTCATTTTGCTTCTTCCTCCCCAAAGAGTTATTATGTGGGTTTATTTACTGAATTTAATCAGCATTGTTTCTCGTCAAGTATACCGACAATCGTTGCGTCAACAGGTGAATTTGCATCACCGATTGCAACTCTCGCACTGCTACCCGTAGTAATTATAACGTCCTCACCGATACCGGCGCCGACTCCGTCAACTGCTACAAGGAACTTATCGACAAGATTTTTATTTTCAATACATTGTACAAGCATAAACTTATATCCCACCAAACCTTCAAGTTTATGAGTTGATACAACGCTTCCATATACTCTGCCAATAATCATTATTATCAATCCTCTTATTAGACAAAAAGCCTAATATGGTTATTTTTCTAAAATCACAACTCTGTCGCCTGTCTTTATTGCACAGGCATTTGCGTCATCAGTATCGATGTGCATTTCCGTATTAAAGTCTTCTCTAACTCTGACCTGAACGTTATAGAAACGTGTCGGTTTTGAGTTTTGGATTTCAACATCAACGATGTCATTATCCTTAATTCCATACTTTTCTGCCTCTGCAGGAGTCATATGTATGTGTCTGTTGGCTATGATACAGCCTTCATTTAAAAATATACTGCCCTTTGGACCAACCAACGCCATCGGCGCACTGCCCTTTAACTCGCCTGAAGGACGTACAGGCGGACTAACCTTTAATTTAAAGGTATCTGTTCTTGAAATTTCAACTTGTGATTGTTTTCTGACAGGACCAAGTACACGAACACCCTCGATTGTACGAAGTGACGGACTTACCAATGTTACACATTCTTCTGCCGCAAACTGATCACCCATAAGCATTTTCTTTACAGTAAGTTCGTGTCCCTTACCGAAAAGAATTTCCAAATGTTCCTGTGATAAATGAACATGTCTTGCCGACACGCCGACTTTTATTCCTTTATTATCTTCTTTTTGCTTAATAATATCTACAACTGCCTTAGCAATCATATCTTGCAAATTGTTGTCCATTCCTTTTTCCTCCTAAAAATTGAGGTTTCATTCCCCATAGCTGTGACGGGAAAATTAAATTTCCCCGTCAGCCATGTCGGAATCGGACTTAACGTCCATACTTCGCCTTATGTATTTCTACATAAGAATTTTTACTTACTAAATCAAACAGCAGGTAAAATCTTTTCAACGTCACTGTGTGGACGAGGAATTACGTGAACTGATACAAGTTCACCAAGTCTTGAACCTGCTGCAGCACCTGCGTCTGTTGCAGCCTGAACTGCACCAACGTCGCCTCTTACCATAACTGTTACAAGACCTGAACCGATTCTTTCTGTACCGATTAGTGTAACGTTTGCAGCCTTAACCATAGCATCTGCTGCCTCGATTGCTGCTACAAGACCTCTTGTTTCTACCATACCTAATGCTTCTACTGCCATTTTAAATTTCCTCCTATTTTTTCTTGGGCGAATGCCCTTTTTTACTTAATTTATTTATCTAAAAGCACCAATGTGCAAATTAGAACTTAATTATTGTGTTTTCTTCGGACGACCGCGTCTTCTTGTTGCCGGTTTCTTTTCGGCAGTTGTTTTCGCAGTCTTTTCCGTTTCTGTTGATTTCTCAACTGTTTTTGGTTTTTCAGCCTTAACCGGAGTTTCTTTTATCGCTCCGACGTGTGTTCCCGCAATTTCCGAGTTAGGCTTTTTCTCCTTCTCGTCAAGATGCAAGAACTTAAATATCTCATGATGAGGTCTTGCTATAACCTGTGACGCTTTCAAACATCCGTCCTTTGTAGCTCTTGCCACACCGGCGTCAACTGACGCTTTTACGGAAGTAAGTTCGCCTCTTACGACTATTGTTACAAGTCTGCCTCCAAGCTTACGCTCTGTTGCAACAAACTCAACATCAGCCGCTTTCAGCATATCGTCAAGCATTATAATAGCATTTCCCAACGCTGAAACCTCAACCAAACCTAATGAATATTCCATCTGCTAACCTCCTACTTAAATCGAAGGCAGGATTTTGGCAATGTCATCATGCGGACGAGGAATTACATTAACTGCATAAACCTCTCCAATTTCTTTTGCCACTGCCTCACCGGCTTTAACAGCCGCCGTAACAGCGTCAACATCGCCTTGAATCACTACATTCACAAGACCTGAGCCGATTTTCTCAGTTCCGACTACCCATACGTCAGCGGTTTTGGTCATAACGTCGGAAGCTTCAATAGAAGCGGTAAGACTTCTTGTTTCGATAAATCCTAATGCCTGCACTCCTATATCATTCCTTTCCTTAAATTTACGCTACGCGTTATTTGGTATATGACCTACCTTATCTCTGCCGACACTTGTTCGGTTCGCCATTTTTTGCGAATCGTCGGTTGGTCTTGCAATTATGTGCTTATTTATAAGTCCGGATATGCTCTCCGCTGTTCTTGCAGCCGCGTCAACCGCCGCAGTAACGGCACTGACACTGCCTTGAACTTTGACAGCCATAATAAGCGGTACTTCTACCGAATCGGCGTTTGCCGGCTTATTTGAGTCGATTGCAATAACTTTAACGTCTGCAGCTTTTGCAGCCGCGTCTGCCGCTGTTATCGCAGTAACAAATCCGAACATTTCTATAATTCCTATTGCGTCATTCATACTTATTCAGCCTTTCTTCCGAGGTTTAGATTAAGTCTTTTCTGACGTAAGCTATTTTCAATCCCTTCTGAGCAAGGTTTGTTTCAAGTGCCTCGTTCATTTCTTCAAGTGGGAATCTGTGTGTAATAAGTTCCTTAATAGGCAATCCGATTGCGATTGCTCTCTTTAAGAAATCAAATGTTGTAGCATAATCTCTAAGAGTATATACCCATGAGCCTACAAGCGTAATTTCCTTTGAGCAAAGGTCAAAGTGAGGATTGATTGTAGCGTCACCGCCGTTGATAAAGAAACCAAGTTCACAAAGTCCGCCGCCGTTTCTGATGAACTTATAGATATTGCTGTGAGCAACAGGCGAACCTGTACACTGGAATGCAAAATCTGCAAGATGTCCGCCGAAAGCGTCCTTTACAGCATTTGCAAGGTTATCGATACCCTTGTAGTTCATAAAGTTAACTGTTTCACCGGCACCCATTCTCTTAGCGAATGCAAGTCTTTGTTCATTACCGTCAACTGCAACGATATTTTCAATACCCATTGTGCGTAGAACTGCTATACAGATAAGACCGATAGGTCCGCAACCCTGAACAACAACTCTTGAGTTAAATCTCAAAATGTTAGTTGTCTTTGCTCTTTCAACAGCGTGTACCAAAACTGCACATGGCTCGATAAGAATTCTTGAATCAAGATCAAGGTCGCTTACGTTAAATACTGTTGAACCGCCTCTGATAAGAATGTAGTCACTGTACCAGCCGTTTAGGTGAACGTTATCATCAGGAAGAAGTCCGTAAACGTCTGCACCGCCTACATTTTGCTTATTAAGGTCAAACATTGTAATATCAGGATCGTCTTTGAAAATCATACAAGTAACAACCTTATCACCGATGTTTAAAGGCTTACCTGCGCTGTCTTTCTTAACGTTTTTACCCATCTTTACGATTTCACCCGTACCCTCGTGTCCAAGAACAACAGGGATAAGTGAGAATGGGTCATTCTTATATTCGTGAGCATCTGTACCGCAAACACCGCAGCCTTCAACTCTTACAAGAATATCGTCATCACCCAACTCAGGGATTGGGTATTCCTGAATTTCAAAGTGCTTTAATTCTGTCATCATAGCAACTTTTGCAGTCTTTGGAATGTCACCGCTCGGAGCTGCTTGTGCTTTTGGAGCTGATGCAGGAGCACCGCTTGTCATTTCTTGCAAAACCTGTTGTACAAGCTTTGCTACATCATTTTCGTTTATATTCAAGGTTTTCACTCCTTTTTATATGATATTAAGTGCGTCTGAAAGTACGCATCTTCTCTGACGTGTAAAACTTCTCGGAGAAGTGATACCCTCACCTGTCGGACCGGCAATAGTAAAGGTTGTCCAACCTTCAGCGTTAAAGCCGATACCTGCATATGACGGAGCATTCTTAACAAATATTGTTGTACAGATTGCTTTTGCATATTGTGTCATATGGTCAACATTCTTTGAATGAAGATGAGCGCTGTGACGATTGCCGTGTTCAGCCTTAACAGCCATTTCAACAGCCTCGTCGAATGTATCTACTCTGACGATAGGAAGTATCGGCATCATAAGTTCTGTCTGAACAAATGCCTGTGAAAATTCAGTTTCACAAATGATACATCTAATATCGTCACCGACATTGATACCGATTTGAGCAAGAATCTTCTTTGCGTCACGTCCGACCCAATCCTTATTGATAACACGTTTTGGCTGTTCGCCCTCTTTTTTAGGCTTTGACCAAACAAGGACAACATCCTCAAGTTGTTTAACTTGTGCCGCATTGATTAGGTAAGCACCGTTCTTCAACATATTCTGAATAAGCTCGTCCGCAACATTTTTCATTACGAAGCATTCTTTTTCAGCGATACAAGGAAGATTGTTATCAAATGTACATCCGTCGATAATATCTTTAGCCGCCTTTGGAATGTCGGCAGTATCATCAACAACAACAGGAGGGTTACCTGCGCCTGCGCCGATAGCTTTCTTTCCGCTTGAAAGCAGCATTTTAACAACGCCCGGACCGCCTGTTGCAACAAGCATTCTTACTGATGGGTCATTAACCATCTTAGCAGAAGTTTCTCTTGTCGGTTCTTTTACTGTACATACGATATTTTCCGGACCGCCTGCCGCAAGAATAGCTCTGTTGACAAGGTCAACAGCATATGCTGAAATTCTCTTTGCGTGCGGGTGCGGATTGAATATAACACCGTTACCGCCTGCAAGCATACAGATACTGTTACAAATAACTGTACAGCTTGGATTTGTTGACGGTGTGATTGCACCGATAATTCCGAACGGAGCCATCTCAACAAGTGTAAGACCTCTGTCACCGGATAGTGCACGGGTTTCAAGGTCAGATGTACCAAGAGTTTTATCGGCAACAAGGTGATGCTTTAAAATCTTGTGATAAACATTACCCATTTTAGTATCCTCAACAGCCAACTTAGCCATTGGTTCAGCCTCTTCATGAGTAAGACGTCTGATTTCCTTTATAATATTTTCCCTTTGTTCTTTATTATAATGTCTAAAGGTCGTGTAAGCTTTGTTACAAGCTGCAATGGCCTCTTCCATTGTATCGAATACACCAAGCTGCTTTCTTGCAGGCTTGTTATCGAATGATGAAATATCCATTCCGGCAATAACGTTTTTAACGATTTCGCTTACTTGCTTTTCATCTACCATTAACTTTTCCAACCTCCTCAAGCGAATCGTGTTTTAAAATACGCGTCGGCAACCATTGCAAGAGTTGTATCTTGCTCTTTTGTGCCACCCGAAACTCCGATTCCGCCGTATATTTTTTTGTCTGTTCTAAGCGGATAACCTCCGCCCAACAGTAATATTCCGTTTCCGTTTGTAAGTCCGTCAAGCGAGCCGCCTCTTGATTCATCAAGTGCGATATGTGTAGGCATTTTCAGTGCTACGGCTGTATAAGCCTTATCCTGTGACGCCTGAACGCTTGCTATGTAACTATCATCCATTGCGTGAAGAAGTACAAGATTTGCACCCTCGTCACGAATTGCAACAACCACTTTAACACCTAAAATCGTCGCCGCTTTTTCAACTGCCTCGGCAAGTTCTTTTGCCATAGCAATAGTCATTTTTTCAGGACTTTCATGTTTGCAACCTCCGCCGCACTTACATTGTTTTTTACACTCTTTTTTCACTTCCGGTTTAACCTCCGTCGGTTTAGGAGCAGAAACAGGTTTTGCGGCAGTTTTCTGTTTAACGGTTTGTCCAGAGTTAAGGCGCACTGCCAACTCATCGACAAGTTCATCAATAGTTTTCATGATGTTTCTCCGTTACTTATTTATTAAGTTGTTCCATAACTTTCTTTGTTACTTCTGCAACAAGACTTTCCATATCCTTATTTGATGATGAAGGAGTTGGGCAAACTTGTGAAGGAAGCGGTTGGAAACCATGATAAGCGGCTGATGATTCTACGCCGTACTTTTCATTAGCCTCTGTCGGTGACATTGAGCAAGTATCGTCACCTTCATAACAACCCGGACAAAGCTTTTCCATAGGGTGCTTACCCGGAACACCGAATTGCTTTCTAAGTTCGACAAGTTTCTTAACTTCACCGCAAGGAATTTCCTTTTCACCGCCAAGCATTCTTGCATAGAAAAGTAGCTTTGCGTAAAATTCTGTTGATTCCATTCTGAAGAATGCTGTGTTTAGGTCACAACCGAATGAAAGTGCACCGTGGTTTGCAAGTAGAATTGCATCATAATCTTGAAGATATGGTTCAAGTGATTCAGGAATTTCCATTGTTGACGGTGTACCGTATTGTGCGATTGGCACTGCACCAAGGAAGATGATAGCTTCCGGCATAATTAGCTTGTCAAGCGGAATACCTGCGATAGCAAATGAAGTTGCAATCGGAGGATGAGCATGAACAACGGCATTTACGTCCGGTCTTTGCTGATAAACCTTCAAGTGCATTTTGAATTCTGATGAAGGTTTCCAAGGGCCGTTAGCCTCTTTTATATTACCTTGTCCATCAACTTTACAAATCATTTCAGGAGTCATGAAACCCTTACTTACGCCTGTCGGTGTAACATAGTAAGTGTTGTCATCAATTTTGACTGAGAAGTTACCGTCATTTGCGGCAACAAAACCGTCATTATAAATTCTCCTTCCGATTTCGCATAATTCTTTCTTAATTTCAAAGTCAGACTTATACATTTGTTTTCCCTCTTTTCTTTGTTTTTTTTGGTTTTATTTTGTTTTGTCTTTATTATACACCATATAAGTCTTGTTGTAAAGACTTTTTTCTGTGTTTTTGTGCTGTTTACCGCACAGACAAATTGTAAATTAATATCTTTAACTGTACATTATTATTTTATCACAAAACACCTATACTTTGCAAGTCTTTTGCGTAACATTTTGCACAATAAAACTTATTATTTTTTCCGCTTTATCAATAATATACAATCGTAATAAGTGAATTTTGTGAAATGTAACCAAAATGTAATATTGTTGTATTATAATTGCAATCTTATATTTTATTTCGCTATAAAAATAACGGACGCATTCGCGTCCGTTATTTTATTATTATTTTCAGAAATTAGTTTACAAATCTGTAAATAACGATTTCTTGTAGAGCACCCTTATCACAGAATCTTGCTATTGCATAATCACCTGTTTTTGTTTCAGAATCATATGGCTCAAGATCTGAAATCTCACTACCGTCTGTATCAATAGAAGCCTTACCGGTCTTTATATTGATTTCAATAGTATCCATAAGCTTTGATGAGTCGAATTGAAGAGTATTCAATGCACTTGCATCAATTCCAACCTTAGCCTCATCATCAAGATCTGATGAAAGCACTGCACCATATACCATCATATTACGAGCAATAAATTGGTTATATGCACCAAACGGTAGAGCATCGGCTACAGTCTTACCTTCATATACTTGTTTATACACATCATCTGCGTCAAGTACCAAGACAATTCTATCTCCACCATCATAAAGAATATAATCGCCCTCTGATAAGTAATCAGTCAATTTAGCACCAGATTGTGCATTCCAAATATCTGTTGTTGAATAGAACTTGCTACCACCCTGGTCTGCAATAATGCCGTTATTCTTACCCTTGTTATTCAACTTACCTAAAACAGCATTCTTTGTTGTTGTAAGAGATACTTCTGCACCATTAAAGTAACCATTGATTGTGTAAACTGTGTTGTCATCATCATCAACACCAGTTTCAATTTCATTAACGACCATTGTAGGATTGTTAGCAGCCGTATCAATATCCTTTACTGCTGCAAGAGCATCCGCACTTGAAGTAAAGTTGATAAGAATTGTAGGAACATTTGTATTTTCAAATTGACCAACAACGAAATCACGGCTTGAACCGTTTTCTCTTACCACATAAGAACCTGAATTTACTGTACCAACCTTATAGTTGTCTGCATTTTTCATATCTTCTGCAGTCTTTGGAACTGACATTTCAACAATACCGTCACCAATCTTATATCCGCCAACAAGACCAGATACAACCGAAGTACTCTTTAAGTTTGTTGGATTAATTCTAAGAGCCTTGTCATCAGAAACTGTTTTAGCATTAACTGCACAATATAATCTTGTAATATTGCCACTTGAATTAACTTTATACTTTACAAGTCTAATTGCAACATTTGCATCAGATGAAAGTTTCATAAATGAATTTGCACTTACAAGAGCTGAAATTGTTGACTTAGCCTCTTCTTTTGAAGAAAGTGTTGTAGCAGCTGTTGCTGTAGGAGCCCAGTAATCAACACTTGAACCAAGCTTATATTCAGCTGACTTACCGTCTTGAGTCATCATTTCAATAATGTAACCGCTACCATCTTCTGAATCATAGCCGTTCATAATCCAACCATACTTTTCGCCTGACTGAAGAACACTTCCGCCTGCTGATTCAATATAAGCTATACGACCGAACATATCTGTATAGAATGTTGATTGTGTACCGCTTACAAGATCGCCAACTGCAACGTTTGCAACATCGTACTTTGTACCGTTGATTGTAGCATAGCTCTTGTCAACCTTCTTTGAAATACCTGACGCCGAACCTGTAAAGCTTTCGCCTGTTACAACAACGTCAACAACTGTATCGTCAAGACTTCTTCTGATTGTTGCTACATCGTTCTTCTTTAGGTTTCTAAGTCTGATCTCGTTACCTGCTTTTGTAACAGAGATTGTTCTGTCTTCTGAATCGTCAAGTTTGATTGTTAGCGCCTTTGTATCGCCGAAGTTATCGTCATCTGCTACTTTACCTACGATTCTTTCGTCTGTTGCACTTGAAACTACCATTGTTTCATATGAATCTACGAATACAACATCAAATACATCGTCCTTGTCACTGTCTACAAGTCTGATACTGCCGTTTTCAGGAAGTAGTAAATCATTGATTGATTCGCCCAATTCAGCAAGTTGGCTGTTTGATATAATCTTACCGTTATATACGATTGATGCACCGGCACAGTTCTTTTTCTTGCTTACGCCTTCGATTTTGAATTTACCTTCATCTGTATCAAAGCCTTCAACTGTTTGAATATCATCAGCATCAGCCTTGAATGTTGTTGTCTTTGATGCGTCATATGTTACTGCAAGAACTTTTGGTGTAAGACCGCTGTTTTCCTTGTAGTAATATGTAATCTTTTGAGCAAGGTAATCTTCAAGACCTGTTAGGTCACAGTCAAATAGCTTAGCTTCATCGTCTTCATCTGAAACGATTTCGATTTGACCGTCTTGAACGTCTGTTGAAGATACGCTTGTCTTTGATGTAGCTGTAAGAACACCCTTCTTATCGATAACGTCAAACTTAGCCTTTGCCAATGTTCCGTTAGCTTTGTAAGTAGGAGCACCGTTCTCATAGCCGTTGATTTCCTTGTATTGACCAAGAAGTGCATTATACACCATCTTGATAACTACGCCACGGTCTGAGGCAACGTCTGCCGCACCCGGTGCGTTCTTTGTGATTTCAAGGTCTGACATACCTGCAACCTTGATATAACCGTTAGGATATCCGCCGTAATATTCAGCGTCATCCTGATAGTTCATAGCATTTACAAGCATTACACATACTTGAGCATATGTAACTTCGCCGTCAGGAACAAATGTTCCGTCGCCCATACCGCTGATGATATTAGCCTCTAAAGCTGTTTGAATTTGATCAGCAGCCCAGTGTGATGATGTTACATCTGTAAAACCGTTCTGATATGTAGATGTTGATGTTAAATCAAGCATTCTTAGAACGATTGATGCCATTTCCGCTCTTGTTACCTTTGAATCAGGCTTTACACTACCATCTTCATAACCTGTGATAATACCAAGTGCACTACATAGTGAAAGTGCCTTGTCATAATAACTGTCGTTATCATAGCTGCTACCAGATGTAGTAGGAGCAACTGTAGCTACAGGAGCCTCTGTTACAGCAGGAGCCTCTGTTGCCTCTGCACCGGCAGGAGCCTCTGTTGCCTCTGCACTGGCAGGAGCCTCTGTTGCCTCTGCACTGGCAGGAGCCTCTGTTGCCTCTGCATCGGCAGGTTTTTCTGTTGCTTCTGCAGAAGTTGTTACAACTGTTTCAGCGTTTGTATCTTCATCTGCAAAGCCGACAACGCCGACTGAGCCTACAAGCATTGCTGATGCCAAAAGCGCACAGATTAGTTTTTTCATCTTGTTACCCATTTGAATACCTCCATAAAATTTAAAAATATAATACAAATTGGATTTTTCCAATTTCTATTAACGAAAATCACAGACAATTATATAGCATTGTCAATACAATTAACAGTTAAAAATCAGTTATAATTGTCTAATTTAAAGACTATTTTCGGTTGTTTTTATAAATTCAACCTGCTTCATTTTTTTCTCTTGCCAACCTTGCAAATTCCCTGTACTCCAGCGGAGAAACTCCGGTATATTTTTTAAATACCTGACTGAAATATTGTGAATTTGAGCCGTAACCGACTTTTTCTGCAACTTCGTAAATTCTGTCCTTTTTACCCTCTATTATGAGATCTTTCGCCATTTCCATACGTTTTTCCATAACATAATGAGAAAAATTCTTGCCTGTTTCTTTCTTAAACAGTTTTCCAAGATAATCGACATTCGTATATAATATCGTTCCGGCAAGCCATCGCAGTGAAAGATTTTCATTTTCGATATTCTCATCGATTATGTTAATCGTATCACGAATAAGCGAACTGTATATTTTGTTAGATTCCGGTGCATTGGCTTTTGCGATTTCAAAACCGTTCTGTTCAATGAAAGATTTAATCTCACTAAGCTTTTTAGCCGCTTGAACAGAAACAATTCCTTTCATATACTTTTCGATTTTTTCAACACTGCAACAACGAATTATGCAGACATAAAGCTCTAAACAATACGTTTTTGCAACCGCCGGAGTCGGCATAGCCTTTTCAAGTGTTTTAAAAAATCCGCTCAAAAGCATTTTCAGCTTTTCCATATCACCGGTTTTTACGGCGTGTTCAATAGCGCCGTATTCAGCTTGTACACTAACAGCATTTTCGTTGATTTTAATATCGTTTTCATACAAAATCTCGCAACTGTCAGAGTAAAACGAATATCCCATACATCTTTTCAGACGTTCGTATGATGCAGGTGCATCAGCTATTGACGCAATCTTGCTGTATACCGCCATAACATCATACCCATAGCACGCTTTCATAGTATTATGAATTTTCTCAAGTACCGATGTAATCTCTTGCTGTTCCAATAATGTTGTTATAAGAAACAAATGATTTTTTATTGTTGTGCTTAATAATAATCTATCTTCACCGATGTACTGCTCAGAAGTGTTTTTTAAGAAGAATATATCTTCATCTTCACTTTGCTGTGCCGGTTTAATGATTATCATTCTTGTTTCAAGCATACGGTCTACGCCAAACGTCTTACAATATATATTGAATATTTCATATGTATCGCCCGTACCAAGAATGTATTCTCTAAGAAATTGTTCTTTGATAATAGGCTTAACTCTGTCCGCCTCGGAAATAACCATTTTTTCAAAATTGCCTTTGTTTCCGACATCAGAATTATGTATATCATTCAACTTATACATAGACACCTCTCCCTTATAGGCACTTTCTCGCACTATACATTTTATATTATATACTGTTTTTCTTATAATTTCAAGTAAAAAATTTTAACAGAAAGTTCTTTGATTGTTCATAATAGATTATTTTGTACTTTTCCTATATTTAATCACTATATCTTGTCTTTGCGGGAGAAAAATTTTTGTAAAAAATTTATGAATGTATGTTGTTCTTTATACCGTTTGTTTAGCTTTTGATGAATACTGTTGAATTTTGTATTAATATGATAAAAAAATCGACCTCCAAATTATTATTTTTAGAGGTCGGTTCATTCTTATTTATTACTTTTTTATATTCTTTACATATGTATACGGTTGTTGACGGCTGTTCCATATGTAAATATTCATATCGGTATATGTCTTGTTGCTTAAAGATACTTCCGCTTGTAGATTGCTTAAAGTTGCCTTTTTTACTTCAACAATCTTTCCGTTGTTTCTAAATGCCACATAAACCGTCGCATTGCTAATGTTGTCATCTACATTAAGCATTATCTTTAACTTCCCGCTTACAATCTGCGTACTAACCTTGTCAGCTGAATATATAGTTGACGGCGTTGCGCTGTTGTAGTGAATTGTTGCATTAAGCAAATCATCATTATCACCATGATAATCATCAGCAGCAATATCTATTCTTTCCCATTCTTCCCTTGTGCCTGTATAATATACATCTTTTAAACTGCTACAATTTTTAAATGCATCTATACCTATGCTTATTACACTTTTAGGAATTGTTATACTTGTCAGACTGCTACAATACGAAAACGCAAAATCGCCTATACTTGTTACGCTATTCAGAATTGTTATACTTGTCAGTCCACTACATTCCGAAAACGCAGAATCTCCTATGCCTGTCACTCCATTGGGAATTGTTATACTCGTCAAACTGCTGCAACCAGCAAATGCATAATTGTCTATACTTGTTACGCCGGTTGGAATATTAAATATCTTATCAGTTTTTCCTATTGAATATTGTACCAGTTTTGTTTTATCAAGATTATATAAATTCCCATCTAATGAAGAATAGTATTTATTTTTATCATCGACTTTTATGTTCTCTAAACTACTGCAACCGGCAAATACATATTCACCTATACTCGTTACGCCATTCGGAATTGTTATACTCTTCAGACTTTTACAATAGCTAAACGTCCTATAAGCTATGTTTGTTACGCTAGTTGGAATTGTTATGCTCGTTAGACTACTACAGCCATTAAATGCATATTTACCTATACTTGTTACGCTATCTGGGATTGTTATACTCTTCAGACTGCTACAACCCCAAAACGCAGAATCGTCTATACACGTTATACTATTCGGGATTGTTATACTTGTTAGACTGCTGCAAAAGTTAAACGCAGAACTGCCTATGCTTGTTACACTATTTGGGATTGTTATACTTGTCAGACTTCTACAATCACTAAACGCAAAACTGCCTATGCTTGTTACACTATTCGGGATTGTTATGCTTGTTAGACTGCTACAACCACCAAACGCAAAACCGCCTATACTTGTTACACTATTTGAAATTGTTATGTTTGTCAAGTTACTACAACCATCAAACGCATATGTGCTTATGTTAGTTACCCCTTTCTCTATGACTATATTTTTAATACTTTTTCTATTTGAGTACCACGAAGCAGGCCGATAATCTTCCCTATCGTAATCTTTCATTTTCCCCGTACCACTGATTGTCAGCGTACCGTTATCAAGCGTCCATGTCAAATTGTCGCCGCAAGTGCCGCTTGTTGCCGCACTTGCTATAATCGGCATAAATGATACCATCATAGAAAGTACAAGTACCACACTTAAAATTCTTTTTTTCATTTGTCATTCCTCCTAAGAAATATAGTTTTGTAAATTAAAAAATGTGCCGCGGCATAAAACCAAACGGCACATAAAAACGCCTGCTTTGATTAAATGCTGCGACACATCTACAATTTAACTAAGCATTTTAGTATAAACAGTAATGACAAATAAAGCATATAGCGTTTTTTACAAAACTATATACCAAAATACTTATACTATAAAATTGTAGATTGTCGCAACTTTAGTATATCATATTTTATATTTTTTGTAAAGAACAACAAAGAAAAAACGGCAGTTTTTTACACTGCCGTTTCCTATCTCCATAAATATTTTTCTAAATCAATTCTATCGCCGTCAACCTCAACGCCCTCATTTTCAAGCCGTTCCTTTTGAACGTCAATGCCTCCGAAAACATACATCGGTGCAAGTTTCCCCTCACGGTTTACCACTCTGTGACAAGGAACGTTTACAGGATCGGTATTCGCGTGTAGTGCATTCCCCACCAGTCGGCTGAGTCGTATATTCCCCAATCTCATCGCTATGCACCCATATGTTGTAACTTTCCCTTTCGGTATCTGTGCTACTATATCATACACTTTTTCATAAAAATTTTTCATTATCAATCACCGAATTTATTATACCACGACTGACACGATATTTCAATTATATCAATATTATAAAATCTTCCAAAAGATATAAAATATTGCTCAGTTCACATTCAGAAGCGATTGTATTAATTGCAAATTATTTTTCAGGTTGCACATTTTCAGCATTTTTCATTGCAAACAATGTTTGTTTAACGCTACCGTTTATTTAAACATATAAACAACAAACATTTAAACCAAAGATAGCATTTTACAAAAAAGACAAATAAATAATTTTTCTACAACAAAAAACGGAACAAATATCTTGTTCCGTTTATGGCTCCTCCAGCTGGGCTCGAACCAGCGACATCATGATTAACAGTCATGCGCTCTGCCAACTGAGCTATAGAGGAATATCTCTTTAGCTTTCGCTAACTTTTTCTTTAAACACCAAAGATAACGACTTTTGTCGTTATCTTCAGCATTCTTTCGTTCCGGCAACTTTCTACTTTCCCAGGCAGTCACCCACCAAGTATCATCGACGTTAAGGAGCTTAACTTCTGTGTTCGGCATGGGAACAGGTGGTTCCTCCTTGCTATCGTCACCGGATCTTCTCTTTTGAGGTCATACCCTCAAAACTAAACAACATAACTTCACAATGCGTTTTCTCTAATTTCTTATCTTTCTCGTTCCTAACCTTTGATGTAGCGATACATCTGTATTTTAATCTGTTCTTGCTTTTTATGCTCAAGCTTACGCTTGTATGTACTTCGCATTGCCTTTCGGCAACCAGTCGCTCCTCGCAATTCTTTGAATTGCTTCTGCTCCTTTGCTTTCGTACATATTCGCATTTTTATCTGCTCCGCAGATTAAAATGCTTGGTCAAGCCCTCGGACTATTAGTACCGGTCAGCTACATACATTACTGCACTTCCACCTCCGGCCTATCAACCATGTAGTCTTCATGGGTCCTTACTAGCCTACGCTATGGGAAATCTTATCTCGAAGGGGGCTTCACGCTTAGATGCCTTCAGCGTTTATCCCGTCCGTACTTAGCTACCCTGCTATGCCCTTGGCAGAACAACAGGTGCACCAGCGGTACGTCCAACCCGGTCCTCTCGTACTAAGGTCAGCTCTCCTCAAATTTCCTACGCCCGTGATAGATAGGGACCGAACTGTCTCGCGACGTTCTGAACCCAGCTCGCGTACCGCTTTAATGGGCGAACAGCCCAACCCTT
>OGZV01000019.1_pt1 | contig 153211 bp, 149 predicted proteins | sample 1576861 | NCBI WGS metagenome assembly OGZV01 (sample SAMEA3541501, study PRJEB24748) | human gut metagenome | biome: human gut; feature: human-associated habitat; material: faeces | place: China | collected 2012
TACCTGACTCTGTGCGAAGAGACCCACAAGGAACCGGAGCGGGCGTATAAGGGCATACTCCACTTTTTCAAGCTATAAGTATCATTATCCCACATAGGAGCACCATCATTTCCGGCAGGTAAATCTGTACAAGGTAATGTTTTACCATCACCGGCACTGTAAAATTTGGATTCAGATATATTTATTCCTATTATTGCCTGTACACCAACAGTGGACGTCCTTGCAGTGGTATCGAGCTCACCGTTTTGATTTTCAGCACAGATACTCAAGTATTCTTTTACAAAGCACTCGGTCTCTATATTATTAATCAAAAGCAGATTTAATCCTGTACCATTTGTTGCAGTATTAGCTATTGTTGATTCATTGGTAGTATTAGCACTTGAATTTGTCCATTGATCCTGTCCGCTATTCAGTCCATTCCAAAGTGATGAAATACTCAGACTCATATTTAAAGAGTTCTGCTGATAACTTGCCCGCTCTACCAAACTTCTTAATTGAAAACTTTCATCATCTTCTGTACTAAAACTAAAAGCCGCGATACCAACACCTAAACAGATTGGTATCGCGGCTATTGCACCTAAAAGCTTATTCCTCGACTTTTTATATTTTATTACTACCTTCATATAATTTACCCTATTACGTATTTATCACGTGTAGCAAATGCTTTTAACATATCTTTTGGTAATACTGATTTTAAGATTAAACTATCTTTATCATTACCAACATCGTAAGAAACTGCAAAGCAATTATTGTATGCTCCATTTTTATTGTCATGAATCTTACGCATATACCCCTCTATATCACCACAATCGTAATCACTCACCAGTTTCTTAATATCATAGGTATTACTTAACCCTATTATCTTCGTTGTTATATTACTTTTAATTGCAGCAAATGCTTTCTCATCTAACGTGCTGATTGCATTCATTAAAAGGAAAACTGTTAAATTGTTTGATCTACTGCCAGTAACGTCCGCACTTATATTTCGAACAAAAACATCCATACTACCACAACGCTGTAACTCCTCATAAAATGCTGCCTGATGAAGTCCTTGTTGCTTCCTCATAAAATGTTTTCTACTATCCAGACACCTTGACATATAAACTCTAATATTATCAATCATATCTAAAGATTCGCCGACATTCTTATTAAAGTTGTAGATTATTAAAGGTGTATTAAGTACATCTGCAACTGTCAATTCATTTTTAAAAGCTGCACTGTATCTTCCCTCGCCCATTACAAAAGTTGAGCTCCTTACTTTTATCAATCTACATATCTTTCTCTGTTGTTCTGTGTAAGTCTTTGAGTATTCCAAAGTACTTAACACTTCAAGTACATCACTGTACTGAAAATTTCTTGTTCTTGTAAATGTTTTTGGATTAGTTTTGACAATACCAGCTGTATTGTAGACTTTCTCAACTGCTTGATTAAGAATACTTCGCAGATCAGATACATTCCCCTCATTTGGTTGTAGATTCGTACAAACTTCGAAAAAGCCTACGGTATTCATTATTGCCCGATCGTAGGCTTCCACGCTATTCTTCACTGTACAGTTCAAATCATCCAATCTCATAAGATTAACAAATCTTGCACTGTCACCACTCATATCAATCTCTAAAGTATCAACATATTGCTTAAGCTTTGACCATTCCCCACCTTTTATATCTGTTACTGAACAGTGTACACCAAAGCTAATCAATGAAACTGTCATGGCAAAGGAAAGCATCGTTTTACCACATCCTGATTTACCTTCTATAAGAATCACCTGAGCTGCACCAGCACTTGTAAGATCTAGTCTAAACGGCAACTTTGTATCCCAATCTACACCTATCATAACACCTTCCTTACCAACCAACCCTTTAGTAACTGTTGGCATAAAAGATGCAACATTCTCCTGAGACATAAGCATTGTTCTAAACTTACCTGGCTTCTCCTGCATATAAGCTGCTGGACAAAAGTTATCCAGATACTGCCCGACATTACCCTTAACTCTACGAATAACTATACCCAAGCCTTGTAACATTCTCTCCAAGTCCTTGCTGTACTTATTCATATCATCTTTACTTTTACACGACGCCTGTATAAAATAGTAAGTATTGCTAAATGTTTTACCATCCGCAACTGTTCTATGCACATACATATAAGAGTCATACGCATCTCTTATACTATTCAATGTTTCAATATTTATACGAAACTTACCACCATCAGCTCCTCGCTCTTCCAATCCTGTTTCTTTGTCAATATCAGACAATGAATCAAATATCTCTCTGTATTTATAAAACTGATCTGCTGATGCTCTCATATGTCTCTTAAAAGAATCTGAAAAAACTTTTACATTCACCGGGGAATTATACAAATGTATTATTGTTGTTACGGATGGATGTATATCATGCATTTCTGTACGTATTAACTGCGTTAAATTCTTATCGAAATGTACTGGTACACCAAGCACCATCCAAGCTTTTGTGATATATTGATTTGTCAAATACCTGTCAAAAAGTGGACGTATCCCAAGTAGAGAAATTTTATCTCTATTTATCAATCCACCACCACTTATCAGGTTTGCAAAGTATTCTGCATACAAATCTGTCAATTTCATCAAATTCACCACTCTTTCACATAATTATAAAAGGGAGATAGTGATCTTTAAGTAATCACTATCTCCCTGATTTTACACACTGAGAGTCTACTCTCATTCAAAATTTAAAATGGCGAAAGTCTAATCTGATTTGCTTCCCACTAACACAATCAATTATGATTCCGTTATCTACTGTCACTAAATTGTCTTTAAATACTCTAACTCTTTCAATATCAAGAGCGTCACCTGTTTCCATTTTACTCGTCAAGAAATTAAATAATTCTTCCTCAATGGATTCCTTTGTAACTTCTTTTACAATCTCAAATCCATCATGACAGGATCCGGTTTCTTCAGACAGCCAATCAGAAATTTCTTCCATTACAATCTTCTCTATTGCATTGATATTTTTATCAATGCAATTATTCCCTCCATGTGAAAATTTGGATTCATATTTCATTTCGGTACAATTTATCTAGCCAGTTATTCATATTACGACTTTCAAAATACTCAACCAAGAAATCTTCTTGCCTTTTAGTAATTGTCTTACTACAATCTCTTGTCACAGAAAAATTATATCTATAGGGATTATGGAGCAGAATGAATCCCATTTTACATAACACGTCACCTGGCTCTTCGTTAATCTTCAAATCAATTTTTCCATTTTTGTATTGTTCTAATAAATATTTACTCGCCCATGCTTGATGTTCCCCAAAGTCAGCAGGATAAAACTTTCCGTTAGGAGCAAGCCAACCAAAATCCTGATTTATAATCTCTTTTAATTCGTTGTTTTTACACGAAACTATTTTGTTTCCAATGATTTTCTTTCTGCCGCTTATTACATCCCACGCATCAGAAGCATATTGATCTAAAATGTCGCCCAAGCTTATCATCCCTTTCTTGAGAATTTTTCCGTTTCATTCTATATTTCCTATTGCATTAACATAACATTCATGAAATACTGTTGTTGCATTGTATTCATATTTCATAGCCAGTTGGTCCTATCAAAAAAGCTACTTTCTGCTTACCAAACTTTGCATACACTCTACCACTCTTTTACCTATATTGTTTGGCCAAACATAAGCTTCTTTATACTCATATCGAACAAAATCATTAACATTAACAAATTTTACTGCCTCTAACAACGCTGCTTCTTTTTCAAGTATACTTCCGACTGGTATCACCTTTCTATTGTCAGCTTCATCACAATCTCCAGGTAATCGCCACTCACTTTCAGGATACAAATCTGTTGAAATATAAGCAGTTGTTAGAACTACAGTATCCTCGCTCAAACCTTCAAGGTACCTATTCCACTGACAAATCCTATCAAACTCGCTACCTATTTGCTCTTGCTGTAGCATAAGTATTTTTGCATTTGTAATCCCTAAAGACTGTAATATCTCTTTTACATCATCCCGAAAAAGACCATTTATATTCGTCAAATTATAAATCATAATTTATCTCCTTATCATATCAAAAAATCTTTTTGCGTTTTCACTGTGTAGCACACAGTGCTCAAAACTAAAGAAATATGTTAAGATCATTTCATAAATCACTTCTATATCCCAATTAGTTAGTTTACTAAAATCATCTCCGTAAATTTTATGTACTACACATGACACACACATCGCTACATCATCATTATCTACTATCTTAAAATCATACGACTTCTCTAAAAATTTAAGCTTATTTTCTTTGAAGTAAAATTCTGCTGTATGATATAACCTGCTCTGGCGCCTTGTATGCAGCACGCTCTCTGCACATCTGCTCGTATTCTTCCTGTGTCAGCCACATGTTCGAACCTTCCACCTGTACCATGCCTATATGATTTTCCTCTATGTACTCATTCCAATCAGGCATTGGTTCATTTGCCCATGCGATAAACACACCTACAAACACACCTACTCCAACCATCACGGCTACTACATCTCCTGCCATGCGTTTCAGTTCTCTTTTCAGAACCCTTTTCTGTCTTATGCTGAGTCTCAAATCGTCATGCACCTCCTGCTTACTTTTCGACTGCCTCCAGTCTCTTTTCTTTCCTGTTGTAAAGGATCAGCTCTTTGTCATCCTCTGAATGGAGCATATAGTCATCTGAGTTCATTCCATTCTTGATCAGTAACTCTTTCTGATTCCTTGTCAGTTTCTTTGGCTGTTTCATATACTTTCTCCTTCATATCGACTTTAAACATTTGCCTTCACTCATTTTCTTGAATCCTTAGTTTCATGGCTCTATAAGTTTCATATTCTCTTTTCTTCTTTCTCTTCAACTTCCTTTCAAAAATCGATCATTTCATAATGTTCATCTTGTAAACTCATCAGAATTAAGAATGATCGTAAAAGATCTGTCATTCACAGTGATATTACTAACGGCTTCATTAACATTTAATTATATATTTGCATTTTTCTCATAATTGTTATGATTTTTTCTGACTACAGCAATCGCATACACACAGCATAGAACCTTGCTAGAATTATGTTGATTTTTCAAGCACCCCAAAAAATAAAAAGAGGTGAGAAAAATCCCACCTCTTTCGTAAACCGCCTAAAACACATATCTCTGAGCTCCATCACAGAACACTGCCATGTATTTCTACTTTACTTGTCTAAAATCTAATCACTGCTTTAGCTGCTTCTTTACCATACCAGAACTTTGTTTGTTTCTCCGATACTACTGCCACTGACATACTTCTACCTGTATCTTTTGAAAATTGTGCACTTTTCTGATTTAGTGCTTCAAGTAAATCATCTCTGTTTTCCAAAACAGCTTCCATTAATCCTTCTTTGTACCCAGTTATCTGTAGTAATTTACAAATCTGAGTTCCTCTGACATTGTGCTTCACAAGTGCTCTATAAAACGTATAGCGTCTACTATCGTTGCACATCTTTAAAATTTCGTATGCCTCGCTATTACCCTCTGCTAAGATAACTGGTAGCTCTTCATCTTCCACTTTGCTAGTATCCACTCTTCCAAATTTATCTAACCCGTATACCATTTCGGCTGCCTTGCTTGCAACACCTAAATAGTCATCAACTATACCTAATTTGCTGTCCAGTGCACGGAGCTGTTCATTAGTTAAAAGCGTACAAAGTTTTTCAGTAACTTTTACAGTATCCTGATCAAACTCAAATCTACTGCACTGATGCTTTTTGTAAAGATCCTGCTGTGTAAAACAATTACTAAATTCTATTTCCCCCACATTACACACCTCCTAGTATCTTCTTCCAACATTACTTTCTTTTATCTTATGTATTACACTTACTCCTGGCTTATATTTATTACATTTCTGACAGTATGGAGTATAATCCGCTTCCCTAACCATTGAAATAATTTTGTGCATACGAACAAACACATTATTTTTCCAGCTACGGTCAAAAGTTTTCCACACATCTTATCTTAAAATGCCTTAAGCGTCTTAATCTCACCAGTCGTTTCTTCAGTTTTATTCACAAATTCATTTACTGCTTTCTTAATAGTTTCTACTGCATTCAAACACATACAGATTTCATCATCGCTTTCATAAAAAGATTCCTGAATACAGTAATCTGCTGTGTATTTTGCTACTCTCATAACCTTTTCCCAATCACATTGGAACTCCGGCACGTTTGCCACTATAAAAGCTTTCAAATCAAATAATGACAGTATATTAACTTTTCCATCGACAAGTCGATCTTTTTTATCAGCATACTCAATTAAGCCAAGCATATAAAATCTGCATGTTTCTTGAAATAAACATGTAAAGCTAACTAACTGATTGTCTTCATCATACAATCTTTTAAACACATAATACATTCTATTTGCTAAATCAAAATGATTCTGTTTATCGTCTTTAATCTCTACATTCATAAATTACCTCCAATTAGTAAAGGCTGTGTATGAATTAATACACAGCCTTTTGACTTTAAGTTCTATTTATTTTTTATATTCGTTCCCAAAGTAACACTTTGTCTTTCTCAAAGTTTTGATTGAATACTCTTGATAATGAAACATCTTGATTTTCCTGTTTTGTGTAGATATTAACCTCTGGCAAGGTGTAGTCATCATTCTCAGCATCATATCTCAATTTCGCCAACTCTGCATGTGTCAAAGATCTGGTAACTTCTACTATTAAATCGACATCTGAATTATATTTCTCTTCCACACGTGCACAACTACCATATAAGTAAATACGTTTCACTACACTACTGTACTTTTCAGATTTTAATACATTTACTGCCTTATTCAGCACTTTAGCATGTCTCACTGTCATATCACCAATCCTCAAAAACTTTTTTCTTTCTTTATAGTGCTATTTTGTCTGCTTTATATATTATTTCTTCTTTCTGCAACTGTTCTATATACTCTCTTAAATCAGGATTTTCCAGTTTTTCATCCGGATCCGGTAATTCATCTAAAGAAATATTTTTAAATGGGATTTTTCTATAACCTATTTCATTTTTTACTTCATCTGCAAGAATAATATCATACCCAGAATCCTTGAAAGCAGATAATACACTTATCTCATCTTTCATCATGCTGATCAACAGTCTTTTTTGAACTGGTGTGATCATCCAGGAAAATTTATCAATCACATCTACACACTGACACAGAAAATATCTTTTCTTATCGTCCCTGCAAACAAAAATCATAGGAATATTATCAAACAAAAATAAAACTTTTTCTATTTCCAAATCTCCATATTGAGGTACACTTTTAAAATAAATCATATTTACACCTCCTCTGACTAATGAAATTTTTAAATACTTTTTCCACTTCACCTTTAAAATCCACCAGTCTACATGTAACTTATCAGAATAATCCTTCTCCCGTTCAATAGTTATTTGCACCAATCCATTCGTTGTCCTACCCTGTAAACTAATCTGATGTGGATATATTTTCTTTTTCAAGCATTTAACAAATTTCTCACACGGCTTCTTATCTAAATATACGAATGTTGAATATGTTCCTACTTTGATCTTTTAACAACTCTTTCAACGACCCAATTGTTCTATCAAGATACCAATGATCCACAAACTCATACTGTCCAGTGTAAGCCTTTTCATTATCAGCAGTTACAAATATTTCTGAATCATTATAAGTAATCATAACTATTTCGGTTGATCTGACAACATTACCTGTTTCAGTGTCAAAACCGCGAACGCTCATCCCATATTCAGTATCCCCAATACAACATCTTAAAAGCTTCATTATTTTCACATTACCATTTGCTGTATGGACTTGTATGTACTATCCCGCCTAATGTGACTGTCTGCCAGTTGCACTTTTCATTTATTTTTCTCTTATCCGGTACTACCTGCTCGAATAACTCAGAAGTGCCGTCCTCGTACACTATCGCACCACTTATTGTGGTTTGAGCACTACATTGTAAGGCTCCCACATAAAAAATGAGGGTCGCTAAAATAGCTACCCTCCCTGCTAAACTAACTGCATCAAATCTCTTCACATTCCACCCCATTCATACGCAAAAACTCAGCAACTATCAATCTGTGACAGAAATCTCCCTTTTTACACCAACAGCACAGTACATCGTCATTTTCTAACTGATCAAATATGCTATCCCTATTAATTATCAGCTGTCTTGTGTATCTTTTCACGTATTCAAGTTCCGCTTCTCTCCGCTCTCTGCTACCAACTTTTGTGGTTTTTATCAGCTGTATCAAATCCCAACTTGGAAACAGCTCCGGAATACTCTTCTTTATCACTGCCCAACTTGGAGAAGTTTTTGAAATCTGTACAGCAGGTCTGCCTCTCCTGCTTGAATAATTACTTACGTATACTCTCATTTTTCACCTCTAAAACTCTATCCGGTCAGATCTTGTACTGTGCTAGTTACCATTTTAATGTGTCATTAAACGAAGTTTAATGATGCTGAAATCATCTGCATAGATAGAACGCCGCAATACCGCAGCTCATACTTTAAAAAGCTGACGCTTTCTTAACTTTATCAGAATTGTTTTCACCCAGTATATCGATGATAAAATTTGCCGGCTTGTTTGCTACAAAATTGGATACAACCTGAAAATTCTTTCCCTGACCAATACACATAGAACTTCTAGCATAGTACAAAAATCCCATATGTGTCCAAGCGTAATAAACACCATCAAGTTCATTTTCAATCTTTGCAGCATCTGAAAAAATCTTAGTTTCCGCTGCAAACACATTCTGATCCAGCTCCCTATAAAAATCGGCAATACCCTGTAACACATTTTCATAAGATCGTGGCATATAAGTCATATAATAATGCATGGTGCGCAGTATAAACGCACGACCCGCAATAGTATCATCAAAAAGTCTGCATAACTGAAAACTTTTCCATTTAATAAAGCATTTCTCGTCATCTTCGGATTCAAAACTATCGATCTCTTTCTGATAATAACTACGTGTGAATTTTTCACACGTATGTTCAAAACTACCGTTATAATTTGATAAGTTATTCTGAAGTTCATTCAAAAAATTATAATAAACCTCGTAATATTTACTATTCACACCCTTTGAATTTATAAATAAATTCAAAGCTCTCCAATCAGAATAAAACTTATTTTTCTTCAGCCATTCCATATACTTTGAAAACTTATATGGTGCCCATCTACCAAAGCTAAGTGGATTCCACTCTACACCTCCAAAATTCTTACCTGCAAGTTTTGAATTAAGCTGATTACATGCACCCAGCATCTCATCTGCATCTTTAATCTGTTCAGTCATCTCAACACTTTTAAACATACCTCTCATCCTTTCTTGAAAATTATACCTGGCAAACTACAGTTACCAATTACTATAAACTTTTGTTTAGGTTTTTCAGTCGTGAGTATCCAGTCAACTAATCTCTCTTCATCCCTATCATGTTCTTCATAGTCAGCAACTGTTAAACACCTGATATCCTCGTCACAATAAATTACACCGTTCATAGTATCTTTTACTAACTTTATCTGCCCCGGCATAGGTCTACTTGTATCAATTATTTTATAGAACCTTCCCTTTACTTTTACGGTTTTGTCTTGAAAGCAGTAATTAGCTTGTCCATAACCTTCCAATAGTTTGTGTAGCTCATCTAGATTCAACGTATCTGTATATTTCTTTTCATCCTCAGGACTGCTTCTTAAACGTATTACATACCTGCAAGCTGTAATAAATGCACGTCTGTCTAGCCTGTATAGTCTCTCCAAGTACTGTAAATCACACCATCCTATATCATGCAATTTCTGCTCTGATGTATCTCTTAAACACTTTGTCGTGTTATGCTTTCCTGTGTACGCGTACCGTATAGCATGCCTAGCTAGATCATTTAACCACCGCACATCCTCTGGACCATCAACGGTCGCAAGTATATTCTGAAATAGTGAGTATCCATCTTCATCCAATAGCAAATATTCTTTTATTCTACTTGTTACTGTTTCCTGCGCTTTTCTGTCTTTAACATTTCCAAATTTCTTAACAATGGAATTAATATGATTCTTGATTTTCTGACGCCTATGCTTCGATAATGTGATCTTATCTGGAGTTATATGACATCCAAGAAAATCGACTTCTTCATATCCTTGCCAGAATTTCTTTTCATTAATTGACAAGTCATACTTTGCAAGTGCTTCTTTCAACCTTCTAAATGGTTCATCAACATCGTCAGCTATCAACAGAATATCATCGCTGTATCTGGCGTAGTAATCTGTGCACTTCTGCATACTCTTATCAACATCTACCAAAATTAAATTTGCAAGTATCGATGAAAATGCGCATCCCTGACACAATGACTTAAAATGCTGCACTATCACACCATTCTCAATAATCCGATTGTCACTGTAAAATCTCTTCAATACTTCTGTTAAACCGTCATTGAATGACATAGCATCCAGTAACTCTATAATTACATCTTCTGGAACAGAGTCAAAGTACTTACTAAGATCTATTTTTACCACATGCTTCCCTGCTAATCTTTGTTGTACTTCTCTTACAGTCTTTCCAACGCTAATACCAGTTCTGTAAGCAAAGCACCGATCACTCATACTACTGCTGTACATCTCATAGTAAATCTGCGTTATAAAAGCCATATTTATTCTATCTTCATCTGATAAAATAAATATGGCTCTTTTTCCACCATCATCTTTTGGTACATATTTTTTCACAGGTGGTGCAAACTCATAAGTTCCATTAGCTAATCGCTGCTCAACTTCAAATCTTTTGAATTTGCCATAGTATCGTGCTATAACACTTTTACTAATTGATCCCTTGTCAAGAGCCTTCTCGACTACTCTTGCCCAAATACCATCCAAGAACTCATCGCTTAATTCAAAACTACGAATTTGCATACAACCTCCGTTCTTCCCCTTTGTAACTGAATATAACAATATACTCCACATCATGATCTTTCTTCACTGTGAAATTTACTACATCCTGCTTATAAACACCATCGATCTCATAGTAAACTGGCAACATCTCCACTTCATCTGTTGTTCTTCTCAAACAGCTGTAATGGTGGATACCACCTGTTGCATGATCTACAATCGTGTATGACTTACCTACCTCAAACTCTTCCATATTCATACCACCTTAATATTCAACATCCACTAATACAGGATGAGTCAAACTCATTGTGTATGCTGTCTTGACATGCTTTAGAATATTATCAACATCTTTATCAGTTAAAGATAAAAGCTCTCCCTCATCATCAGTATCACCAGCAACTATCAAATTACCCACAAGCATCGGTTTTCTCTCTGTATCAATTGCAGAGACAATTATATTCTCTTTCAGAAGACCCTCATCATCACAGATTATATTGTAGTATTTCCCTCCAATACATCTTTTCACGATATCAATTACATCGCAGTCTATCAGCCTGTAGTAATCCTTCAAACTATTAGCCATTTTAACACTGACATTGTTATTTTTTACATCAATCAATAAACCTAGCATATCTTTCTACCTCCAATCTACTTATTTATAACTTGTGTAAAATCTGACACGGCTTCAGTGCCTTCTATTCAGACTAATTTTAATTTGAATTTCACATTAAAAAATGAAGTTCCAGATTTGGAACTCCATTTTTACTAATCTTTATCAAAAGCTACCACTTTTCTTGCACCCATTTCAATCTGCTTCTTTTCTTCTTTTCTTTTCTTCTTGTCTCCATAAGATCTTTGATATATTCACACATATCAATTGCAGGCTTATTGATTACTTCAGATGCACGCTCTATATAAGTCATTAAATCAAAATTACTTGTGGCGCTAGACAGAACTTCAGAAATATACACGGGACTCAGAGGTGAATACTTTATGCTCTTTTACATCTGTTCCGCTTCTGGCATGAGTGGAACAGATGTAAGAACTGGAAGTTGCAGATATCTGCTTAATCAGCAGACACTATTTAAGACATAAAATAAGAGCCACTTTTAGTAGCTCTTTATCTTAATCTCTCTTTCTTAAAATGCTGTTAACTTGTTTAACTCAGCTTTTTGATTAGTATTACTCTCCACAAACAAAATTAACTCTTTGCAAACACTGATTGCTTCCTCAACATCTGCTGCCAGTGGTATAAAAGAATCTTTATATCTACTTTCTGTCTCCCACGAATTGTAAACATAAGATTTCAAACGGACCTTTTCCAGTACTGGATCATGGATATTCATCTTATCTATTTTGTTTAATTGTGCATTTAAATCATGAGTTGTTACATATCTCTCACCATTCATTTCAATCAAGTATTTCAAAGCAAATTCCATTGATTGCTATAAATCAAAGCAAGTTAAATCCACATATGCATCATCATAATTACGTTTATCCCAATTACTTTTTGCGGAAGATAAACGTGCGCTACTTCTACTTAAAAGTTTACTCATATTATTTTTAATCCTTCCTGAAGATCTTCATAAATCCTATCCTCTTCTGTAACATGATCGCCCCACAAAACATCACAATCCCAATCAGTTGCTTCTTGTACTAAAATATCTATTTCATTACGTTCTATATTAGTACACTGCTTCGTCACATAAATTGCAAGATCAAGATCGCTCTCAATATTACACTTCATACTAATAGAACTTCCAAATATAATAACTGATTCTACAAGCTCTGACTTACTTAGTAAATTGTATATTTTTAAGACTTCACGCTGTTTTAAAGGATGAACTCTGGACATATCAAATTTATCTGTTTCACATCCTTTTAAAACATTAAATTTCGCTTTTGTCATTCTGCAGCGTTCTTCCCATGTTAAATAATCCATATCAGTCACCTCCAATTAATATTATCAAATTTACTTTTTGATTTCAATACACCATCCTTTCATCACATTTTTATAAACGATTCATCATTTTTATTTGCTTTAAACAACAAGACTATGTCATAATGATATTCGATTTTCAACCTTTTTATAAAATGATTTAACAATCTGTCGTGCACTGACTTAATCTGTTACTGCCTTGATAATTCAATCGCTATCATATCAAAATTAATTATGATAGTAAATTTACATTATTAACATTTTACCCTTAGTGTACATTTTTTCCATTTCATACATTTTTCATTTCCTGTGCACTTTGCGCTTAGTGACCAAACTAATCACATTGACTACTGTAATCATAATATTCATAGTATCTATTCTATCTATATTGTACATAAAGCCTACAAAATACTTAATGATTATTTTAACCATATATTATTTTATATTTACTTAGCATTTAATAGGCACATCAATCACATCATTTACAATAAATAGATTTATCATTGTATATCTTTATTTCTACTATCATAATTTATTTTGATAGTTATTTTACATTTTTAACATTTTATCCTTAGTGTATATCTTTAACATTCTATACTTCTTTACCATTTCATATATCTAGCATACTTAAAACATTATAGGCATTTTAAACACAATGACTACATTAATTAAGTAAGTTACAGAACATACAACAAGCAGTAAATACTTAGTAAGCAAATAGATTATAAAATCTATATCGCTAACAAAGACCATAATAGACATATAATTCAAAATACTAAGATAGTACCATAAATCTATACTTGGTACATAAAACAATTTGAACAGTCTGCAAATATAAGACACTAATGTTTTAATACTAGCAAATTATATACTAGCAAAATTAAGCACATCATACATTTCATACACTCTGAACATTGTAATCATTTAACTAACTAAATACTTGAATATTATTCAACATTATGTTATATTAATTATGATGATTATAACTATCAAAATTAATTATGATATTCACATAGGAGATAATGATAATGTCAAAAGTAATTAGTATAGCATCCAGCAAGGGTGGAGTAGCAAAAAGCACATCAACTGTTGAATTAGCAGCTGTATTCAAAAACATGAATTATAAAGTTCTTGTCATAGATCTTGATGAAAACTGTTCGCTTAGTAAAAACATTGGGGCAGAACTAGATACAGGAAGAACTATCTACGAAGTCCTGCATGGTAATGTGAATGTTTACGACTCTATACAACATAATGATTTATTTGATGTAATTGTTGGATCTAAATCTCTTTCTCTTGTCGCGCAAGAGTTTATTGATCGTGACGACGTCTATCTTCTTGCAGATCTAATGGATATACTAAAATCAGATTATGACTACATATTTATTGATAATGCACCGTCTCGATCACTGCTATTAACAATGACTTACATTGCAGCTGATTATATTATTTGTACAACTGTGTGTGATGATAGTAGTACTGATATGATCATTGAAACAGAAAATGATGTGAATGCGTTAGTAAACAATAGACATCATGACAGTCATGCAAAAGTCATAGGCTACATTCTTACCTGGTATAAACGTACAAATATGCACGGTGTGGCACTTGAGAAATTAAATGAGATAGCTAACGAAAAAGAAATCCCACCTTTTGTATTAACCGTATCCGAAGCTGTTAAAGCATCAGAAGTAAAAACATATCATACGGCAATATGTTCTATTGCGAAATCAAGCAAAATTGGGCGTGAGTATTATGGTATTGCAGAAGAAATGCTACGAAGAATGGAGGAATAGTAATGGCATCAAATCGAGATAAACTTCGTGCTGCAAGTAAACGAAACATGCAGGACAGTAAAACAATACTAGAACAACCAACACTCGTAACTAATATGGTTAACCAACTTAATACTGTTAATCAGACTCCTAAATCAGCTGAATCTATTGAGTCTGTCGAATCTATTGTACAGTCTGCCACACCTACTTTATCGGCTGCTGTTGAAACTACTGAAACGTCAAAATGTAATGGGGCAGTAGAAGAGGAGACTATCAAAACTAATTTTGATAGTGAAACGGAAGCTTCCAATGAACCAGAAGCTCTAGGTGAACTGGAGACCATTGATGAATCTGAAAGCAATGTAAATGACAATGAAACACTTAAATTCGAAAAAGCAACTGGTGTACCACCTATCAATCTTGATGACTATGCAGAAAGTGATTGTATACTCACAGTATTGATGCTACCTGATGTTGAAAAATTCCTTACCAGAACGGCAAACAGACTTCGTATACCTGTTAAAACTTTATTCAAGACTATTATGGTTAATGCAGTTAAAAATGGAGAAATTATTGACCCAGACGACGAACTACTAAACCAGTACAGAACATATCAACGCTATCAAACAAGAAGATCTATATCGACAAGTTCGAAACTTCGGGATGAGCTTAAAGAACTGGCAGCGTTGAATGAAATACGTTACTCACCATTTATTTCTTACACAATTCATAAAGCAATGCTTAGGGCTGCAGAATTACAATCAAAAGAAAATAACAATTAACTAACAATTAAGAAGCTGTGTCAAACTACCAGCTTCTTTCTTTATATAAAGTGAAGCTTTTTCCAAATTCAATTGAACCTACTCAGTAGCATATAATCATATAGTATTCTAAAAAAGAATGTATAGCTGACTAGTCAAACTCCTTGTACTTTAAGGCTTTACAGGATTTTAATGTGAAGCTTTTTCGTAACTCTTATGAAAACTTTTCCAGATTTACTTGAAGTTTTGTCCAACCTAATGTGAAAGATAGAACATGAAGTGAAGATTATTCTGAACAAATGTGAAGATAATGAAATAGCTTCACATTATATTAATTTTTATTAAAAAGTGAAGATTATTCTAAGACTAAGCTTCACTTTTTCGAATTCAACATGCTGTCATCTCAAACACCTTTGGAATAATCTTCACTTTTATAAATCAAAAACAAGCCTCCTGCACTACAACCACACATCCGCATGTAAATCGACATTATTCTAATCACTCTACCGTATTATGATAATAATGTGAAGATTATTCCAAAGATATTCGGACTTTTTATCACTTTTTATTGAATGTAAGACCTACATAGCGAAATGTGAAATAAAGTCCAATAAAAAGTGATGAATATTCCAATTGAAAAGTGATGACAAAAGCTTTCCTTTCACTTATAATCAAAATGTGAAAGGAAGAATATATTTTTCACATTTAGGAGAGGACATACTATGTCAGTTAAATACGAATGGGAAAATGGAAATGTGAAAGTTGTTGATCCGAGTAAAGATCAAATTGCTAAAGATCAGATTACTGGACAACAGCAACTACAGTTTGATAATGATCTAGCTGAACAGTCTGTACAACCACCCGGAGATAACAAGCACCCTATAGTTGATGAAAACGGACAACCGGCTCCTTCTGAACATGACTTAACTAAATTGGAAGAGGAGGGTAGTGGTTCAGCACTTGATCTTATAAAAGGTGGTAAGTTCAATGCTAAACTTTTTCATGAGCAGTACGAAGATAATACTGAAAAGGTCTTATTTGAACTTCTTAGTAAACAGTCCAACGAAAACCCTCTTAAAAAGGGTGGAGATAGTATTGCATTTAGATGCAGTGCAATAATTCTACAGAACAGACAAAACTATACTGTACCTCAGAACACTTTGCTTGACATTATCACTGCCAGAATGAGTTCAAGACCTGAAGACACCTACTATGTTATCACAGCCAAGGAATTGATAGATGAACTCCCCTATACAGACAAATCATACATATACAAAATTATGTCAGAAACATGTAAAGAATTAAACAGAAGTCCATTCATATTTGAAATAGATCTAGCAAATGGGAAGAAGAAAACTCTGGAATTCCAATGGAATGAAGTGTTGATGTACAATGGCAGTAGTAACCTTGACACAAACGAAGACGCCTACATATCATTTACACCAACTAAGTTCTTCCGCATATTAACACTAAGCTCTACTATTATGCATGGTGCTCATTACTCAATAGGAGTAGCGGCAAGTATACAAAGTAAGTATGCACGTAATCTGTTTTACTACCTTGAGGGCATGAAAAACTACAGAGAGTACCCAGGTGCTACACCTGGTCAGTTCACCTTATCACTGGAAGACTTTCAGTACATAATAAAGTATCCATCATCCTACAGAACTGCTGATATACGTCGTTTCGTTCTTGATAAAACAGTAGAAGAGATTAACTATGCAAAAGGTGTGGATTTCTCCTTTACCTACGAATTTATAAAAACCAGTGGACAAGGACGGAAGAAAAAAATCACACACGTTCGGTTCATGATACTTAAAAATTATGAGGATAAAATACAAAAACAAGAAACACCATCTCTACCGAAACCTGAGCAATCTACAGTTAATCAGTTATCTACAGAATCTGATCAAGTTGCAGCAATGCAAGTACTGAAAGGTGTAGGGCTTAGTGAATCTGAATGTAACGACGTTCTAAGGAAGTATATTTTGAACAAACGCGATCTTACATTCTTAACACAGGCAATTACATCACTAGTCACTTCAAAAGACGTAAAATCAAAGTGTGCTTTACTTTGCCATATTATGGACAACGGACTCAGTGATTCATTCTCGTATGAGGAAAACCAGAAACGTAATTTTAAAATCGGCAACTCTATCAGCACAGCTGAAAAACGTGATTATGATATAAACGAACTTGAAAACCTGTTACTTAATTCAAAACCTAGTAACCACTAATTAAAAATAAGGGCTACATTTTCAACCCTTTTGAATCCATGCAAATCCAGTTGAAAGTGCAGCCCTTATCCTTTACCTATCTTAAATATTCACTAAACCCAGGTTTAACGAACACTTACCTTATTAGAAGATCCGATCCCCATCTACTGACTTTAAGTAATCCAAATCTTCAAACTTTTTCTTATCAAGAGACTTGTAATAGTTGCTCTCCATCATAATCTTTTTATGCCTATAAAATGTAGCAATTTTCATACCAATTTCTTTTGCAACTGTATCATTGCTTTTATGGCACAATCTATAGATTACATCGGAGTAGTTGTAAACTTTAAGATCTGGTCCATCTACGACTATTGCATACTTTTTACGTCTACCTACGTTACCTGAAGAGCCATGTTTGTTATCAATCCTTATATTTAAATAGCCATCGTCAGAAGTCAATGTAACACCTAGCTTTTTGAGCGCCTGCTGAGCTTCCTCTAATTCTTTATCTGTGCCTAGGCACCTTTCTATCTTAAATCCTAAATTGATTTCATTCATAGTACCTGTTCACCTCCAGAAAGAGTATAACACACTAACTAGCCACTATCAATATTAATTTTGATAGTGGCTAGTTTCTACACTAAAAAGTGTGAAACTCTATTTCTATAGTATCACCCAATAGCTTCGAATTCAAAACTGCTAATTTTGATAATTCTCTTAACTCTTCTACTGAATGGTCGTCGGCGCCACAATTCATCATAACTGCTAGAAACTTAGTTAAGCAATTATCTGTCTTTGTAAGCATAGTACAAAAAGTATCTGTATGATCCAGACACTCAAAATGAATTATAACTTCAGACTCTTGACTTACTATCTCTATCAGAAACTTTTGTGCAGCATTTCTCTAAAGTACTAACGTAAGCTCATTCGTAAGCTATATAATCCTTAATGTAATCTTTCAGATCGTCCGTGTACAAATAAAATCTGCATGTATCTCAACCTCTATTACCATTTCTTACTTTTACTCCGAAATCAAACAGTAATGTCACACCCATAAGTGTAAGAGTCACAATACTAGGTGTAAGTGTATCGATTTTTAAATTACTTAACAGTACCTCAGTAGCAGCCTCCAATATTAAAAAATTTGATGTTGTTCTGCTCATATCAATTCCCTCCATTTAATTTTATTACTTTCTGACTTGTAAATCCATCAGCGATCTTTAAATTCTTTCGCTGATCTTCTGTGCCGCCTCTGGCAAATGATTTGACAAAAATCATCGTCGGATCTTGTCTTGATCTCTTTCTCCAGTAACCATTTACTTGATGACAGACTGGAGTTGCATGTGTCCCTCTACTCACTGAGTCCATATCAATAGCTACTTTACTTCCTATCTGAACAAAGTATTCATTATCCTTACTACTGCCACTTTTGCTGTCTCTACTTCCACTGTCCAATCCTTCTCTACTTTTACTTGCAGCTTTTCTCTTGGGATCTTCAGTAGTACTGTATTCTCTGTACTGTTTTAAAGCAGTACCTAGCACAACTACAGCATTTCGAACCTTTTCTGCAGTATCACACTGTGATGCGTGTAGATCGTATAGAAAGTGTTTGCTACTCAAAGAATCACAACCAGATACCAGTGGCTCAAACACTAATTTTGATGGTCTGCTTCCCCAAATACACTGTTTCTTCGTACATCGTTCGCACACCTCGTTGTATGATGGGACAAAGTACCTTACAGAGTCATCTTTCGGAATAAATACTGGTGTGTACTTGTCACCATCAATCACCAAAACTCTTAGTGCCTCGTACCTATACTTACCGAACTCAAAAGTAACACCCGCCTTGTACAGTACTACTGCATGATTATCAGCAGTTACAGAAACTGCGCGACCTTCCTTAAAATCCCTAATCTCTGTAAAAGCCTCTTGCAAACTACTATCTGCTACAAAGTCATCTGAGACGTAAAACTTAAGTGCTGATCCGTACTGATTCATCTCTAAAAGATTTTCTGTTATCAAGTTACCTTTGTAACCATTCACAGTTATCCCTTCTAACGCATTTCTTACTTTCAGCATCTCCTCCGGCCCTGCACTAAGTAACTGCTCAAATGAAGTAATACCATACTTCTCCAACAACCATGTCATACTATTGTATGACCTTTCGTACCATCTTCTCATAAAAGTTTTCATCTTCTTCACCTCAATCATTTATAATAGCCTACTAAACTACATTGGTTTAGAATGCATTCAGCTTCTTCAAACCATAGTAATTTGAGCTCTTTATACACAAATCTAAAAGATCTTTACACTTATCAAATTCACCAGATTCGCATTTCTCATAAATCTCTGGTAAATCATTCCTTAACCTCCATCTTTTCTCATCTGAAAGAGAATCAAACCATTTTCTGTACATCTCGTTTTCGTCGCTTCCTGTATTCATTTGTTCTTTCTCTATTTACCTGTAATTCTAAAAGTAACGCACTGTAATCTTTTCTTTCAGGTACGCTTCCTTTCTCACGTTTATTTTTTCTTCCCATTGTTAAACCTCCGACTAGTTACAGAATTTGTTAGCCACTTCTATCACCTTTGACTGTTCAAACGGTTTCACAATAAAATCCTTGGCACCTGCTTTTATTGCATCCATTACCATAGCCTGCTGTCCCATAGCACTACACATAACTACATTAGCATCAGGATACTTTTCCATAATATTTTTACATCCTGTGATTCCATCAACATCTGGCATGGTAATATCCATAGTTACTAAATCTGGATGAAGATTATCATACATATCAAGAGCTTCTGCTCCATTGCGAGCTTCACCGACTACTTCGAATCCTGCTTTTGTCAGAATATCCTTTAACATCATTCTCATAAAAGCTGCGTCATCTGTTACTAAAATTCTTTTACTCATCTCATTACCTCTACTTTTTATTTTTTTTAAAATAAAAAAGATCGCATTATTCTAATACGATCTTTCATCCTACATTTTTCTTTTTTCTATTTTCTTTTTTGATCTTCCATCGTCTGTGTGATCTTTTACTTACAACTTCTAAAATTTCACAATCACTCCAAGCAACTATCCATTGTTCCGGATTGAATCCTTGCTTCTCCAAAAGTCTAACTTCTGCTGCATTTGGTTCTCTTTGTAACACTTCACATTCATCTCCTATCAATATGAGTTTGCAAACTTATCGCTGATTTCTAAAATTTTCGAAATCACCTTTCTGGAACTAAGTTTTATAAATTTCTCTTTACTATCAAGTTCTGCAGTACTTATAGGTGCCCAAATATTCCAACCATTAATTTTTTGATTGATAATAGTGTATTTCTGTGGCAGTGCAAAAATCTCAGCTTGTCTTGCTGTTCTACATAAATTGAATTGCAAAAAAGTACCTTGCAGTACCACATCATCAAAATTTTTATTATCAATAAGTATCAGTACATCCACACCTTCTTGATTAGTAAGCAATCTGTCCATCATAGTACTGTAATCGCCAACTTTAAAAAGAAAATCATTTGCTGTTATTTCATCATTTGTGTAAACACCATGTAACCTGTGATAGTACTCAGGCAACAATCTTATTTGTCTATCATTCACACTATCAAACAGCTGCACAACTTTTACTGATTTTCTCCTTTGTAGTTTGAATGAATCTACTAAAGTCTCAATAAAAGTTTGTAATCCTACAAATTCAGAAAACACTTTCAAGTAGACTATTGTAGGTTTATTTGGATATCTTCTCAAGCTAACCTTTTGGTAAACATCACTTGTGAAAATCGTCTCGTACTGCTGTAACTTTCTATTACTTTGTAACACATTTTCAAAAAGTTTTCTATAGCCCTCCTCCCAATGTTTTGAACTTTCACTAAGTACTGCATTTTGATTCATAAGTGCACTATTGTCACTTTCTAACTGTGCCAACTTTTTTTCAGTATTTTCAAGTAAATCTGAAAGCTGCTTATAGTCCAATGCTAATTTCCATGTATCCCCAGTCCTATCTGATTCAATTATTTTTGTAGCTAATAAATAACTTTGATTTTTATCTTCGATAGATACACTTCTTGCCATATCTCCGTAAATTCCTGCTTGTAGTAATTCAAATGTTACATCATCTACTTTACATTGATAAACTTTTCCTAGATCCCCAACCATTTTCATACTTCTCGAATCATTTAAGTAAAAAATATAATTCAAATTGCAAATGGTCTTGTACATTTTTAACTGTTTTATTTGTTCATTCGTCTGTAATGTACCAGAAAAACAGCAGACATATCTTGCCTCATCCAAATCCAAGGTATTTATCTTTTTCAGATCACTTATTATCGCCACATTATCATCACTTAATAGCCTGTTATTTAATTTAACTAATCGTTTACTTAATGAGTCGAGGTATACAACAATCTTCATCAATATTCACCACCTATCTTAATTAATTTGCTGTATAACCATACATTGTTAAATGTCGTAAACCTAAAAGGTTTTATCACTGTTGTATCACTGTACTGCAATTTAATCTGATCGGCTGTTATTTCTGCTTTCTCTAAACCCTGCTGATTTAGCACAAGTATTTTATTACCGGTCAATATTCTGCTTATTTCTAAAACATTTTCTACGTACTGATAAACAACACCAATGCAATAAATTTTTCTAATCTCGAACATCTCTGCAACCACTGCAACATCTGACTTCTCCACCGCTGTAACAACAACATCAAATTGCTCAAGTAGCTCACTAATTTCTTTTAGGTATGTCACTGTAAAGTCACACCCGCCTACACAGCAGACAACACCATGATCCTTATTAGCTATTTTCCCATTCAGTAAATCAAAAGGATCTGCCTCAGTCATAATCAGTTCATTCTCCCTGATACACTTTGAAACACGTTGATGTTTGGAAAAGTCCAAAAGTAGCACACTTTCTTTATTCTGACTTACTGCTGAGTTTGCTATTTGAGTTGCCCAATAGCTTTTACCTGCTTTTTGATCTCCTGTCACAATAAAAACAGATTTTCTATTTTTCTCTAGGGCAACCTGTGGCATACTTAGTTTATTGAATGTTTCTCTTCTTTTGTCTTCACTGTCTATCAACTGCTCAGAACTCTCTATTTGTTGCAGCAATGCCTGACGTTCTTTAAAACTATTCAGATTATCATAATTGAATGGTTCAATCACCATTTGGCTACTATCCACAGGATCGTATGCCATTCTAGCATCATCACCCTTACTTCTTCTGTAAAGGTTACGATACTGGTTATCAAAATTCGCTGTTAAGGATACTCCTATCAAATTTTGGTAAATCGAAGAAAAACTCCCAATACTATCAAGTACCTTAATGGAGTACTTTTCTACTTCACAATCCTTCATTACGACTGTAAAATATTCCTGTATCTCTTTACCGCCTTGATCATCACTGCACAGAAGAATCACTTCACTTGCTTTAAAAAATTTATTATCTTCGTACATACTTTTTAAAACCTGCATCTCTTGCCGAATAAACATTCCGCCCAAGTTATCCATTTCTCGTGATTGGTATACGTACACTAATTTATCTACACGTATCACAGAGTTTAGTAATTCCTGAGAATTACTGTAAAGATCCCTGTAAAGAAAGTCTACGACAAATGTTCCCCTCTGCTGTAGAAACTCTGCTAAACTATTGCTATTTTCACCAGCTACTAACATCAATTTAATCATTCTTTATTTTAAACCCCCTCTACTTATTACTTAAAACCTTTGTTTTATCCATTAAGTATTCACACTCTTTTGTTTCGAATATCTTTCCGGAACTCGTTTTTAAGTACATCACTGACACAAGATCAGTGTAATTATCTACTAATTGCTGCGCAAGTTCTACCGTTTTCATCATTGATAAATCAATCGCTGCTATACGATAGAACTCTCGATAAAATTCCAGTAACTCCTGTGAATTCAGAAAATGAACACTTCTGTAAGCTGAGACATTCTGCTTCATCATTCTAAAAATCTTTTTCAATGCAACTTCTAAATCCATACGCTGATAATTACTCATTGTACGCATCATAAAATAGATCACGTCAACATTACATTCTTTTGCACTTGTTTCCATTATTGCTTCATCAATCACCATAACATTCTTAGCTAACTTAGGATCTTTTATATTATTAATTGCTTCTCTGTGTTCTCTAAATTCTTTACTATTTTTAAAATTCTCTGGCACATCAATAACTCTTGACTCTAAACCATTTTCATTTGCAATAGCGATCATTCTTTCATTTAACCACTGTGTAGTAGCCGCTTTATTATCATCATTACTTCCGAATCTGAGCTCCAGTATACACATCTGAGACCCGTCTACAAATTCGAAAATATTTATCTTCTCATTTCCTACATCTATCTTCGTATTTGTACCATTATCTGATCTTAGCCATAAATATCTTGCAAATGAATCTCCCTCTGCTGATTCAAACTCCTTCTTCTTTTCATCCTCATTAAAAATGCAAAACCTAAAAACTAATATTCCAACTGTTATAAAAAGAATCAAGTATACTACCACTGTTGCCATAAATGGAAGTTTCATTATTGTACTAAGAACATAATTAATTGCAAATAATGCAGCTAAACTTCCAAGAACAAACAACGTAATTATTCCTTGTACCTTGCTATCGCCTGCTACTTTATTCGAATCTGTTACTGTTTTATTTACATCAAATGGAAATACCATAATATGTTCTCCTTCATACTGAGAGGTTGCCAGTTACCTAAACAGCCTCTCAAAACTTCTTACAACTCTTGCATTACTTCACTATCTACTAATGTTTCGATTCCACTATCCATTAAATCATTGCCCTGATCATCTTTTAACTCCTCGCCCTGATCACCTGGCTCCTTTGCTATACCACTATCACTTCTACCTCTGTCATCATAGTCATAGCCACCATAGTCATAATCATAATCATAGTACGTTGTATCATTCCAGCCTATACTATCACTGTAGTAATCATCAACACTTCCGCCGATATTATACCTAGAGTATCTGTCAATATTTCCATCACTGAATCCCCGCTCACTACTCTTCTTATTATATGAGAGATTATTCGTCGTAACTGTTTTACTATGTACGGTGTTAGAAACACCATTTTTCAGACCACTAGCTGCATTTGTTATAGTGGCATTGATTGAAGTATTTCCGAAATCTGAAAGATTCCTTAAAACTGAAACCATCAGATCTACAATCACATACAAAACTGCCATCACTATTAATAAGAAGAAATAGATACTAATTGGACTATTACCTATCGCTTTTACAGCAAGCAAACCTAAAAGTATTACAAATGAACAAAGCATAAAAATCACTGAAACTTTTGCGTATCCTAAAGCTGGATTCTTAAATGACTTGCCAGTAAATAATTTTAGTAGTACCAATACTAACAGCAACAAATAAAATATTGGAATCACCCAATTCATAGCAGCGATCAAGAGAGAAAACAGTAATATTGTCACATCAAACACTATAAGATTCAACCATCCGTATTCATCAAGAATATATGTAACTATATCCATATCTGTTCCGATATAGCTTTCATAATCATTTACAAAAACACTACACAGTACATTCTGTAATGGCATCTCTTCGTAATTGATAGTAAATGGATACATCCAATGTGAATAGTCGGAGACTCGTTGTGTTAAAGCAATCATAGCTCGCATAGCCACCACTTTTATCATCACATCATCTGAAAGTGTACCGATTTCATCTGACTGGTCATAAACAAACTTCTTTGTCTGATAGTTAACATAAGAAACTAAGGAATCTAACCTTTCGGTGTTTGGATCCCAGTGTTCATCATAATATCCTAAATCCTGCATCGTCTGTGCCCAAAGAGTTTTCTTCATTACCTTGGTTGGATTGTAAAGCCACTCTGCTAACCCTAGCCAATCAACATTGTCACCAAATTCATCGACTAATTGCTGAGACACTTGATTACCTTCTATCAGAAAAGCACTTACTTCCTCATCTGTCCAATCTGCATCTGATACTGGTGTCACAAAACCATATTTCCCCGGAGTAACAAAAGGTTTACTATTTACATAGCTGTATAATAAATAATTATCCTTTAACTCACCATTAGCGTAAGAAGATGTTTTTCTTGGAATATTATAAATTACGGAAAGTTTATTTATTTTTCCAATCAAACCATCTACAATATTATAGAAAGGTACATAATAATCTACATTATTTGATACTGTCTTTGTTGCCTTTAGCTTGTATGAAAAATCTGAAGATACTTTTCCTGAAATATCCAAGGTATCAAACAATATATCTGTATTAACACAAATCTCATCATTCTTTGCGTATACACCAGCTTTTTCGTTTATTATTACAAAGTTACCACCTATCAAATTATCCTGTGTTGCACCCAAACTATCTGCAAAAAGCTTACGTTCCCTTCCCTGTACCTTGTATAGTGTTATAGAAGTGGATGCAAGATTTCTTACACCATCATTAGTTAAACTCTCACCATTGGAAACACTTAATGCATATCTTTCAGCATCTATACCGAGTATCTCATAGGAAATATTCTGAGCAACATTATTCGTGAATAAATTGAATATTGCTGGCAGTACCGAAGGCATAACTGCAACGTATGCATACATAAAAATTGCAAAAACTGTGGTAGTTACTGCTGCTTGAAATAAATCAATCCTTACTTTACTAAAGTAAAAGAGTAATACTACTAGCACAATAAAGAAAAAGAAAATAAGATTTTCGTCAATCACGTTAAGTATCTTCCCTACTAGAGGATTATCGTAGATACTTTTTATACCTATCACTCCTGACATATTAGATAGCTTATTAAAAATAACTTTACTTTGCGCCAAAAGACTTTTATGCTTTCTGGCTGCTGAGTTCGATGTATAAGTATCATATTTTAAAAGCATATCATTATGATAGCCTGCAGAATTATTTGTTCCATTTAACCCTGCGATTACTACGGCATCTACCATGTATGCATCATTCAAATGCTTCATATTTTTCAATGAAAGCGTTGACGGATCCACCGCTAAGAATGAAAACATATTATTTGCAATAGCTTTAGCAATCATTTTCGATGTATCGCTGCTTGCAGAGTATGGAAAAATACTTATGCCATCAACTGTGATCGTTGTATTTATAAGAAATGGTGCGTAACTATAGTAAGCGCTTGACTTGCTACTCCAAGCTGATTGCTCCGATCCGAATATTAACCGTCTTGTTTTAAAAACTGTAATGGAATCATCACCAAAATTACTGAGAAATGTACTCTTCATTTTAGGCATCGTCAAAGGACCTTGCGTTTCTATTTCGTCTTTTGAAATCGTCTTTGCTGCAACAAAAGATGAATACGATCCTGAACTATCTGCTATGCCAAAAATCAAATACTTTCCTATATCGGATTTACTAGCAAGTTTGAATTGTCCTGTGTTTTTAAGCACACTTGGGTAACTATTCATAAACGCCACTGTGAACGGATTGTACGATGAACCACTGTAATAAATCGGATTTGCTGCCGCAGGTAGTACAACTGTATCATCCTCCAAAACAACATCGCCAAATGCATTTAAGTACAAGTACAGTGTGTCAGCATCTTTTAATGATTTTGCCCATGTACTCGTATTAAGTATATTTGTCATTAAAGCTGTTGTCATATTATCTATAGCTCTTGAATACTCTGCGCCGTAAAGTACCACTGGAGATGAAAAGGCATTCTCATCTGTAATTGAATCATGTGCATAAACGATATTTCCACCTGTGCTACCTATGTTAGAAACTTCAGTTGAGAAACCGTCTGTCACTTTTGCACTTACTTTGAAATAATCTGCAATTTTTTCTAAAACACCTGTATCGGATACCTTCGTTCCTGTGCCTGTTCCAGTTCCAGTTCCTGTTCCTGTACTCGTTCCTGTACTTGTTCCCGGCACTGGATCAGGTAGTAAACCTCCTGTTCCTGCGTCTTGTGGAATATCTGGACTTAAAACTTGATTGGAGTCATCGGAATTGAATACACCCGTTCCTGTACTTGTACCTGTACCCGTACCCGTACCTGTACCAGTTCCTGTGCCTGTTACTGGATCAGGTAGTAAACCACCTGCCCCATTCGTCCCTGATACTCCCGACGTTTCACCACTTGTTAAATTTGTTATATTGTTATCTATCACAAAATTAACATCCACGTTAGATCCATATTCACTCATATCAAATGATTTACTGTTACCGTTAAAATTTATTACAAATGAAGTATTATTTTCGTCTGACTGTTTACCGTCTTGAGAGTATAACCAGTCAGACCCGTCATTCTGTAGTTCACCAAGTATTGTGCACAATGCCCCAACCTTACCACTCTGTATATCGTCTATAAAACACTGTAATGTCTCTATTGTTGCTGGGCCTACAGGATCACCAACACTGTTCAAATCTCTCTTGTATAATGGTTTTTTATAGCTTTTCGTTTCATTGTATAGCAACAGTAAATCACTAGCTGTATCTGTGTCAGCTAATGCACTTAACGCCTGCGTAAACTCTGTACAGCCCGTGTGACTTACAAATGGTGTGTATACTGCGCTTGCTGAGAATATTGCCAGGTATGCCATACTTAACTGTGGCGTTGTTGCAACCTGAAGTACACCGTTTGTCACATCCGTATCTGCAAAGTTCTCTATAAAAGTTTTTGTAGTGTCAACTATAATCTCATCATCAGATTTTTGAGATTTAGCTGTTGACGCCGCATGAAATATATTTTCATAATCGGCATTAGCTTTTAAAGAATCAATCATCTGTACTATAGATGAAGAAATACTTGTATTAAACGCATTGTTTGATTCCCAGTTACTTATCTGTTTTGTTGAATCACTTATCTCCGTAAAAGAATCTGATAAAGCAACTAAATCAACTTGGTATTTACTTGTTAAATTCTCCAGACTATACCCTTTCATTGAGTCTAAATAGCTTGTGTAAAAAGTATTTAGATCATTCACAAAATTATCATTCACATAGCTATTTAATCCATCATAGTCGTATTTTGTCGAACCATTATTAAGTCGCATGTATAGTATTTTATCTGACGTTATTGTGTATGATGTATTAAATTTCTTATACATCCCATGTAACTTTTTTGCGTATACTTTTAATTCTTTATCAGCTATATCTAATTTTTGTGCACCTTTATTCTTGTATAGAAAATTGTAATAACTTGTGTATTCTATCACTACTGCCAGACTCTGAAATTCCGACTTAATTGATGCACCTGCTACTGACTCTGTTGAAAGTTGCACCAACTTATCTTCAGTTGCAGTAACAAATGTGTTCTTTGTACTCGTTAGGGCTGCCGCCTCAACTTTTTGCGTACTCCCTAAACTGCAAAGCAGGAGTGCTAAACTTAGCACTCCTGCGATAAACCCATGTCTCTGCATAATCTTCTTGCCTCTTCATTCTATGCTTATTTTCCTGTCTGTATAGTAGCACCGCCTTTATCGTTGGTGCCATCATTGGTTGAATTCTTCTCATTTTTTGGTGTAAAGTAACTATGCTCATCAGAGTTAGTCTTCTTGGAAATAAATACATGCACATAGAAGCCGCTGTCTGTAAATCCTAACGCATCTGCTTTTATTGTGTAAGCACCACTGTACGTCTGTGTCTTATTTACAATCACGGAATACGTTAAATTCTTAGCTCTAGCATCTGCTATACTTGAAGCCATTGATTGTAGTTTCTCGCTGCCCAACGATATCCCTGTCTTGTTACCATCTTTAAATTTTATTTGGAAACTATCACCTTCACCATTGTATACCAAACTTGTGTAAGTGACCGTATCCTTTTTCCCATCTCCATAGGTAAAAGATTTCTTACCATCACTTGTAATGGTGTAATTTGCTGCAACTGCTGCCATACAATCAATAGGCGCACTCAAATTAGCATCTATTGCCTTACCAATAGCCGTTTTCATATCCGTACTATTATCCGTTGTATTCCTAAGCATAGAAGCATAAACCTTTTTCACCACAGATTGCTTAAAATCACCATACTTTGACCCATCTGCATTATATGCAAAAGTGTATGAGCTTCCCGTATTCATTGCCCTATCTACCAATTTTGACAGGTTAGTATCTGCAAAATTCTGTGTTACCACACCTAATGCTTCAACCACTGTTCCGTATGCTTGCCACAACGTGCCATTGAAGCCCATGGAAAATGCAAATATAATCATAATATTAGAAAGTGAAGATTTTAGCAGGTATGAAGTCACAGTATCAGTTTCGGCGTAATTACCTTTATGCTTTGCATCAGTAGAGTATAGCGAGTACGCTTTAACATTTGGAAATAAAGAGAAAAAGAAACTTATAAAAGCATCTAACCCTGTTCCGTATTTGGCATTGTAAAGATCGGAAAAGGCTGCCTTCATACCAAACATTTTCTGATTCTTTCCAGCACTTTTTATCTCATCAATATTATCCCAAAAATTCTTTCCAGAAAGATAAAGCAAATTCAACATAATCTGTATACCCACTGAAAAAATACCTACTAAACTAAACGCAGAAATTATCCAGCTCATTACCTTCCCAAGCCAATTCATTTTTGTGAAAACTTCCCAGTTTCCAGAAAAAGCATCTGTCATGAAAATATCTGTTAAGTTATGACTTGAGTAACCATCTGATGCAGCAACAATACCTGGTTTTATCAACATTAACATCAACAATGTTAATAAACAGATAGTCACAATACTCCAAAATTGTATTAGTTTTCTGTTTTGTTTCAATAGCCAGTCATGATCAACATAACTGACTGTGTATGCATACATCGTATTCATCTTTTTTCCTCCTAAATAAAATTTGCACAAACTGTTATTAAAAATAAACACATCACTGTAGTAACTGTGCATCTTCCTAACTGTGGTGGTGAATCCAGACTATAGATACTGAGTGATAGTATTTTTACAAAATCAACCCCTGCATTCTTTCCTGTAATTCTTGATGGTCTAGCTAAAGCCTCGAATAGCACTACTACCGTTCCCTTTGTTATCCCAAGATAAACAGCCCAGCTAATTATCATTAAGTAAGATGCCACAACAATTATTATCATTGCCACTAAAGTCTTAAAATCTGTCTGCCATTCCTGCTTAAAATCTGAATTAAAATCTTCTTTCTCCAACTCAAAAGTTGCTGTATTCTCAAAACCACTCTGACTTAAATTAAATGAAGTCTTTTTTGTATCATCAAAATTCAAATCTTCCGTAAAGAAAGGAATCTGCTGTCCTGAAAGCACACGTTCTGACGCAGTGTTGCATACCCTGTAAACGTTACCATCCGATGAAATAGGTCGTACTAGTAATGAATCATTAAACTTCACAGCAAATATCACGTATCTTGCTGTTGTTGATGCACTAACTTTCTTTGTACTTTTCTTAGTACGTTTTATAATCTGAACATCATTATCACTACCTAAAATCACACAGTGCTCGCCTACTGGAGTCTTCTTGGCATATTTAGTTCCGAGTGTACATGTCTTCACGTAGTTTGCTAACGGCACATCAATTCCATCACACTCTATTGGAAATGCTGAAAAAATTGAGTCAAAAGCTTTCTTAGCATTTGATGCTCCTCTGACAGCAATCGAAGCTGCAGTTGAATTGCTGATAGGGTATGAACACCAAACACCATCATTCTTCACCCATCTTGTATCGTCTACATAAAGAATAGTTCCATCTTCCAGATTACCAATATTTGTTGCCTTTGCATTTTGAGCAAGTATTGAGTCAATTATACCATCAATAATACCTGAATAGTAAATGGTTGACTGATTCAATAGGTACGCTGTTCTTCCGGTGCCTATCTCCCAAGTATCATCACCAGCTGATTTATAAACGTAATAATCACCTGCTGGCAGATAAACTGTTGGTACAGCCTTTACAGTTGCACTTCTACTATTTAGACTCTCATAGCTACCATTCTTTGCACGGTAAATGGAAAGACCACCTTGATAGAACAGTCCTATCTTTTCATTTCGGGATTGTGCACTTAATGCATCTGATGCGCAGTTCCACAATTTAAAGATACTTGTCCCATACTCTGAATTCAGTTCCGTTTTTAGCCACGGATCATTATCTGCTACAGCACTTGTTATACCAAAATTGGAATAAAATCTATTAAGAACATCTTTCTTCCATGATGACGAACTATTTGATTTTACATATTCCACAGTGTAGTTATTATCTGATTTCTTGAGTTTGAACTCAACTGCTTTATCAAAAACATCATCGTAAATCGGCACCAGAGCTATGTATTGTCTTGTCTCGTCGTTTACGGTTCTGTTCGTAATACCAACATACATATACTCCTTTACAACACCATTCTCTTTATGCGTCACAACCGATCCTGTTAATGGAGATTCACTATCTGGAGCAACCCTGTCTTTAGTTTTCATATAACTAAGTTTTTTATCGCCATCTGCATTGTATTCCAAACGCCTACTGTCATTTACCAGATTTCGATAAAGAACTTGCCAACCTTCAAGGTAGAATTCATCTCCAAATCTGACATTATTGTCTGTTTTGTATTTTGATGAAAATTGTATACTACACTCTCTCGTCCTTGCTGCAAATTCTTTTACTGTGGTAAAATCCTGACTACTCTTTGTCAGTCCTGTAAAATTCTTGTAGTATTTGGTCAGAAAATTACTTGTTGAATTACTAAAGTATTTTTTGTAAGCGCTTGGAACTTTAAAACCACTCTCAATCAAAAGATCTGAAACCTTCTCAAGACTATTTGATCCGCTGTACTCGTCTTTCACATCCTCTGGTAAAAGCACAGAAACTTTTGGAACCATATAACCACATTTTATAAATTGAGTTCCTGACTGGTTAAAAAGCATGGTTGTCAATCCCTGTGACATTGCTAAATTAGAATCCCACCAGGCTCTCAATGCTGTTCCGTCTGCAGGTGCTGTGTAAAGATTGGTGAAAACATCATTCCATGTTGCAGTTCCGGAAACACTCTCACTTGGGAGAATTGCACTGGAATTAAAATCATCCAAATCTGGTACTGCGTAAACCCAGTCCACTACCACTACATATGGTTTCTTCTTATCTGTAGGTTTAAACTTCTTGTAGTAAATTCTGTATATTGTATTCATACCATTTGCTATCTGATTTACATTGTAATAGTATTCCGGATTACTAACTGTACTGATATCTTTACCGAGTTCAAAACTATCTATTTCACCATTGTTACTTGTTTGTACATCAGCGACAAGATATTCTGTTTTTCCTATCAGTGAACCACTCGATCCAAAAAGATTTGCATCGTAAACTGTGGCATCCGAAGCTATTTTCTGTGTATTCACAGAACCTGAGTAAAACTTTATAACGGACATACCAAGTAATGAAGATATCACATCGAAATTGTAGTATGCTTCACCGTCTGTACTCACAACTAACAAGTTCTCATTAACAAAAACCTGATTGCCTACTAAAGCATATTTTGTTGATGGTAACAAACAAGCCATTGCCCCTGTGCCTGCATTTACTAAAACTTTATCTTCGATAAAATCTATCTTATCACCAAAACACTGTTCCAGTATAGACTTAGAAATCATTCTAATTTCTTTACCATCGTTTATTTTCATTACGCCTGTTATTTTGTAAGCACTGGCATCCTTTACTGTTGCAGAGATTCTGTCATCAACCATCTGTACAGCTCTGGTTGAGTTTGTAGCTACTATAGTCAGTGTCATTCGGTAAACATCTGTATTGTTGACTTGCTCTTTCTTTATCGAAACTATTTCAGGATTAGATTCGACTAGCCCGGATGACATAGAATCAAATAATTTAGAAACTTCAACACCGTCGTATTTGTAAGAGTTTACCGTATCGAAATCTTTAACAACTGTGTAGCTTTTTGTCTTACTTGAAGCTGAGACTCCTACCAAAGCGTGTAGCTTTTGTACTGCGTACTTCACAGCGTAATCAATTCCATTCTGTTTATTACTACTTACATTAACAGCATTCTCTGTTACACTAACCGTATCTAAAACATAGTTTGTCCCCTCGTTAGGAATCGTTAGTGTGAATGATCCCTTGCTAAATCCTTTCTCTTGCCAAAAAGCCTCACCGTCTGTCAGCTGAATTATACTGAAATCGTATCTTGCATCTTTATTGACTGCTCTATAAATTATTGGAAGTAAGTCTTTCCATCTCACTGTCTCGAAAAAGCCAATACTATCATAATCTTCAAAATTAAGTACACCCTTTGCTATAAGAAACTCCACGGTATTGTATTCATCCTCTGTAAGTTCGCTTAGGTACTCTACACCGTACTTGTAAGCAACTATATCTGCCTCTGTCGCAGTGACATTCTTCTCAGTATTCTTTAAAAAAGTCTCCACGATACCTAACGCATCTATCAGTGTCATATCTTCTTCTACAAAATAGTTTGGCTGTTTTGATTCAATTTTTATAGAACCGTCATCTTCTGTACTGTAAACGTATGAAGCTCCCCAGCACCCTTGATTATCCTTTGTATTCATGGAAAGTCCAGGATTACCGTATTCCAAATCAGGTACAGCGCCTGCCCAACCTTCTGAAGCATTCCAAGTAGCAGTTCCTGTCAAATTTATTGATGTTAAAGCATCCTCGGTTAAATCTGATTTGAGTATCAATCCTTTCTCTATTGCTTCTTTTAAATAGTTTTCATAGACATTACCTGTTGTGTAAACATCATACTGAACTTTCTTATCTCCCACGTTCACTGATCCATAAATTAAAGGTCTTCCTGCTTCGCTTCCGTAAAGTCCCCTGTAAAGCATTGTGACTAAATCTGACTTGTCAGCCTTATTAGCACCTTTTATCCAGTCATATGAATCATCCGGGCGAATCACCTTTATACCGCTCGATGTAAGTCCAAGAGAGAAAGGTCGTTCTAAACTATCATTCTCTATCAGCCAGGATCTTGCCTGAAAGTATTCCTGTTGACTTTCATCACTTGGAGTATCAGCTTCTGTATAGTATCGATTTCCTTTCTTCAGCTCGTGATCGTATGTTACATCCTTTGCATTCCCTAAATCAATGCCACTAAATTTCCACAGTACATTAAAATCATCACTGCTTAATTTAAAATCTGCAACATCTGATTCATTATTTATACTATTTGCAAAGCACACATAGTTTTCTTCTTCCTCTACTACTACGGTGTCTTCTGTATCTTCGTCTGTGTCTTCTGTATCTTCGGTGTCTTCTGTATCTCCACTGTCTTCTGTGCCTTCGTCTACTTTTTCTGTACCGTCTATGTCGTAAATTGCCCCGTGTACCATCGCTCCAGTACTAAAAGTAAGAAGTAGAATTAATGAAGTAACTACACTTATTCTTTTCGTTTTTCTCACCACCTATCACAATACAAGTTTTTGAACACGTATTAATACTGGCATATCAGGAAAAGCTATCCTAAAATCTTTTTCCTCTGGGATTCTTTCTATTTTGTATGGTAAAAATTCTTTGCTCTTTAGTACTCTGTTTAAAGAGTATATTGACACACTATTTACCTGTATTATTACTTCCAAACACTCTTCACCTGTCTGTAATCGTTTACTAATCGTTTGATTATCGAGTTCTTTGTAAATCATAGCAAGTAAGTAATCTTTTAGTCTTTCGTCTTTCTGAATTCGTACCTGCTCTTCAATTTCTTTACGCTTTGCATACTTCTTTTTATAGTATCTTGTATTATGCCAGCTACTCAATACTCCTGCGTATATTTTCATAGATGGTGAAAGCTTACGCAAGTTTATCGGTTCGCTAACGTCTAACTCTTTTCGCACAAAGTATTGCATTTATTCACCATCCTTTCTTTCTAATTAAAATTGTGTCAGTTTTGCTAAATTTAAAGGTTGTAAACCATTTCCATCGCTATCGGATACTTTCGCATCTTCTAACTCCATTCTTAAAAATTTAGCTGTTTCTTTTGCTCTTGACGCCTGATAAACTGAATCAGCGTATACATCTTTTGTCTGTTTATTCTGTACAGCCATACGCATTTTGTAAAGTGCCAATTCAACTTCACTTGTTGTTGATCTATTCGATAATTTCTCTAAAGCCTTCAGACACTTATCAATTGTTGCCTCAGTCAATACTTCCTTGACTACTGACTGACTGTAATCACTTAAATCTGTATCAACACCTTTTAAATGAAACAGCGCATTCAACATTAACTCATTCATTCTATTTTGTATTACGGTAGCCTCTAACGACTCTGCCAGTTTTTTACTCAGGTTAGCAAAGCTTTTCAAATCTGTATCCTGCATTGTAAGAAGCAGAGCGCATAACTCTTCCTCATCCACATCTTGTACGAAATCCTTGTACTCTTCGGCTGTTATATTATTGTCAAGTACAAATCTTGTATTGTTAATAAGATTTCTTGGAACTCCCCTTGAATGTCTTATTATTAAATTTGTAGTTTTCACAGGTAATTTATCACCCGCAATACTACCTACCAAGATCCTTGACTCATCGTATGTCAGTTTGGAAAATCTGTATCGCAAAGCCCTACTTACTAACTCCGGAATCACGTCGTACAGCTTTGTTGTACACATAATTATAAATACATTACTTGGCATTCTATCTATTTCTTCCAGAAATGCCGTCTGTGCGCCTTTTAAATCCTTTAAAACATGGACTTCCTCAAAGATATAAACCTGCGGCTCACTCCCTGACTTCAGAACAAAAACATCCTTTATCAGATTAGTTACATCTTCTTTATTCAGAAAAGTACCAAAGTTAACTATTTTAACATTTGGCGAACTACCTGTTGTCTTAAAAGCTTTTAAGTTATTCTTGCATGATTCACATTCACAGCAAGGATCAGCACCGTTAGGATTTTCACAGGTCAATCTCATAGCCACCAGTTTTGCTGTGGTACTTTTTCCTGTTCCAAAAGTACCTTCGAAAATATTAAATTGGGTAAAAGTCTGATTCTCTAACTGACGTGTCAATAACCCCTTGATTCTGTTATTACCTATCACATTTTTAAAACTAATCAAATTTTTTGTCAAAATAGTACTCCTCCTGATAGCACAAAAAGGGTGCTGTATTTTCATACAGCACCCAATTATTCATTACCTAATCTTAGGCAATTTCTGCATTCATTGTATCAACTAATGACTGCACATCTGCAAGTGAACGGCTATCTTCAAAGTCAAGTTCTCTTGCTGCGTATGCTTTAAGGTATGTCTCAGAGGACATAGTGGTATTAACACCAGAACTCTTTCCACCCTTCTTAGCGCCTGAAATAGCACTAACTGCTTTAGCAAACATATCTGCACCAAGTCCGGAAGCTTTAACAATAGCCTCGAATCTTGGATCATTCATAGGTCCCTGCGGATCGCTAAGTTTGTTGTAAGCAAATGAGTATTTGTATCCACCTGTCTTTGTGTTAGGCTCTTTCTTAACAACTGGGATTCTGACATTTGTAACTTTCTCGCCATCGTAGAAGTTGTTAATATCGATAGGAGCACCTTCGTTAAACCAGCAGGAGGATGCAATACTATCGCCATTCATTGTGAATTTAGCTTTCTCTGTATCGCTCATAGGAGCTTTCTTCTCCGGAGTTCTGTTAAGGTAGGAAACGTATGCTTTCTCTACATTAAGGTTCAGAATTCCTTTATTCTCCTCAGTCAGATCCTGTGTGCTAATTGTATCGAATGTTTTCAGAGGGAAATAGTTACCCGGTACTAACAGGGATTTTCTCTTCTCCGGTTTGATTGCATCTCTATGTAATGTAGCACCCTCTTTGTTGGTAGAGAATGAATGCACTACAGTTAAAGTGCCAGCACCGTTACCTAACAGCTCTTCGCTCTCACGAATATGATCTGCAAAGTTGTAAGCAAGGTACAGCAGTGCAGCATTGTAATCAAGCACATGTGTAACTAATGTCTTATCCTCAAGATCGTATTTATCAGCAGAAGCTCTACCGATAGAGGTTAATGGTAAATCTGTTCCGGCTGGGATTGTGAAAATAATACCTTTTGCTTTTCCCGGTTTTGTGTTCTTGAAGCTGAAAGCTGCCTCTTTCAGTAAGTACTTGGAAGCTACACGACCCTCTCCACTATTGTATTTGTCAATCACTGCCTGATCTGTAACTGTTGGATCAAGAATCGGTTTGTTATTCTCATCAAGCTTATTTGTGGAAACAACGCTTAATCTGATTGTATCGTCGGATGGTGTGATAAAAGAAATCAGACGTCCGTAAATAAAGTTATTTCTTGTAACCTCTGCCGGCGCGTTTACTGATCCCTCTACACTCTTGTCAATCTTCTCACGGATATTGTTATAGAATGCAATCTTCTGCTCTTTCTCGATATCTTTTTCAGATTTCTCTTTTGCACCCTCATCGTTATCAACATCGAATCCTTTTGCTTTCTCCGCTTCTGTCCCTTTTCCTGTGGAACCTGCTACCTTCTCAATCTCAGCGTTAAGATCTCCCATATCAAGTCCTGCTAAAGCTTTGTCTAAATCTAAATCTGCCATCTGTTGTTCCTCCTCATGAAACTTTAAAATTTTTGTTGTGGCAAGTACTGTTCCTGTTTCAGTACCTTGCAGTATCATTTTGCTAAGAGTGTTTTTTTCTTTATCCCAAAGGCAAACCATCTCGCCATCTGACGAATAGACCCTAGCTGCATCTTTTACGGATTTACCATCTGCGGTTGCAATCCAAATTGGATTATCAATCACAACTGCACCATGCACTGTCATGTCCTCTTCTTTTTTACTCAAAGGGATTACTTCTTTATTGTCAACAACCTTAAGACTTGTTGGCAACGCTCCACTCTCTTGGAGACTAATTAATGTGTTCATTATCTTATCTCCTTTTTACATTTTTATATAGTCAGGTGATTTTTAAACCTTGGTCAATTAAACCCAAGGTATCCACCGAGCTAACTTATTATTTTTATACAGTCACTGCCTAGTAATGACTGCGCATACTTAAAAATCTTGCACTCATCATGACCACTTATTGTGCGTATATTTACATCGTAAACATCCTCATGATCTAGCTGCATAGTTCTGTTGTATGTAAATGTCTCTATATCACAGTGTCTACTGTTTATAGCCACGTAGCCTGTGTACCCACCAGCCTCAAGCTTACTCATATTATCTTCAGTCTTATACCACCCATTAGCGCTTGTAAAAATCACTGAAATCTCAGTATTGACCATACTATGCATAACTGTTACATCAACTGACGACTTTATTCTTGATCCATTCAATAGCTCCACCAGTGAAAGCTCTCCATTAGAACTAGTACTAACTTCCACAAGCTCTCCAGGCTTCAGATCACCTGTGTAAACACCTTTGCTAATAGCACTGACTATAGTCGGCATATCTTCCTGCACACTATTTGAAACATCAATCACAGTGCTGCTACCACCTATTCGCACACCAATTGGGCGAATCACATTAATTCCAACGTAAGCAGCACTCCGAATACAATTTAAGTATGCATCTCCTAATCCTCTAAGTATTTGTATCTGAATACTCATACTGTCTACTCACTTTCTATTATTTTTGTTACATCATTTGTGTACTCTTTCTGCAATTTGAAAGCCAAAGCGTAACTATCTGCCTTTCGTTTCAAATCATTAGTGTCTTCGATACTATCTAAATCGCTAGCGTACTCCCATTCTATCAATGGTTTCTTCCCAGATAGCACATCATCAAAACCCTGTAAAAGGTCTGTTCGTAATTGTGACACATTAACTACCTGTCTTGACAAATTAAAATTCTCTGTATCCACCACTAACTCTAATTGCACATTCTTTCTGTTATTAATCAGGAAATTAGCGGCATCTTTGTAAAAGTAGTGTAGTACTTTCATTGCTGATTTTCGTTTACTCGTCTTACCATTTAAGAAATAGAGCGTCTCTACGTAATCATGTAAAGATCGCCCATACAGTCCGTAAACTACATTCAGATGAATCTGACTTTTTACGTATTCAGAAAATTTAATTCTTATAGAACCCTCCACACTATGAATTGCAGTATAATCATCAATACTTCCGACAGCAGAAAGAGCCACAAATTGTGCTATCCTCTCATAACGCAATTCCATATCAAAAACCTCTTGTAAATGCATCAAGATCTACACACTTAGATCTGACACTCTTTGCTCTACTTTCCAAGTTCTTATCAGCAGCGTATGCACCTGTTTTAAGAACTTGTGCTTTGTTTTTAAGTAACATCTTGTCATTATCGGTCAAAGATTCAACTCTCTTCCCAATACAACGTACAGCTGTTTTAGCCCCGTACAAATTCATAAATTTTGCAAGAGCATCCTTATCAACTTCTGAACACTTTGTTGGTTCTAAAGTAACATCTTCAGGTTTCTCAGCTGGGTAAATCAATTCAATTCTTTTATCTACATCCTTCAGTTCTTCCTCAGTAAAAATACCGATTTTCTGACAGAAAACTCTGACTGTTTCTGGGTTAGCACCAATTATCCTTTGCCTTAAATTAGCAGGACCACCGCACGCTTTGCACCAAAGTTGGTATAGTGTATATCCGCTGACACCTTTTTTAAGCTTCATAGCCGGTATCGCGTCACTACTGCAACCACAAAAAACTTTGTATGCAGAAACTGTATTGTATGGAACCTTTATACCTTTTTTAATAGCAGTGCTAAAATTATTTTGATCAACATCAGTCATTGTAGAGTTAGTTGTCCTAAAAACTACGTTATTACGTATTGAATGACACAAATCTCTATCATTACCAACTATCTCCACACCTCTTACAAATTTCTCAAAATTTTCTGCAACAGCCCACTCTATCAAATCATCTGCTTCGTACCTATCGTACTTCTCACACTTTATTCCACAGTGTTGCAGACCTTCGTATAGTGTCTCTATCTGACTGTAAACTTCTGGATGCTTTTCTCTTCCGCTTTTGTATTTGCTGTAAATCTCATTTCTGAAAGATGGACTGTCAAAACATGGCACCACCCAATCATAGCTCGCAACGGCTAAAGCTATTCTGTTCAGCACATATTGTATTCCACCTACAGGATAACCAAACCATTCGGTGCCTGTGTAATTTCCAGCGTAGACCATTGCCGATACATCAAAAACATGCAAAACATTCATTACACAAGCACCTCCCCAACTGGAAGTATACTATCCAGCATACACAGCACATCATTATCCAGAATACTATTCACTTCGTCGTAAACCTCCTGATCCACGTAAAACTTGTTTGGTGACAGTATCGTATTAGCTATCGCTTCCTGTAGTAGAGCCAATTGACACCCATTCAACCCACAAATTCCAAGTCTTACCATTGACTTTCCAACTTCATTCAAATTTGTACTACATCCTAAAGTTTTAGCAATCTTCTCCTGACTAAGCATACTGCACCGATCGTATATCCTGTTCAACAGATCTCTGTCCTCATCTGGTAAATTAAAGAAATTAAACCCAGTTGGTAGTAACTCTCTAAGTCCCGCTGATGGCATCACACTATCTGTCACTGCTTTACTTCCATTCGTCGTAAGTACGTACTCATTGTAAAGTTTTTTAAACTTTAAAGTATCCTCTCTTACTTCTCTACACTTGTCCAGTAAAACTTTTCGATCATTCAAATCTTTAATCTGTTCAAACTCTGCAGCAACAGCGTACCTAATACTTTTTGGATTTCTTTGAATAAAAACTTCCAACAACATCCCGTAAACTGTTTCTTGCTTCACACTGGTGTAAACCAAATTATCAATCCAGTACTGAACATCATCGAGCCTTTTAATAAAGTACCCGACTATTGACTTTTCTTCTGTAGTCAACTCGTGCTTCTCCCCATTAACTATTGCACTATCAGCAACAGTCCAATCCATTGCTATATTATTTTCGTGCATCCAGTTACTAATGGAGCTTGCACCACTTGGCAGCGTACTAACAATCTTACTTACTACCTTTTTCCTATCTTTCACAGGAAAAGTAGCTGTCAAACCAGCATCTACTGCTTTCTTCAAATTTGACAGATCTTTACTCCTTCCGGCTTGCTCTCTTTCGTATAACCGAACCAAACACTCCTGTTCAACAGCATTTTTCAGTATTTGATTATATTCAGGAAACTTTTGCAGTCCTTTTCCAGCTTCCCAGGTATCCGTTTCAATTTCCTCAAGGTTAATAGAGCATTTCAGCACCTTAAAGGTCTCAATCTTTTTTAAAAACAATAACTCCTTTTGTAAACCTTTTAATGCCTCTTTGTTAGAGTATTTTCGCATCTCATTAAAAAATGGAACGGCATCTTCCTTCTGGGGAAAAGCCAAAACAAACATTGGGGCTGTCATTCCCCAAAAACCTCCAAGTTTCATCTTCTTCACCTCATTTTTTTATAGACTGTTAATTTCCTTTTATTTGTTGAGCAAACCAAGCTACCTATTTAATTTTCAATAGCACTTGTATCAGATATTGAAATTTCTATGTCAAAATTTCCTTTAGCTGTGGATTTTTCTTCTGACTTCGATTCATCTTTGGTATTTTCTGTGTTTTTATCATTTTCAGTTGTTTTCTGATCCTGATCATCCTGATCGTCCTGCTGCTCCGATGAATTATCTGTTGCATTTTGATTTGTAACTAACAGTGTGTAGCCATTCTGATCACACATCTCCTGTAACTTATCCTTGTTACTAGCTAAATCTGTGTGCAATGCTAATGTCACTGTACCATCTAAATAACTAAAAGTTTTCAAGTATGTGTCATCCGTGACATCAATAATTCTCATGGTATTTGAGTAAAGATCTAAGATATTTTCATTATCATCTTTAAGATATGCCTGATAGCTCGTTATTGCTGTATTAATTGAAGAAATCATTACTTGATTAGCATCCAATGTTTTATTAAGCTCTGTTAGTTTCGTGTTCTGGCTGTATGTCATAAAGTATAAAGTACCTGTAATTACTAATGCAAATATACCAACAGCCGTCAGCACATTAACAATCAAGCCTGCTGTATTATTATTTGGAGTCTTGGATGCCTTTGGAACCTTTGGTTTTTTAGTTTTTGCAGGTCTTTTCATTTTTACAGGTTTATTTGACTTCCGCTTTAAATTACTATTTGCCAAGTAGTCATCATTCTCCATGTCGTCTTCACTGCTGTCCTCTCTGTCAGTTCCTCCATACTCTCCATACCCATCGTCATCTAAATCCGAATCCACTAAAGAATCCACCTCTCTCAACTCACTTGACTTAGTAGATTTTGACTCACTGATCGCTAAATCATCATTCTGTACTGAGTTAGTATTCTCTTTAGCTGCTCCACTATCGCCACTCTCTTCAAAAATTGTATGAGTTTCTTCCTTATTTATATATGCATTGTACGTAGCAGGCACATATCTAAATTTTCCTTCGTGCAAGCAGGCATATGCGAAAATTACTAAATCATGTACAACCTTTTCATCATCCAAACATGTTACAGCATTTGTAAAATACATCAGATCACTTGTATCTGTTAATTCGCTTTCATTCATTACATTTGTTGCACCTGTCTGATTCATAAATCGTTTTAATGTTTCTTCGTAAACATCTGGTGTACAAATAGTGTAAGCCACCTTATCACCATCTATATAGATAAATCTGTAAATACCTGTGTAATTTTCAACAAAACATGTATCTGCTTGTGCAAACTGCGCATAGTATCCAAACTTATCAACAAACGAAACATCTGTAATACCCGCTCTGGCGCAGACATCTACACAGATATTCATATCTGATTCATTAATAAGACTTGCATATTTATCCGCCCCATCTCCTAACTCAAATGCAATCTTTGAATTAGTGTAAAGACACTGTGCCAGCATATTATGTGTTACATATGTAACCTTATCTGGAATAAAATGCTCTATCGCTGAAACTAACATGGAAGTAACTGACGATGTAAACTCCACACTATGAATATCTAAAATTGTATCATCTTCCAGTAAAAGCATCTTAATCCTAGTATCCAAATCTACAACCAAATGTCTCATAACTCTGTGTTTACCTCCTCAACCTCACTACCGTCTTCGATTATTCCATACTCTGTACTACTTGAATCACTTGGCACATCCAAATTAACACCTGTGTTACTTACATTTGTGTAAACACCTGTGACAGCTCTCACGGTAACTGTAGCTTTCCCTGTTAATATATCCAAATCTGTATCAACCACTGCTGTACTAATACTTTTTAATCCCTGTAAAAAATCATAAGTATCAGCTATGTCTAAGTCATACTTAATCTGAACTACATCGCTACTAAAGTATGCAATATCCTCAATATTATTTGTCATTTGAATATCACCAAGCACGTCATCAGTATAACCCCTTGCAACGATCCATGTAATATTTCCAAGTGTTGCTAAATAATTTGCCATATCCACATTATTCAGACAAACATCTTTCCCACTTTCCTGCAACTGAGACAAAAGCAACGTCGATTGATTTTGTAAATCACTGTATGTTTGCTTACTAGTCTCAATTTCGGATTCAATCTGATTAATTGTGGATTTATTGGTTGTGTATTCTGTGTATTTTGGAAAACCAAATAACCCAGCTATACAAATACTGAGCAATACAAAAACTGCTTTTAACCTCATTATCTAAGCCTCCTATAACATTTCGATTTCCTGTACATCATCATCTCCCTCGTTCTCATCCAATGTATCTTCCACAGCAAACTCACCTGACCGATCAATCGTTGATGCTGTATCAACTTCTTTAATTGGCAGTATTGTCTTACTGTTTTCAATATCATCGTATTTAATATACGGAACGAGATCACTAACATCTTGACTGTCTTTATGACTCATAAATTCGTCAGATAAATCTCTGATAAATTCAAATTCTGAATCATATCTACTGCTTACTTTCCCATTAGGAACAGCGCTCATTCTTCCGACCAACTCACTTCTTACACACGGATACTCTGTCTTATTTAAGGCACGAAGTCTTTCTGATGCAATCTGTGCGCTCCCTTTACCAACACTTTTATCCGTATTCGATGATTTTTTAGTAATTTGTTTTTTACTTTTAAGTCCTATCATTCTTATCTCCTCACTCCATAAGTAAACTTAAAGAAGTATAACTTACCTCGCCTCTCACAACAGCATCATAAACATAATCTTCAAGAGCCTTTCCTTTCACAGCCTCTCTTAAGACTTCTTCCATTGCTGCAGGAGATTCACACCTTAACAATTTGCGTTTAATATCATTCGTAAAAATCACAAATTCTGCGTATGGTCTGTTACCACCAACTACAATACCTGTGTGATTACAAAATTTACACCCTGTACTAACAGGTACTATCTCTGTACCTCTATTTTTTAAAAATTCTGTAATTTTTACATTTTCTATTGAATCAACTAAGATTCTTTCCTGACAGTGCGGGCACATCTTTACATACATTTTCTGATTAAATACTGCGTTGATCTGACTGATCACATCCCTGTAATCATCCCCATAGTACTCCCTTAACTTGTAAGGTAAATGCCACACCCTGTCTACATGTGTTGTCGTTATCACATGAATAGACGAATTTGCCAAATCCTGTACTGCAAATGCAACATCCTTATTAGGCAACTCGTTTATATAAGCTATATTTACATCTTGTTTTTTAGCCAGACGTACCGAGTTCAAAAGTATATCTGCATTACCTTGGTAATCAACTTGAGAGAAAGGCATCCACACCTCTATTGGTGATTCATAACTTACAATTTTTAACTCTTTATCTATCATTTCATTTACTAATGCAAATCCAGTAGTATTTTTACCTGTTCTCACAGCACCTGTTATAAACGTAATACCACTGCGTAATTCTGAAACGCTCGTAAGTGCATCTTCAACTTCTTTTTGGAAACCAAGTTGATTAATCCGAAAGCTAACTGTAGATGGCTTTTGCATACGAATCACATAGTGATAACCGCCGCTGACACTATTAGCTGTTATCCTCAGTGTTATATCATCACCAACTATTCCAGACGCACTTGTTTCAACACCACCAGCATCTAGCAAATCAATCGCATTTGTACTTGTCTTTTTCTCTACAAGTGATCCAATCATACTTTTATTCAACTCTTTTGTAATATCAAACAGACTTACTCTCTCCAGCTTATTGTCTATTCTAAAAGAGACAGGGTATTCAACCCCATCTCTATAATGAGCCACATCAAAATGCACATCTGTAGCCTTCCTGTTTACAGCCTCAATCATCAGTCTACGAAAAACATCCATTGGCTCTAATGGTTTCATTGATTTTCCTTGTATTTTACAAAAGCTGTATGGTGTCAATGACTTATATGTAATTGGTTTTAAGCAATTCAAATCCATTTCAACACTGATTTTATTGATATCACTTGTACAATCGTACAGTACCTCAACATCTTCACTACTTTCTTTCACAACAACATCATATCGAAGTTCTACCGTGGGGTAAGCCCTATCGCTGTAATCTTTTTCATAATCGCAGCATCTGACATCATCATTCCCAAAAGATTTCACAAATTCAGTAAGCTCTTTATTTGTGTAGTACTTATACTGCTCTAAGTAGTATAAAAGATCCCTATCTGTCGTGAAACCATATTCCTCCAAGGTAGTCTTTAATTCGGGTGTTATCTTTAGTAAAGAATAATCTAGCATACTACTACAACCCCCTCTCTACTAATGTCTTTAAAAAACACCACTGCTCTGTATCCTTTATGGAAGTATTGATTATTTCCATTAAACTCTTTTGTATTACTATGTTTAATTTCCCAAACAATTTCAAGATTTGGTACTTCCTGATTGTCTGAAAAACCTTATTCTGTTCTTTACTAAAATACTGAAATACTTCATCATTTTCCAATGTATCTTCAACTGTCGTGAGCTTATCTACTTTTTGTAAAAGAAGATCACAGTTTTTATTAAAGACTACTGGTCTTTTACAATCAAATCCACTTGCACTATCACTAACTTCTTCGGTGATATCAGTGCTTGTTGGAAAGAGTTTGTATGGAGTCATTGTTGCGTAAAGAATAGTACCAAATAAACTTTGGTTAATCAGTAAGTCAGTCACCTCTGTTTCATTATCGAATTTTACAAACTCAACATTTTTATATTTTTTTGCCAGTCCGATCAGATCTGCGGCTGCTATCTGTGTTATAAACACAAAACGCTTCTTGTCATCAAAGAGATCACATAACTGTAAAAACTTTTCCATATTTTTTCTCTCATTTGAATCAACTAATGGGAGCGAATATCCAAGATATCCAACTCCCATTAGTTCATTGCTATTCACTTTCAATAAGCCATCTATCGCCTGTTTAAAGCTTCCGTAGCCCTGTATCAAAAATGAATACTTCTTTGACTCTTCATAAACCGCTGTTAAGTAATCCGGACTTATAATAACTATTGTTTTCAAGAAGCCTCCTTACTGCAGTATCAATTTTGTCTTCAATCCCTTACACGGTCTCAAAAGCATCCAAGTCCCAAAAGATACTGCATGAGATGCACTTATCCTCATACCATCCCAATTGTATCTGTAATCGTATGTTGTCTTGTATTCTGGCATTTGTCCTATCTTTTGCTTCCTTATTAAAACTACTGGAACGCCTGGGCTGGCAAACTCGTTAATCAAAGCAACATCTTCAACTAACTGTTTGTCTACTGTTGCGTAATTATATTGCAAAATTACTGGTTTATTATTCGGACGTTTTAATTGTAGATTCTTATCCAGTCTTTTTAAATCTTCCAGAAAACTGTCAATATCCAGTATCTGAACCTGTGTACCAAAAGCCGGTGGATGCCCTTCTGCTCTACACAACTGTGAAAAAGAAGAAAGAAGATCTCGACCGTAAACATCTCTCACACTTCCCTTTACGTAATCGCCATTATAACAGTAAACAAAAGCTGCCTTTGAGTACCTGTCTGTAAGTTTATTAGCTATTAATCCTGTGTAATTCCATAGCTTATTTTTCTGTGTATCAATTATTTTATCCACTGACTGCACATCTGCTACAACAAAAGTATCCATTTCTGTAACTTCTATCACATCCGAAATTTTATCGACCATAGCTCTTAAAGACGTGTACAATTCCTCTACTGTTTCCAGACATTCCGATAACTCCTTAGCAGGGATATCTTCTATAAAAAGTTTATTAATTAATTCAAGATTCTCTGCACGAAACATGGCATTTATCCTTGGAGCAAACCAATAATTAATAAACCTCGAAGATATCACCTGGTACTGATTCATCATCATAGCCACATCTGCAGGAATTTTAGATCTGTCCACTGTAACAGCGTTGTAATAAATTGATCTGTTAAGACGGTCTGACATACACATACAATCTGCATAAAGACTGATTAATGCATAAACTGAAAGACCATCATCTTCTACACCCATACGATTACACGCTTCATGCATCACGCAATAGCACAGCGCACCTGCTGAAAGAGAATACTCAACAGGCTCTAGCGTTGTATTAATCACAGCTATATCACTGCTGTAATCAGTGTAATCATCGTATGTTATATTTACCTCATGATGATCCAGTAAAATTACTTTAATACCATAGTCTAAAAGCTTATGCAACAAACTAATATTATTTGATCCACAATCAGCAATAATACAGTACTTGTAATTCCCCTGTATACATTGCTGCACTGCTAGTGCATCTAATGAATGCATACGTTTTCGATATCTAAAGACGTCTACATTTCTTGCACCCAGTAAATGCAACCCTTCTTTTAGTATACGGATACACATCAAGCCATCAACATCGTAATCACCAAAAATTAACACTTTAGCATTTGTACTGACTATTGTCTGTATTTCTGCTAGAACATTTTCCAAATTTACAAAATTTGGTGATTCGTAAACTACCTTTTGTAAAAATTGTGTGTATCCGAATTCTTCTAATGTTTCATAAAATCCCATACCCACCTCATTCTTATAAACTATCAAGTAACTGCTTTAAATATCCTGAATTTGATCCGTTCTCAACATGTAACTCTCCACTCGTGACCAGACTATCTAAATCAAAGGCTGACTCTTTTTCCTGACTAGTCACTACATTATCTGTAAAAGCCTCAGCTACTCTTACATCCTTGCTTTTGTATTCTTCTACTTCTGCGTAGTGTATTGATCCGTCTTCTGCAAACCCACCCTCTGCGAACTCGTCCTCTGTAAACTCACCATCTGCAAACTCATCCTCTGCATTACTAATCATTTGGCTATCCTGACCACCGATATTACTCTTTGATTCCAAATAATCTGTAACGTAGATTGAAGGATTATCTTCTTTGTAGTAAATGGACAAATTATTTTTTGCACGTGTTATAACTACGTACCACAATCTTGTCTCAGCCTCTCTCAGCATTTGCTTTGTTCGTTCACTGTAGCATTTACTTTCGATCAGAGGAAAATTTGGGAAAATTTCATTATCAAGACAAATAGCATAAACATTATTAAACTCCAGTCCTTTTAATGAATGAAATGTAGAAATAGCAACACCTGTCTTTGTCTTACTATTCGAAGTACAAAGTCCCTTTGCCTGCAAAATTTCACTGTACAACTGTGCAAAAGTTTTACCATTCATAAATTTCTTGATAACACGTTTTTCAAAAATCTCATCTAACTCTGCTGAGTCATTAACAGACTTTTTGTAATTCCAGAAATAAAGCTTCAGTAATCTCATAACTACTGGAAAATAGTCTGCTACTGGGACTGTGTCAATATCATCAGAGATATTTTTCAAAGTGGCTATCGCATCAGCAAATCCATGGTATTTTAGCAATCTCCCGTAGTTAAAGTCTGCGAAATTTATTTTATCATCTCTTGTTGTAAACTTTTTCATAACAGGATCATAATGTATAGATTCAAAGAATTCTGCCTTTTTGCATGGCAGCACCTTCCAAAGATTTTTATAGTTTTCACGATCCATTGGAGACTCTAATGCTGTCAGAATACTAATTACATGACCATAAAGTTCATGACTGTATGGCAAATGTCCCTTTATACAATACATTGGTATACCTTCTTCAGCCAACATATCTGCTACCAATGCTGAGTATTTTGTATCTTTGTAACAAACTACTGTACTACACTGTTCATCTACTGAGAGCTTTTTAATTTCATTTACTAACTTTGTAACTTGACCATCCAACGTTCTGTATGGTTGCGTAGTGATTGTACCACCCACTTTTGAACCATGAATAACTTTATCAAAACGAAGCACATTCTTCTCAATCACTCTTCGTGCTTCGTCCAAAATCACCTTACTACATCGTCTATTTTCTGAAATTGTATAAATCTTACCGGTTGGGAACATCTTTCTAAAATTAAGAATACCGTCTATACTTGCTCCTCTAAAGTTGTAAAGATTCTGATCCTCATCCCCAATACAAGTCAATGGTGTGCCATCACTGACAAAAAGCCTTAACAGTTCCCACATCAAAGGTGTGAAATCCTGTACCTCATCTGCTATCACATACTCAAAGTATCCTTGTACTGATTTTAATATTTCCGGATCTTTTCTTAGAAGATCATAAATATTGTAAAGTATATCAATAAACTCATATTTAAATGACCTTTTCTTTACTTGTTCGTATCTGGTAAAAATCACTGTGAGCTGCTCCGGCTCCAAACCAACATCTGTGTAAACATCGTACTCTGTACACTCATCAGGACTACTTAATGTTTCCTTCGTAAGAACGTATAAGCTGTGTACTTTTTCTGGTGACACAAGCTCTAAATCTGGATTCTTCTGAACTTTTGCTTCCATAGTTAATGCACGCTGCATAAAACCAATTACAACATCATCCGTTGCAAGACTAAAATTCAGCATTCCTAATCTTGCTATATACTGTCGCCTAAAGAAATCACAAAAACTATGCATCGTGCACGCATTGATTTTATCATCTATATCAAGCCCTTTAATATTTGCAGCCATCAGCTTACCAACCATCTGTGCATGTCTTGTTGTCATATCCTGTACATTATGCACATTGTAAACGATGGAGAGAATTCTCCCTCCGCTTATTTTAGATGATTTATCAGACTTACACTTTCTAAATAGTTTTTGTGATATACCTTTAATTTGTGACCACGTTGTCTTTCCACTACCTGCTGTTGAAATTACCAATTCCGCCTGTGGCTCACTCACAGAAGCTAAAACGATATCTGGTGTGAGTTCATAACCCAACACATCATAAAGCATCTTCGTGTAATTTAGGCGCACTCTTGCTGATGGAATATCTGGAACTGTATCAGCGTATTTAAGTACTTCGTCAAAAGACATATCCATAACATTCACTGGTGTATCACTAATCATCTTGTTCACCTTTCCAAATTTTATAATCTGTGGTTAAGTGTGTTAAATCCATTGGGTGACACCCACCCCAGAAAGATAGAAATCTTTTATTATGTAACTCGATTCTATTGAATCTTGTAAGTAGAAACTGTAAAGCCATTATTCTACCATTAGAAGATTGTGAACTCCAGATACCAACCTCTGGAAAATTAAAACCTGTATCTGGAGTTATTGTTTCCTTTGTAACCATTGCTGTAGATATTATCATACCATCTAAAAAGCGGGGCTTCTCAAAATGTCTATGATCTCCGAAACAGTACCTATCAAACTTTTTCAGTAGAACATCCTTCTCCGCAAATACATTAATATCGTAAATACGATCATACTCGACTACACTGAGTTTATTTCTGAACTGTCTATATTTTGGACAAATCGGAATAAAGGTGTAATCGTATTGTAAATCCGGAATTTTAGTTACAAATGCTAAGTACTTTTTACCATTCATTTCGTATAAAAGTGTATTGGTGAAATTCAAAGTTGTAGTATTCGATAGCGACACTAATTGTACTATCTCCTCTTCAAACTCTGTAAGAATATCTGTCAAGCGTTTATGATTACTCAATACAGTGTCAAAATCATTAACACTGCTGTCTAATCCGTAACTTTCAATAATATCTAAAATCTTCATATCTGAGTATCTTGCCGTTACACGCTCTAACTCGCCACCGACCAGCGCTAATGAATCATCAACCTCAGTCGTAATCATTGAAAGTTCGAAATCCTTTGGTTTGTATACAGATTCACCTGGCTCGTGATTAAGTACACAGACATATGCTCTAACCCCGTATAAACTTATTCCTATACTTACCGGATTTGCTATCTTTCTTAAGTAATCAGAAAGAATCATATAATTTCTATCCTGAATTTTTTGCAAATTGCTTATATAAACCATCGACAAATCATCTGGTATTTCAAAGTTAAAACTCTCAAATGTTAGTATACTTGCAACACAAACATACAGAAATCTTACTCGTTGATCAATATTTGAATCAATATAAAATACTGTTCTACTGCTATGCTCTAATGCCCTGATCTCATTAAGCAGATTTCTGTACTCCTTTAAACAGAAATTTATTGAAATATATTTCTTGCTTACGTTCAAAAACTTCTCTGTAAGATCCACATATTCGTAAATATCATAATTTCTATGTGTATTGACGATCTTCTCTGCAACATCATCATTTATCATTGATGATTTATTCATTATGGTACAGTTTGGTAATGTCATTTTCAGTAGCCTATTTAATTCAATATCATCTGTCATATTGACTACATAATCTGGTGTACTACCATATTCTGCTTCATAATTTGCAATCTTATCACTTAATTCGGATTCGTTAATAACATAACAAATTACTTGTGGAGCCGGAAAAATATTTGGTACTGCTAAATTTGAATAAATTCCGAACTTTGCATACAGGTCATAACACCCATAAAAATAATTGTCTAGCTCTTCCTTATCTCCGTCAATTATGTAATTTTCCCCTGACTTATAGATTGTGAAGAACTGCGCAATACATTGATAAACTGACGTCTGCATCTCAGGCAATGTTCTGCTTTCAAACAATTCTTTAAAATCCTGTAAATCTATATGTTTCATTTACGATCTCCTTAAAATATTTATTTTTCACAAGAAGTGCTGTAAAGTGCAACGGAAAGAGTCCTATCCAGGACTCAACTGTTTAACGCTAATTCCGGTTTTTCACTAAAAACTTCCCATTTGGGATTGCTCGTTCTGCAGCATGTATGAAGATCCTCAGCAATAAAATTTTCAGCATCCACTTGCAATAGACGATATAATCTCATTACACCATATCCCACATGAAACCAAACTAATTCATTGTCTGTTGCCTTGTCCACGTAGGAAGTCTCCCAAAACGGTATACACTTTCCTTTTTTAGTTCTCAAAACGCTATCAAACAGTACCGTTATCATAATTACCTCTCCTCTCTAAATAGTGCTGTAAATTCTGTGTCTATTTCCATTCCGACTTAATAATCTGAAGAACCACATCAAGATAATCTAAACAGCTCTGAGTACTTCACACTCCTAATAATTCTATTGCATATCACCTCACACTGCTTTCATCAATAATTTACTCAGTTCAATATTGGTAATCGAAGAAACCTCATCAATATAATCTGTACTGATCATATGACTTTCTTCATCTAACAGATTTTCCATGTTAGAAGATTCATTGACTCCACTTTCAAACTTATAAGCCCCAAACATATTATAATTAATACGCACACTTTTATTGATAACTGCCGATCTCTTTACTTTTAAATTCCTCTTTACTTTATCCAAGTAAAGTAAAATATTCAAAGAAGTCAATATGTATGGACTATGTGTTGTGATAATTGCTTTACTGCCTGTCAAGTTAAGCATTAATGAAATTAAACTAACCACATCCTTTTGTGCTATTGGAAACAAATGTGCTTCTGGTTCTTCAACAATCACAAAACTTTTCTTGTTTTCTAACATAATATTAAATGCCAGCATCAAAATCCATAATACTTCCTGCTGTCCTGATGAACTATGCATCAATTTAATCCAACATCTCTCATCAAAATATATCTTTTCTCCATCATTTTCACTTATATAATCTGCCTTAAAGATACGCTTAATCAGATCATATGCCATCTTCAATGCGCTATTATTAATCTGACCTCTCACTGTTTTTGTATAACTTTTCACGATATCTGGTATTTTACTGTCGAACTTATTCTTTGTATTTCTAACCAAATTAATAAAATCCTGCATAGTCAGATCCATATCTGCAACTGAAAAATCATGTAATTGCTCTGACATGGTCGCCAACAAACTTCTTCCTGCCGGTATATACATAATCTCTGCATCATTTTCAAATACTCCACATAGACGCTCCTTGAATTGCTGTCGCAACAATGCTAATACCGTAATATTGTCAATTATGGCATTGACCTTGTCACTGTTCAATTTATTCAGGAACACTTTGGCAGCCTCATTTATCAGGCTGTTTAAATCTTCTTTCAATCTACTGTCAAATTTGAAATGAACATATCCATCATGATTTAAGGTGATATCGATCTGTTTATCTCCGAAGGCATAATTGATTCTAAATTTTTGCATATATGTAGTTTTTCCAAAACATTTCATAAACTGCTTTGTCAAATACTTCAGATAAAGATTAAAGTATTCATTCCTATGATTACTAAAATACTTATCACCATCCATCAAAAATTCTAATGTATAATCACGTATTTTCTGACAAAAGTATGTAACTTTACATACAGTACTTTTTCCTGATGCCTGTGCTCCTATAAATACCTGCATCTTTTTATCTATATCAATATCTGCCTCCTGAACTGGTCCAAACTGCTTTATATGAATTTTATTCATTCCAAATCATCTCCCTAGTAATCTATTTCAGATTCGACTATTACCTCATTTGTTGCAGTATTTGTCTTTAGTCTAATTTCATGTCTTGGTAAATCCTGATAAAGACCAGGATTCTGCGATATTATAACGATCTGCATACCATTATCAACATGGTGCTGAATAACCTGCCCGATCTCCCCTAAAATCTCTGGAGCTGCTACACCAAAAGCCTCATCAACATATAGATTATTTACTCCCAATCCTAAAGCTATACCTGCTACAGAAGCAAAGCTAATCAGGTATTGCTGCAACTTTCCAGAACAAATATCTGGATCCAACTCATTCCCGTACACATCCGAAAGCGTAAGTGTTACAACATTCTTTCGATCAAAATCACATTCCACACTAGCCTGCAATGACTTGTCCGGAAATATATTTGCCAGACTTTCAGTTATCAAATTATTCAAGTAACCTAAACGTCTGTTTTTGTAATTCCTGTCTTCTGAATCAACGGCTGCTGCAATCTTCTTCAATGTTGCATAGTATACTTTCAATTCATCCAGTATCTCATTCAGACTATCGTATTTGATCTTAAGCTTTTCGCGCATTTCATTGTTCAGTTTAGCACGTTCAAATTCTGCATATTGCTGATACATTCTTCTTTCAAAGTAAGGAAGATCTTTTGCCATATTATCGTACTCTATAGCCATAGTACACCACCTATCTAACAATCTTTATTTACAAAGTATCGTAAATGCACCACTTTCTATCTGGTTAAAGTATTTCTTAACTTTTACAGTCACCTTATTTGGTGTTAATTTAGCCACTATATCTCTTACTATTTCGAAATTAAGATTTACTTCATTACTCTTGCACTTTTCGGATCTTCTACAATCACTTATATCCATTGTAGTTGTCACTGTTATATCATTACCTGATATTACTGCAGTTTTCGAATCCAAATTAATTGAAAGATTGCATCCTTTGTACTTCTGCAAAAGATGAACCAACCCTGTGTAATCTCCTGTAAAAATCAAAGAGGCACCTGACTCAGACGCCTCAAAATAATTCATCACACTTATATCTGATGATCTACATTGTGTTACTAAAACTCCGAAATTTGCATCTATGGTGTAAACATTTGTCCCATTACATTGCCAGGCTGTTCCACATTTAAATAAAGCATCCATAGCACTGTAGGATAAAGCGAACTCTGGCATCTCACTTACTTTGCATACTATACAAGTTCCACTTCTCAGCTCTATTGATGCGTAGTTATCTGAGCAATTTACGTATGTTTTAAATCTCTTTGCTATCGTTGCTACCTTATCAAGTTGCGATGCATCAAAGCTGTCACCTTTTTTAAGCATCTTTAACCTTTTAGCTAATGTAGTCACGAAAGCTTTATGCCGTGGCATTTTTATACTATATCTATGTGCATCTCGAACTTCTGTTTCACCTGCATCATTCTGTATACTCACTCTCTCAACCACAGCAATCGTTACTGTATCTTCTGTACAAATCATTTCGAAGCGTCCAGTCCGCAATATCGGTTGTATCCGAGATTTCTGTACACGAATCGCGAAATCATCATCTTTCCCAGCCCTTATTGAATTGTACTGAAGCACTGCTAACGTTTCATTTGTATCAACAGCAAATAGAATACCTGTCTTTGTACCGACAATCGTCACCCAATCAATTTCTGAAATTGCTAAAAGTTTCTGAAATTGTTCTAATTTTATTTCATCAATTACGTACATTCAACTCATCCTCTAAATAATCATGTAACTTTGTAATCATTTGTGTGTACCGTACCTGACACTGTTCAAAATATTCCTCATCAGTCTGAATACGATCCAAATCAATTAAAGCTAAGTCAAAGTAACTATTACCGAGTATAGATCTCATCACTTCTACCTGCTCCTCTGTGATTGATGCTATCAAATCTCTGAAATTTGCTTTTGCTTCTTCTGCTGCTTTTAATGACTGCTGATACATAGCTCTTTTCTCAAGCAGTTTATCTCTTATCTCTCTTGTTTCCATTAGCTTATCCCTAATCCTCTCAATTTGCTATTTAATGAAATCAGCCAGGAGCATCTACCATCTGCCAATTCATATAAAATTCTTTCGGCATCGCTATCACCCCTAAATAATGCTTTTACATCACTTACAGGATCGTCTGCAATTGGTACATAGTCCCTTAGCTCCCTCACAATTTTCCGTTCTTGATATTCCTGTCTGTTCTCGATCACGTTAGATTCTGAAATACAAGACTTACGATCTGGCAATACAACAAAGTTATCCTCTATTGCTACAAAACGATTATCTTCCACCACTATGCATGGTATATTACGCTCCAACATACTATCATTCACTTCCCGTTCATTTGTTCTCCCAAGGGAAGCCAAATAATGTAAGTATACATCCCCTGCTTTCCAAATACCGTAGGCAGTATGTATATGACCAAAAAAACAATGATTGTATCCAGTCAGCTCATAGGCATTATCCAGTTCACGTGTTAGACCATAGTACTCATTTCCGTATCTATTTTTCATTTCTTTGACGATTGCAGGATCTATTAAATCCTGATGGAAAAGACCTATTGCAACTTTATCATCATTGACACTGACCGATTGTACTGCCGTACTGTTGTGATTAAAATAGAAGTCTACATTCCCATCTTCTAACTTATCAACAACTCTTATGGTGTTACTTAACCCTAAAGGTGTCCATACTTTATTTATTATTTTCTGAACAGCTTCAGACTCCATCTTGTTAATCAAAGCATAAAATGGATTTGCCTTGTAGTAAGTTAATTCATGGTTACCCAATACTGTGTAGATTTCTCCTATTTTTTCTCTCCACATTGTGAAATATGAAATATCCACTAAAGCATCTGTGACATTTCTATAACTTCCATGAAAAATATCACCGAGTAATAACATCTTTACTGTACAACCATTGCTTCTGTATTTTATAGCAGTCTCTAATAACTTACACTTTACAAATTCCACCTCTTTCCTGTAGTTTAATCGTGATGACGCTGTGATATTACCAAAATGTAAATCAGTAACGATCATGTATACATTCTTCGCCATTGTAAACCACCTCCCCATAAATCGGGCAATTGTATAAATCACCTGATTTATTGAATTCCTCTTTCAGCTTCTGTATCTCACTACTCAGTTGTTCGCTGCTTACTGCAATCCTTTTCAGTTCTGTTAACTTATCTCTGGTATCCTCTAACATCTCCAGTACATTCAATTGTGCCTGACCTATTGGTGGTTCACCTACATATACATTGCTCAATACCACTCTTTCTAATTTCTCTAATAGTTGCAATCCTGCTATTTTTTCTTCAGCAACAGGTCTTGTGTTAACCATTAATTTTGAAAACTTGATTGATTCTAATCTCTCCAAACTTTCTACCGCATCTATACTATGTTCATTAAAAATACCGATTTTCAAATCATTTAATGAATTATTTTCCATTTTAATAACAACATCTGCAATCGTGAGTAATTTATTAAAATCAATTACTCCATCTCTATACTTCAGCTTGTTAAGTATTCTTGCACCATCTACCAATTTCGCAAGCATATCCTTAGCAATCTGTAATTTATGCAGTCTTTCCTCTTCCTTTGCAATATCAACATATTTCAATTGCTGTAATTGATATTGTAAAGAAGTTTGCTGTAACTCTGCCTTTTCTAAAGACTCCAATGTACTCTTTTGCCAAACCTGTAATGTCTCTTTGTATTCGTCCAATGTTGCATTATTACACATCATTGAAATAAACTCACAGGTGGCTTTCGAGTCAGAATCTACCAACATAAGATTTTGATCCGTATCGATTATATTTGCTATAAATGTGCCATCACTATTAACCATCATACCTAGTTCTTCCACTAACCTTGCAGGTGGCTCAATAGTCATTGTTAATTTATCTGCATCAGGTTCTTTAAACCCATAAATAACTTTCGCATTCTGTTGTACTATCACTACTGCCAGTGCACCATCCGTAAAACGATAGTATGCTCTTGCATCTGGCTTTCCCCATCTTATTAACTTCTTGCGTTTTTTAGGTGGGAAAAACTTTGGTGAAACTGATACTTTCAGCATTTTCATCAAAACACTTTTACCTGTATCATTCTTCGCTATTATTACATTTATCTTATCTCTTGAAAGAGTAAAACTTCCATTCTGCCATGATTGGCAATTCACTAACTGAATAGTTTCTATCATACACAACCCTCATAAGTAAAAAGAGGGGGTTCGTTTTATAGCAAACCCCCTCCTTTTTATGCCAATTCTACACTATCTAAGGCGACATCTGTATCATCTGCGAACTCCGCGCTATCTAAATCATAGCTCTTTGCATCATTCTTAGCCGCGTCTGAATCAAGTTCCCCTTCATTTTTGTTAGAAACACCACACTCAATATCATCAAGTAATGCAATACCTTTGGCACCAAAAGCGATCGTGATTACCTCACTATTATCTTTCAGTACCTTCTGCGTCACGTATTTATCATTCTCGATATCCAGAACTGTTGATAAAGATTCATACATCTGAGACTCCACAGTCTCCGTGTAAATTGGTGTGTACAGTGATCTTCTTACCTCACTTTCCAGATCTTCCACGGTATCCTCATACTCTCTTACAGCTGCAATAATACTTTCTGCTTTATCACCAAAAATCTGCGGACTGCTAATATCGAAAGCACTCTTCTCGTATGTAGTATCCTTTCCAATAAGCATTTTACCCTCATTTGTGTTAGGATCACCCTCTGTAGGACATCCCATATCAAGCACGTAAAAGTCAAAATGCGTATCGAAAGCTTCGTAAGATCCATCGAGAAATTTCTGCATTGCAACGCTGAAATTTCCGCCGTATTTCTGAAGCACAATACTCTGCTGTACCTTTTTACTATCGAAGTCGGAGTATTCAAATTCTCCATTTAATTCGTATTTATTTGTAAGCGGCAGCTCAATCGCCAGTACAGAATTCATAGGATGAATTGAAGAAACAGGATTCTTTCTGTAAATTGTTGACTTAGCTTCTTTCTGCTGTTTCTCTGTATCCTTACAAAGTCCTGAATCAATTGTTTTCTGGTATTCAGTAACCTCCTCGTAAAGTTTATCTTTGAAGAGTTTATCAACCTTCAGTACCCCAGGCACCTCTCCGACTATCTCCCCATTATCATCGTATTCAACTCTCAGTTCGTAATCTCTGCCAAAATCCGACTTCGTAAAAGCTGGAATATTAATATGAACTACAGGAAGTGAAAAGATACGAGGTACTCTGTATTTTCCAAAGATCTCCCAATCTTCCTTTGTAAATTCTTCAGATGAGGTATCCCACTCTGTTTTACCTGCTCTGCGCATAAGTGCATTCTTCAGCACATCATTTGTATCAGCTTTTGCTTTCAGCATCAAAGCAGTTGTTGTTGCACTAAAAGTAGGACGGAATTTTGTGTCGCTATTGTAGATATCATCCTCTTCACCTGACTCTGGATTAAATGGTAATGCAAGCTCCGCAAACACCAAAAGTTTAGATTTCTTTTTTAATTCCCTTCTTAATCTAGGGAATCTGTGCGTTCTATGTACTTTCTGCGCATTCTCAGAACGCATACTGAGTTTTGATGCTCCAATAGAAGCATCCTGCATTTTTTCTAACATTTCTTCTCTTGTCATTTTTTGTTTTCCTTTCTTTCTCTCTCTTTTTTTAATTTTTTATTTTATTTTTTACATTTTATTATATTTACTATTTTTCACCAAAATGGCTCTGAACACCTAGTGTGATCAGCCTTTGATTCAAATCTCTTCTAAATTCTTCAGCACCACTACTCTTTAGTAATTCATCAATATCCTTTGTTTTTGCGTGCGGTAAAAATTCTACGTTATTTAATACTTTTTTTAAATCCCCATATAACGTCATACCTGCTTTATCATTATCTGATGCAACTAATACATTCTTTATAAAGCGTAATTGCATGATTCGTTCCGGTGTAACAGTTGACCCCATAAAGCTTGCAACATTGTATCCAAAGTAACTCAGACTGATTGCGTCAAAGAGACCATCAACTACTATTAAGTATTCATCCTCGATCGCCTTTGTAATACTTGAATTAGGCATATAAAGAAATCGACCTTTTTGAAAAACAGCTGTAGAACTGTAAGAGTAATAGTATTCACCTGCTTCATGCTCAACGTATTTAAATGGAAAGAAACCCGCAAAACCAGCTACCCTGTCATCTGCCCCTCTTACTGGAAAAATTAAAGCATTATCCCAAATACACTGACCATTTCTGTAGCAATCAAACTGAAGTATTCCCTGTCCAAATAAAAAATACATAAAATCATTATTTGGAATAAAAATACCCTCTGCCTTTTCTATCCACTCAACTGGCATTCCTCTAGCTTCTGCTATTACACGTAAATATTTCGCCTGATCATCTTTCAAATCACCTACCAGCTTTTTATAGCCCTCAGTGAAAATACCATCTAAAGTCATAAATTGATCTCCAAAATACAGTGATGAGCACCTCTAATCATCACGTAAAAAAGATTCACCGATTTATTATCTATATTTGTTTCTGCCACCGAAACAATACCATTCACTCTTGGATTTGTTATTATTTTCATTACTGTCTCTGTATTCGTGACTATTAAAGGTAATTTTAATTTTCCATCTCTTGAAAAAGTTGTAGCAGCTTTGTATAAAGTGACAAAGTCTCCATATTTTGTCTGCTCTAACATATTCACCAAATCGCGTTTTCCATCACAATAAAAATAATAATCGCGTACTACTTCCTGCTTTAAATCACTTCCTCGTTTACTATTAATTACCTTAGATGGTCGTAATCTCCCCGCGTATAATAACTGTTCAATTGTCACATCTACCGTCTTCAAACCTATCTTAGGAATTTCTAACTCCGTGACACAGCTTACTTTAGCTTCTGATTTTTCTGAAATAAATAAATTCAGATCATCTATCTGATAATTCGGATTTTCTTTAATCTTTGTCATTGCAATCTGTAATTTAGTTACAAGTTCTTCTACATCACTATCCGTTGCGTCACCCCTATCATCGCTTACTTTCTTCACCAAATTACGTATTGCTGCTTCCCCACTATCGTACATTAAGATCTTTTTCAGAAAGTCCATTCTTGAAAGTCCATTATTTCTTTTTACGTAAGCTTCCTCTAAATCACACCATACTTTATTCACCTTTTCGAAACTCGTCATTTTAACTTCCTCCGTGTTTACTTTTTACGTAGGCTAAATGTCTATCCCTGTTCTGTTTACTAAACTTTTCTATCTTTGGTGCTGCACGTCTTAGCCCAACCAAATCCCATACTGGCTTACTATTCTCAAGTATTGTTGTAAATGTGGAATCATTTACTAATGGAAATTTTTCTTTCCAAATATTATCACGTAAATCATTTACCTCTCCAGTTGAGAAATTGAAAAATACAATCTTGTATTTTGGAGTTTTACTAAATCCATGCAGTAACTTTCCTAAAACTTCCAAATGTAATAAATCCTGTTTGTAAACATCTCGTTTTTTACCATTTTTCAGAACCACAGTACCTTCATTAATAATCGTTTTATCCCCTGCGTAGCTTTTACACTCTATACAGTAAATACAGGACTCTGTGATCAGCACAAAATCTATCTCTGTCAAAAAATCGCTTAGTGTTTCTGTATCAGGTAAAACGACACTTTTTAAATAAATCCAACTGCTATTCTTTTTGCATAGTTCTTTCAGTATAATCTCAAGAACGGTCTCGCAAATCTCTCCATTGAATTGTGGTTTAAATTCAGAACCACCTTTTGAAATTGTTAACGAGGCTCTAGCTGTCTCTATTGCAACTTTACTACCATATTTTTCGTAAATATCCAATAGATGCTTTCTTGCACTGTCTTTTACTTTCATTTATCCTCCAGGTATAAATCCTCCAATTTTTCTGGGAAAGAATTCAAAGGGGTTGTACACCTTTCTGGTGCCTCTATACTCTCACGATCACAATACATCTTTGTCATCCCTCTGCATAATTCTATTACACTATTCATATTTGCATTAAACTCTTGCTTGTAACGTACTCTCACACCATCGAAGAAATCCTCGCCATCTTTAAAGTTATTCAACACAAAAACTGCTGAGTATTTATCAACTAATTTTTCAGAAACTTGCTGAATCCTGTATCGCATGGCATCAATCACTTCATTCTTATCTACAGTATCAAGCAGTATAAAAACTGCTTTACCTGTCTCAGCTTCTTCGAAGACAGCAACCGTCGTTCCTACATCCACCAAACTTATATAATGAAATTTCAATTTCAGTAATGGTAATAGAGGATAGTAATCTTTACGTCTTTTTGTATCAACTACATTATCCGTGACTACTTCTTCTTTGTAGTTATTGAAAATTTCAGATGCCTTCTGTTCAAGCATTTCATCACTTACCTTGTATTTGTATCCAAAATTGAAATCCATACGTAATGGTGTCCAGTCATCAACCAGTATTGTTGAGTGTTTTTTCAGAATCCATAGATATTCCATAACATCTTCTTTGATTCTAAAAATTGGCTCATCATGTCTTGTCAAATACAATCCGAACTGATCCTCACTTAACCCACATTCTCGTGCAGTCTCTAAAATAGAATTTACCGTGAGTATAACTAATTCAGATGTTCCTGTCTGATTAGGCATATTCAGTGCATCGTGCATAAGCTTACCGGCATTTCGTGAATCAGGCATTGCGTACTGATCGTATCCGAAGTAACTTGTAATACGAATAGGCGTCTGCATAAGACTATTATCACTGATTCTTTTTCTGTACTCTACATATTTATCACAGGTGCTAAGGAATTGACTAAACATCTGTATAAATTCATTTTCTTCCGGAACACCACTATCTGCCATACCGTAAACTGTGGCTAATGTTAACTTTTTGTACAGTTTTCTATCTGTCTTGAATTTATCAAGATCAAACTCTCTCCCAAGTGATTTACTTACAATCCTTGCAAGTGCTTCATATTTGTCTTCATAACGATTCATAATCTCATCGTTCTCAGGGCTCCTCATAAACAAATTGTAAGCCACTCTAAAGTCTGATTGTGCAAAATCGCCCCATGCTAGAAAATAGCCATCTTCAACACCTATCATACTAGCCTCTGATTTTGGAATCTGTGATATTATGTCATAATTTTTGTAGTTGAATCTTCGATTAACCTGCTCACTTGCTATAAATGGTATCTTTGCTAAATCTCTTCCGTATCGATCCTTTGCCGCGGAATTTTGGCACCCTTCCACAAGCTTTCTCAAACTATCACGCTTTGATTTCATAGATCTATGCGCCATATATTGTGTTAAGAATTCTGTAGCCATCCCATTTTTCAAAATCTTTTCAAGTACTAACTTCATATCTAAAGAAATTGATTGCGTCTTTCTGGTAGAGAAATAATGTGGAGAGACTAGTTCTTGCTTAGTAAGATAATCATAGATCACATCCTTAGTTAACGAATAGTATTTGTCACCACTTCTCAATCTCATTTCAAATTTAGCCCTGTTAGCTAGCGTATCACACCAATCTGACAAATTGGCTACTGCCTGTTTTCCATCATCAACACTATAGAAAATATACCCCAATCTATTTATTGCCTCTTCGTAACTAGCTGTATCTACAAAATCATCTGCCGAAAATCTTACCATTCTAACTCCTCCTATATATCATCACAAATGTGTCGTCAAACATCACATCCAGTATAGGACATACACAATTTGCAAAGCTTGCCATTTCCAGACTATCTCCAAAGTATGGCAGTATACAGCAATCCACCTTAAATTTTTGTAGTGTACTTACTAGCTGTTCACATGACTTTGCTATCGTAGTTGCGTCTACACTATCTTTCAGTTCATCTCTGACTGGAAAAGAAAAAAGACGCATACATCCTTTACTGGGATTCTTAAAAGTTCCCAAGTAAAAAACGCGTGCGCCATATTTCCTGTAGTACTCTGCTGCAACCCTATCCACACCTAAATTTCTTGCTGCATAGTTTGTGTCTTTATGCCTGCAGTCTATCAGACCATCCTTTGTTAATGAATTAGAAGTTGGTAGTACAACACCAAAAACATGATTTTCACCAGACGGTATTTCAAGAATACTAGCATCATCTTTCATACAAATTTCTCGCATAATCATACCTCCATCATGTTTTTATACTGCTTAAAATTCTAAACATTGGCTTAAAATGATTCTGACCTCTCGAGATCGTTACGAGATCTCATAGCTTTCTTTAATTTTTTCTTAACTACCGGATTCTGCAAAATTGTACGAGTCAGTAAATCAGCATTTGAATCATTCATACTATCAAGTACTGTAGAACCAACTGTATAAATCTGAAGAGCTCTGTACAACTCTTCGCCATTTTTATTTAACAGTAAATACAATTTCTCATTTATACCATTATCGAAGACAAATGAAAGATCATAAAACCCTAAACTCTCCAGACAATATCTGAGTTTAAGATAATCCCCAAGCTTCTCTGATTTTACATCCCATACAACAATTTTATCTTTGAAGTTTTGAATAAATTTCTGTAGTACTTTACTTAATCTATCATTCTCCCCAAGCTCTATGCCTGTCACAACCACTACATTATTTATGCCTACTTTGTCATAAATCTCTTTGGCACATTCACAAGCATTCTCTGATTTAGCATCTTCTGTACTAATTGTTACTGTTGATTTATCAATAGCAAAATTCATATTACATCTCTCCTTTTAACATCAGTTTCTTGAATTTCTGAATCTTTAAAGATTCCTTTACACTTACTTCAGAGTCATCATCACCTATTTCAGAGTTTTCTGAAAAGTTATTACTGACCATTTGCATCTCTTTCTTTTTATCTTCTTCCGAAAGCTCCAAAACTCCCTGAACTTTTGGGTTGTATAAAACCATAAGTACACTTGACAACTGTTCTGGCCAGTCATCAGCTGCCTTTATTGACATTACCTGTTTTGATGTTAGATCATCTGATAGGTAGTAACCTATTGACTCCTTAATTGCTGCTGTCTCATCAAGGGAAGTTGTGAAAATAATAAATCTCACATTCACACCGCTACAATCCTGCAGTAATGCTTTTAAATTATCAACATTTCTTCCCTTTGAATCACGCCCTATACCAAGAAATCTCTCCATACCTAAAAACCAAAACCATGCATTCTCAAATTTATCAGGTGTTACTTGCGTGTCCATACACCCTATATTTTTTGTAAATTTTAATGCATTTACTGCCAATTTTAGTTTTCTTTCAAATTCGCCCTCCGACTGCATAACAAACCCTGCAAGTATTTCTGGATCGGACTGCATCATTGCTAAGTACTCTTTAAATCTGCATCTGTTTGTGTAAGTATCGAACTCTGATCCATGCTCAAACTTTGTATAGAAATATTTATCAGTATCTTGTGATGTTGTCGGATTCGTAAACACTCTCTTATCCGCGTACACCATCATCATTCGCTTGTAGATTACTGATCTTGCTGCATTAAAGAATGCACTTGTCGTGTAATTCCTATCCTCGAATACACCTAATGGTTTTAGCTCTTCTAACTTTCCAACACGTTGTAAAAATGGATCAACATTGAGTATAAAATGCTGTCCACCTACTCTTTTGAAGTTTTCCCGAAGCATCCAAAGTGCACGCTGTTTTGAAGTACTCTTATTTACGAATACGCAAATATTATCAACGTTATCTTTTGATAAATTGATACTAACTACCTGCTCTTTACCATCCATAATAAAACTTGGTGGTCCTAACAGTATTCTATTGTGATCTGGTTTAAACTGATTGATAAACTCAATGTATCTGTCAAGGTACAGTTTTTCTGTTTCATCGTAAAATCTAAGCACTGGTGTTGTTTTTGTTTCTTTACCAAGTTTGATAACAGACTCTGAAACAGTTCCTAACTGATCATCTGCAAAGAACGGCACCTGTATAAGTATATTTGCTGCTTCATTTTTCTCTGCACGTTTTGTATTTATTATCAGTCTACCTTTTTTCCCCATATTATCGGACGCCGCTGCATTACCTATTACCTTAGTACTTACCTCACCTGTACACCCCATAGCTCCTCTAAATGTTAAGTTCGCTAATGTCTCATTAGGTATACTGGAACTAACTTCCTGACTATCCATAAGTAAATGAAATCCTGCATTTCGCCCAAGTCTCGCAATACTGTCTAAAACTTCTACGATCTTATTTACGCGTTTACCTGCATTTTGGAACATGGCAGTACACTCATCAAAAAGAAGTAAATTTCTTGGTAAACTCAAACCTGTCACCTTTCTAAACTGTTTAATATTTTTTACTTCTTTTCCGAAAGCTTCTGCAGCCTTTGTAAAAAGCTGCTGTCGCATCATCATTTCCTGCCATTTCATCAAAAGCATAGAAAGTAAATAGTCTGTATCAGACGTTGCCGCAATTATATCGATCTGAGGCATCGGATGCTTCTGAGCAATTGATTTAAACTCTACAATTTTTGCATCCGATAATGTCATCGTCAGTTCCCAAGGTGCATACTCAGCACATGCGCAGTAAATTATACTATTCATCGTTACTGATTTTCCCTGACCTGTTGCTCCTGCAATAAATCCGTGTACTGTACTATCATTTAATGCATGTTGATCAATTTTACGACTATCACCATTCACATATCCACATCTTAAGCTGATACCATCTAACGTGCTACCAAACCAGATATCACTTACTGGTCCTTTAAAAGGTTTTTCAACCGTAAAACTCCTTAAAGGTGAGAAGTCACCTGTGTCTAACATCTCTTTCAAAGGTCTTGGTATATTTACTGTGTATGGATAAATTGTAGTAGCATCCTTATTTTTCTTATGTATATCTGCTAACAATTTATCCTGGGCTCTTTTTTCCAACTTTGGGAAAGCATTTCCCATATAATCCAAACCAAGCACAGTGTCAGTTGAACCATGCATAAAAACATCAATGAAGTCTTCATGTTCCTCGATAATATCTGCATTATCTATAATAAACATATGACATTACCTCCATTAAATTTTTGAAAGATCGATAACTCGTCTTTTGAAAAGATTTAACTGTTGGGCATCAGAGAAGTATACCTGTCTTGTTACAGAGCCTGACTTTCTCAATGAGATGGTATGAAGGACAAAGGCAATTACCTTGTAGAAGTTTACACCGGTATCATCCAGTACTTTGTGATCACCTGGATCGCTCATTATTGTGTAACTATTAAAAGGTTTTGTTGCACCATCCGGCTGTACTCGTTCTACAAATGCATAACCTACTACGGAGTCACCTACTAAGATTTTCGTAAGTGGTGCATCATCTGGCACAATTTTAAACCAGTCATCCAAATCTTCTGAAGTGCTTTTTACCACTTCAACTTTTGGAATCTGGTTATCTACTGCGCCACTGGTTTTCTCCGGAATGGCTATACTATTCACTTTTTCTTCTGATTTATTTGTGAATTCTGTGTTGCCTTCTTTTGCATCTAATTTTGATTTAACATCACCAAATGCTGTGACTGGCTTCGTCTTAACAGCAGTAGCAGTTGCATTTTCTGATTTCAGATCTGGAAGTCCTTGATAATTAATCATAGCTCTATCCCAAATTGAAAAAACATCCTCAATATCTTTTGGAGTTCCGGCTTTTGCTACCTCATAAACCACTGGTAATAAACTATTCATAATACCATACTCAACTACCGCAATTGTTGAGTTTAAGACATTTGACTGGTCTGCTACTATATTCAGAATATCCATATATGATCCAAAAATTGCCTGCCCTGCATGCTTCACTAATTGCGAATCTGAAATACGCATATTGAAAATTGTAAACAAGCTTTGCTGTACACCTGCCACATCCCTTCGTGTGCTTGTTAACAAATCCATTAACTCTTTACTTCTATGGAAAGGAAACTTCAATACACTATTTTTTGTCTGGTTATAGATATTCACAAGTTCTGTAACTGTAGCCTGTGAAAAGTCTTTTGCAGAATCATCCACATCCCAATTACCATCCACATAATTGATACCATCGACTTTCAAATCTCCGGATTTAATTTCTGGAATAAGATCAATAAAATTGTAATATTCCATTACATCAATTCGCTCGTCTGCACCGCTATCTTCACTTGGTGCAATCACTTTATTGAGGATTACACCTACCGGAAGTGTGTTGTACTCTATACCTGCTTCTGCATCACGCACCTGCTTATCTTCGTAAATTAACCCGATTAACTTACTATCACAATCTCCAGATTTCACTACAACATACTTCGAGATATCTCCCAATTTTTTATTTACCATACCTAATCCGAGATCAAACTCATCAGCATAATCATCGAACACTATTGCTGTAGGCTTTCTTGCACCCCAACGTGCAATCTGAATAACAGCATATAAATAAACTTTGTATCCTAATTCAGCTGCAGCTTCTTTTAAGTAATCATTCAGAATAATTACTGCATTTGTACGATTTTCTTTATCTTTGAAAATATATCTTCCGAAAGCCTCTGCAGAATCATCACCTATACTATCATCAATCTCGTCTGGTACATCTGGGCAGTGTCTCCAGTGCAGCATATAAAGTCTTGCAATCAATTCCTGTAAGTACAGCTGTGAAACTGTATCGATCACATTACCATTTGTTGTACCATACTGTTCCCGCATATTAAACTGAACCCATTTGTCCAAAGCATTAAAATACTCTTCTTCATTCTCGTATGGTTCCATCCTATTATGTGAGCGATCACCCTCAATATCATGAAGAATTGCTTTATTATCTGCGTACACCCTTTTGTACTTTGGTGTTGATGCAATATCATCAGAGTAAGGTTTACAGATCTCAGACATTCCAGGTACTAAATCTGAAATTGATTTATCGTCCGCTGTAAGTTCCTGCACTAATGGGATTTCAATAAAGAATTTATCTGTACAGCTTGACTGAAATACTGTTTCATTGTTTTTTATATCTAAAGCTGAAAAGACATTCGTAAATTCTGAGTTGATGGTATTCATCACTGCAACTGTCTCGGCTCTAAGGTCATTATCATAATCAGCAGCATCTAAAGCAAAAGCCTCTTTAATTTTTCCAGAACGCTCCCAGTCATACTGAAGCCGGCTGCATGTTACTATCAATGATGCTCTCTTTGAATCGCCATTTAGCTTCTGTGCAACGATCTGTGCAAACTTAGTACTAAGTGCATTTGCTGCACCAAGATTATCACCACACGCACGTAACTTATCGTAAAATATATTTACAATACCTGTTACATCAAATGTTTTCTCTGCTGGATCAACTGTAATCACTGGAACACTCATTTCTGGCAAAACTGCCACTTTCAGTATATGTGATGCCTGTAAATCTTTAAAGAATTTCAAAGACGCAAAAACATTACGTGATACCAGTACTGAGCTACTTGTATCGTCACAACAGATAAAAATCTTTTTTGTAACTTCTCTATCTTCAAGATTAATTGTTCTCTGATAGCTATAAATCATTTATTTTCGCTCCTCCCTAATTGAAAAAATAGGGCTGAATTTTGCGAGCCATTACACTCTGTCCAAAATCCAACCCTCTCCAGTATAGACATTTAAGCCATAATTGCATCTGTATCGATCTTACCAGTCTCAGCACCTGTATCAATCTTACGAACTTCACCGACATCTGCTTTGGTTTTTAACCACTCATCAACATCGATAACTTTCTCGAACTCCTTGATTACAGCATTTAATGTATCAAGAAATCCTCCTTCATTGTACAGTCTCTGTGCTGCCTTGCACTGTTCGATAACTTTATCAGCTAACTCACTTGTGCCTGCCTGTGGCAGCATAACTGTAGCTAACTGATCGATCATATCTACTACGTTGTCATTCGCAAAACTACGAATTACACCAAGCGAAGAATCAATCTTCTCACTGTCAATTTTAATACCCATTGATTCGTATCCTCCTTCCTATTTTTATTAATTCATACCCTGCTCAAGCTTTTTAAGTCTTGTTGAGTACTCTTCGCAGACTTCAAACAGATCTTTGAAGCAGTTAATCATTGCTTCTGTTGCTGTCGCAAAAGCCTCTCCAGTCTGTTTTAAAGAACCACTACCAACTTCGTCTGCAACATCAACAACATTCTGAGATGCCGTTTTCAGTTTAGCTAAAACTGAATCATTGCCAAAGTCAATTACTGTACGTAATTTCTCAACGACTTCGAAATCAAACTCCTGTGTCTGTGCCATAGTCATTTCCTCCTTCCTACTATTCTGATTTTTTATATTTCTTATCCTGTGTATACTATGTTAACTTTTCAAAGGCTAACTGTTATCACTGAGCAGATTTTCAACCACAAAATCTTTCGCTCTTTCAAAAAGCTTACCATCATCTAAATAGTATACTCTTCCTATAGCATCCAAGATACTCACGGCTGTATCACCCAATCCTTTGAACTCTTCCTTATTTATAAATAAATGTTGGAAAACACCAAGATCACCACCAACTCTTAATGCTTTTGTAACATCTGAATTTGTTAAGTAGTTCGTTTCTGGATCAATAACAAACATAAAGTGGTAACTTTCTGTCAAGCTCTTTAATTCTATCATTCTTTCATTGTACACCTTAATTGTTGTGAACTCTCTACGTATATTTGACTGTCTACGAAGTAGATCTGTTGAAAGCTTATTCATAGAATTTTTCAAATCTTCTTCCAAAGCTACTATTGAGAATACCGACTTTGTGCCACCTGGCAAATCTTCTGAATCATCTGATGTGAAGTACACATAATCTTGTCCCATATTTTTCATATCAATTACTGTAATTACTAGGCTAAATGGATTTAATTTTACTCTCAACTCCAGGCTTAGTAATCTTATAAAATTTGGCACATCCTCCAGATTACTGTACAAAAACAAACAGGATGTTTGTGGATGCTTAAAGAAAATTGGTTTATTTCTTACAGGATCAATATCAAAAAGAAAAGTAGGATCAAAAATCTTCGATGTACCAACACCTTTAAAATATTGATTCTGTAAATCATTCAGCATATCATTCAGTTGTTTGCCAAGTTCTTTCACTCTTTCGGTTTTCTTATCCACAAGTTCCTTTTGCTGTGACTGCTGTACCATTAATGCTGATTTCTGCTTATCAAGCTTGTCTATCTCTGCATTTTTTCGTAGTTTTATCACTGAATCGTCAAAAACAAACTCTGAGTCAGCCTTGCTAAGTACATTCTGCATTTCCTGATTGTTGCTTTCCAAAGCATTTTCCGTCTTAGCTATTTCCGGAATAAACTTATCATCCAGTTCCTGTAATTGCTTATTTACTTCATCCTCTACCTGCTTCTTTAACAGTTCGTCGATATTATCTATATTTTCCTGTACTGCTTTTTGTACAATCAATATTCTGTATATCTTGTAATTCCTAAATACTGTGAAAGCTGCATAGGTCGAAAGCCCAATTGCTATTATTGGGAGTGTTATATTCCCAGCTAAAAGCAAGGCACATGCTATTGCTACAGAACTTCCGATTCTGATCTTATCAAAATCTTCATTGGAATCGCTATCGCTAAGGCTGTTTTCAAAATTCTCCAAAGCAGTTATTAACCTGCTACCCTCATTATCCATGCCTGCAAGCACATCTTCAGACTCATTAAAATATTTTATAAGTGTATCCAGGTTACTTTCTGTAAATTGGATTTCCTGACTAGCCAAGCTATTTACAAGTTTATTGTAGAACTTCTCTCCGACTGCTTTTTCAAGACAATTGCGTACTATTTTTGATTCCTCTCTTACATCAGCAAGTATTTCCTGCTTTGACGAATATTGACTCAGCAGTTTATCGTATGTTATTTCACCCTTTTTCTTGCTGTAAGTTTCCTTCAACTTTTCAAGTCTCTTTTGAAGCTTTAAATCTTTTTCCTTGTATGGTTGAATTACTTTATTTCTAAAAAGTTCAAGTTCTTTGTTTCTAAAGGAGGCTTCTGATTTCTCGTATGTACTATCTATTGAATCGTACTGTTGCTGTAAATCTTTTAATTCCTTGGAAATCCGAGTTAATTCTTTATCTGCATTTAATTGTTCTCTTCTTACTGTATCGTAACTTTTCTTTAGCTCAGTGTAATTCAAGCCCTAAAATCTCCCTGTAGTTATACAAAACTGCCCACAATGCAAATGAATCGTATAGAGCATCATGATACCGTGCAATATTATCTTTAAACGCTTTATTAAATGCAGAATCAAGTTTTGTTTCTGTAAGTCCACTACTTGCACATACTTCAGAAAGTTTCATAGACCTACCACCAAAAACCTGTGATTTTAAAGCAGCCATTGCATTGTACTCGCATGGGAACTTTGTGTTATGTCTTAAATCAATTACTCTATTTCCAAATTTCATTCTAGGTAATCCATTTTGTGACAAGGTCTGATTAATCAACCTCGTATCGAAACCGCCTGAGCTGTATGAAACCCAGATAGTATCATTTCCGCCATCCTTAACAAAAGGCAGCTCTAACCAACTATCTTCAAATGACTTGCCACCTGACAACTCCATAAGTTTCTTTTTATTCATACCATTAGCTTTGGCTGCACCTGGCGAAATCGGCTCCTGTGTGTAACAATAGAAATTTACCGGATATTCTGGTCTGAAATCTGATCCTGCAACCAAAGCACCAAACTGAATTACTTCATCTGTCTTCATTAATCCTGTTGTTTCAACATCGAAGATCACGTATCTAACACCCAAAAGCTTTCACCTCTTCTAATCTTTTTATTCGTCTTGCAGCTACTTCGCATACATCCTCTTTTACCACTGTACTGTCAGGACTAACAGTAATCGTAAATCCATCATTGCATTCAAATGAGCATGGCTGCTCGCTACTTCTCATGAAATCTGGAATACTTGCATCCGCTATCGCTAAAAACTGATTCACAGTGATACCCAGAGAAAATGCTTTCTCTACTAAGTAGGTTGCTTTCCCCTCTATCAAAGTCATATAGAGACCAGAACTAACTCCACCGTATTTCTTCACTGCCCTTGCAAGTTCACAGATTAATTTAACAGCATCAGCTCTCGTGCTCTCTACACTCTCCTCATGAATTGAAAGATTCACTACTTTTGTTTTGGCAACTTCGAAATCCACTGCTACCTCATTGTTCTTTGACTCTGGCACAACACAGTACAGATTAGCTAATGTCTCTACGTATTTGTCAAATAACGTCAGTTTCATGTTACTTAAAATCTTATTATCTGTTGAGGCTCTTACTTTCTTGCTTGTACAAGCAAGAAATAAATCGTACAGAGTCACCTCATCATCGTCTAATTTAAAAGGTAGCTCTGTAGTCAGCACTGTATTTGCAAGTAGTAAAACTTGACTGGTATTTTCAATACAAGGCTTTGTTGGCTTTTCCGTTATCAGCTTCTTAGCTTCCAAACCAAATAACTTCTTAGCACAGTAGCCCCTCACTACTTTTTTATCTGAGCTACCGGCATCCATTACAATCTGAGATCCAAATCGTGAATTCTCAATACCTACAAAAGTACCGTGTTCGTACCAATAGTATCTAATAAATATTTCTAACATCTGATAGTCCTACCTTTCAAATTGTTGTTTAAAAACTGTGCTGCACACAAAGCTTTCTAAAACTGAATCGGAAATATCTTGTGGAACTTCTAGCATAAACTCTCTAACATCATTGAACGTTTCAAAAATTCTATCGTCACTTAACTGTAACAATTGTGTGTATTCAAGTAACGATGCATCTGTTGCTTTATTGCCATGCTTGTCGTAACTACAATTAAGAATTGTTGAAACCGCACTGGAACAATTTGAGTAATCACCATGTGTTAGTTCAAAATTACTATCCTCTATCACCGCAACAAGGTACTCCATACCTTCATTTTCTGTAATCCAGTTTTTGAATTCTTCTCTGTTATTAAATACCTTTCTGGTGTTGTGTATTTTACTTGTTAATTCTGAAAAGTAAACCTCCAAACGTTTAAATATTGTTGTATTTCCAACCCAAAGTAAAAATCCTATAAAGTTATGTGAAACAATACTTTCACTAAATTCTACCAACATATCACCAATTGCTGACGCAAACTGATCTGGAGCAACAACATCTCCAGCGTAAACTCCCGCCAGTGTAAGTGCTGTAATCTTTTTTGGCTGTCTGTAAAAAGTTACTTCGACCCCTGACCCTAATGTCTTACTATCTATCACACACGGTGACTTAATAAAATCGTACTCTCTCATTCTAATACCTCAATTCTAATTCACTGTAATAACTGCTCACTTTTGCTACGGAAAGATCCTTACTGTCTAAAATATCTGACCCTATATATCTTATTACTCCGTAATGACTTCTGACATAGCTGTCCAGTGAATTCAATTTTATATATGCATTCAACTCATCATGCATATCTGCTTTCTCTTTCAGTACATTCATAAATTTCTCTTCTGTGTAAACTGGCTTAAACCCAGCAGGTGCTGGTGTTTTTTCTCCCCATACAAAAACTGACCTTGTTGTATTTGGGAAATTCTCATTATTGGGCTGTAGTAAACCAACAAACATATCGTACCAGATTGATGATTTAAATCTTACAAAATGCTGAATCCCAAATGCTTCGCATATCTCTCTATGCGTTAGAAAATATCCTGAAATACCGTTGTATTCTACGAATCTACCCTTTTCGACAGCCATCTTATACATTTTTGTACTTTTTATGGCAAGTGACGGATTGTTCAATGGATTGTAAACCCCGTCAACATTGATAAATACAGGTACAAATGTTTCTGGACGTACATTGTAAAATTTATTTTTTCTAAGTAATGTTTTTACAAATCTACTCGATTTATTTGAGTAAACTACATCTCTGTAATTTACTAAAGACTGATCCAGAAATGCTCTATTCAACGCTGTGATCTGTGCTGGAGTTAACTCCTCATTACCGATTGAAAAAGTAACCTTATTTGTATGTTCACTAATACTTTTTACGTATTGATAAAGTTCGGACTCTATACTAATAAATCCGTACTCAGCAACTGGTGTGATCTTAGCCAATTCTGCCTTCTGCATACAGTTAATTCTCACACCGAACAGTGATTGTTGCGTAACCTCGTCCAGTAAATATCTTGACCATCTTGATGGTAAAACTACTGTTTTTCTCTGTTTCGTACCATCTGGCTTTTTTATATACTGATTTATCGTAAACTGCAAGTATCGTCTGTCATTACTATCCTTTAAACAAGTTACAAAGATTCTATTACCGTTCGTTTTCAGAAAGACACCATTCAGCATAATATTAACGCTCTCAGAACCGCTGTTTAATACTGCTTGAGCTATCCTATCCAAAAAATTAAAATACTCCAACCTTCCTACCTCCTAATTAAAGAATGTTGTTATTGTGGCAAACTCTTTTGTGTTACCGCCAACTATCTGTGGTGCCGTTGATTTAACCAAGCTATATCTCTGCAAGTATGAGTATGCACGTACCTCGTATAAATACATTTTTGTGTAGAAAACCATTGTTGCGAACTGATGTAAAAGACTTGTTGCAATTGCAATTCTTTCTGCTGTATTTTCACTATTGTAAAAGATTTTTGCGGCCACTGATGCGCCAAAGTTAATTGGACCGCTAACACCAATACTATTTATCAAAGCATTAGCAAATTTTACTTGTGCAAGATTACTTGTCACTTTAACAGTACCATTCACATTTGCCAGTGTATTAGCTTTACTCAAAAGCATAGAACGTGTTTTCCTACTCAAAGTAGTAGCACTTGACTTTATATAAACACCATAATTAAATGCATAAGAAGTCTCTCCGCCACTCCATACAGTTGCTGAATCGTCTAATCTATCTGTTACTGATTTTAAGTAATCTGTACAAATATTTACACCATCCGTGTACTTTACGGCATAGAATGCCGCCTGATTAATTGCGCCATTCGCCAAAGGCACAACACACCCAAGACTAAGGTATTCCGTTTTCCACAGCTCATATTTTACATTGTTAAAAGTTACGGACTGATTCAAGCGTTCACACCAAAAATCTAGTGAAACTCCATCTGGTGCTGCAACTACAAATGGATGGAAAACTAATCTACCATCATTTTTATTCATGGTAACTATCATTTTATTGTAAAGTCCCTGCTCATTGTACATCCGTGCGTATATCGTCATAGTCGTCGAACTAAAATGTATATTTCTAAAGAAAGTAACTTGATAGCTATTGTCCCAACTCTTTTTATCATCATCTACTATCAAACAGTTATTCTCTAAACCAAACTTTAACAGCTTGTATAGTGAACCACCCTCCAACGTCGTAGTACACTCCATTTCATCGCACGATCTTATAGTCTCTAATGTTTTTTCATCCACACTGACTTTCCGCAGTATCGGATTGCACTTCAGCATAGCATCCTCTACACCAAAATCCCTGTCTGTACTTTCTGTCTCCTTACAAAAATTATATAATTCAGCAAAAGACATCATGTAAGACTTAAAAGTTTGAAAAGTTAAATTATATTGCACTACATCATAATACATTACACCATTACATTCTAAAATCATACGTAATGTTGCTTTCATTCTTCACCGCCTCCTAAACTTGTTGCTATACACGCACCAATCTTTTCATTGTTATTATCACTCATCCCTGAATTAAAAACTACTAGTACCGTTGGTACTTGTGTGTAGTTAAATATTGGAAAAGTGTAGTTATTACCAAAGTATTCTTCAATACTTCTACACCCATTAAACGTTACATTATTCACGATCGAAGACGCTTCTGCTAAATCGGAATCTGCCCTTAGAGACTCTGCTATTTTTGCTGCCAGCTCCGCCGATACACTTGCGCTATCATCTGCGGATTTGTAATAAACTGTCCAACCATCTCTATTGTAACTTGCAGTAGGCTTTTGATTTTCCTTAAATGAAAATATTACATGATACTTAGCGCCTGCCATCGAAGCGTACTCCGGCATATTGTATCTTGTGTACGCAGTGCTATTATTCAATGTATCCACATAGCCTATTGAACTATTTCCAAGTACAGACTCTACCACAGAGATAGTTCCAGTCTCTAATTTGTAATCTGACCTCGTTGCTGTTTCATTCGCTGGTCTGACTAAATCGCTGACTGTAAGCCTATTTAAAATAGATACCAACTCTTGCCTTTCCGTCAAAGTCTGCTGACTTCCACTCACAATATAGGCATTTAATTTATTTAGAAACTCATTGGCATCACTATCTAAGCTATAATTCCCATCTTTAAAGAACTTTGTATTCTGAAAAGATTCTAGTATATTTTTAGCGTCGCTTGGTGCTACGCACATTCTTCCAGTTGCTGTAGAACCTGTACAATGATATGCAGAAAAGCAATAAATATCTGTACTATCTGCATCTATCTCAGTACCATCTGTCACATCCAAATTGCTAACTATTTCTGTGATTCCTGCGTAGTCCGGTCCTGACAGATCGTATTTCTTTAACTTTGATTTCTTTAAATCCTTGGCTTTTTTCACATCATAATTTTCTAATAAATAGTCACGCTGATTACCTTGCGGTTCTGTTATTCCTGCATTCGTTCCCCTGACTGAGCTCACTACTGCGTCGGCTACTTCGTTGTCGCACCCTGCTAATAGTGTTACAGCTATCATAGTACCGAGTATAGCCTTTGATTTTAGTATTTTGATAATTCAACACCCCCTACGTATACTGTTGTAGCCATTGGCATACTTCCGTATCTGTTAATTAATTTCATTTCCAATAGCACACTGCTGAACGCATTATTAATTAAATGTGCAAACAAATGTTTTGGAGCACTCAAACCAACTACTGCGCTAAAGCTGTCCAATGCAACTATTTTACAGTTATCATTTTCAAGTACCTGGCTAATTGCTTGTATACATGGGTATGCTGTCACAGCACCTACAACACTAACAAACTGTTGCTTCTTTAAATACCGAAAATACCATTCTGCTGTTACTAGAAACGACATTCTCAAATCTCTGGCATCATCACCTGCAAAGTATCCTGCGTATTTATCTACCTTACAGTAAGCTAATTCAACCACTCTTCCGTAAGCACCAATAGCACCACTGGCTATCTCATCTATCTGTGTATTCTTCCAAGATTCAACATCAATAAAATCTGCCACCAACCTTTTAGCATCCTCAGTTACTGTGCTAAGATCTGAATCCATTCTGCCAACAAATCTGTTGTAATCAAATTCATCATCGTATAACTGGATTCCTGTTTCTCCATCAATCAGCAGTGAAATCTGTCCTTTGAAATTCTGTACCAAACACCGTAACTTCACTGCTCTATGCTTAAACTGCATTATATTGATACCACTAAATACAAAGTTTTCCACATCAAATAAAATGGCTGAAACTACGTTTGAGTTGCAATCTTTTAAGAAAAGTTTTACAAATCCACTTTCCATTTTAGTTCTTCCAACTGAAACATCATGTACGTAAGCAATTGTTGTTATCTGCTCAAACTCTTTTAATTTGGAAATATCTAAGTACTTCTCTTCATCCTTGTATTTCCCCTCAGTTGCACCGTTTCCTAAAAAAATCATTTTACATCCTCCCTCATACTTACGTAATAATAACTACTTTTATCAAAAAGTAGTACAACTGTGTAAAGCACATCGACTAAAACTAATACACCGAGAACACTCCAATTAACAGACAGTCTTCGTAAAACTATATAGTAAACTACCTCTACTACTCTAACTATGCCAACGCCTAAAAAGGGCACAGGCGTATCGTAGACTATCACACCGTCTTCATCCTCGGAAAGGAAAACCTTGACTACTCCTAGACTTCCAAGGAAACCTTTAATCCAAATACCAATCACTACTAAATTTAAAAGACACGTACCGTATCCTCCATCTCGTGAACGAATCGATAGTGTACTGTTAACTATCACTATCACTCCAAAAATTATAAATGAAATTATTTGAAGTACACTCATTGATTTTCTTTTCATTAATCTCTAAAATCCTTTACTCTAATAAACGTCGTCGTAGACATCATTAATTAAATCCTGTGCTAATTGTGCAGGATTCACATCCATTGAAGCAAATTCATCATAGTCCAGACTGACTTCTTCCTTATCGCGACCTTTTATCATATCCAAGTCAATACCTTTATTCACAGACTTCTTCGGCTTCTCTGGCACTGCCTTCTCAGGCATAGGCTTCCCTGACTTCTCCGACTTCTTCAAATCCACTTTGGTATTTACTACTTCTTCTGTTTGCTTTTCTTTTGTTTTTGTTACTGTCTCTGCCACACTACCGTGTGAAGCTTCTCTATTTTCTACGGAAGTATCCGTATTGTATTCATCTTCATTATCCTGATCTGTGTAAAGTAAATATTCTGTTTCTTCATCCATAAACCAATCTGATGTGTCTATCGCTGCAACAAACAGCACCACACCTACAAATACAAAAATCATCATAGCTTAAGCTCTACTTTCTTAAGGGACTATCTGGCTAAATTGCTACATAGTCCCTTAGCATTTTTAGTTTGCAGTTCCACTTGGTGGTGTATTACTACTGCCACCACCGCTTCTGCCATTTTTGTTATTACCGCCATCATCACGCATCACATTTTTTCCACCGTACCCGATTGCTAAAATTACGATGACTACAATTACCACGAGTTTTCCTAAACTTATATCTGAGAAAATTCCCATATTTGTCCCTCCTATAATCTTATAAATTTAATGAGGGTACTTGGATCATTTAAATCGATCAAAGTACCCTCACTGCTACGCTCTTTGTAAATAACTAACTTATAGTCGTAAATCTCTCGCACTGCTAAAAGATTTTCTAATGTCAGATCAAAAAAGCCTAAACTAACTGGCTCCCCTTCTACCAACATATAAGCTGCCAAACTGCTATCCGTTTCTTTACCTCTGTTTCTAAAAAATTCTATTTCATCATTTGACGTAATTCCCTCTATCACAACACACGGGTATTTTACATCTTTCATCATAAATGAAAAATCATTTAATTCATTGCACTCTTCCAAAACCACATCCACTGTTCCTACCTCCATCTTTTTATATGGATTTATATATTGGGTAATGGCTAGACTCTTTCTGCAAGAACTTCCATAATTACATCTGAATGATTACAGATATAAAGTCTTTGTTTGTAGCTTCTGAGCTTTGATAGAATTGTATTCCACTCTACCTGAGAAAGTGTAAGTGTTTTGTACACTTTACCTTCAAAATCCACGGATGTTACTAAACTTTCGTTAAATGGTAAACCATTTGATAACGTTTTTACAATTCTGTCCAGAAATTGACTCATCACACGTTCTCTAGGTACCTTAGACATAGCATACTTTTTACCGCTAATTGTGAAGATTTCGTATCTCTGAAGTCTTACTACCTCATTTGCAATTCCAACCATCTCAAACGGAATCACAGCAATCCCAACTTTATCTTCAATATCAGCAATCATATCTGAAAGCCTGCCATGTACATCTTTAATCTCTGGAATTATTATCTCCTCTGTGCTCATATACTCAATTGGAATATCAATACCGTTTTCTTTCTCAACAGTACTCTCTGCGAAGCCGTCATCTTTCACACCAGTATCATCATTTTCACACTGAAGCCCATTCTCCATATCACCAATTGCCATTAAATCTTTGATTCTAATATCACTATTCATATCTTACAGTCTCTCCTTGTATTCTGTATCATCTTCTTTTTCAAAAGCACTCACACCCATCCTATTTAACTGATTAAGTTCTGTGATTATTGTACTGTAACCCATTGTTGCTATCAGCGGGATAAAAAGAAACACGTATGTGACAAATTCTGATTTTGGTCGCCTTAATCCTGTAGCATCTCTTAACTGATCACGCACATCTTTATAAATACTGCAGTAACCGACACCGACCAATATCATAAAAGCAATTAACCCAAGTATACAAAGCCTTTGCATCTTATCATAAAAACCCAATGAGTTGTATTGCCCTAACAGTTTGTAAAGAATATCTGCTGGTATAAACTGAACTAACTGTGAAAGCACAACTGTTACCACATCTACAATTAAAGCAATTGCCAAGCCTACAGGAAATGTGTTAATACAGTTCAAAATCGGAATCCAAACAGTCCAGCTTGCATTGATTCCGTAAAGTTTTAAGTATCCTTGTGTAATCTTTCCCCAACAAATTGCTGTGGCAATTATGTATGCGGCAGTGATATACTTTAAAGGTATTAGTCTTGTAGTTTTGTAACTTAAAAAGGTAAACGCCACAAGTACTACAAGTGTAAAAAGTATAATCAGATTATCCTTATCTTTTTTATTCATCTCAATACCCCCTTTAATTCATAGAATTCAAAAATGAACACAGATTATCTAACATCACTGATGACCGTATCCGATCTGTTTCACTTGAGGCATTAAGAACTAAGTATGTTATAAATGCTTTGAATACGCTTGGGGCAATCGTATCCAAAAATGGTGCAGCGTTACGTAATTCGTCCTCTGTAAGAATATATTCTGGATTCAAAGTATCCATTGCAATTCGCTTATCCAGTTCCTTTAAATGGCTGAGCATACTTACTATCTGCCCTTCTGTAAAGCCTTTGAAAGACCCGTCCGAATTGTAAATACACATCTCATTACAGTATTTAGTTACCTTTGGTTGTGTATTCTCTTTTTCTTCACTTGCCGAATACACTTCTGAATCCTCTGTTTGACCTTCTGACTCGTTCTCATTTTCACTGTCATTTTCGTATGCGTATGGATCCTCGACTATCTCTGTCTGATCTTCTACGACTTCTGGCTCTGTTTCTTCTTCACTATCTGTAGCTGGTAAAACCTGTTCTGATGCACTTACATCATTTAATTCTAATGTTTGCACATTATTGCCTAAAGGTTTACAGTAAAGTTTTTTAAACTCTTCTAAACCTCCTGACTGCATTACCAAATCTTCTGTGTAAGATTTGATTTCTCCCTTCAATCGTATAAAAATCATTGCTTTTGTCGGGTTAATAGCAAACTGTTTTTTAAACATCTGATATTTATCACCCATATTAGTCTCTGCCCAAGCTAAAATATTGCTCTCTCTGTAGCTTTGACAAACAATCGCATAATCAGCTAATGACTCATCGTAATCACCGCATTCCTCTACCAAAAATCCATCCGGTAAGTTACGCTTATTACATACATCCAAATAGTTACAAATTATAAACACTCTCTATTACCTCCTGCTTTTATAATCCCAATTAAAAATCGTATGCCATCAAGACCTATTGGCATACATCTTACATTCAACAAAGTGTAGTAAATAAGCTCTGTTGAAACCACATCATGACTTTCTATCACCTTCCGTAGTCTGTATTCACTACAAAGTTTAAAGTTCTTGTCATCTGTAGTTTTCAGAAATTCTCTGAAGTTTTGTAATGTCAAAGTTCCATTGTCCATTAAAGAGTACACTGCATAGTAAAGCTCTAAAGTTGCTATCATAGACTTCTTTAGCCATTTACTAGCGTATCTGAATTGATAGATAAAATTCAAAGCTTCCGTTTCCGTTATTCTAGTATCTGCCCCTATACAGTACCCTGCAACCTGTGCGACTGTCACTGTGCCTAATTCATCTACTAGATCATCTATCGCCTTCATTGTTACATTATTTAAGACTGAAAGCCTGTCAACAGCCTCAACCACATACTTCTGACTTCCATGTACACGATTGTATAAATGTTTTGCTACTTTCGGTCCAACATTTAATTTGGCAGAAATCCAATTGCACATTACTTCAGCCGAAATAGTGTAATTGTCCACTATTTTAAATTCATAATTTTCTAAAACTGCCAAAGCTTTCTTCAAATTATCTTTACTACGAAATCTTAGAAAGATACAATTATCATCTGGTTGTAACTGCTCAAACTTCTTTGGTATACCGCTATCGCATATCACTAACCATCTGTTTCCAAAAAGAGGTGGGTGCTTAAGCACACTAACATCTGCACCTGCACACCCATCCTTTCCAACCCTTTTTACTGCACTTTTATGAAACTTCGATACGAACTCTTTTTCCACTGGATTGATGACATTACCATCCTGCTCCAATACCGCGTATATCAATCGTCATCTACCTCGATCCTTAAATATCTCATAAACTCGTCAATCGCTTCCGTTTCATCTGATATCGGTTCACCATCCTCCGTTCTGTAAGTATGTATTTCTTCTAGTAACTTATTATAAAGAAGTTTTGCATCAAGCAAATAATCCACACCTGTTGTAACGGTATCAAGTTTTAAATCTAACGAATCGTAAACTGCTTGATATTTTTCAGTGAATTTTTCCAGTGATGTCATTGCGTATGCATGCAGTACTCTATCAATAGCTACTACATCTTTATACCCTATCTGACATTCTGGAACTGTCTGTACTATATGATGTTGCATTACAGAAACTTTCATAATTCTCTCAGCATATTCGACAGAATCGTATCGTCTGCAAACATCTGTAAGTACAGCATTCATAAAGATACTCTTGCCGAATGACTCATACTCTGCATCATACATTAATGAACAAACAGAGAATAGTACTCCGTAATTATCTGCACCAATTTCTTTAAATTTATTAAACAAATCATAAACTTTCAGATCTTGACTCAAACGACCATTCCAGTCCATATACCTATCACAGTACTCATCAATCGTTTCACCTTCTAAAGGCACAAGCATATATCTACCAAAGAGTAAATCATTACATTTTACACAACCTTTAATCTCATCTTCTGTGTAAAACTCTGATAAGTAAACATCTGATTTTGTCCGTCCAGTAAACTTATACGTACATGTTGCCAAACCTTGCAGCATATTCAACATTGCTTTACTAACCTTTTCCATACCTAATTTATTATCAGGTATATTTCTAAGATCATTACAAAAACCTACAAAGTCTGCTGTCATAAAATCTCTATTCAAGCTCCTCAAAGCTTCACTTAATTCTACTGACTGCTTATATATCGGCCACATATCATCACACGCTTGCTCAGAAATAATGCCGTCCTTGCTAAAATCTTTCAGTTTATTGAAAACTGAATTAGCATTTGAATTAGTGTTACAAACACCTTCAATCAATTTCGGTTTTATTACCCCAAGTGTAAGCCAGTAATTACAAAAATCTCCGGCGTAGTTACTAATTATCATTCTATTAGCAACTCTATCCATTAACTCTGCCAAGTCTCTGGATTGCAACAATACAGCCAAATCTGTTAGTTTACATGAGCTAACTTTTATTATTTTGGTAAAAGTCAGTTCATCTTCAAAGTACTTCAGATCTGCTATTGCTTTATTCTTTTTGACTTGTGCTTCTTTCAATGCCTTACTGATTTCAGCAACCGAATTCTGTGCTACCTCTAATACATCTCTTTTACCGACTGTTATTCCTGCAAATGAAAGTGCCGTCGATAACGTAGATATTTCTGCTTTTGAAAGAATACGATTTTTACCACTCAAAAACTGCTGTACCAAATCTAATGAATTTTCCATAGATGTGATTTTTGTAATGCTCAAAGCATCTTCCAAGAAAGGATTTCTTTGTATCGAAAGTGCCAAGCTAAATAATGCTTTGTAGTATTCAGAAGCATAATCTTTACTCAGACACTGCGTGATAAGGACTGCGACCTCATGTGGTGTCCAACCAGAGTATTTCGTTTTACTTCTTGTGGAATCAGTCGAATCAGTCAAACCGGCTACACTGTCCGCGCTACCTGTACTATCTGCACTACCTGTGTCACCTACGCTGCCTGTATTACTTGGTAAGTTTGAGTACTCTGCAATACCTGGTAATTTAAAGTAAAATCTTTTAGCCGCTTCTAACATCTCTTCATCATCCACAAAAGTTCTGACTATATCATCATTCTTACTCTCTGATGATTTCATAAATGAATTGTAAGCGAACTTCTTCCCTGTAAAGATCTCTGGTATCTCTATTTGCACACTGTCAAATGGCAGACGTGTAAACATCACAGCAGCACCTGCACACTCTTTTTTAGCCACCGTAAGAAATGCATTAATTGCATCAGAGCACTTTGTAAAGTAACTTTTTTTAACCTTATTGTACTCGTCACCTGAAAGAAGCAATGCTGTATCGCAGCCTTCATTCTCACAGACATTACAAGAAGCACCTACGGACTTTTGTACACCCTTCTCTGTCATAAAAGCTATTAAATACATTGCATTCTTTCCAAGTTTTGTAATCTTTTTACAAACTGGACAAACTGTTTCGTAAGAGCCGTCATCACACTGATTGATCTGACGTATAAGCCTTTTGTTCTTGCACTTCAATATTCGCTGATCATTTATGACGCTCTCTCTTATAAATTCCGTTGCTAATCTCTTCCTACTGGCTTCGTATCGTGTATCATGTTCTAACATCTTTTCATACATCGCTAAATAAACTGGACGAAGACTTTGAATATATTTTCTTATATAAGGCTCTTTTACAGCCACAAGACTATTTAATGTATTACCTTCTTCCACAAATGACTGAAATAGCTCATCATCTGTTACATCAAATTTATTTAAAATCATCGTTTCTACCCAGTTTCTTACAATTCTACTGAGCTCAGTACCTAATTGTGCATCTGCACTAACAATACTTGAAATTCTGGCGTATTCATCATCTTTATTTGACATTATCATTGTTGCACACGATGTTGCTAATTTTTCTTTATTAGCTAATGTTCCCTTTGCCTGCGTGTATACGAAATTTGTTAAAACATCCTGTTTACCGTCTGGCTTATCATCATGTACATCTTTCACTCGCTTTATCAAATATCGAATATCGTGCTCTGTCAAATCGTCTGTGACTGTATATCCTAATTCCTCTGCTTCTGATTTTAGATCGTCGTAAATATTCTCATCATCTTCTTCGTTGCCTACGAAATCGACTCCGTCGTCATCTACAAACTCCTCACCGCTGTCGTCTACGCCGCCATCTGCGAATTCATCGGCGAATCCACCATTACTACCATCTGCTAATTCGTCTGCGAATTCATCTGCAAATTCATCATCTAAAATCCCTGAGCTTCCTTCAAATTCGTCTGATCCATCTGTTTCTTTAAAAGACTCATCATACTGATTTTCTCCTCTTCCGGGATATCTTTCTGTTTGTTCCATGCATTCATTGCCCTTTCTAGTATTTTATAAAACTGTGTTACTGTGATCAAAACTTCATGTTTTCCTAAATTATCCACAACCGTACCACGATTTACACCTGCACGGAATTTTGCAGAAGAACTACGTGTGCTGTACAGTATAAATGGTACTGACTCCATTGCGCTTGTGTTCTTAATCTCGATCATCTGACACCCATCACTATCAACACAAAGATCATTGCATTTATTTATAAAATTCGATTTTGTCATACTTTTGCCATCACATATCACTCTACCAGTCATACATACTGAAATCTTCAAAAGCCCTGACTGCTTTAATGCCCTACAAGCGTACTCAGCTATTGCAATAGTATCAATATTACTCAAAAGATTGTAAATAACTTCTGGTGAATGCACACCTCTACTCACCAGAAATGATTTTAAACCACCGTACTCTTTTGCCTTATCTGACAACTCTTTAGCGCTATTAATACCATTAAAAATTTTGTCTGTGTTGTTATGAATAGATGGTATACCTAAGTTAGCCACAAGCTGTTGAAAAGTGACTGGTGTTTCCCTGATCTTTACACACCCTGCTGCAAAAGTTTGTCCGTAAACATCCCGCACATCGTAGGGGTATTGCGACCACGGAACTAAAAGAACCTCTGCGTAATTATTGTAAAGAAAAAGTCCTTTTTCCCCACGAGACTTTCTTGAGAAATCTACATTCCTTAATGCTTTATAAATCGTTCCGCACCTTGCAGGACCTAAATCCTGTATTCCATATCTTGAAAACATTTCTGCAAGTGCATAGGCTGATTTCGTCGGACATTTAGGATCACAACACATTTCTCTACGTAAATTAGGAGCGATCACATTAACACTTCCACACTCGCATCTATCTTCAAACAACTCATGGTATTCCTTTGGTATCAACCCTGACTCTTTTGCTTCGGATACTGTAAGCCATCCAGTGTATGCGTAAACCTTACTTGCTTTTCTTCTAAATTCTTCATATTCCATCACTCATCCCTCTCAAAATCATCAGGTACGACTTGCATATACGTAATTATTTTTCCGCCATTGGTAGTGCTCACAACCTCCACTTCTACCTTGCAAATACCTGTAGCCCCCAATGTCTTAAAGTAATAGAAAGGACACTGAACTCTATATTTTCTACCATTGTATTCTGCTTCTAACCAATAAAGTTCCATACCCTGATCAACTATTGCACGATGTGCCTCATATGAAACGTAATCTGTTACGTATGAAATATCTGCCGCTCTATAAACTGCTGACACATCAAGACCATTTAAATCTTTTATATAATCATCTGCGCTGTAAACTGTAGCGCTTGTTTGATTATTTGATGAATCAGCATAATTATGCTCACCAGGATTAATACCATTTGGATCTATCGTTTTACCATTTTCATCATAAATACTATTTCCACTATCCGTAGTACTGCCACTACCATCCGCTCCAGTTTCTTCATCTGCTCCATCTCCATCAACTTTGCCGTTTGTATCATCCATTGTATCCGATGTGTTTGATGTGCCTGACGTACCACTATCTGTCACTTCTGCATCGCTTGAATCACTCACATTGCCAGTATCTGCTCCTTTATTTCCTCTGGTAAATAATACCCCCGCTATAGCTACAACTACCGCAATACCAACAGCGGCTATCACAAGTTTATTAGAATGATTCAATTTAGGGGATGGTGTATCACCATCCCCATCATCCTCTAATACATTTAAATCATCTACTTCTTCATTCTCCACTTTCTTACTTGTTTTATTTGGATTATTTCTCTGTAAACCTATTGACATAGACTTTCCTCCAGACTTCTAAAATTTGAATTAGCTTTTACACTACCAACTAATTTTGCTACACCACTCTTTGAGTCACCTACCTTTGAGTAAACAGCATACCCAAATCCTTTATTGCTGCGTACCCAGTTAAGTACTTTATTATTATCTGTTACCTTATTGACCGTAATTGTCAATTTACTTCCCTCGCACTTTACACATTCCGGGTAGTATCGCACCTCTGATACTTTAGCATCAAAAGTTGCAAGATCAAGACTTGTTAATGCTTTCTTCCAGACCTCCAACTTACTACCAATCCTAAACATAATAAGTTTACCTTTTCCTTCCTCAAGGTCTGCTATTAAAGCATTCATCTGCATACGATTATCTACAATTACTTCAATACTATCGTGTCTCTCTCTGAGATTCACATACTTATGAATTGCTACTTTTTCGTATTCATAGCATTCATCCTCTTCGTATTGTTCCGTGCGATCTTGAGCTGTTGCTCTGTATACTGTATTTAACTGTTCTGCATCAGCATCATCAAAAACATCGCCGTCGTCGTAGTCTTCCTCGTCCGCAAAAGTATCATCATAGTCATCATCAAAAGCGTTGATCTTTGGTACAGGATCTTCTTTTTCTCCGGTATAAACCTTTTTAACTTTTCCATCTATACCAATTAGCTCCTTTCCTTCGCCATAGTAATCAATCATCCAAGATTCAAAAACGCTTTGATATTTTACATCATCAGCGATTAATTCTGGCACATCTTTTGATACCTTAAAATTATTTGGATAATCGTATACGTATGCTCTGACTGTGTAGTTATCGAATACTTTAAGTATTGCAGGTAAGTTTATTGGTTTTTCATCCAAATCTGGTTGTAACTGCTTAAGCACTTCATGGATTCTAGTTCGCACGTATTCTGCACGTAATGGACCTATTAAATCCCACGGATGATCAAACCATTTCTGTTCTCTAAACTCACCATTATCCCAACGGTCAATCAAACGCTCGACCATAAGAACTGGCAACTCTCTTGCATCATCTTTTGTCTCTTTCCAGTTATCACCGATGTTAATACCTACGAAATAATTTGTATGATTCTTCATTGTAATCATACAAGATTCTTTTATAAGTTTAGTGATAAATACTGGATTAACACTTTTATGTACACTACATAGTAACTCATCATGAATCAGCATATTCCAGACTATCTTATCCGCAATTCCCTCCTGCTTACACCGATCATAAAATCTGTAAAGAATCAGTCTAAAGAATTCTGCCGCATATGACTGAATTGGGTAATTTCCAGCAGCTCTTCGGATGGTTGACTCCTTTGGTGTGTATTCACCTCTAGCCCTACGTTTCTTATCTGCATCCGTTTGTCCTACATTCGTTAAATCAAAATAACGACAGAATCCCAACCTATTGTATACTGCACCCATAGGTATTGGTATTTTGCTACCATCACTATTCAGCAAATATTCTTTTGTTCCCGGATCCCTTTGCCAAGCATCCATAAAATTTCTCTTATCCTCAGATAACTCCACTGGTTCCAATGCTTGATCACGTGCAGCCTCTAGCAATGCAACTACTTTATAATTTATCTTTTCCCAAGCATGTACGATCACTCTTGTCTCAACCATATGTTCTTTCGTTCTGTCGCTGAATATCTTTTCGCATAATGATCCAGTACCTAATCCGTATGGTTCACCAAACCCTACACTTTTAGCTCCCTTCCTTTGATTTTTTGAAACCATATATGCTGGAATCCTATTAACCATAGCTGCTGTTTCTGTGTGTGCATCATTTTCAGGATTTTTCATCTTCTCAATCAGCTCAGTTGATTCTGATAATGAGTACATCAGTCTTAATTCAATCTGTGATAAATCGAAGTCAACACTATAGTAATCATCTGAAGTTGGGATTACTAATTTCTTTAAATTCTTTTTCATTGTCTGTGACGGATTCATAATTCTTCGTGTTTCTATTCTTGCCAATGAATATGATTTAAAAATTTTAGACTCCAGATTATCTTCCAACATAGGCTTATAGTAAGAAGTGTATTCCTTATCCAAAATAGCGTACTGCTCAAAAAGCAATGCTAATGGGTATTCCAGCTTATTAAATTCGTCGACCGAAATTAATTCCATTTTCGATGCCTTTTTCTTATCTTCATCACTGCCTGCCCGTAACTTCTCATATTCTGCGTAGTTTGATCCATATGTCAAAATTGAATGTTGCAGTAATCTTGCAGTACTATTTTCTTTTCTTGTTTCCTGCAAAAGTTTCTTTCTAACATACTTATCAACTTTTGGCACACCAGTATCTGTGTAACTGTAAATCGGGTACTTCAGAATATCATACATAACCTTTCGTATATCAGTAGCTTTGAATTCAAACTCGTACTTTGCTTCCTTATCAACGATTATCTGACTATACTCTGATTCATATTCATCCTTAGTAATGATTCCCATATTATATTGTGCATCAATAATACCTGCTTTCTCCTGATAATCCATATAAGCGCCTACGTACTTGTATGCCGTTTCCTGTAAGATTTTTAAATTCTCCTCCGTTTGTACTGCTAATTCCTTTGCTTCAGATTCAATAACGTGTAAACCCTCATACTCACTGTCAGCAAGAATATTCAGCATACGCACATCTTGCTTATTGTACATATGATACATTTTCTCACCAAGTAACTTCTTTAAATAAAACCAGAGTAATCTTGTGTAATCAGCATCGGCTCCTGCGTAAATAAGTGCAACCTCTTCATCCTCAAGTAATCTGTACATAGCTTCATTACCTTTGCCAAGCACATCCGTTAATTCTGGTGTCTCATGATGAAAAACTCGACGTGTCATATTTTTTAATTTAACATTTCCTCGAACAACCCTCGGATCTACATTAAATCCCATATTCAACGTGTCATCATCAAACCAGAGCTCACCACATTCTACTTTTGAAACTCTACGATCAAATGGGAAGTTCTGACCAACAAGATGAAATCTATCACGACTAAAAACTTCTGTACGTCTTCTATTATCCCATGTGACTTTTATATCATCCCTTTCTTCCGTAAAGATTTCTGCAAGTCTTTTGAATACGTACTCTGCACTCATACTTTGAATATATTCCATTCCTGTAAAAATGCAGTAAGCCTCATTATCTTCCCAGCTTATTGAAATTTCAACACACCTTGACAGTGTTGGATTATCCTTTGCTAAATTGTAAACATTAACACCTGTTGTCTCTGTATCAAGCGCTACTATTAACTGATCTGTTTTACAAGCTGCTTCCATCATTTTAGAAAACATATCTTCAAACTCAGCTATTGTATGCACTGCATGGTAATGTTTCTGCAGCACACCATCTTTTTTGTACCAAGACATATCCAAAGCTGCTTCCAAATCTTCGTAATGGATTACTCTGAAAGTAGCCTTTGTCACAGCCTCTGTGCTACTATTAGGAAGATCTAAAAACTCAATACCTTTTACTTTAGGGAAGAACGGAGTCTCTTCTAAAGACATAGCTTCTTGACCGTATCGTATATTTAATTTGCTATAATCAATATTGCGCTTCCAGTATTCAAATTGTAATGATCCATCATCTCCATGAAATCTTGTTATTGACTCACCAAGCTCCTGCTCTTTATCACAGAAAAATTTATCTTTTGCAAAATGATACCGCTCTGCAAACTTAATAAGCTCTAAAACTTTTTGCACTACACTGTAATCGCCATTGTAATAAAATTGCACACCAGACACAATTTTAATTGCACCTAATAAATACTTTCTAGTATCCTTTGCGGCGTAAATATCTACTCTACTATCCAGAATAGGATTTTGTAATTCAACGCCAAGTTCATATGCAACTCTATCTTCTGCAGCTACTTTTGTGTAAATATAGTAAGCCTTTGATGCTTTTGTAAAATTACAGAATACAAAATATTCTTCACTTCCATACTGATACTCTCCGCTTAATCTCATCTACTTAACTCCTCCGAGACCCACTCATACATTTCATAATACTTTACTGGTATCTTGTATGGCTCTAAATCACCATATCTGATCATAATTGAATCCTCGTATTTTTCATTTACCGAAAGTATTCCGGTAGAAAATGTTTTACTTCTGAAAACTGTTTCACCTTTGTGCTTTGTAAGTATAGCAGAAACCACATAGTCCCTTACTTCTGCTGTCTTTTCAAGTATATTCTTGTAAAAAGTATAAACCACCATTGCTAATCTTTCATCCTGTGATAGCTGTGCAAGAGCTAGATTATTATCTACAGCCGCCATAAGTTTCAGGTATACTTTCTTCATTACTTCATTATTAAAAAGAACACCAAACTTAACTTCTGATTCTGCAAGATCATAAGATAGCAACTGCTTTGAGATATTCTGATAATTCTCTATCTCCCTAATTGAATCTCTGTCACACCCGAAAGTTAGCTCAAGTATAAAATCCAGTGCATCATTAAAGTCAACAACCATCGTGTAACGCCTGGTGTACTTACAAATACCAAGAAGTTCTAATTCCCACAAATTATCTGAACTGGCAACACCTATATGCATATATTCTCTTGCTTTTTTCGCTAATGCATCTATTTTCCATTTGTACTGCTTAATCCTGTTTGATTCTAATCCTTCTATCTCATTTGGAAAATTCATCAGTGACTTCGGCTCGATTAAACACTTTCTTGTTTCAATCTGTGGTGATAATCGCTGACCGTTAGCTCTAATTTCTGAATCCTTAAATAAATCTACTTGCAAAATTTAAAACCTCCGATTCATAATTAGGTTTTTCTTTCATTATTTCAATTTTCATTGAATCTGACCTAAATTTTGTATACTCCATTCTTTCCAGATCATAGAAATAATTGAGACGTGGCTCGACACCACGTCTCTTCAATATCTCTGTATTTGTTGTAGTATGCACTGTTTGTACAGATCCATCTGCAAAGTACATGCAGACCCATGCATCCCCAATTGCCAGATCTTCCACATTTCCAATTATTTCACTCAAATCAAATCCCCCTTAAGTGACCACTTGTATGATAGTATCTGCTCATCATCCTCTGTCATAACACCAACACTGTAATGCTTTTTATCTGGTGAAATAGTTATCAATAGTCCTCTTCCGAGCACGTAAGTGTTATCATCAAGTTTTACTCTATGCCCATTACGTATTACATAGCCGAATTCGTCCAGTGATGCTACACCTTTTAACCACATCTGTACACGTCTATTAATTTTACCAAGATTATTAAATGACTGCGCATCGCATGAAGCTCTGTACAGTAAATCATTTAACTCCGCATCCTTTGAAACAGAAGCGTATTTTTTAGACACGTACTTATTAATAAGCTGATCGCCTAACTCAAATACTTCATAGTCATTTCCAAAACTCTCAAGAAATCTATTTACGCCTACCAACAGTGCATTATCTCTTCTCTGATTAAGCCCTATACATTCCTCAACCGTTTTTATTTTACTAATAAATAAAGCCGGTATATTCTCTGACCTATAAAGAGTACTTAATTCATCACACGATGAAATAACTTGAGGGATTGCAAACTCTTTTGCCTCCTCTGCCATTCTTGCTACTAACAGAAAAGCAAAATTCTCACCAGAATGTACTTCATTTGCAATACCAACAAGTCCTTTTGTGTATAGTCTACTTATCAGACCTTTAATTGTTTCCATAATACAGAAAAATTCTCTGAGCTCTTCCCAGTCACAAACATTAACTTCTGTATTTCCTGTTAACATAGCGTACAGCTTTGCCACACACATAATACGAATTTTAGCCTGCCTTATAAAAATGTTTTTGTATCTTGCATCTTTCTCTATCAATGTTTTCACTGATTGAGAAAACATTGTAAACTCTTTTGCCAGATTTTCCTGCTCGTACAGGTAATAATCATTTTTGTATGGCGGTTTACCTTCTGCTTTCAAAGTTTCCAAAAGACAGTCATAGAATGCAAGTGCTATACCGTATTTATTAAAGTTTGAGTATGAATCAAACTTACTTGTAAGTATTGTATTGCCAAACATTTCTAAAGCATTATGCTTTTCCGTGAGAGAATTACCAAAACCACATTTGTTCTTAACATCCATCATAAGTCTAAATTTATAGCTTAGTGCATTGTATTTTTTCTCAAAGAGTTCATCTTTACTCAATGCCTGTGAATCTGACACAGCGCTTCTAATAAAACTTAACGGCATACTTGTTAATTTTTCAAATGTATTATCATGCATTAAATTGCTAACACCCAACAGTTTCCACATTGAATCATTATCATAATAGCAATCATTTATTACATGCAATGATCGTACTGGATCATTCTTTACTTCTTCAACGAGCGGTGCAACATCGTAAATATAAGAAACATATTCTTCCAAAGTCTGGAATCTGTACAAGTACTCTCTGTTTCTAAAAATTAATGTTGGAAAATTGTAAATGGAACACGGTGAGTTCTCTTTGCTTAAGTATTGCACTAATTCTCTCAGTGCAAGATGACCACTGATTATGATTTGCATCATCTGGCTATTATTCTCAACATGATTTGTTTTACCCTTAACCATACCGGATTTATCCACGTAAGTGAAAAGTCTTCTCCCATCATGATGTGGTGTACTTGCTGTTAAAGCCATCACATCTCTATAGTACTGATATACATCTCCCTGTGAAAGTCCTTCGTCCACAATACGACTAAATAACCTGCATAAACTAATTCTACTGTTTTTCTTATTATTAATCGTATTCTCATTTCCACAGTTAAGAATATTAGAACTATCCTCGTAAGTTATCGTACAGCCTGGGAGCACATTAGCAAACTGAAGTTTATCATCCTTCATACGTGACTGAATCCTGCTCTCCCTGTAACATGATAAAATATCATAGAATGCTAATGGATTGCCATTATGGTTGAAAAGCAAATGTGATGCTCTGTTAATCTTATTAGCTATATCTATAAAATCAATACTCTTTGCTTCAAACTTATCCGAAATTGTTTGATATTCAGCAATCGTCATATCTGAATCGCCGCCAGTATCCAGATTAGTACCTTTAGTATTGAGGATTTCTCTCACGTTATCTGACATTCTATAGTAGCAAATAAAAGTATGTCTAAGGTAAGCAGATGGTGTTCCAGTATTCGGATCGTATGCACCTGTACAAGCATTCGCTAATACAAATCTTTTAAAATCTGCAAGTAATGCCGACATAATAGAAGCAGATAAATCATTTGTTCTTGTTTTATCTGCAGAGAGTCTAAAGTATTTACTTACATCATGCTCAAAGTATTCCTTGTACTCTTTTGTATCAATATACAACCCTATTAGAGAAGTTAAAGAATTTTTTGCCAGCATAATCATTACTGTTTGGTAAATTCTATTTAAATTTTCAGGATCTTCTAACAGCTCTAACAAGGTAACTGTTCTGGAAGTTTTTTTATGAGTACCGGCATCTACAATCACCAGACATGGCACTTCACTAACGTACTTCACAAAACCATCGATCATATTATCCTTACCGCTTGTGAGTCTTTGTTCAATCTGCACCCTATTTTCCTTGTATATCACTGATACATCCGAAACTTTAGTCTCATTTGAGTTAAGACCGTAAAAAGCTGCTACCGCTCTACTTGCCTTATCCTCACCTAATCTGGACAACGCAATACTTACAGCCAACTGTGTATATCCCAGTGTAAGAATCTCTGAAGAGTAATCACTAATTAACATTGTTCCCTCCACCTATTAAAATCTGCCACCTATAATCATTTGAAAGTTTGTCAGTATAAAATACACAACGTAAACTAAAACCGCTATTGTTGCAATCCTTACGAATAAATTATCACTCTTCAGTAAGCCTCCAACAAAATTCTTAACAATTTCAAAAAGCTTATGTATCACAAACCATATCCCTACAAAAGCCAAGATAATCAACTTTTGTATTGTAAAAATTACTACTTCAAAAAGTTTACTGACATATCCTTCCAATACTCGTCCATCAACTTTATCTGACTTATCACGATTACACTTTGCACACGCAGCTACAAGATTATATCTAGCATTTCTTCCCAGTACATTATTTAATGGCATTATATGATCAACCTGCACATTCTGCTTACCAACTATAGGTCGATGGCAATATGCACATGTCCAAACACATCCAAAAATACCTGGGTTATGTTTAAAGTACTCACGTCTATAATCAAGCTCATCACGCTTTCGTTGACTGTATGATCTTGTATCTTTACCTGACTTTGTTATTTTTGCCATGCACCATGCACCTCCAAACTGTAGTTATAACTACTATTACTATCACTATTACAACACACAGCACTACACCAGACCGACTACTATTTTGCTGATCGCACTGCTGTGTACTGCTAATTTTTTCATCATTTGCAGTTATCGTTTTCAATTCAACGACACTGTCATTAAAATCTAAAGATTCGGTACTGTCATAAAAAACAGAATCGGGTACAGATTCTTGCTCTGTACCCGATTCAACCAGACTTGTATCGAAGTATTCAATTATTCCATCGTACTCCATGTTTTATCTCCTAAAATGCATTTAATTCTTTTGCCTGCACATTTTTATACGAATCATTGTCAAATGATTGTTGTTTTGATAAATTCTCATTATTTTCTGATGACTCCGCAAATTCATCTTCATCATCGTAATCTGTAAATTCAGATGGATCATATCTATGCTTTTCAGTCTCATAATCTGCATCTACATCACTGATTTCATCCTTTGTTGTATCTTTTGCAACTGGCTCTTTGATTACTGCACTAAAATCTTCTGTCACACTATCAAAAGCTGTTAATGCCTTCATCTCAGATTCGAAATCAATATCACCTAATGAGAAATCTTGTGCAACATCTTCTACCTCCTTAATTGCAAGACGTGTTGAAACCTGCTCTTCTTCTCGCTTTGTCACCTGCTCAGCTTTCTGTGCATGTCTCTTGATTAAAGGTTTATTGAGAACTTTTAATTCTGGAGTAGTTAAATTCTCTCCTATTGAAAGCGCACTAATTAGTGAGTGATTCCTGTGTATATCTTCCCTGTAACCACCTGAAACTAATTTTGCAGCCACTTCTGCTACATTCTCAAATGACAAAGCTGCAAAAGCCCCACTATTACGAAGTACTACATCACTTCGCTTACTTACGAACTGTTTCACTTTCATCCTACCTAATTCATTTCTCAGCTCATTAAATTCATAAATTTTGCCAAGTTCTTTGTCTGTATCACCTGCATCAAGTACCTGCACGTATCGATTCTGAATATTTGCAATTATTTCAAAATGTCTTGCAAAGATATAAATACCTGAATCTTTAAATGTATTAAAATAATTGGCTATCCAGACTCTCTGCTTTCTTACATGTAAAAGCTCAGACGCCTCCACGCTGTTCAAACCACTCATTTCATCCAGGTAAACGATTGAATTAGGATGTATCATATCATTTGTGAGCTTATCACCTGCATTAACCCACTCGCCATCCTGAACACACAAAGAGTTGTAAGGAACTCTCGTTTTTAAAGTGCATAAAGAGTTCTTACACTGGATTGAACCTCTAGGGCACCCAAGCGTTTTATTAAGCTGTATACATCTAGTACACAATCGTGAGCTTTTAGATTCCGGAATTATTGCAACATCTGCCAGTTTATCTAGCCTTGTAATACTAGCGTATCCTGAATGATCAGCGACTATTGCGGACATACGATCATCATGCTGTGTGCCACTTAGTAAATCATCAAAGATCTGTACACCGGATGTTACACTGGATGCACCTGCAGCACCGCCTTTATTGATTACGTTTAATGTCAGCTGTGAAGCCGGCTCTGCTATACTTTGTGCACTTTCTGTTCCTACAAATTCACCAACCTTAGGGAATTTATGATCTGAGTATTTCAAACCATAGCAATGTGCGCAGAATCCATATTTACTTCTACACTGTAATGTTGTTCGCATATTAATACTATCAATTTTGTTATCTTCAATAAACTTAATTGTATCATCCGTTACTATACCTAAAACTTCTCCAGTTTCAGTATCGTATTCGAATTTCAAGTCTGGCAAATCATACGCCACCCTCTGATTCATAAGACTTCTACAGCACGCTGACATATTGTATCTTACTGTGTAAGTACCCTCTGCTGTCTGCACTGAAGAAACTTTATGTTTCAATAACTCATTGATAGAACTAATACTCAGTTTGTATTTGTTTTTATTATGCTTTAAGTATTTTTTAGCAATGGTATCTTCCGGACTCAGCATTGTTCCTTTTGCATTAAAAACATCAGCAACAAGTGTTCTATCTTCCAGGCAAAGTTCATGAAAGCCATTAGCGATCTGTAATTTTACAAAGTCTCCTTCCTCAAATTTACCATTGGTTGTAAATGCCATTGTAGCTTTGCTAGCACTATCAGCCCTATGACCAAGTAAGTTTTCATTATACCATTCTTTAGTCGGCATAAATCTATCTTTACTTGGATCATGATCATCCCATTCAATAGTAAATTTCTGATCTGTAGCATTACAATCACTCTCAACTATCTGAGAGCCACTTGCCATATAAACTACTTTATGCGTTGCGTATCCAGACCTTTTCGTTTCATTCTGTGATGAAGCAACACCTGTTCTTGCTGAGTAACTTGTAAGATGTACATCGAAACTATTCAGACCTTCATAATAATTCTTTGTTACTGACGTCTCCAAATCTTCTGTTTTTGACTTCTGCAAAATACCCACACATCCTATCATCTGCATAACCTGTGATTTATTACCACGGGCACCTGAATCCATCATAATAAAGATATTATTACTTCTTGGAAGATTCTTGAGTATATCCTTCAGTATCTTCGCATTTGCACCTTCTTTACTGTCACCGTATAGCGCAATTACAGCATTTCGTTTATCTTCTTCTGCTATCAGTCCATCCTGATAATCCTGTTCAATCTCAATCTTTGTCTTTTCTGCCTCCTCCAAAATTTCCTGCTTATTAGATTTAATATCGAAATCGTATAAACTCAGACTCACGCCTGTTAAATCCGAAATCTTAAACCCAAATTCAGTTATTGCCTGATAAACATCTATACACTCATCTTCGTACCGCTCGTACACATCTTTACAAATGGCAGGCAAGCTATAGTAATTGGTAGCTGTCGATGCACCTTTTCCTGCTCCACCACTTCCAACTAAACAATCGTATTTAAGATCGCAGTAATTTTCAATCTTCAATCCTGACAACCCCAGTACATTGCTAAATGGTTTGTCTGTGAACCCATCTGGGAGCAAACCATTAAACAAGATACGTCCAACAGTACTGCAGTAGTGTCTGTCATCATGATCTGAGTAAACACACAAATCATATGTATTCAGCATACCTGCTTCTAAATCAGATTTTAATTCATCCAAATCGTGATAGTGATAAGCACTCTCAATAGTTTTGTCAAAAGTCAGAGCATTGTCTTTTAACATTGTAGCCGCGTAAACTCCAAGAACTATATCCTGACTATGCTTCAGCACTATAGAACCGTCCTTTGGTAAAATCAGATCTTTTGATGGACTCAACTTGGCTAATGCTTCAGCAACTACATCGCCAGTTAAGCATGCAAAGAAATACATCTGATCACCATCAAAGTCTGCATTAAACCCTGTACACAGTAACGGGTGTAAATGTGCAACATTATCGAAGACTACGTATGGTCTAAAAGCTCGTACACTGTATTTATGAAGAGATGGTTGCCTCCCTGCGCATACTGCTGTTACAGGATTACCATTTCTTCCTTCAAGAAATTCTATTACTAATGCAGTCATTACATTGTATGCATCATTTTTAAAATCGATAATAAACGCTGTTGCAAAATGCTTTGCAAAGTAAGCATCGAACCTAGAATGATCACGTAAAGCTATGTATAGCATAAGTTTTCCGAATTTCCCAGGATCCAAATTATCGTTGGTTGTCTGTTTCAAAAAGTATGCATACAAGCTGTCCTTAAACATATTAACCATCATTGTAAAAGGTACGCCTATCTCTAATGGAGTTCTCTTTGTATCAGCAGCTGGAATAATCGCGCAACGGCCACTGCACATAATTCGTTTTGATTGTATATTCTCACGAATCTTACCATGCTGACCTTTCTGACCTTTTGCACAGAAAAACTTCAACAGACTCTTGTATGACTTATTTACATGATGCTCATCAAGACCTGTAAATTCAAGGATAGCATAGAATAAATCTCTTTCTGTTGTACAGTTTTTATTTTTCTCCACTTCGGATGCTGCACGTAAAATCTGGGTGTAAAACCAGTCAAAGTCTGGGACTGTGTTTCTACCAGAAATCTTTAGCTCTGGTCTGTATGTCTGCGGCATTACTGGAAAACTTGTGACCACATAATCTTTCAAACTCTTCTTGCTTTTGTTAAAGTCTGAAAGGAGTCTATATCTTGCTAATTTCTGCTGAGCTGTGGAATTACTCGCATCACCACTATGATCAACAACATAGTTATTGTAAGATGCAAATGCTTCAATTTCAGCCTTTACAGTATTGAAACGTTCAAAAACGTTTACAAGTGCACTCATACCAGTCTCGTATGCTTCGCTTTCTTCTGGCTTCAGACTCTTTAGATTCTCCTTATCGATTATTTTTATGTCAATATCATCTGTCATACGCAAATAACTATTACCTGCAATTACACGTTTCATATCCTCATTGCTAATTCCAACAATCTTTGAGATTCCAGCTTTGTAAATCCATAATGGCAGGATCATCTTTGTGTGTAAATCTATCCATCCCCATTTAGATCTATTATCAGCCTTATTAAGCACATCACGGGTACTTCCAAAAATACTGGTTGCATGTAACATACTCTTATTAGTCACTGGTGAGATACTCAATGATTTAATAACATCATCTGTTAGTGGTTCAAAAGTGTAACATCCACTATCAGCATCTGTACTGAATTCAACACCCATTGAGCGATAGCATGCCTGCATAGCTAAATCATTACTATTGTGCTTTTTAACATCTTCATCATCATCACCAGTTAATTTATTTGCTCTGTACTGATGCTGTGCCCGAATATCATCTGACTGGAGTGTGAAAAGTTCATTTAGAAGTTTTGTTGCACCAACAGACTCTAAACACCATGTCTCCATTTCTCCAATACTTTGACCACCATTCATCTTACTACCTTTTGTAGGCTGTAAGAATGTTGAGTCTAATTTGGCATCCATACCAACTGAATGTATTTTCTTATCCGCTGTATGATGCAATTTGTACATTGGTAATACGCAAAAGTTAATTGGTCTTTCAAATCTTCTACCTGTTCTTCCATCGATCATCACACGTGGATAAACATTATCAGCCTTTGCACGTTCTCTTACAAAATCGACATCATTTTTATTGTATGGAGTGACTATTGCTACTTTTCCCTCAAGTTTCATACAATAGCTTAGTAATCCGTCCAGTAACTGCGTGATATTCATACGTGATGGCACACCTAAAGGATTTAAAACTATATCGGCTACTTCCCCAGTGTCAGCGCAGTATGGCATACAGGTTTCATCCACTATCTTAGCAATAACACCTTTATTACCACATCTCCCTGCCATTTTATCCCCTGTGTTTATGTATGCTCTCTTCGCAAGTATAACTGTTGCCTCTAACCCTTTCTGAGTTGTTGCAAAACCGGCGTAAATAACCTGACCTTCAGCGTATGTTCCGACTTTCTTATATCTTGCCCGAACTTCACCATTCCAAGAACTGCATTTACTAATTGCAATCATACCAGGTTTTAAGTAAGTACCGACTGCAGGTAATCCGTTCGTACCTAAGTATTCAGGTGCTGAATTCTTATCAATACCAAATGATTCCTGATTATCCTCCGTTCTTGCTGCCACGTCACTTATTTCATACATCTCTATATTGGTTAATCTGTCGTCATAAACTAATGCAGAACTTATTGTTATACCATCCTCGATTACACTACCCTCAAATGTTTTGTAAACTACATTTAAGTTTCTGGTCAATGAAATTCCTGTTTCGAAAACGGATGTATCGATTTTCTGTGCACCAAAATCTGCACACATTACTAAATCTTTCTTTTCAATATCATAACCATTATTGAACAACACAATCTCACCAGGATGGTAAACCCCATCTGTTTTTGGGTTTAACTTAAAACTAAACATTGTAGCTTCGTAAGTTCTGAATCCGTACGGTACTGTCACTACTGCCTCGCTTGCACCACTTTTTACATTTTCAACATTAAAATAAAATGTTCGTTTCCCGTACTCTGAAGTGATACTACTCAGTTTCAAATCTGAAGATTTTACTTCTGCCTCCGATTCACTAATGAGATGTTTATTCTTCATATAAAAATCATTGAGAATACTATCTACTGTAATTGTTCCTGCACCAAGCAAACTTTCTCCGCCTGAGTTTGTGTAAGGTCTATCACCACCATCTGCGAAAGGTACTGCCTGTTTAGCCTGGTTACATGCCATCGTAATACGCTTACCTGCACTATGTCCTGTAAATGGAACCATAGAGTGTGATGCAGAAAGATTCTGGTATGGTGAGTATTCTTTGTAAAGTACTCTAGCCGTTTCAACGGTTGTAACAGCACCATTACACCGTACCCTAATTCTGCTTTTAAGTGAACCATCTTCATTGTGAAAAGTCTCGTCCCACTCAGCTATATACATATCTGTTTCTTCTATTGCTGTCAGATATACAGGTTCGTCGGAAATAACCTCCCCATTCACCACTTTAAGAAATGGAGACATAGGATCACCACTTGGACTAAGCTTTGATAATAACGTTCTGTAATGCACACTACCAATTTTATCTGACTCAGGCACATCTAATGGATCCAGTCTACCTTCCTGCATATCCTGCACATTAACCATTTCATCTGTTGCTGTGGCTTTCCCAAGATTAGCTGTTGCCTTTCCACTCTTTGCCGTGTATGCAATCACATTACACATATCTGCCATCTGACCTGCATTGTTTGATGCATTTGTAATACTGTTTATGAATGCATCAGTGTCTATACCTTGATTACATCCGGTAATAGCTGCGGCTAATTGTCCACGATAATCTGTTGAACGTAGTTTATTACTTACATTTTCTATTACTGTGCTAATAGCATTTCTCAGTAAATTCTCTGCTTTCTTATCGTATGAAAGTAAAACTCTGTTTGAAATCTCAAACTGTTGCGAATGCTTTCCGAACCCATTCAGATTATCTACCCAGATACTAAAAGCTGTGTAAAGATCTTCTACTTCTAACGTAAAAGCATATTTACGTCTGACAACCTTTTTATTCCCTGACAAAATAAGACTTGTGAGATCTGATGCATTCAGCTGATCAACCATATCTTCTGTAATCTTTGTACCTGATTTGTAACTAAGTACATCCTCTGCCAGTGTGTAACCAAGCACATCAAATGTAAACTTGGAAAATTTTTTCAGATGATAAATCTTATCATTGTATTCTACCTGTAACTCATTGATTGGCAGCTTATCCAAAACTGCTAATTCATTTGCACTCAGAATTATACCTTTTTCGAAGCGATAACCATTGCACTCTACTGTCTTAGCTAAACTGCGTCCATTTGCTCTGTAACTGAATGACTGATAGTAATTAAGTCTTGACGCATTATTACTACCTAATGGCAAATATCTTGATGAAAACAAATCCATCTCAATATTATTTTTCATTGTAAGAATTGTACGATTCGACACATCATTATTCAAGATTGCAACTGCCACATCCCTTATACAGCTATCTATTGTTCTGTTATCTGCATGTGCACCGAAAGCTGCTATAACGTAAGGATTGTTGTATCCGAATAGACTAATCAATTCCTCATTTGAACTATTTGAAATTGCTCTGAAAAATGTACTAACTCTTATCTTAGCCTTTTTATTTTCACCATGCAGTAAGAACCTCACACACGGACCGTATTTATTGTTTAAATTCAAATAAATTGATCTTTTATTATCCGCAATAAGATTTGCACACTCTCCATTACTCTTATCTTTATAAAAGTTCCATCCAGTAGTTCTCTCGTAAATATCCAATTGCTGCATAAAACTTCCACGGATTTTAAAACCAAGTTCCTGCAGTATTGGAAGCTTCATAAGTTCAACATAAAAATCGACTGATTCTGATGTTACACGGTTGCGGATCACACATTTCATTTTTATACTGTAATAATCTGTACCATCCTCTGAAACCGGTATACTATTCCCAGCAGCCATTGGCTCCAGTGTTAAATCATAATCGCCTACTTCACATCCGCTATTTCTGATTATCTCAGGAATACGATTTTCAATCAAATCCTGATATGATACTTTTTGCATATTACCTATCGCATTTACTGTATCTGCCATTTTTACATTTCCTCCAGGGTTTTAATTATTCTCATACCAAATATTGATTCTAAGTATTTCTTCACAATTAAATATTCTTCACTATCATGCATATTATTAGTGAGAAATTTAAACTGTCTGACCACTTTGTCTATTGAACAAACTGAATCGCATTTACACTCAGCGACTATTTGTCTATCCAGATCACTATCTTCAGAATTTACATATAGATTAATTAGTCTATCGTAAATGCCCATAAAATCCTAAATCTCCTTTCTCTCCATCATTAAGTGACATACGTGTCTCACTCTCATCCACATAACCTTTCTCAGTTTCAATTCCTAAACTGCCTATACAAACACCATCATGAAAAAGTGTGATCAAATCCTCCCTTGCTTTTTCACTTTCAAGGACTTTCTTTAATACATCATTTTTCATAAAAATATCTGGAACACCTGGCACCTCCATACAACCAGTCTTGTAAATTGCATAAGTAATCATTTCACCTCACCCCCAAATCCGACAGCTTCTCTAGCTCTTTTCGTCTGCCGAGCAATCACATCTGCTCCTTCAGCTATCGTCGATTTTAAAACTGCCCTACTTGCATTAAATTTATTAGTATCTGCACAGTAAATTACACACTCTTCATCTGCCAGATTTACATTATACGGTGAAAGTTTTATTGCACTATCATTTAGTAATCTAATCACTGTCTTCGTTTCCATTCATTATTCCCTCCAGTCGTTTACCGTGAATCAAAATATTTACGGCACCTGCATTTCTCTCAAACCAAACCTCTTTCCCAACATAAAGATCATTCTCTATCACTATCCCAGGATTAAATGCATTAATATATGTAGCATTACATCCATCTGATGATTTTATAGGCTCGATCTTTATCCTAACTGATTTGTAAACTCTTCGTTGTTCAATCTGGATATCCGTAATAACACCTCTTAAGTACTCAAATCCCCATTGTTCAAACTTTAGAGCTATCTGTCTGTCACTGTATTGATTTTTCTCTGTGTATGTATCTAATAAATCATCGACCTCTAGCACCACACCATCTGATGGGTACTCTTCTTTGTAAACAGCTAATGTATCAAAAACTTCTGATTTCAGCCATACACAAAATTCCTCGTAACTCTGCCCGTCTGGTACACTTATTGTAAAATGTGGTGGTGTTGTAAATCCTGCTTTCTCAAGTGCACTGTATTTATCCTGTACTCTGGAAAATTCACCGCCGTCTATATCGAATGCAAATGCATTTAATTCCTTGTAATCATCTAACTCATGCTCTACTCGCAGCAAACTAATAGCTGCAGATTTACTTGTTTTATATTTCACTGAATCATACTTTTCCCTAAGCGCAGGTAATGCACTTTTTGTTACAAAACACTCTGCCGTTACCTTTGTTAATTCCTCCCCATCTATAAATTTGGGAAGTATCTTTTTAGCACCTTGTGTATAGTCAAGACTATTACTTGCCCTACCTCTGCTCAAAGTTAATTGATACTTCCCATTCTTGTATAGCGATTTTGAATTAACTCCATCCATTTTTAATGATACATGCAGTAGCTTTCCTTTATTAGAATTTACAAAATCCCACACCTCTTCGTAACTCCGGACTGCACGTATGCTATTCGATTTATCCTCATCCAAGTAATCGTAGTACTCTCGTGGGACTGATGGGTACACTACTTCCATATTTAAAGTTTTTAAAAGCTTGACAGGAATGGGATCATCATCGTAGCAACGCTCCAAGTAAGTTTTACATTCATCATAGTAATCCCTGCGTATTTTATCTTCTAATACATCATAATCATCGTCCGACAATGTTGGCAATCCTACACGATAGCAATATCTTGCTAGTACAAATGCCAACTTTTCGTAACCTTTATTCATTAAATCTTCAATAATCAAAACCTACAGCCTCCTCTAATCTCAACGCCTCTGCTTGTTGTATCACTCTAACTCTATTCTCTAGCTTCAAAGCAGCTAAGAGTTCCCCTACGTAAACATCATTCACTTCTATCGTTGTAATAGAATTGAACCATATCGTTAAACTCTTTTGCTTGTTACTAAAGTCTTTGTACCAAACAGTCATACCTAGAACTGGATGTAAATGTGTTATTATACTCTGTATTGTATGATGTGGTAATTTCAAGTATCCAGTAGCTAAATTATCCAGAAATACTTTAAGTGTCTTCATTTCTGTCTTTATCTGATTCTCTGACCACTTCCCAACTTGCCATTCTTCTTTTGTATTAAATACTTTCAAATTATGATCAAGAATTTCTTCAAAGTTACTGTTTGCTGTGTACATAACCTCAGGAAAGTTATAAATTGTGGACTCTGTATGCGGCACTACCAGTGAGTAAAATTTTTCATCTGAACCTAACCAGTTGTATAGAAAGCAACGTAATAGTCCTGTCTCTATTACCATTGCTCCAAGAACAACCTGCACATGCTTACCTTTTATAAATGTCTTAACTACACTTGCTACTCGTTCGTATTTGTTCATCACTTCATCATAAGCCATTTTCCTGTTTTACACCCTTCCGATCTCTCATACATCTTCTTATTATTGAAAACTATTGAAAATTTACATTTAATTTTATTGAACTGATCAAGATCAATATATCTATCATCAACTAAAAAAGAAACAGTACAGAACTTTGCTCCGTTCTGTACTGCTTCTGGAATATTCTCTGTCACTTTTAGATTGTACATTCCCTCGTATACATTTCGTAAAATATCTTGAATTTTCTGTACTTCTGTCCTGCCACCAACTATTGTAATTTTTATCATATAACCACCCCATAACAAAAAAGAGTGTTGCTTTCACAACCCTCTGCATCATTTTACATTTAATTATATGACATATTTGTTATTACTTGTGGTTCCTATACTTTACAACTACTCAGGTAATACTAAATACATACCTTGTATCATTTCACCGATGCCAATAATTTCTTTGCATCTGTCTCTGAAAGATCATACACTTCAGTTAACTCATCTAAAATAGTATCTTCCGAAATATGTGATTCTCTCATGGATCTGATTATTTTGGTTAGAACCATTTCAATGCCTTTTTCAATGCCTTTTTCTATGTACATCTCTGCATACTCTTTTTCCAAGTCTCCGTGTCACGTTCCACATTAAATTCTTCTGTCAGCATATTTATTACCTTCTCTTCTGGTAAATTGATTTAAAATACATCTATCTTCCGCATTTTAGGCTTGTACTCTTCAATCATTTTATCTACTGCCTGTACTACACTCTTTGTTGTTTCGTATCCTTCTAATGCATCATTTTAGTAGCCATTAGGTAATCGATACTCGGATATCTAGCATCGAAATAAAAATCTCCAACACATTTACAATCCTTTGATAAAACTGAAAGCTTGTACTTTGTAATAATCACATTATATAATGCTCTAAGATTATGACTGTGTAACAGTTGTAATAAATCTTCACTGTCTGAAAAACACAACTCTAAAACCGCTTTCATAAACTTTTCACAAGCCTGAGAGCATAGAGAAGCAACTACATTGTAATTTCCAATTTCCGCACCAGTCTGCATTCCAGCTTTAGCAAATAAATAATCATTATTTGCCATACCGAAATATGTGTTTAATTTTTCCACAGCGACACACCATCCTTTCTTATATTTTTATATAAGAGGCTATCAGAGGTATCAAATATTGAAGTAGTGCAGAATACAATATCAGCGTTATTCTCTTCAAAAACTGATGCTAAGTAACCGCGCTGTTCTCTCGATATTTGATCATTCAACAAAACAAAAATATCCAAATCGCTCCCAATCTTTTGCTCCATTCTAGCATAACTTCCGAAAAGTACAATCTTTTCACATTTAATTCAGGTACCTAGTACCAAACTCACAAGATAATTTAATTTATTTTTAATATCATCAGAATAAGGTAACTCCATTATTGTATTCATCTTCTCACCTCATATTATAAACTGTTTTAGCTCTTCTTCGTATTCAGCTTGGAATTTTCTAAACAGCTCTTCCAGTTTTTCAAAATTTCCTGCATGCGACTCCCTAATCGCTACAATATACTCCGTTCTATACCTATCATCAACAAGTACCGGTACTATATCATTAATCAAACACTGTCTATACATAAGTAAACGTCCAACTCTTCCGTTGCCATCCTGAAATGGGTGAATATGCTCAAACTCTGAATGAAATCTTACAATATCCTCAAATGTTAATTGTTCAATGTACTTACTAACTAATTCATGCATTGCATATGACACATCCTTTGGTGCCACTGTAATTTCACTGCCAGCTATATTTGCTCTGGATTTATATTCACCTATCGGATAACCATTCGCTTTGTCTTCGAAAACACCAGATTTCAATTCCCAATGAAACTTCTTTATAAGTTCCTCTGTTAATGGTTCGTCAAGTGTTTTAAGCATATGATTAAACATCAGAAAATGTCCATTCGCTTCCTCAATATCTTTCGCACGAAAAACCTCGTCACTGTATAAAGTGCCCGTATCAAAAAGCAATGATGTTTGATCTGCTGTTAGTGTACTGCCTTCTATTCTATTTGAACTGTATGCCAATTTCTTTTGTGTGTATGAGTATATCCCATTTTTCACATGATTCTTGAATTCATATTGTAAGGATTCGCGTAAGCCTCTTACTAAATTATTTTCTGTAAAACTTGTTGCTTTTTTCATACTTTCACCTCTACTATGACTATCCCAAAATATCTTCTATCATTATATCAATTATACAACCTTATCGCAATACTACCTTCCCACGCTCAAGTACCTAATAAACAAAAGAAGAACCACCACGCATTGATGATTCTTCTTTTGTTTACTATTCTTAAATTCTGTTGTTTCGAGCATTAAAAACTTTCAATCTTGCTACACTCGCTTTCACTTTTATGACTTTGCGCATAACCTGGATTTAAAAGCAAACATTTTTTTCCTGAAAAAGTCCTTAATCTTGTCTGAACTATTTGTTTCATAAAAATCAACTAAGAGTTCTTTGAATCTATCAATTTCATTGTACGGAATAGAAAAAACACCTATATCATCCTCCATCATAATCTTATTACACATAAGCTGTGCTACTCTCTTATTTCCATCCAGAAACACTTGTGTTCCAGCTACATAGCAAAACATTTCTAGTGCTGCTTCCAACCGATCATCCATAGCAGCAATTTCATCAAGCTTATCTATAATAATTCCTTCCTGCGGAAGTTCTGGTACCAATGACGTGCCACCAATTGTAACCGGTGCTGTCCTAACATTTCCAGCATCATACGAAAGTTCTTCCATACAAATTTTATTCAGTTCTTACAAATACGAAATATTGTTTGGATAATCTATATTATCAAACAAAAATACCATGCTCTTTTCATATTTACAATGAACAGCACTTCATCTCTTCTTGTCTGTACTGGCAGGTTAGATAGTATCTTTTCCGTATTAGGGAAAGTTGTTCCTAACCCTTCAATTCCTGCACTCTTCCAAATAGAGTCAACCAATTGTCTCTTACCCATTGCTATGGACATATTATTCATAAAACATCTCCTATTTTGCAATTCATAATTTACACACGCTACTACTATACATTCTAGCATACACAGGCGTGTGTAAATTAAGAAAGATACTATGTTACTTAAAATGCTGTTGCCTTTTTACAACTACTACCATGTTTTTCTCTAAAGTATTCATTCACTTCCTCACACTTTTCTATCAACCTCTCCATTTTTTCTAAATCGAATAGTGGATCTGATTCTAGAAATCTTTTATTATACTTCTTGTACAGTTCATACTCAGGATTGCTAAAATACACATTCATATTTTTGAAAGTCTCCACTACCTCGTCATTAAAATCTGTTATGATAAACACTCTACCAGAATCGTGTAACTGGGAGTTAATTTGGGCATTCGTATATTTACCTAATCTACGATAAATACCAGTTTTCACTACTGTATCATTAAAGATTGCAAATGCTACATCTACACCATCACCACCATAACTAGCAATCGTAAGTGCTAAATGTTTTTTAATATCAAAATACTCAGGAACTTTGTAACCACACCTTAAATCAAACTCACCTGATTTCATCGCATCTACATACTCTTGATTAATCACAGTTCTCGCAAATGCTAATTCGGTTTCCGGATTAAAAACAAAATCACCTTTCTCATTGTAATGATCTACTTTATGTGATTTACAATACTCCCTAAATTCACTATCTGATAATACTGTAGATTCACCATTAACCAATAAACGATGATACATCGCATCCAAGGTAGTTTCGTTGAACAATGCTGTATCAAACGTCTTTCTTAATTCATGTACCTTAGACTCAAGTATCACATCTTCTAAAACACTTTTCAAATCTACATCCATAACATCGTTCACAGCACGTGAAAACGTATCATGCAATAAACATCTTGCTTCTTGCTCAGTAAATACATCCTTCTGAGCAAACATCTTCTTACCAAATAATCCCATCTCTACTCCTCCACCAATTCAAATCTGTATTTCTGCTTTGCATCAGGGTATTTCTCCCTATCTACCTCACTCATAAACATCTCTAAAGGTCTATTCCATATAGTTCCATTATGATCGTATACTACTGTCAATTCTTCAGTTTCAGTGTGTCTTGATATTCCAACTACTGTTACAATTTTACCAACCTTAAAATGCCTGTATTACTGCCCGGATTCTGGTAATGGTCTGTCATACTTTAGTGTATCATTTATATTCTTGAAGTATTTCATACAATATGACAGGTCACAATTTTCATGATTTAATGAATTTTGACTTGACCAATCATTGATATCCGCACTTTCAATATGTAACTGTTGACCAATCATATTTAGCTGATCTGTAACTGCCATTTTGATATCATTGTCACTACAATCACTAGTTGCATCAATTAAATACCCGCTTATTCTATGTATCTTTGCCATTTCAAATGTTCCTCCATTTCACTCAATTGATTATTCTACTGATTGCTCAGGTTGCTGATCTTCTACTGATTGCTCAGGTTGCTGATCTTCTACAGGTACTTCTGCTGGCACCTCTACTGGTGTGTCTTCTACTGGTTGTTCCACTGATTGTTCCACTGGCTTTATCCAATCCAGACTACTCTGGTTATTGTCTACTGATTTTTGTTCACTGTCACTCAGTAAACTTACAGCATCTCCACCTAAACCATTCAAAGTATTTATCCAAATTCTTGCAGGGTATGTACCTCCCCAAAGATCTTTTACTGTGCATTTATTATCATCTGCACCAACGTATACCGCTACAGTGTATTGTTTTGTGTATCCGCAAAACCAAGCTGTCTTATTTTCATTTGTTGTTCCGGTCTTACACGCAAATTCTGCACCGTTACTAAGTTTCAACCCTCTTGCAGTCCCATTGGTGCTAACACCTTTCAGTACATCCGTCATTGAATCAGCTGCAAGTTTCGAGTAAATACCTCTGCCGAGGCTACCATTGTAAATCTCTTTTCCATCTTTATCTTTTATAGAAGTAATACAAGTCGGCTCTTTCCAGTAACCATGATTAGCTAACGCTGCATAAGCCCCTGCCATCTCTTCTGTGGTCACACCATACGTCAATCCACCGAGTGACGCTGACTGTGTATAATCCTCTGGTACTAAATTGCTAAAATGCATATTCACTGCGTAGCTTAATCCTTTTTCTGGTGTCAATTCTTCGAAAAGTCTCCATGCTACTACATTCTTGCTTTTCTCTACTGCTGTTCGTAATGGAATCATACCACTGTATTTACCATCTGAGTTCTTCGGACCGTCTTCAATCGGATTATCCTCCACTCTACTATTGGCATCGTATCCACGCTCAATCGCAGGTGTGTAAACTACTATCGGTTTTATTGTGCTGCCTGGTTGTTTGTAACTCTGGTAAGCTCTGTTCAATCCTAAACTTGTACCCTCCACAGAACTACTTCCGCCAACGGACGCAAGTACTAATCCTGTCTCATTATCAATTACCGTCAAGGCACCTTGCATACCACTGTCTGCGCTGAACTTTGAAAGTTCACTGTCTAACGCTTCCTGTGCTATTTGTTGCGTGCTACCATTAAGACTAACTGTAACACTATAACCACCCGTCTTTAATGTGTACAGAGCTTCTTCATATGCCTGATTATATTCTTCTTTGTAACGCCTGTAATCTGCATCTGTAGCAAATTTGTATTCAAATTTGAATCCGGCAAGCTTCATAAACTCTTTGACTGTACAGTTTAAAGCATAGCTTGCCTTGTATCCGTATTCCAGATTATCTTCACTCTTTACACAAATCTTATCCTGCACTGCCGTTGTGTATGCTTTACTCCCGATGTATCCTTGCTGGTACATCTCATGAAGTATTGTATTTCGCCTGCTAATTGTATGGTCAAAATTAGTTCTGGGGTTGTAAAAAGTAGGGTTATTTGGAATTGCACACAAAAATGCAATCTCACTTAAGCTTAGTTTATCAACCGTCTTACCAAAGTAACCTTTTGCCGCAGCACCTATTCCGAAGTACCCATTACCAAAATTTATACTATTTATATAAAATTCTAGTATCTGTTCTTTACTGTACCTCTGCTCTAAACCAAGTGCCAGAAAAATCTCTCTGATCTTTCGTTCGTAACTTACTGTAAAACTTAGGTATGCATTTCTTGCTAACTGTTGTGTAATTGTACTTCCACCACGCTGCACTTCTCCTTTGTTTTTTACTAAAAGAAATGCAGCATTTACTGTTGAAGCCAAGTCCACCCCTTTATGCTGGTAAAATCGTTTATCCTCTATTGCTACAAAAGCATTCTTTATATCATCCGGTAAATCTTTGTACTCAACATAAATCGTATCTTTATCAGCTTTTAATTTTAATAGTACTGTGCCTTCTTCATCGTATACATAACTTGTTTCACCACTACAAAAATCTTCTGGTTTTGATTGTGCTGCAATACTCATACTATCATCAAACCACAACTTTATTGTTGGGTAAATTCTGCATACAACTGCGATCGTTGCAAAGATCATAACTATCAACAGTGTCCTTATTATCAACCAACAGAAAAGAAAAAAATATCTTCCTGCACTATTACTACCATGAACATATTGAGCTTTTCGCATTATTGTACCTCTTAAACTGCTTTCAAAGTTGCTCTTACAATACTTCTATTCTGACAAACATATGCCAAATCATCCACAGGATTTATCTGTACTACTATTGGGTAAAGTGCGTCATGTGCGCCTACCACTGTACCTGCCGGAACTTCAATACCAAACTTCGTCTTAGAGTTTTCTACATTTCTAAACTCAAGCACGTAACCCTTTGGCACTACTGCACTTACTCCTAAATCTAATTCCACCTTATCGTCTCGTTTTAAACGCACTTCATGCACGCTATTGAAGTTACGCTTTCTTCCATTTACGAAAACCTGTTTGATCGGAAAGTAGATCCAACCGTTATCCACCTTCACCTCATTCACACCGGAGGCGTATCTCAGACTTACTGTTTCACACTCAAAACCACAGTATGGATCAGCATATCTATTAACAGCTCTACCCAGCTTTAAAAGAATATCTTGGCTCTCATTGACATTTCTTTCCTCTACTGGCTTTTCTGGAGTTTTTATTGGAACATCTATTTCAACTGTGTCTTCTGAATTATCGAAGCTTACTGGTAAATCTTCCTCTTCCTCTCTATCTTCGTCTACATTGACTGAATTCCTCATAATGATTCTATTCACTGTCTTTGCAACCTCTTCCTCATCTATACCTGACATCTTGGTTGACTCCATCACTAAATCCTTTGACTCCTCTGATTTTAACACATCGCTGTCATCATCACTATCGTGATCGAATTTGAATACTGTTCTATCAGCCCCATTCTTTTCAGTTCTACTTTTTGATTCCTGCGGAGCGATAGCACTTACACGTTTTCTTCTTGTTCTAGGCTTTACTTCCTCCGCTACCTCGCTTACTGCTCCACTCACTGTCTCACTTTTTTCTTGCTCAAGACTTGTTTCCTCTTTTAAACTCTCTGCTACTTTCTTCTTAAAACCTATCATTGTTTCCTCCTAAATTATTTGAATAAATTCTTGGGATTCGAACCCAACACCCCTACATCGAAGAATCTCTAATTGAAAAAATGGGGCAGCCTCTCGACTCCCCCATTCATCAGCGATTATCTTCTACTATCAATCAATTATATGACTATATCATCATCTTACTCGGTTTTACCTAATTCAGTGTAAGATGTAATTTCCATACAATCGTTGCATCGTAAACATCGCTCTTTAAACTCTGCAAACTTATATCAGGCATTACATAAAAGGTTTTTGTATCTGTTGCAGGTTTTCCATTACTAGAAGCTGCTTTCAGTATTGTGTTGCCTGCGTCCACTTCTGTAAAGTCATTTCCATTGCCAAAGTATGAATGTAATGAGTAAAGTTTGCTACTCTCCCTACCTCTCAATGCTGATACTGCATTCATAGAAAGAGTTGCTGTCACACTAGCACCCTCACCTGATCTGGCTGTAATACCTACTTCTGCCTGTTCACCAAGTGTAATCCTGTCAGGTATCTTCACACTGCTTGATGAAACTATTACTTTACAGTCTCCTATATCTGTCTTACCATCACTGGTGTATACCTTTATTGTTATCACACCAGGACCCCTACCTGTAATCTTACCTGCCTCTGTTACTGTTGCTATACTATGATCTGGAGAAACGTATACTCTTCCTAAATCGCTAAAGTAATCTGATTTAAACCGATTTCCAACATTAATAGAATCCCCCACAAGTATAGAAACACTTGTGTGGATTTTCTTATCTGCCGGCATCTTTAATGTTTCGTATTGCTGGTAAAGTGTTGTATCTTCTCGGAACTCGTAACTTGTCTGTGGATTACAGTTTATTCTACGATCAAATCCCTCCGGCCACTCTCCTTGTGTTACTTTAAAATCTACTGTGAATCCTTTTGGATTCGTCGACCAAATAGTTGGCAGCACATCTGTTTCTCTCTGATTAATCTTTCTGTAAACCGGTACTGTATCTGCTACTGTGATCGTTGGGTAAATAAATCCCACATCTGAATCTTTTCTCAGATCAACTGGTGCCGAGTATCCTGTTTTCTTTGTAAAAAAATCATTCAGCCAGGTATTACTCAGTACATTCTTGTAAGATGGATGCACATAGTCCTTTACCTGCGAGAAGTCCCACGAAGAAGTTGAGAAGTATGCCTTTCCTGTCTGTGGATCTGGCACTTTATCTACCGGATCGTAGGTATTTGTATTGTAAGTTACTGTCACATCTTTCTCAAATAATCCATAGAAAACCTGACCCTATGTGGCTATTATCGTACCACCTGGCTGAACATCCGGATCTGCCTTACAGTCTGCTTCGTCTGTCCAACCCTGTGAAACCCATCCTTCTTTCAGTGTCTGGTTTGGTGCTTTGTCTTTGTATTCATGTTCAAACCGGTTAATATCGTAACTATTTCTGTAGACTGTTTTGTAATGCCTGTCAACCTTATTTTGCTGAACAAAATACCAGCTCATTTCTCTGTGGTACTGCGCGTAGTAGACTACATTTTTGGTTATCATTCCAGATGCACCAGCCTGATTCACTGATGCCTTATTGTATCCTTTATCATCATAGCTGCTGCTTGCTGTGTCACTTAAAACCCAGCCATCAAAGACCCATCCATTGATCTGTCCTGCAGATGGGAAATTAAAGGTCATCTCACGTGGTACTTTCTCTATCAGCTTTCCTGTTTTCGGATCATATTTATCTACAAACTCCTTTGAAATCTCCTGTTTCTGCTGTGCTGAATCTGGTATATTGTAGCTGTCACTACTGGAGTATGAGTGACTGATAAATGTTGCTGTAATCACTTCTTTCGGCAATGCTGTTGCTGTCAGCGTGATATCCTTATTCGGCATATAAAACTTCAGACTTGAACTTGCCTTAAACCTATCAGAATCAATCGTAGTATCATGATTCTCTCCGTATTCTACGATCTTATTTATATCACTATCACTGATAGTCCAATTCTTAAAGTTTCCTGTTGCCTTTACCGTTGTTGGCTTGCCTGTCGTCTCCGTAGCTGGCTTCAGCTCTTTTGTTACTGTGGTCGTCTTTGCAGTTCCGTCATCAATACTTACAGCCGGACCTTCTGTTTTTACTGTCAGTATATATTTTGGCACTTCTTTAGCATTGCCTGACTGGAGCTGAAATGATGACTTACCGTATGGTTTGCTGCCATTTGATTCTTTCACACCGTAAAGAACCTCTGTTGCCCTAAAAGTCTCAACGCCTTTTTTGGCATTAAAATCACAGTCGATCGAGTATTCGAAGTAGTCGCGTTTTCCTTTTTCTGATGGTGCGCTGGTTCCTGTCACACTTCTCAGTACCTGCGCTGTTTCTGCTGTTGAATCCTTGTCCTTCCAGATTATCTGCTGCTGACCATTCTTTGTCGAGACGGTGCCTGTTAGTGTGTATGTCTTCCAACTATTTTTATTAGTACGCCACTTGTGTGCTGTCAGCACCGGTGAGCTATTGGAATCTGAAACTGTAAGACCTTTTGGCAGTGTTACGACCAGTTTACCGTAAGAAAATCCTGTTTTACCCTTAGTTGTTGTATTCGTAAATTTGCCAGAGACTACTACCGGTTTGCTACGCTCCTTAACTGTTATTGTCTGCGTTGCATCTATATCTACCTTTTCTAATGCAACATCTGTCACCACATAGCGCAAAGTATTCCAGACAGAAGTATCCTTTGCCTGTACGGAAAAGCACGATACTGACGAGCCTTTCGCTTTATCCGTCGGTACATTACCATTACTTCCATAAATACCTCCACCATTAGCATTTAATGCGTAGTCTGTCGGGTCGTACCAGCTAGTTTTGTTATCTTTTGGATTATTGCCAGACTTCTTTGCTTCATCATTATCTTTTGCGAAATTCACTCTTGCCAGAAGATCTCCGTTGCTTCCTGTACCACTTGTGGTAAAAGCTGTACTGATCGCAACAGGTGTGGCACTTGAAGTCTGTGTTTTAAATTCACCAAAGTCTGTTTTCGTCTGTACTGTCAGGAGTTCACGGCTACCACCTGTCAGCACATATTGTGATCCGACCTTTATTGTAACTACATGTGGTCTGCTGTCACTTGTCTCACTAACTATAAAAAGACTCCATGAACTTAAATTTTCACCGCCGTTCACATTCGCCATATCAGTCGCCGAACTACCACAGGTAGCCGCCCGTTGGGTACCACCGTTATCGTAGTAGTCTGACCAGTAGATCGGCAGATTACAAACTGAGTAAGTTCCATCCCCTGACATATAATCTGTCACATCCGCGTAGGAAGTGTAAAAGATTTTATTGGGTTGTGCTTTATTAAGATCATCATCAGACCAGTTGTCCTGTCGAACAACTCTGTCGTCTACCAATGCCTTCTTTGAACCAAGTTTCGGTGTTTCCGGGTAATTATCTGCGTTTATACTGTATGCTTCGTTATCTGAATTGACAAAAATAATTGGTAAACTTCCATTCTTTGAAGATCGTGTCGTCCAAACCAAAAATGCTTTTTCAATATTTTTATCTGTTACTTTTGTACTACTACTGTTTTTGATACTTTTGTATTTTTTTGGTGTTGCAGCACCTGAGCCTGCCCAGAAACTCTTTTCATCTGACCGTACCCATTTACTTTTATAGCTACTGTCCTTAGCTATCTCTTCCGCTGCTTTTTTATGCGTATTTGATGCAGTATTTTTTACACCATCTGTATTAACTTTCCAAGTGCAATCTTTCGTTCCCATCCATGCATTATAAGTGTAACTGTTGTAAGTCTTTACTGATGCATTTCCGACTTTGTTGTAAATTGTCTGTAAATTCGGATCTGCGTCTGCTGTAGCGTCATTGTTAAATCCGATATTGGCTGACCTCGTTACAGTTTCTACTTCTTCTACCTCTTCTTCAGTATCATTGTAGTATGGGTTAATATCATAGTCTGGACTGTACTTCCTCTCTATCTCTTTCTCCTGACTACTTGTTTCTGTTGGATCTGGTGGTTCTTCCTCCTCTGTGCTCTCTGTCACCTCTTCCAACGTCACATAGCTATCCTCACCTAGCAATGGAGATGCTTGTGCTGGAACTACCGTAGTTAGTAACAAAGTTGTTGCTAGCACTGCAGTTACTAGTTTTTTCTTCATCTTTTTCACTCTCCTTTTAATAAAAAATGGGTGCCAACTTTTGACACCCTTTTATTACTTTTTTATAGGAGATTTTTCTATTTTTTCTACGTCTTATGGTTGCAGGTTAATTTTTCTGAAATAAAGTAATTTCCTCACTTTAACCTGTAAATAATTCACTCCCCACATTAAAAATAGGGTTCCTATTTCTAGGGAACCCTATTCTTACACTATTACAGATACAACTTCGTTAAATACTCACACTCGAGATACTTCACAAATTCGACTGCCTCCGCAAATGATAATTTGGCATTACGCAATACATTAAGTGAATACTTTGAAGCATCCTTGTACCTTGCATTATAATAAGAAAGTATCTGATCTGCTCCCTGCTCGTCTATCACATTTACACCTGATACATCTGCCAACTTAGCATGTTCAATAAGCAAACTTATATCGCATACTAACTGCTTATACTGACAATGATTAAAATCCCCAACATAAGGATTTCGCACAACACACTCATTTGCTAACTCTTCGAATTTTAAATTTGACATTTCTCTACCTCCATAGTATATTATATTTATAATTCGAAATAGAGGAGGATTACGATGAATTACAATACCACTGAACAATTACAAATTGCACTTGCCTATGCTTCAGTAAAAGCCAATAATGAGACTGACACTAATGAGTTTCTTAGCTTCGTAAATGAAATGATTAATACGTTATCTAAAAAAGCCGATGATGAAATTAGAAAGATTGACACTGGCAATTCCGAAACTAAAGTGGATACTGATGCAATCATTGCATAGCCACCTCTACATTCAAAGAGTTGGTTTTCATTTCTGGAAATCAACTCTCTGAATCAATCATTTAATTATAGTCATAAATTTTTAAATAAACTGTTTTGAAAAAATCTTTTCTGTTACGGACTCCTTTACAATATCACAATAACAGTTTTCACTTTTTATGCAATTCATGCAATATTCAAATCTGGTAACCCATTGGCTAAATCTACTAATTGAAGAATTTTTATATTATTTTTCGTTTTATTGTAAATTAAAATTGGTAATTTGTATAACGCAGAAGCAGCTATTATATTGCTGTAGTTAGACTTTAACTGTTCCAATGGTACGTAAATCGCTAGGGTTCCATTTCTGGAAACCCTACTCACTACTCATCTTTGATGTATCTATTTTCCTTCACTTTTTAGCTATCCCACATTAAAAAATAGGGTTCCTATTTCTAGGAAACCCTATTTTAAAAAGCTATTGACATTGAGTTGATTTTGTGCTATTTAAAAACATGAAATTTTGTACCCATAGCAGGGTGTTCCAACAAACACTAACTCGCGGTCTAGCTACTTGAAAGGAGAAGCAGTTGTATTAAAGCTTAACTGTCCTTAATCCTAACAAGTCGTCTTGAAATTGCGATTTTTAAATCAGCAGCGGTATTTGTTTTAACACACTTTAATCGTAATTTCAAGACTAAATTTGATCACCATAGCTATAATTGAGGATTTTGGCAAACTATCAACTATAACTATTTAAAATAGCGTGAGTTGTGGAACTCACGCCGAAGCAAGGAGGAAATTTAATGATTTCAACAACTTTTCTTACAACATGATCTAATTCAGCACCTTACACCACATCAAATCACATCTTTACTAAGTGATTCTACACCATCTCTCCTTTGCACTTCATTATAACTATGTCGCATTTGAATTACGGTTTCAAGTTTTTATAAATTTGATTATTCTGTAAATAATTCACTTCCTACATTAAAAATAGGGGATGACATTTCTGTCAATCCCCTATTTTTCTACCTTACTATTCAACTCTGAAATTATTCTCGTCTCCAGCATCTCCCGGATTAATTGCATCCCCAAAGTCACTTGTAACTTCCAAATCCCAAGAGTATTTAAATGAATGACCATCCTTAGACTGTATCGTAATTCTTGCCTTTCCTGGTTTCATACATATTAAAACAACACCGTATTCTCCCCTATCTACTTTTACGATACTCTCATCACTACTTGTGACCTTCCATCCTACAGAATTAATAAGAGTTGTTTCATTACTGGTAATCTCAGCAATACTTTCATTATTGTCTCCGTCCCCAAAATGTGTGCCTATAAAGATAATACCATCCAACCATGCTTTCCAGTCTGCTACCTTCACTACTATCGTAGCCTTTACATTAGGATCTGACTTCGAACTTACTGTTACTACTGTCGTTCCTACCCTTTTACCCTCTATCCTACCGTCTCTCGTAACTGTAGCAATCTTCGGGTTAGAGGATTTGTAAACTACCTCTTTGCTAGCTACTCCTGTAAGCTTTGTTACCTTTATCTGGAAACGTCCTTCCTTCTCAGCTTTCTTTAAAGCACTGCGTGCGCAAGCTGCATCATTTCCAGGAAAAGAAGCATACTCCCCTTTGCTATCTTTACCATCGTAGTTGCGCTGTCCTTTTTGAAGTCTTCCAAAGCAAGCCCATCTCTCGTAAACGCCTATCTCTACCTCGCTCTTATTTACTTCTATACTTTTCTTTCCTTTTTTTGTGTAATCAGTTTTTACAGTACCTCTGGAAATAACCTTAACCTTTACTGTGGTTTTTACTTTTTTATTGGTCTTTGAAGTTACCGTTATACTTGCTTTTCCGGAACCTACTGCTGTCACTACTCCATTTTTATCTACAGTAGCTACTCTCTTATTACTTGACTTGTAGGTTACTTCTTTGCCACTTAAACCTTTTACGGATTTTATGGAAAGCTTGCTCTCTTTACCATTCACTAATGTAATAGATTTCTTTGCCATTGTGATGGATTTCTTTGGAGCTTTCTTTACGGTTACTTTTAAAGTTCCCTCATGACCGTAATCTTTGTAGTTACCGCCGTAATTGTATCTTTTGAACTTTATTGTTACTGTACCTGCTTTTTTTGCAGTAATCGTATTATAATGCGTCGTATTAGACGTTGTGCATGTCACGATACCTTTTTTTGAATAGGTAAGCTTGTAGTTCTCCCAAGAACTACTACCAACGAAATTAGTTACTTTACCATTGTAAAGCCTTACTTCACTAGGCGCAACTTTTCTTATTGACTCTCCCTCATACATCACTAACTTGGTGCCGCCGTTGTCGAATGTCATTAGCCCTTCGTAGGATTCGAACTTCATATAACTCTTTGTCTTCGCTTCTACTGTGGTTGGTGCCACTATTAAAAGTATAAGTGCTAAAAAGGCTATAGCTAACTTTGTTGTTTTTACTCTTTTGATTGTTTTCATAACTCTTACCTCCGGTGTTTTATCTATTTCCTTGTTTTCCTTGTTTTTCTTTTTCACTTCCTTATTATAGCTTATTTTTTGTTGTGTGGTTTTGAGATTTCTATTTTTTTAAAATACATCCAATTTCTTTACTGATTTTCTATTCACAGTTTGCGTGACTGTAGTAATTTCTCTGAAATTACTAAGCACATCATAAAACTCAGGAGAACCATTCTTCACCAGATGATTATGACTCTCGTACCGAACATACATTTTGTCATCATAAAATAATGGCTTATCTGCTTTTAATTTTAAAATAACTAATGTCTGATCTCCATACTTCATAGTATCCATATGAGTAAGTATATACTGCTTAACCTCTGGACTTACATTCTGCTTTTCTATACACTCCTTTATACGTCTTGTGTAATTCTGAATAGAGCCATAAAATGTTATAGCTTCATCTGTTACACCTGAAATATACAAATCATTATATTTCGGAACTTCTGTCCTGTAGAAGTTTCTATAGTCCGCTGCATCACTTCCCTTATCAGAAATTCCGAAAATAATAACTCCTTCCTTGTATGGCATTGTATTTGCCATAGCTGTCAATGTCATCACACATTTTGAAATCACATTGCTATTTTTCTGTCCAGTACGTAAATCATGCATCCCGATTTTGAAATCGAACATCTGCTTTTCTGCTGTGACCTGCTTTAAATAATTAATAAACCCAGTATTCCATTCCGGATCACGCTCAATAAAAACCATATGACCTTGTAAGACATTTTTCAATCTTTCAACCAAATGATTTCGTATATCTGTATTCCACTTACATTCTGACGTATTTATGACCTCACTGAATTCTCTGTCAGCTATACCTGAAAGTAAATTGTGTATTTCCAGAAAATACTCTATGTAATAGTTCTCCGAATACAGTTGTGCCAGTGCCAGGAATAAAACTATAAATACTAAATCCTTATTGTAATTATATTCATTACTAAACAACAACTGTGAAAATGTCGTATCACTTATTGCGAATACTTTTTCTAAATCACTGACTATTTTTGAAAATAATGAGATAATATCATCAAATCTACTCTGAGTTAAAAGCTTTTCATTGTTTTTATAAGTTCTCCTTTCTGTATCGTATAACATGTTTAACGTTTTTACGGACATACCTGAAGTGTAATTGCTCAAAATAGCGCTACAAAGTATGGCAACTATTTCCTCATCTTTAGAGCGTCTAAGTGTATCCTCTGAAATAATCCCCTGCTTGACCCAAAACACGTCCTTAATATTAACTCCATAGTTTAATCCATGACTACTCAAACTATATATGCTAATATCGTTCATTCTAACAATATCTTCGGATGCATCCCCACGAAGATGAGTTGAAATAATACGTACTAAATCACTGAATTTACTGGTCACACCTGCCTGTCGCAGATCCTGAGATGAAAGCTTTCTACCTGTTGAATTGATACGCTTAAATACATCATCCACAGCAGCTTCGTCTGCATCTATAATACTTACTGGTAATTGATATAATAGGAAAGCATGACACATTTCTGCAGGCATAACAGGCTTTGCTGATGTAACTCATCTTTTTTAATCAGGAGTTCATTTCCCGGATAAACGGATAAATTGAAATAGTAATCAATTCCATCTATCTTGACTGAATACTTATTAAGTATAAAAGAAATTATTGCTTCTAACCTTTGTAAACCATCAATTATTTCCTTATCCCCGATAGTACCAAGTTTCTCCCGACCTGAACTAACCAACAGGAACAAAGGAACTGGATATCCATGTAAAATCGTGTTTATAAACTGTCGCTTCTCATCTAATGTCCATACAAGTTTTCGTTGATATCTACGATTTACGATTAACGCATGCTCTGTGTACCACCTATAAATTTCTGAAATATAAACCCCATCTATTCTTATATTATTCACTCCCATATCTGTTTTCCCTCCATTCTACAACTTTCTATATATTTAGTCAACATACGCATTCAACTTCTTTATCGAGCTCCTATTCATAATCCGTGTAGTTGTGCTGTCTTCGCCAACATAAAACTTCCTGATTATTCCGGAGCTCTCTGAGCCACTGTCCAGACGGGCGGCTCTGCCGCACAAGAATATTCAGTGGCTACTTTTTTTACAAATTCAAATTCCTTACCGATATCAGATCAGTCTGTTAGACGCATGATTAATAAATATTGTAATCTTGCAGCCATTGACATGCACATAACACCACATATGTTTCGACACACTTTTGCAACATGCTTACTAGAAGCTGATGTTGATATACGTTATATTCAAGAAATGCTCTGACACAGTTCGATTACAGTAACTGAAATATATACGCATGTCGCTTTATCTAAACAAAAGATATACTTACTTCTAAACATCCTAGAAATCATTTTAAATTTTATTAAAACTTCACTATACTGTAATTTAACAAAGTGTAATTACACTGAATTTTTCAACTACTCCACACTAAAAATAGGATGCTTCTCGCATCCTATTCAGTCCTTAACTTACCTATTTAATTCCGGTGTTTTACTATCCCTTGTCAAACACATTTTGAAAAATCTTTATTGTATTTTCAAATCTATTATAAGCGACAATTGATAATTTGCATAATACTTACTACTTTTCACGCCATTGTAATGTACAACTGAATCCTTGACCTATACTATAATCCAATAACTGTTCTTGGTTAACCGGCTGCACTAACCCCTCATCCTTACGATGTCCGTCTTTAAAAACTCCTTTATAATATTCGTATTCTGAATCATTCCATATCACAGACCATGCATCCCCTGTATTGTCATTCATCATTCCATTTGAAAACATACCCTTGTATAACAACGTTACTGAACCTTGGATATCATATTTTACTAAATATGCATTGCCTGTACTATCCTCATACACACCATCCTTTGTGTCCCCTTTATAGTAACTTACAAGTTTATCTGCGCAATCATTTAATACTTTTGTTGTACCAACCAAATCAGTCACTTTAACATTCTGAAAATAAAACTCCATGGAAACACTGTTTATACATGTATAGCACTTACTTGTACCTGTATTTGATCCATCATCATTATGTGTCCTTGTTGATTCAACGATTGTGTTATCACCTGTAAAAAATGCTTGTTTATAGTATTGAACTTTACCGTCATCATACTGTGTCTCTGTTGCAAACCACAATTTATTATTACGGTAAGAATTTATTATGCAATGACCATCCCACCGATTTTTCTCGTCAAATTGACCATAGAATATATTTTCACAATCATCCACTGTATAACTAAGTAGCAATTTTTGTCCAACTAAATCATTGACTGTAAATTCTTGTCCTGTCTTTTCATCTATTGCAATTAATGTTTCATTAGCCAAGGCTGCTTGATCAACTGGTGCATTCAAACTTACCATATTTGGTACAAAATTATCTGTCACATTACAATTTTGCACACCGTATAAATCACCCTTTATCATTGCAACATCAGTCTCCAAACTAGAAACTCTTTCACTGAGATCATTCAATGATACCTTCATGTCATTCAAATCTGATGATACATCCTCTTTGAATTGCCCAATGGTATTATTCATAGTATCTAACTTTTCATCTATAGAATCAAATCTAGACCCAAGTATAGCGTTATACTGATTAACCATTATTCCTATAATTGCAGCAAAAGCCGCGAAAGCTGTTGCTATAGGCTTCCAATATCGTTTAATATCATGACATACACGTACAATTGTTTTTAATGACTCAATCTCTGCATTGTCAAAATTGTTTTGTGATGTCTCTATTTCCTGAGAATTTGTCTCATCATTCATTTGTAATTTAAGTACCCTCCTGATATTTATACATGCAACCATCCGCAATACCTCATTCTACTTTCATAATATGATCTTGTCAACTACAAATTTATTCTGTTCAGAAAAACTATGAATCTTATTACAATACAATTATGTCAAATAGTGTAAATAGCGTTTAACATTATTTTCCAACTATTCATATTAAAAATATGAGTTGCACACTAATCATTTCGTGTGCAACTCCTTCCCCTATTCTATTGCATTCACTTCATCTGTCTTTGTATCGTAAACCACGAATGGTAACTTTTTATCAGCTGCTTTTTCCTCATAGTATGGCTCATTGTGTTTGTAGACACATAGCCGTTTTATTTCATTTTTAATTTACATGAGATTTTCAGCTACCCCACATTAAAAAATGGGTGCCAAAAACTTGACACCCTAATAGTTTATAGAAAGTTTATACTTTTGCCTAAACTCCCTACCACGTTGCTCCGATATACAAAGTATATCAAATTTATGAAATGGAGGAAATAGAATGAAATTCAATGAATCTGAAAAATTGCAAATTGCTATTGCCTATGCCACCTCAAAAGCATGCAACACACCTGAAGACTTTATTTCAAATGTCAATAACATGTTAGATGAACTTTCACCTAAAAACTGGTATTCAAAAAATCGATATTGGCTTGGAACCAGTTACGATTGACACAGATGCTATCCTTGTAAAGTATCATCCCACTCCAGACTCATTAAGTGTTTCTGTCGGGATTTTTCTATTTCTATTTCCTCTCATTTCCAGTATCTAAGCTACGCATACACTATTTACAGATTACTTTTTTCAGTGGCGAGAACTGGCGGCACAATTTTAATTACCGTCTGTGCAACACTAACAATAGCTGTTACCACTACTATGGCTATGCCAATAATTGTTACTTTTTTTGTACCATCGCTCATTGTTTTTCCTCCTTTCAAATTGTTGAAGTTTTTGATTTTTCATTACGGTAATCGTAGTTGGGAGCAGGCACTCCCAACTACTTCAGCACGAAGGAGGGTTTTATGTACCAAACAACTTACCTTGCAACACTTACAGATGAAACACCTGAACAAAAGTTAATCCATTTCACTTTTAAAAACTTAAGTCTACTTCAAGAGGCTATTAATCAAGCTGTGTGCACTCTTTTTTCTATTCAAGAAATCAGGTGGAACACTTTAAAAGCATTTTGCAAAGAATGCTTTTATGGTTTTTATGTTTTCCAGGGTAAAACAAGAACTATTGACCTTCTACAATTATGCTATGATTCCTATCTCAGACTGTTATCCACCTACAATGAATTCCGCCCATACATCCTCTACTACTCTACAAATCCTGAACTCATAATTGCTTTTAAATCCATATTCAGAATTCTATTAAACACTTCTGATAAAACTGCATTACGAAATGCTATGAATCTTCATGGTATTGGTAGTCATAGTCTCAGAAGCTACGCACTGTCAAAAACCCTTTTTAAAACTGTACACGAACTTACACCTAACCGTATCCGCATTGCATTACAAGGTTCTAACTCTTTCCTTCGCGCTTTATTATAACTATGTCGTACCTTACATTATGGTTTCAAGTACTTTGAAAAATTTTATTACACATTGAAAAATGGGTGTCAAGTTTTTGACACCCATTTTTTACTTATTCCCAACTTGCTACACTAAAATCATCACCCGCAGTTACTGTACACTTCCAAGAGTACTCTGCAAATCCATCTAATGACTTAGCTGTTAAAGTTACTGTACCGCAACTTACTGGAGTGATATTCCAACAATCATCACCATGAATAACATGTACTACACTTTCATCACTACTTGTTAAAACAAGGTTATTGTCGGTCATTAATACAGTTTCAAAACCACACTCCAACCCAATCTCTGTTACTGCTGTAGCAGGGAAGTATCCTGTACCATCCACTACCTTTACTGTGTACTTTGCTGATACTTTCTTATTCTCTTTTGAAGTTACTGTGATTGTTGCAATACCTACATTCTTAGGAGTTACTCTACCGTATGCATCGACTGTAGCCACACCCTTGTTGCTTGATTTGTAAGTTACAGCTCTGTTCTTTAAACCGGACATACCCTTAATTCTAATCTGAGATTTTCCGTATTTCTCTTTACAAGACTTGTTTGTCTTATATACTACAGTATTACTTAATGGTAAATTCCTATCGTACCCTGCAACATAATTTCTTAAATCCAGACTCTTCTTGCTCAACAGTGTTACTTCGTTCTCTCTAAGTGTGATTTTCTTTTTACCTTTTGCAGAGTATTTTGAATAACAATACATTACTAAAGCAACTTTATATTAGTATATTGATGAATTTAGATAATACTCCTAATTTTCCAGAAAAGCCCTTAATAAGTCGTATTATTTCAGCAGGCAAAGGAATAATCAATTTCTTAGCATCAACCCAGGCATGTTTTTCACTTATACAAATGATAAAAGGAATCTGATTTTTATGTCAGATTCCTTTTATCATTTGCGCCTATAGTAGGAATGACCGTCCATGGCAGAAAACATTGAAAACAATGGCTGTTCGCAAAGAGATAGTGCGGAACACAAAGGATCAAGTCCAAACACTATAGAGTCATACAGGACTGCCATGAATAAGTATCTTGACTTTTCGTGCAACGAACTGAAGATTGGACTGGCTTCATATAGTTTCCAACACTCCTCCAAGGAACTGCTTGAAAAATATCTTGAACGAATGGAAACAGAAGGAAATTGGTCAGTATCGAGCGGGAACCAACGTCTTGCTGCCATACGCAGATTTTACAGATATGCAGCTGAACGCAATCCTTCCGTCATGTCCTGCTATCAGGAAATGTTATTGATTCCTGTAAAAAAAGAAGCAGAGCGTGAAATCGAATTCTTTTCTGAAAAAACCTTAGAAGCAATCCTAACTGTTCCGGATGTATCATCAAAGAAGGTAAGGCGGGATCTAGTATTTATGATACTTCTCTACGATGCCAGTGTCAGAATACAGGAGATGCTGGATCTTCGCCTGAATGATCTGCATATTAGTTCAGATGAAAAATACGTTGTTCTGACTGGAAAGGTGGAAAAACTAGTCTTGTTCCACTGATGCAAAAAAGTAGAACATCTGCATAAATATATGGCTGAATTTCATCGAGCCAGTGATGGGAACTCTTTCCTGTTCTATGTCGATAGAAAAGGTTGTAGAATTCAGATGTCTTAGGACAATGTATCAAAGTTCATCAAAAAGTTTGGTGTACAAGCAAAAAAAAACAATGTCCTGATGTGCCAGAGCATCTCTATGTGCATGTGTTCCGCCATTCAAGGGCCATGCATCTTTACAGGAGTGGGATGCCAATGCCTCTATTGTCAGAATGGCTCGGGCATGCTCAGATGGAAACAACGATTAAGTACTATGCGAATGCTGATATTCGGATGAAGCAAGAAGCAATTGAAAAAGCAACCTCAGATCTTAATCCTATTCTCAGCTCGCAAATCGATTTTACATTTAAAGATGATGAAGAAACACTTAAGAAGCTTTATGGTTTGATGTAAAAGATTATCCCGACTTTTTTGATATATTTTCACAGAAAAACGGAGTATTCTGCCAGAATTCCAGATAATCATAAAGTCGGGATAAGTGATGTGAGAGGACGGCGGTTAGTCACCACCTCCTACTCGATTTAATCAGATATCCTATTCTTACATATTGTTATTACAGAACTAACAAATTTAGTAAACTTAGATGGCCATTGTGGGTCTAATTCAGGTGTTCTGATTTGTAATTCATTTATATCAGTAAGCATTGAGGCATAAGTATTATTCAGTTCATTCATTATACTTTCATATATTTGATACTTTTTGAAATATTTAATAATTAAGTCGTTCTGTATTTCGATTTTGTTGCTTTTTATCCGATCAACTTCTTTGGATGATAAAAACGGATATAGCAGAGAAACACATATATTTTTCCTGCTTCTACTAAAGTCAATGTTTATACTTCCTTTATGATCGCTATTCTTCAAATTACAAAAAGACCCCAGATCATTTAATGCCTGAAAAATAAATTCAAATTTTTCCCCGATTCTTTCTATAATTTTTATTGCATCTGAATTATCAATCTGCGCCAGATACATACCCATCAATAAACTATTTGTAATGAGTGCGCTTGTTTCCAAATGCATTATTTCTCGGACAACATTGATATTTTGGTTTAGTTGATCGGGTAAATCCAGTTCTTTAAGAACACCAAGCGTCATTTCCTCTAATGTAGTAGTTAATGCATTCATGCTTTTCCATATGAAAGTATTGGAATTTGAATATAAGTAGAACACATGGTTTAGTATTTTTAGTGATCTACTTAAAATATTAAGAGAATAAATCACTGTTCTGTCAATACCGTGAATTGTATGAAAAGTAGGCTTTCCATGTCGTGCGGTATCTTGATCTATAAAATCATCCAATAAAATAGATGCTTTATGCACTAACTCAATGCATACAGCAACTTTGGAAACCATATCAAAATCATAATTAGTCAATTGATCACAACCATTCATAATAAATCCCCAATAAACTAGACGTGGTCTAAATTTATGTCCAATATCCAGTTGCTCAGACTTATAATAGGTATCCGATAGTATCTCGCTCCAGTTTTTCTCATAAAAATTTAGAAATTCAGCTTCACGTTTAGCAGCATAATATGTTCCATCATCTTTTAAACCTAAATATTTTTCCACTCTTATAACACTCCATAATGTCTATTGTATTAAATACCTACTTATCTTTAATTGTTTTTGCGAAAGATAATTGTGTATTATCTTATATCGAAATTCTATTGTATTTCCAACAGGTAACGATAGATTATCTCCCATTCCATCTACATGATTGCTGAAATTCACTCGATAATTCCTAATTATCGTTACCATATTAAAATAAAATGAAAATTTTTTCGGTAGCCCACTTTACCTAGCGGCGAATTAGGTGAAGGGGTTTTCTTTTGTCTAAAATATTCCCCTTTTACTGCACTTTGACAACTTCATATCTGTGCATCAGGCACACATCCGACCGGCCGGAGAGCCGGAAAGCACAAGTCAGGGTACGCCATGACGGATCAGTGTGAAAAGAACCGCACTATCCTGAGCGGGAACTACCTGTGGCTTTACTGCCCGTGGTGGGGCAGGATGCGATGATACCGGTCGGAGATAATGATACTTCCAGTGATGGCCCGCATAAGTGACGGGAAAATGCACACCCACGTTTGAGAAAGAATGTGGGCGGCTTTTATGATGCCTGCTTACCGGCAGGATGGCTGATGCACCTTTTTATAAAGCAGTAGAAATCATGGGCTGGATGGAAGCTCATTTTTGTTAGTAAAAAGCCAAACCGATACCTTCCAGCCTATTCCAGTGCTGCTTTATGGCACTAAGCAATTTTAGGAGGCGTAACGATGGCAAAGAGTGCAGAGGAATTATTAATTTATTTATTTGATGAGATTTTACCGAAACACGGAATGAATCTGCGGGTGAAGCAGAAAGAGCTTTCTCTGGAGATGCTTCGGGCATTGCAGGAAAACAAACTGGCTTTATGTGAGGCGGAAGTGGGGACAGGAAAAACTCACGCATATATCCTTGCACTGACGGTACATAACATTTATTCAGATAAGAAGATTCCGGCAGTCATATCAACATCCACTATAGCCCTGCAGAAAGCATTGACAGAGGAATACATACCGCAGATATCCGGCATCCTTTTAGAGCACCATGTAATTGACAAACCATTATCTTTTGTGGTGCGGAAAGGAAAACGGCATTATGTCTGTGACTCCAGATTGAAGATATATGAGACATCCATAGAAAATTTGCAGAGAGAAGTGGATGCCAATCTGATACTGGAACTGGCAAGGCTTGGGGAGCAGGAATTTGACAGGATTGATTTGGATGATGCCGTGCTGACACCCTATGTAAAAGGCAGAATCAACGTGTTTTGCTGCAATAAGTCATGTCCTTATTCGCTTTTATGTAGATTTATGAATTTTAAGAAAAAGTGCATGACGGATAATTTTGATTTTCAGATTACGAACCATAATTATATCCTTGCCGATCTGATTGGACAGAAGCAGGGCAGAAAACCTCTTTTTCCGGGATATGGGGCAATGGTGTTTGATGAGTCCCACAAGCTGATAGATGCCGCAAGACAGATGTACAGCACAGTCTGGGACGAGCAGGATGCGGAATTTATCGTGGGTTTGAGTGAAGTGAACAGAAGAACCACAGGCATGGATGAACTTACTGTATTGCGGAGTCAGCTTGCGGAATATAACAGACAGATATTTGACAGACTGGCGGGAGATTTAGCAGGAAACCACACCAGAGAGGGAAGCAGGATTGAAATAGTGATAGGTTCCATGGAAAAAATTTACATAAGGCACATGGCAAAGGCTTTAGAGCAGCTTCCCTTATCCTATCAGGAAAACAGCGGACAGAAAATGCGGATGCAGGGCCTGAAAAAGCGTTGTCAGGAGCTGACGGACAAGCTGACCGTATTTCTAAACAGCGGAAATTCAATCTGCTGGATGGAAAAGAGGGAGAACGGCAGGCTTGCCCTGTGTGCGGTTCCAATGGAACTGGAACAGGTTTTATTCCGTGACATCTGGAGCAGACCGATACCGGTTATTATTACGTCCGGCACAATGTCAGTCCGGAGTGATTTCAGTCACTTCAAGAGAATGACAGGGCTTTCCTTTGCAGCTTTATCAAGAATCATGGAAACCAGCAAGCCCTCACCCTTTGATTTTCAGAGTAACGGTCTGCTCTATATACCGGAGCGTATGCCGTTTCCGAATATCCGGGATGACAGTTACATACAGGCGGTCATGGCGGAAATATTGCAGATAGTGTCTGCCACTTATGGGCATACCCTGATCCTTTTTACATCCTATTGGCTCATGGAGAGGGTGTTCTATGGTCTGAAGGAGCAGCTTTCTGATTATCCGTTGTTTCTTATGGGCAGAGGCAGATTGGATGTGATAAGCAGCTTTAGAAGAAGCGGAAACGGAGTGCTGTTTGCCAGTGACAGTGCCGGAGAGGGAATTGACCTTGCAGGGGATATCCTTTCCAGCCTAATTGTAGTAAAACTGCCGTTTCCCGTGCCGGATCCGGTCATGGAATACCAGAGAAACCAGTATGAGGACTTTGATTTATACCGCAGGGACATCATTATCCCGGAAATGCTGATTAAACTCAGACAGTGGTTCGGGCGTGGCATCCGCAGGGAACAGGACACGGCGGTATTTTCTATCTTAGACAGCAGAGCATCCCTGCGTGGCAGATACCGGGCAGAAATTCTGAATACCCTGCCGACCATGCCGGTCACGGACAGGCTTATGGATGTGGAAGACTTTATTATAAGGAAGAAAACAGACAGTTATTTTATGGATAAAGACCGGGAAGAAGAATGAAAATCATAGGAATCGTAGTGAGTACTGTAACAGGTGCTCTGCTTCTTATGGCCTTAGCAGCTTGCATTGCGGTTGTCAGGGCTGGGGAATGTATGAGAGCGATAGAAGAAATGAAAAGATTATAGAGGAATATCGAACAAGCTGGCTGTCATATAGTGAGATAAGCCAGCTTGCTGCTTCGTGGAGAGAAAAAATGGAAGAATGGGAAAAACTGAAGTCGGTTGATATACGAACAGTTAATCGAGATGGACTCATAGATGTAACAAGAATCCCGGAAGATGATTCAGACGATGTGGATAAAGAAATGCAGATGAGAACTTTTTTAAGAAATGTTAAAAATCCGTATTGCTTTATGGTAGGAGATGTAATAGTAAAATCTTCTTTTACAGAAGGAGTCAGCCTGAAACAAAGATTACGGGAGTTGGCAGATGGAATATAGAATGAAAATTGCTATAAAGGTCTGGAAAAAAGGAAAGTTCTGTGCTAATATATGCATAGGACTAAATGAATAGAAACCACTTCTTATTTTTATAGCAGATTGTTCTGGCTAATATGAATAAGGAGTGTTTTTTTATGCTATCAAACAACTTATCTAAAACATATCTATGCGGAGGTTATCTGCGTTTATCCAAAGAGGATGGGGATTTTGCCGGGAGTGAAACGCTGCAAAGCAACAGTATTGAAAATCAAAAAGAATATATTGAAGATTATATACATAGTAAACCGGAAATAGAGATTGTTGACTTCTATATTGATGACGGTTATAGTGGCGTGAATTTTGACAGACCTGATTTTCAAAGAATGCTACAGGATATCAAAAACAAGAAGATAGATTGCGTCATTGTAAAAGACCTGTCACGACTGGGAAGAAACTATATTGAAGTCGGAAAGTATATTGAGAGACTTTTTCCTTTACTGGGTGTACGTTTTATCGCAATTAATGATAATTTTGACAGTGCTGATGATACAGCGGCATCCAATAATATCATTATTCCTTTTAAGAATTTAATCAATGATGCGTATTGCAGGGATATTTCAATTAAAATCAGAAGCCATTTAGAAGTAAAGAGGAAACGTGGAGAATTTATTGGTGCCTTTGCGGTCTACGGATATATGCGAGGGAAAGATAAAAATAAACTGATTGTTGATCCTTATGCAGCAGAAATTGTAAAAGAGATATTTGGTATGAAGATGGACGGAATGAGCCAGCAGGCGATTGCGGATGAATTGAATAGTCTAGGGATTCTTTCTCCGGCAGAATACAAGAAGGAGCAGGGGAGCGGGTATAAGACGGTGTTCCAGACACACAGTAAGGCGAAGTGGACCGCAATGGCAGTTATGCGTGTTTTGACAAATGAGATCTATGTGGGAACTCTGATACAGGGAAAGGAGAGTACCCCTAATTATAAAGTCAAAGTGCGGGAAAAGAAGCCACGGGAAGAATGGATCCGGATTGAAAATGCACATGAGGCAATCATAAGCAGAGCTGATTTTGAAATTATTTCAGATATTATACAGAAAGATACAAGGGTAACAGCAGGAAAAAGAGCGGTCTCCATATATTCCGGTTATCTGGTTTGTGCGGATTGTGGATGCAGTATGGTAAGAAAGAAGGCATATAGCGGTTCTTTTGAATATGTATATTATGTCTGCTCTGGAAATAAGAAGAACAAAGATACATGTAGCAGTCATAGAATCAGTGAAAATGCCTTAAATCTTGCCGTAACAAAAACATTGCAGCTTCATTTGAAGCATTTGGCTGATTTACAGGAGAGTATCCTGTACATACGGAAAACATCTTGTAATTCAGACAAGATAAAAATGATGGTACTGCAATCCGAAAAAATAAAGGGAGATATTGAAAAGTATAATCGCTTAAAATTGGAATGTTATGAGGACTATAAAAATGAACTAATTACTCAGGACGAGTATCTGCTGTTTAAGAAGGAATTAGATAACAGAATAGAAGATACTAAGAAGGCTGCTACGGAATTGAGCAAGAAAAAAAGAATGCTATTAGATGGCAGATATGAAAAAGAAAGTTTCATGGAGAAATTTTTGACAAGCAAAGATATAGAGTTAAAGCGTTCCTTATTCGTTCGGTTTATCAGTCAGATATATGTGTATGAAGATCGTCGGATAGAGATTATCTTTCGCTATCAGGATGAAATCGAGCAATTAGCTGGACTGGTAGGTGAAATCAAGCAGGAAACGGCTGTTCGGGAGGTGATTTGATGGCACGAAAAGTCAGAAATCATCCGGTTCCGAGAGATAAGATGAGTGAGAACAAATTATCGGAACAGACCCCAAAAGTTAAAATACATGATTTTTCCGTTGCACTTTACATTCGGCTGTCTAAAGAAGATAGCGGAAAAAACAATCAAAATACAGTGGAAAATCAAAAGGCGCTTTTGGAAGATTTTGTAAAAGATAAGCCGGATATGAAAGTGGTTGATATTTATATCGACAATGGATTTAGTGGAACAAATTTTGAACGCCCTGCTTTTCAGAAAATGATGGAAGATGCGAAACGAGGTAAGATTAACTGCATTATCGTAAAAGATCTTTCTCGTTTTGGACGTAGTTACTTAGAAGCAGGAAATTATTTGGAAAAAATATTCCCTTTCTTAAACATTCGGTTCATTTCTGTTACAGACCACTTTGATACTTTTGCCGTAATTTCTTCTGAAGATGGCAGGGGAGTAGCGAATGGGATAGAAATTCCGCTGAAAAATATTATCAATGAGGTGTATGCAAAGGACATTTCCAGAAAAGTAGGCTCTGCTATAGAAATTCAGAAAAGAGAAGGAAGATATGGCGGTGGAGTTGCTCCATACGGTTATAAGAAATCAAGTACAGTTAAGGGTAAATATGAAGTGGATGAGGAAGCCGCCGAGGTGGTGCGTTATATCTTTAGATTGAGATCTGAGGGCTATGGATATTGCAGTATTGTAAAGATTTTGAACGAAAAAGGAATAAAGTCACCCAGTGCATACCGCTATGAAAAAGGGATTGTAAGGAACAAGAAGGGGAGTAATGTTCTTTGGAAAATCTATGCCATAGAGGATATGCTTCGTGATGAAGTGTACTTGGGAAACATGGTAAGAGGCAAGACACATTCAGCTATGCACAAGGGAGAAAAGAGACATTATGTTCCAAGGTCGGAATGGGTGATTGTTCCGGGAACCCATGAGCCTATTGTATCCAAAGAACTCTTTGAAGCAGTACAAGCGGTTAATGAAAAGAAAGCGCAGGAGTATAAAGATAATCTGGAAAAAGCAAAAGAAAATCCGAAACGTGACAATTTGTTTAAAGGCAAAATATTTTGTGGGGATTGTGGTATCACGATGGGAGGTGCTGTTGGTAATTACAATTCTATGAGCTACTATTGCCCCAATTACAGAGAAAATGGAGCAATGGGATGCGTTAAAAAGCATATCAGTGCAAGAAAACTGGAAAAAGCAGTATTAGAAGCGGTTCAGATACATCTGAAAATATTCTTAGAAGGCAGAGAAGAAATTCGGTCAAGAAATGGCAGTGCTGAAATCGGAAAGAGGCGAATGGTGCTTGAAAGTGAGACAAGAGACTTAAGACAAAAAGAGGCACAGTATCAGCAGAAATTAAGCAGCACCTATCTTGACTATAAAGATAAATTACTTACGGTTCAGGAATATTTCATGTTGAAAAATAAATATCAAGCTGCACTTGCAGAACTTGAGGTGGCTCGTAAAGAGAAAGAACTGCTTTTGAATAAAATGCAGGAGACTTATGGAGAGGATCTGGAACTATCTCACGCCGCAGAACAGTATTTCGGGCAGATGGTGGTTACAAAAGATATGGTGGATGCCCTAATAGAACGAATAGAAGTATTTGAAAAAGGGCGTATTCATATTATATTTCGATTCGAGGATGAATATCGGATTTTACTGGAAAAGAGAGCTGATATGGAGCAGGAGGGAGCAAATTGAAAGAGAATTTTAATCTCTCTGATTTGAGTGTCCGCTGTAGCGGACAGACGGGAGCAAGGATGAAGAAATATATGGTTGCAAAATATATCCGGCTTTCCATGGAAGATTTAGATTTATGCAATTCTGAAGAAAAGGCAGAGAGTGTAAGTATCATTAACCAGAGAAATTTCATAGATACCTTTATAGAGCAAGGAGAAGAATTTCAGGGAGCAGAAATCAAGGAATTTGTGGATGACGGATATTCCGGCACTAATTTTGACAGACCGGCGATAAAGGAGCTGCTCCGGTCATGCAGGCAGGGAGAAATAGATTGCATTATCGTAAAGGATTTGTCACGTTTTGGACGAAATTATCTGGAAGTTGGAGATTATTTGGAACAGATTTTCCCGTTTTTGGGTGTTCGTTTTATCAGCATCAATGATGGGTTTGACAGTAAAAATTTTTTCGGACAGACGGGTGGAATGGATGTCGCTTTTAAGAATTTTATCTATGAGATGTATAGCAGAGATTTGTCTGAAAAGGTAAAAAGCGGAGTTACAACCTGCATGAAAAGGGGTGAATATTACGCAGGATGCATGGTGTATGGCTACCAAAAGTCATCAGATGGTAAAAGAATGGAAGTTGACGAGGGTGCAGCAGTTACCATACGGCGTATTTTTCAGGAGTTGGCAGATGGAAAAGATGCAAAAACTTTGGCAATCGAACTAAATGCAGAGGGAGTGCCGACCAGGCTGACTTATAAGCAGGCAAAGGGAGAGCAGCTTAATCGGCATTATAAAGCAGATATATGGAATCGTAACAAGATACATTCTATTATCCATAACCGGGTATATCAGGGAGATATGGTGTATCGAAAGGCGGTCCGTACCCAAATTGGCTGTAAACAGAAGGTAAGACAGCCGGAAGAAAAATGGCTTGTGATACCGGATCATCACGAGGCGATTGTCAGTCGGGAACTTTTCAAAAAGGCGAATGACAGTATCAGAAAAGGGAAAATAGCGGTTTATGACCGTTCTGCTGTCCGCCGAGGAATTGTCTTTTGCGGATGCTGTGGAAATCGGTTAGAACTGCGGAAAACAAAGATACCTTATTATCTGTGTAAACGCAGAAATTTGCTGGACAATGCAAAGTGCAATGAGATTCGTATGGAAAAAGAACAGATTGAGCAGACGATATGGACTATCTGGCAGGAACATTGTAGATTGTTTGCGATAATCCCTGTTTCCAAGCTCTTTGAAAAACAGCAGGAGAAGTCGAAACAGCAGGAAAATAGACTAAAACAAAGCTTAGAGCGTTTTCCTGCTGAAAAAATCAAGCTGTACGAACGGTTCCGTTCTGGTATGGTAAAGCAGGATGTATTCTTAAAAGAAAAGGAACAGTTAAGCAGGCAGGAGGAAGTAGTACGGAGAGAAATAGAGAAAGTCTCTGAACAGATTGATATGCAGGAGGAAAGGGAAAAAAGCTATCGATGTGTTGCAGATCTTGTGAAAAGGTATGGAACGAGCGAAACATTGACAGAAGAGTTTATGAGGGAGATGGTGGAGAAAGTCATAGTATATGAAGATAAGCGGATAGAGATTGTCTGGAAGTATCGGGAGGAATTTGAAGAACTATTGTAAGATTAAAAAGAAGAAGTCTAAAGTGACAAAAGGGCTTCTTCTTTTTTCATTTAAAAATGCCATAGTTAATATTTTAGATGTCAATAGTAGGAAAATATTGTATATTTATATTTTCTTGACGATGGAGGTATTAATCTATGGCGCAGATGACATATATCGAGAAAGATTACTTTGAGAGACTGTTTGACATGGAGAGGGGCTATGTATTAGACTTTACAAACTATACATATCAAAGGTTTGTTGCTGATACCATTAACATAGACGTTTATAAAAAGCTAAAGATTTGTGTGAGTATTTAATTGTGGGGGTTGGAACGGATGATTTTATGATTAGAAGAAAAAATAGAACGTCTATTTTGAGCTATGAACAGAGAGTGGAAATTGTAAAAGCAATACGCTATGTTGATGAAGTGGTTCCTGAAAATGATTTAGATAAAATAGCAGCCTATTACAAGTATGGTTTTGATGTTATGATTGCAGGAGAAGATCATCGTATGGAAAGTGTATATATAGATGCGGAAAGGGAATTAAAAAAAAGGGAGTGGCTGTAGTTTATATTGAGAGAAAAAAGCAGTGTTCTTCTACATACATCAGAAATAGAATTATTGAAATGTATAGTAAATTGTGATGAATTAGTAACAGAGGCAAGGTGTAAAACAAACTATAATTTTAGCATGAAGCAGCTAGGCATTTTAAATAAAAAGTATTATATACAAACAATGATTTATGAAATGCTCATGTTGTAGTTTGTCAACCCCAAAATCAAGATTTCTTCAAAAAAATTTGGTCCTTACTTGACATCAGCAGATGATGGACCAAATCCGGATTATACAGAAGAACTTCTTTCGGGGTTAAAAGAACGTGGTGTCAATGCCACGTTTTTTTTGCTGGGAAAAGAGGTTGAAAAATATCCTGATATCGTCAAAGATATTTCTGATTCCGGGCACTTGATCGGCACGCATTCTTACGAGCATGTCAATTTAAGCAATCTTTCCGATGCAGCGGCGATCGAGCAGGTGGATAAGACAAATGCCGCCATCCATGATATCACCGGAAAATATCCGGAGTACATAAGACCTCCGTATGGCTGCTGGAAATGTAATCTGGATTATGAGACAAAAATGATTGAGGTACTGTGGGACGTTGATCCGAAAGACTGGGCGACAGACAATTCCGGAGTGATCGCCAAAAGAGTGATCGATAAGGTAGAGGAGAATGATATCATTCTGCTGCATGATGCGTCGGAATCCTCGGTGAAAGCGGCATTTGCGATTGTTGATGAACTGAAAAAAGAGGGGTATACGTTTGTGACGGTGGAGGAGATTTTGATGGAGTGAGCGGGGAAATATTTGACGAACGACAAAAAGTCTAATAAAATACAAAAAGGAAATGTTTGGAAAAATATGTGGGATTAAGCAAAAAATTCCAAAACATACATGACAAATGTTATAATTGTCACAGATATAAAATAGCAAACGAAAGCGAAGGTATCAAAACATGTCAGGCATTGTTTTAAAAATCATGATCATGGATACTCACCCACCAGTATGGCGGAGAGTTGTAGTACCTGAAAAAATGTCTTTTGCAGATCTGCATTGTGTGATTCAGGAGATTTTCGGGTGGGAGGATATGCATCTGCATATTTTCGAAAGCCCCGGAAATAGTTTTGAAATTGTAAAAAGTAAAAAAGATGCAGTGAAAAGTATGTTCATGATCGAGAAAAAAACACCGGTGGGACCGGTTTTAGAGCATGAAAAATGGGTTCGTTATACCTATGATTTTGGCGATGACTGGCAGCACAAGGTGATATTTGAAAAAAAGATGCCGGAATATACAGCAGATCATGCCGCAATTTTGAAGGTAAAAGGAGACAATTTTATTGAAGATTTCTGTGGTGACTGGGATGAAGATATGCAGCCGGAAAAATACGATATGGAAGCAGTCAATCATAATCTTGAAAAAATGCATTTTAAGGAAACAGATATGCCGGACGATTATGAGCAGATGATGAAAGGTATCGAAGCCTTTAAAGAGAACAAAAAAGAATTTTATGAATATTTCAGGGAGCAGGCAGAAAAATTTTTGAAAAATCTGGACGATGCCGCGAAAAAACAGTCCGTCATACGAAAAGAAGTAACTGCATGGAAAGAATTCTGCAATAAAGAGGCGAAAGGAAATATCTGTAAAATGCCGCCTCATCGGACATGTAAGGAATTAATTCACAGGCTGAGTGAGCAGCAAACAAGGGATTACAGCAAGTATCTCCAGCTTTCATATGATTATGAAAAGGAAGATCCGGGTATATTAGCGGATGCCATCAATGAAGAACTGACAAAGCACCCGGAGTATTATCTTTATATTCTGACAGAAAATAATATACGGGAATTTGAGAAAATAAGCGGTTTTGTGGAAAATAAAAAATACACAGCAGACTATGATACAATTATGAAAGGTATCGTATTGGGACTTTTACATGTGCAGGTTCCGCCCAAAACAGAGGCAGCATATGTGTTTCCTGCTATTGATTTCAAAGAAAGGTTTGGTTTGATAACGTCATTAGACCGGAAAAGGTATCGGAAAGAGATTGATGATATTACCGGAAAAATAATGAAACTTCTGCTTACGTATATATTGTTAGAACTCAAGGATTTTCATGAAATTTTTGAAAATGTATGGAATATGAACCTTTCAGAGAGGGATTTCCTTCGGTATGTGTACTGGTATGGCAGTTTTGGAAAGCAGTTTCAGACTTTACGAAGAAGTGATACCGGGAAAAGTTATGCGGCACTTATAAATGTAGATAATGAACGGATTATTGAGGGACTGGAAAAGTTTGCCACAGATCTTCCTTATAAGAAGTTTTCACAAAAAGAAGTTCTTTCTGTCTCCACGAATATTGCTGATCTTGGACAATGCTGGCAGATTTTGGCACAGGAGCTTGATGAAACACTGGATATGTCACAGGATGATGTTTCGGATATGATAGAACTGATTTTTAATGAAACAGTCAGTGGATGCAGTGCAGATGAAATATTTGATACAATCTTACTGCATGAGGAACAGGCTGGAAAAACAGTTCTTTTATACGACCGGATGAATATCTGGCAGGTTGTACTTGAAGGTATCATGACACTTGGACTCCCAATGCTTCATGGATATTCCAGGATGGAGTATGAGAAAATCACCGGGAAAAATGCATTTGAAACAGACGTTTTTGCGGCAGATATAGAACGAGAGGAGATCACACAGGACACATCATTAAAAGATATGCCTGTAAAAATACAGGAAGAAATATACAGGGCTTTTTATGAAAACAGAGAGTCGGACAGACCAAAAGCATTAGAAAAGATCCGGAAGGGACTTTCCGTAGAAAATGCTGAATTAGATTGTCTTACGGCTTTGTCCTATATGGGTACTGGAAAATATAATAAAGCAAACACCATGTTTGCTGCAATTGCGGACCGGACAGAGGACGAGAGCGTAGAAGCACTGATCGATATGGTCGGAGAACAGGTAGCAGGAATCAGTGATTATTATATGAATCGGGTAGAAGAATGGGATCCGTTTGCCGGTATTGAAATGGATATGCCATATCAGCGGGAAGGTAAGAAAATAGGCCGGAATGATCCGTGCCCATGTGGAAGTGGGAAAAAATATAAAAAGTGCTGTGGAAAATAAAAATCATTTTTTCTCCTGCAGATCAAGCAGCGTCTCGGCGCGTTCCTTTAAACGAGCCTGATTCAGGTCGGTTAATTTACGGTAATAACTTAAGAGACGCTGTTCATCGGCAGTGAGTTCTGATTTGCGCTTTCTGGCATCTGCTGGTTTCTCATAAATATCGGTAAGTCCGATCAGAAAGTCAGAAGTGGTATCAAGGGCTTTTGCGAGCCGGTTTAAAATTTCAGCCTTTGGTTCATAAAGGTTGTTTTCATATCGGGATAGGGTAGTCGGAGCGATACCGATCGTGTAAGCAAGATGTTTCTGGCTCATGTCGCGTTCTTCACGTAAAAATACAATACGTTCCCCGATACTGTTCATAGATGTTCTCCGTTTCTGTTTCTTTTATCTTAATATGCATTTCCTGACGCACATCTGCCGGAAAAAGCATTTTATCCATTTGCCGAATAATTCATGTTCATAAAAATAATGAGGAAACGGGAATAAAAATTTTTTTTTAATGAAACTTTTTTTGTTATTATTTTATCTAAATAAATGAAACTTACAAATGATAAGTAATAAAAACACGCAGGAGGATATTCAGAATGAGAAAAAAAACAATTTATGTATTAGCAACGGTAATGTGTATGTCCATATTTACGGCATGTGGAAGCACGAATCGTGCTGATGCCGGAAATGAAGTGCAGCAGGAAGTACAGGCAGAGGATAATATGCAGAAAGAACAGCAGACTGGTGCAGAGGGTAACGCTGAAACAGAGTTACAGACTGAAGCTGTACCGGAAAATACAGCTGAAGCGGTAACAGGCGAAGAGAAAACACTGAATGGAACGGTGGACGAGATCAAAGATTTTATGTTTATTGTGACAGATGATAGTGGTGCTTCCTATGAATTAAGTTTTGATGCAAAACCACAGGGATTGGAAAATGTTTCTGTTGGAGATAAAGTAAAAGTAACATATACCGGGGAACTTTCAGAAGTGGATGCATTTTCGGGAACAATTGTTTCAGTTGAAAAGCAATAAGTAAAGCAATAAGTAAAGCCATGCGATATATATAGAAAATGTATCGTATGGTTTTTTACTTTTTTACGGTTATGTGGAAAACGACTGGTGAAATATGATATACTTATCGCGAATGATGTTGAGACCAAAAGAGCTGGAAAAGATCAGAAAGAAGATTTCAGTAGAAAATGACGAATTAGATTGTCTTACAGTGATGTGTTACATGGGGACTGGAAAATATAGTAAGGCAAATTCTATGCTGGAAAAAATTGGAAAAAGACGCAACGGGCAGTTACCCATTTGCGTCTTTTTCTATAGAAGAGCAATGAAACAACAGGAAACAGATACAATGGAGGAAGAGAAGATGAAAAAAAGAGCAAAAAAGATAGTAGCATTATTTTTAACAGCTGGTATTCTGTTATCAGGGATAGCTGCGTGTTCTAATGTAGAAGGCATGCATCTTTCAGGATCGACAAGGAAATTGAATGTAACGAAAGAAGATACTGGAAAATCCGGAGATAATGTTCAGATGCTGCCATCGGATGAAAAATCAGACAAAATATTTGCGGACAGTTATGCTGATTTTGCAATAAAGGCTTTTCAAAATAGCTATGAAGCTGGAAAAAATACAATGATATCACCATATTCCGTGATAAATGCGCTTGCCATGACTGCAAACGGAGCATCAGGCGAGACTTTGGAACAGATGGAGAGTGTACTTTGCGGTACGGCAGACTGCTCGCTTGATCTTCTCAATCGGGAGTTACAGCGTCTGCAAAGTTCCATGCCAAAGGAAAAAAATAATCATTTATATACAGCGAATTCTATCTGGTACAAAGATTCTGATGAGAACTTTGTACCGGCAGATGATTTTCTGAAGTTAAACGCTGAATTTTATCAGGCAGATATCTTTGCCTCGGCTTTTGATGAAAAAACGACAAAGGATATCAATCGCTGGATCGACCGGCGCACGGATGGAATGATCAAAGATATCATGGATCAGATACCGCCATATGCTATTATGTATCTTGTAAATGCAGTGGCATTTGAGGGGGAGTGGCAGGACCCGTATGAAAAGGAACAGGTGCATGATGCTGATTTTTATGATATTGATGGTAATCATTCAACAGTATCAATGATGTATTCGGAGGAATATTCTTTTCTGAAGGAAGAGCATGCCGTTGGATTTATCAAGCCGTATAAAGAAGGCTTTGACTTTGTTGCACTGCTTCCGGATGAGAATATGGATATCAGAGATTATATCAGTCAGATGAATGGAGAAACTTTTCTAAAGACAATTGCTCAGGCAAATGATACAATAGTGGAAACAGGTATGCCAAAGTTTAAGGCGGAGACGCAGAAAGAATTAGCGGAAGTTTTAGACAGAATGGGAATGCATGATGCATTTGATGAGAAATTAGCAGATTTTTCACAGATGGGGAATTGTAAAAATGGGGATAATCTGTATATCAGCCGGGTATTGCACCGGACAAAGATTGAAGTGAATGAACTTGGTACAAAGGCCGGGGCGGCAACAGTTGTGGAAGTGGAAACAATGGGGTGTCTGGAGGCAGTGGAAAATGTTGTGCTGGACAGGCCATTTGTCTATGCGATCATAGACAGGGAGAATGGGATACCTGTTTTTATTGGTGCGGCAGATGCTCTGTAAAATCATAACAGAACAGGATAAACATTACAGGAGGATATAATTCGGATCGTGGGGCAGTTTTTAGAGGATGAAAAGATTATTGAGTTATACTGGGTCAGAGATCAGAGGGCAATTACATGCTCACAGCAGAAATACGGAGCATATTGTCACAAGATAGCACAGAATGTACTGCACAATGAAAGTGATTGTGAAGAGTGTATGAATGATACATGGTTCCGGGCGTGGAATTCCATGCCGACAGAGCGGCCGGGGATATTGCAGGCGTTTTTAGGAGCGATTACAAGAAATCTATCCTTAGACCGCTACCGGAAAAATCATTCGAAAAAGCGTGGAGAGGGAGAAATTTCTTACATATATGAAGAGATGCAGGACTGTATTTCCGGTGAAAATATGGAGTTACATGTGGAAAATATGGAACTTGCGGAGATGATTAACCGTTTTCTGGCTGGGATGAAGACAGAAAACCGCAGGATCTTTGTGCGGAGGTACTGGTATTTTGACAGTATAGCTGAAATCGCAAAGAGATTCTCCATCAGTGAGAGCAAGGTAAAATCGTCTCTGATGCGTTCAAGGGAAAGTTTACGGAAATGTCTTGCTCAGGAAGGAATCGAGGTGTGAGCAGTGAAAGCAGATGATCTGATTGATGCATTCGGGCATATTGATCCAAAGTATGTTTCAGATGCGGAAGTTGAGATAAAATCAAAATCACGGATGAAGCGGATGTTTTATGTTATAAGAGAAAAAATCCCTTTAGAGAAGGAACAGCCTGCGCATATCACTATTTCGGCGGCGATGTGTATGACAGCATTTGTGCTGATCATCGGTGCAGGAATGTTTTATGGAAGGATCAGGAATGGATATTCAGGAAACAAAAATAACTCTGTGGATACGGTTTTCAATGATTATGATGGTATGTATGGAAGTACAGCAGCCGGATCAGCGGATGAGGCAGGTGTGGAAACAGCAGAGGAGGATACCGGTCTGATCTTTAATGAGATTCGCGAAATGGAAAGTATAGCCTATGATGTAGCAGAACCGGATCAGATTGTTTCTTATGACGCAGCGGGGCTGGAAGAATATTTTGGAACAAAGATCTGTCCGACTTCCATTCCAGATGGATTCATCCTGTCGGATGGTGTTTATCATGTTGGATATGATAAAGCAGGAGAAGCAGTGGATGATAATAATAGTCTGATCTATTCGGATGAAAGTGGAGAACGTACATTGAAAATCGGAGTTCGTACAACGGAATCCGGGATCGTGACAAGATTTACAGATACACATTTAGCCACGTCTCTGGTGCATGGGATTACGGTCACAGCGGGATGTTATCCGATCGGGCAGACTGGCGGGTATAGTTATGTTGCTGTTTTTGAAAAAGATGGAGTTATATTTACCATAGAAAGTTCCGGTCTTACAGAGCAAAGATTTATCACAGTGATAGGAGAACTGACGGAATAGACAGATATGTTATGAAACAGAAGATTTAAAATAGGGTCTTGTCTGATAAAAATTCTAATGTTTTTTCTACAGGTTAAAAAATGAAGTTAAAAGAGATTGAGATTCTAAGACACTTATGATAGTATAAAAATAATTGTGAAGACACGAGAGAATCAGGTGCAAACAATCGATATTCAGGAAGTTAAACAGGAGGTCGTAGATAAAATGGAACAGTACAAGCAGGAATTTATAGATTTCCTGCCTGTCCATTTTTTATAGACCTCGTGAATGCCCTCAAATGCTTGGTTTTACAGGCTTTGAGGGCATTTTTAATTTGAGAGGAAACTATCGTAACTTATCGTAAAATGGTGTAATTTGATGAAAAAAGTGTGTAGTAAAGTGTGTAGTAATTCGTAGGAAGGATACGCCAAATATCAAGAGTGGCAGTGAATTCGTCCATGTGTTTGTAGAGATACAGATGCATGGACATTTTTTATTTTGGTTACCGGCACAGATGCTGGAGAAAGAGAGGATTTTATGACAGAGAAGATTAGAGAATACAGTATGAACGGAGCATTAATTATTGGAGTAGACAACGGCTACGGAAATATGAAAACAGCCAGGAGATGCTTTAAGACAGCAATTGCAAAGTATGACAGCGCACCTGTGTTAAGCAGAGATTATATCGAGTACGACGGTGGATATTATGTCATTGGAGAGGGAAGAAAGGGTTTTGTGGCAGATAAGCAGACTGATGACGACAATTATGTGCTGACACTTGTGGCTATTGTAAAGGAACTGGAAGCAAGAGGAATGACAGACTCTGTAAACAGGGCAAGGATTCATCTTGCAGCTGGGCTTCCTCTTAAATGGGTGCAGGCACAGAGGGAGGACTTTAAGAGATATATGCTTAGAAACAGCAGTGTGGAGGTCGGCTATAAGGACAGACTTTATTGTATTGAGTTTGCCGGATGTACGGTTATGCCGCAGTGTTACTCGGCAGTGACAGAGAATCTGAAGGATTTTGCAGGCGTAACGCTTCTTGCAGATATTGGAAACGGCACCATGAATCTGATGTATCTGAATAACGGTAGACCAATGGAAAGCAAGGCATGGACCGAGAAGCTTGGCGTGTTCCAGTGCTTTCAGAAGATTCACAACATGGTGCAGGACAAGACGGGGGACAATCTTATGGACGATGTAATTGATAATATTCTTCGTAGCGGGAAGATTGAACTGCCGGAGCCCCATGCATCCATTGTGGAAAAGGCAATTTGTGACTATGTGGAGGAGATTTTCCAGAAGCTTCGTGACCATGAATATAATGAGAAGCTGATGAAGGTTTACTTCATGGGTGGTGGAGCAAGACTGGTAGAGCAGTTTGGGAATTATAATCCGGACACCACCATTTTTAATCATGATATTCGTGCTAATGCCAAAGGATACGAGTATTACTGCTATATGCTTTTAAGACATCAGAGCAAGTCAGGCAGAAGGTAGGTGAGGCAATATGACAAAGCAGTACAGGAATCACAACATTCGTTTCAATATGACGGATGAGGGAGGAGTGCGGGCGTGGGAACGCCTGCATTCCGAAGAGGTAGAACAGAGCTTTAAGTCGCAGAACGCGTTTGTGGTGGCGGCTATCAATGATTATTATGAAAGGCATCTTTCCAAGAAAAACGATCCCTATCTTGAAAGCAGGGAAAAGGAGGATGCTTTTGCAGACAGGCTGGTGCAGACTGTGGAGCAGAAACTGCTTTCCAATCTTCCGGCACTTGCAGCCATGTATCAGATGCAACAGCAGGCATTCTTTCAGGCGGGACTACAGGCTGGTGGGATAATGTCTTATCCGTATCAGCAGGGGAATCCGCAGGTTGTGACCCCGTCGGCAGGAAAGTCATTGATGGAACAGGAAAGTGTCTGTGAGCAGACAAAAGATTCCCGGGAAGAAGAAATGCCTCAGCCGGAAGAGAATGAGTTTCTTGATTACTCGTTTGGTGTGTAATTTTTTGAAAAGGAGTTGATATTATCATGGAAACGGGATATACTAACAGTGTAAGGAAAGTAAGGAATGCATTACATTTTAAAGGAGGTTTTAATATGGAACTTGCTAAAGTAACATCAAAAGGTCAGGTAACAATTCCGGTAGAGATTCGTAGAAAACTTGGGATAAAAAACGGCGATAAAGTGCTTTTCATGGAAGAAGGTGGTCGTATATATATGATGAATTCCTCGATGGATGCGTTTAGGGAGGCACAGAGAGCATTTTCCGGAGAAGCACAGCAGGCTGGATTGAACAGCGAAGAAGATGTAGTCCGGATGATTAAAGAACTCAGGCAGGAAAGCGTGGTGAAGTAAATGCGGATAATGCTTGATACAAATGTGTTGATTTCAGCGTTACTGTTTCCGAGTCAGAAGTTCAATTCCATTATGGAATATATCTTTGCGGAACATGAATTGGTGCTTTCTTCATATGTAGTGGAAGAATTAAAAAGTGTAGTACGCAGAAAGTTCCCGAAAAGAGAAGCTGACATTGAAAGACTTTTATTTTTGATGAGCTTTGAATATGTCTACACACCAGATGAGATTGACCAAGAATTATTTGAAATTCGTGATGTGAAGGATTATCCGGTCCTTTTTACAGCTATTATTGAAGATGTGGATGTTCTTATTACAGGTGATAAGGATTTTTCTGATATTGTAATAGAAAAACCTGAAATTGTAACACCAGCAGAATTTGTGGAGCGGTATTTATAGCCGATGTACATTCGTACAATTACTAAAGTGAACATCGGCTACATTCCAGGGCACAATTGCGGCAAAGACAGAAAACTCACCATCCCCTTTGCAGATGGTGAGTTTTTCTGTCCGGGGGTCTCGGGGGCGTAGCCCATGAGCAGGTAGCACCGATGGTGAAGACAATGAGGAGAAAATAAAATCGGGGTGCCGTAAGGCACTCTGATTTTATTTTTGACGATTTGGCAAGCCAGCGGTACTACCTGCCTATATCATCCCCACCACATCGGAAAGGGAATAGAAGATTTCAATAAGTAGTAGAGATGTGGAAAAAGCAGTCCGAAGCGGTAAGCGAAGGGCTGCTTTTGTCTGTCTGACGGAGTCTTTTTTCCGGCGGGCAGACCTGTGGGGATGATGTGCCCTGCTGACGAAGCATCGCTTACACAAAGGCTACGAAGAAATACCCAGACGGATGCAGATGATAGCGGTTCTTATGGACAGTATAGCTATAGCAGATACAGTTTGGACAATATCTGCAACCAAATGGCTACAAAGCAGAGCAACAGTAGAACCACAACAGGGGCATGACACTGCAATTTACCGGGGCAGACCACAATTTCTATTAGTATGTAGCCATAATCCGGTGCAATCGTAGCCAAAACACAATAACTGAATACAAAAATACCAAAAAGCGAAGCCATGAAACAAATGGAAGAAAAGGCAGCAATACCAATTCAACCAATGAGTTTTGTGGCTTTTTTGTTGCCTTAAACCACATTTTGAAATCTCAAAACAGTGGTGACAGGGAAGCAATGTAACCAATTAACCCGGGCAGTATTGAAATCGGATACTGTCCACCACAGATAAAAAGAAGGAGAACATTATGGGGAAACGAACAAGAGACGAGGTAATCTATTCTCGTGTGGATTACCATGTAAAGCAGGAATTTGAATCGCAGATGAAGGAGAGCGGATATAAGACTTCCGCTGATTTCATCGACTATCTGCTCCGTGTCAACAAGGGCAGGCAGATTGACGGGACAACACTGAAGCAGTTTATGGAGGTTATGAATGATGTCTGCTATGAACTAAAAAAGCAGGGGGTCAATATCAACCAGCTGGCAAGGAATATCAATGCCTATCCGGATTTGATATCCATGACAGCATTTGAACCGTTCCAAAGAGTATTCCGGCGGTTGGAAGACTCGGTATTAAAGCTATATGAAAAGGTGGTGAATTAGATGGCAGTATATGGAAATGTCAATGTAAAATATGCTCCCTGTAAGTCTGTGGCACAGCTTCACAGTGCGGCAGATTATATCCTAGGGCAGAAGAAGGAACAGCTAAGTTCCGGTGTTATCAAGACAAAGTCGGAGTTATATAATGCCTTTGGCTGCAATCGGGATAACTTTGCAAACAGTGTCCTTATGACAAGGAAAATGCATCAGAAGAAGTACAGCCGGTTCTTCCCAAGGGACATTCTTGCACAGAAGCTGTCCATATCCTTTCATCCGGAGGACAATGATAAGCTGACTTATGCAGATGCTTACAAGATAGCGGAGGACTTCGCTCATAAGTTTTTCTGGAAGAAGGGATTTGAGGTATTGTTTGCGGTTCATGTGGATACGGAGCATGTTCACGTGCATTTTCTGGTAAATAACTGTAACCAGAAGGATGGTTCTTCCTTTCGGAGAGGTCCGAAGGAACTGGTGGAAATGTCGGAGTATTTTGGAGAACAGTGCAGGCGCCGGGGCTTGACGCACTCTGTTCGTGACAGCTTCTACAATCCGGATAAGACCAGAGAGGAACGCACCTTAGCGGAAAATCAGATGCAGAAAAGGGGAAAACTTTCTTTCAAGGATGAAATGCGTGTGTATATCAGACTTGCCATGAATGACCCGACCACGCAGAACATCCATGATGTGGTAAATATGCTTGAGAGAACCTATCACATGAATGTGCGCTTAAAGGGGAATACCATCAGTTATGCCCTTCCTTATCGCAGCAGCAATGGTGGTAAGGTGCAGGCAGTACGAGGCAGTAAGCTTGGTAAGCGATTCACGGTTGCAGGCATCAGGGAGTATATGAAACAGAAGGAAAAAGAGGATTGGTTTGATTATCCAAGGCAGGAACAGGACATCGAACATTCCAGTCAGTCCATGAAGGATTATCCCAGATGGGAAGAGGATGAGGACGAAGTGAAGGAGTCTGCTTCTAAGGCTAAAAAGCAGGTACCAACACAGGAGTCACAGCCGACCAGAAAACCGGATGTTTCTGTATATGAGGCATATGACGAGTTTCAGGAAAAACACGAGATACCGGAGAATGACGAGTCTTTCTTTTATGGTGCTGCATTTGATGACTTCAATAAAGAGTGGCAGGGACTTGATGCAGGCGCAGGCTCGGTAAGTACTGAGTTTAGCACAACAAATAACTCAACCGACGCAGAACCAGATAATGAGGATGAGTTAGACGAATTACTTGATAGCAATTCGTCAACTGTGCCGGTTCAGAATAAGCCGTTTCCATCCCCAGCAGAATACCGCAAGCTCTCTCTGGAAAAACGTGCTAAACTTCTTCCGCCACCTTCTGATGACCGAATGGAAGAACTAAAGAAGTATCAGAACAGAATGGGATATACCGAAGAATCCATGCGGAGTATGCGTTACAAGATGTCCGTCTATGATGATTTTACTGAGGAATATGATTATCGTGTGAAATACAACAGAAATCATCCTTCAGAGGAGCAGCTAAAAGCACAAGGGGAACAGCAGATAATCACACCGGTTCGTAGACGTGGGCGTGGCAGATGACAAGCATGGGTAAAGAGTGATAACAAAAGGTATGTGGATATGAAAATCTGGTTTTTACGAGAAATGGAGGAGAAACATGAAGAAAAAATGGCTTAAAAGGAGCAGCGCGATTCTACTTTCAATGATAATGGCATTGTCATTATTTCCGGGAATGAATGGAACAATACCGACTGTACAGGCAGCGGAAAACACATCCCCTGAATCAGCATACTGGACGGAAGTAGATGGATTAAAAGGGTTTAGTCTTTCTGATACAAGCACAACAGTCGGTAAAATCATATCAAGATTATAGTGTTCAATATTTCTTTCTACCTCACGTCCACCTTCCATTTGAACAGTCGCAAAATTTGCGACAGTTGAGTTATCGAGCTCTTCTTTTAGGGCATTGTTAATATGTTTACCGATGGTTTTTACATCACGGTCAAAAAGCTCTGCCATTTGATTTCGTGTAATCCATACTGTTTCCTGCTCCCACGAAACAGGTACATTCAGTTCTAAGGTTCCATCTTTAAATGTAATCAACTCATTTTTCATTTGGTCATCTCCATTTCGTTTATAGCTTGTCAAATAAGAATCTGTTTATTCCGCATCCTCTTTCGCCCGACACTTATATACATTATGTTGATTTTTACATTGCGAAGAACAGAACTGCACATTGGAGCGGCTGGCTACAAATATCTTTCCACAGTGCTTGCACAGTTTCAGCGTAGAGTTTTCATCCGTTATCATAAAGGAAAACAAGGGATACCAGTAAAAAGATAAAATCCACTTTCAAGGCGAAAGGAAAATCCGG